>Ga0268264_10000596_pt1 | contig 43714 bp, 40 predicted proteins | sample KBSSwiS32_FD_190357 | JGI IMG/M metagenome (GOLD analysis project Ga0268264, IMG submission 190357) | Switchgrass rhizosphere microbial communities from Kellogg Biological Station, Michigan, USA - KBS Switchgrass S3-2 (SPAdes) (version 2) | ecosystem: Host-associated > Plants > Roots >... | reverse complement strand
CCGTCCAAATAGATGGAGATGTCCCCTGATTTGGATGCGGAGACCATACAGGAAGCATCACCCGCACAGCACTGGGATGGCTCGATGCCGAGAAGGACGAGTTTGGGTTGGCTCCTATCGAAAAAGTAGGCATACCCCTTCCAACCAAAAAGGCACATAACTAAACCGATTGCCAGAAATCCGAGATATTTGGGACGAAATTGCATTTGGAATCCTTTAGAGAGAGAATGGCTTTTTTCCGTAAAAACTGTTTTAGTATACTGTCTTTTGTACCCAAGGCAAAGATGGAGCTGATTGTGGAAATAGCTGCTAAAGGTTATACTGGAGAATGTGGGGGTTCTTATGGCCAAAATCGTCTCTAAAACATTAAAAAAAAGCTTGCCTGATCTGCCTGGCATCTATCTTTTCAAAGATGCTGAGGGGACCGTTGTGTATATCGGCAAGGCAAAATCCCTCAAAAAACGAGTCTCATCCTATTTCCAAAACAAACAGCAGGACCTGAAAACGGAGCTCCTTCTGCAGGCCTATGACGATCTCGATTTTATCGTGACCCACAGTGAGACCGAGGCTCTCCTTCTCGAGACCCAGCTTGTCCAAAAACACCAGCCAAAATTCAATATCCTCCTCAAAGACGGCCAACCCTTCCTTTATATTGTCTTTACCAAGGCGCGCATCCCAGAAATGGAAATTATCCGAAATAAAAAATTACAGGGTACTTATTTTGGCCCCTTTCTGCACAAGCAGCAGGCACGCAAAGTGTTCCATTATCTGCAGCGCACCTTCAAACTTACGCTCTGCAACAAACGGATCGAGAATGGCTGCCTTGAATACCATCTTGGTTTGTGCGCGGGCAACTGCCGCTCCGATTTTGATCTGAACGATTATCTTTTCCGCATCGAGCTTGCGCAGGATGTGTTGCACCGCAATCACAAATCTTTTTTGAAAAACCTTCAATCGAAAATCAAAGAATATAGCAGCGCACTCGAATTTGAAAAAGCACGCACACTTAATCGGTATGCGGAAAATTTTGAAACTATTTTCGCCACTATCGAGACCCATTTTTCTGAGAAAAAATATGAGCTGCAAGAATATGCAGCCACGGCCAAAACCTATGTTCCGCCAGTGAGCGAAGATATTGCGCAGCAGCTAAAAGAATTTTTTGAGCTTGACCATCAGGTTCGCACCATTGATTGTTTTGATATTTCCCACTTTCAAAGCAGAAATATTGTCGGCTCATGCGTCCGCTTTACCGACGCAAAACCGGATAAAAATAATTTGCGTAGATTCAATATCAAAACGCTCGAAGTGCAAAATGATTATGCTGCGTTGCAAGAAATTGTTTCCCGCAGATATCGGGATGGCAAAAATATTCCTGATTTGATTGTGATCGATGGCGGCAAAGGGCAGCTGAGCGCGATACGCGAAATCTTGCCTGATGCACCGGTGGTCTCCCTGGCAAAAAGAGAAGAGACAATCTATGCGCCACAATTTCCTGAAGGCAAACGGTTGGACATCCAAACAGAAGTTGGCCGCCTCATTATCGCCCTGCGCGATTATGCACACCATTTTGCAATCAGCTTCCACCGCCTGAAACGGACAAAATCCAACAGCTAACTATTGCACTTGACCATGCAAGCCCCTACACTAAATGAAAAATTTTAGTCCGGGGATTTTGGTATGCACCTATCGCTTCGCTCATCACTTATTCTCTCATCACTCATTTATGTTCCATTGATGGCAATGGATGTTTCTCGAGAATCCGAAGAAACTCCTACAGTCCCACAATTACAAGACTTATTTGCAAATCCGCAACTCCTTTTTGATAGCGATGCCGGGGTCGACTATTCCCAAATGTGGATTAATAGCCGTCGTATTGAAAAAATGGAATGGGATCCCTCAGGAAGATTACTTGCACTCGCAGCATATAATCGTGAAGCTCCATCTATATCCATTGCTGATTCATCTAATGGTTCATCTCATACAATCCCAATTGATAATTTAAGTCACCACACCATACCACAACTTGCATGGAATAAATCTGGCACGCTTCTTGCTCTGGGACTGTTAGAACGCGTTTCACGTCGTTCTAAAATTGCTATTTATGATGTGGCAAAGAGATCTATCTCGCGCAAATTTAACACTCTCGATGGACAGGACTATTCTCCTGTTATTGCCTGGAGTCCTCATGAAGAAACCATGCTTGCTGTTCTTGAGAGTCCGAATCTTCCGGTGCGATTCTATCGAATTCCTGAAAATAATGCAGAACCCGTGACACATACTGATCCGCCGGTAGCATTTAATTCACAAGGCTATTATGGGGAGCCGACTCAATTAAATTGGAAACATAAACATAACATCACCATGGCATATGTCCGCGCTGCATTCTGCATGAATACTGAAACACAAAAGCTTGGAACTATTATGTCCGGGGGACCAACAGGAACTGGCCCCTGTCCGCAAATCGCATGCCATCCTCAGAAAAATATAGTTGCAGCAGGAAGGATTCCTGAATGGCAAGGAGGTTTTTTAAGCAAACCGACAGCCGAAGACTACAGATTTTGGCGCCTTGCTTTATACCAAATTGACGAAGCACCACAACCAACCATGCTCGCAACAACTCAATTGGATGGATGGGAGAAAAACACACATATCCGTAGTCTTGCATTTTCGCATGATGGCCAGTTTTTAATCGCAGCTCGCGATGATGGCTTCTCAATTATGAATGGAGAAACGCTCCAAGAATTGTTGTTTCAAAGACATACCGATAAGACTAAGCAATATCTTGCGCAATGGAATCCGAAAACAAATCAACTTGCATTTACTCGTGGTACACAATTATATATCACAGATGATTTGAAAAATATGAATAACGAATAATCAGGAAAATGTATGCATAATGTATTGAAATTCATTTTTTTATCATTGCTTTGTATGCCGCTGGTGGCCATGGATGAATGGGACTGGCCTGACTGGCAACCAGAGCGTGATTCCGCTGACCAGAAAGCATTCGCGCGGTCTTTAGCGCCGAAGCAAAAGGATCAAATTAACGTGGGTGGTGTCAAGGCTTCTATCGTATCTCCCTTCAGAGAGGTAACTTCACGTCGTGTTTATGCTCAAACAGAAAATGAGCATATCACTGAGCTAAAATGGAATCCCCAGGGAACACTTCTTGCCGTCGCATCTAACTATAAACACCCATTTATTTTCAATCCCTCTGGTAATTATAATTCAGGTCAGGAAATTCCCCTTGATTCAAAAAACACATCATACTGGCCAGAGCATGTTGCATGGAACAAATCGGGCAAGCTTCTCGCTCTGGGAACACTCAATAAGACTGTTTCTATTTTTGATGTGGCAAAAAAATGCATCACCCGCACAATACATGACTGGGATTATTCAGCTTCTCCCGCCGTTGCCTGGAGTCCCACCGCAGAAAATACACTAGCTATTTGCGCAAGCCAATTTTCGCCTGTGCGAATCTATGATATCCCTGAAGATCCCTCAGAGCCAATAGCCCACACCGACCCTATTAAACTCACAGATCCCGGATTTGATAAAAGGGGCTATGCTGGATATCCAGTTCGCCTCGAATGGCGAAATGGAATGATCGTGATGGGGTATGAACGCGGTGTACACTGCATGACGACTCAAGATAATAAGATCCAGTGGATGACTAGCTGCGAAATGGGGACTTGTCCGCGGCCTCCTATTGCAGCTCATCCTTCGAAACATATAATTGCATACGCGGCGCCTAAACATATATGGGATTATTGGACAAAGAAACACAGGATGCGTTGGCTTATTGAGCTGCGCAACCCAGAAAACCCATATGAGGAATCATTTGTGGAAGCAAAAGAGCTTTCAGAAGGAACCTATGTTACCGATCTTTCCTTTTCGCATGATGGACGTTTTTTAACTGCCACATCGAGCGACGGGCTAGTGATCATGAATGCAGACACTCTTGAAACCTTGGCTAGCATTCCTCTAAGCGGAAAAAGCAGTTGTGAGCCTGCACAATGGAATCCAACACGGCATCAGCTTGCATACTCTATTGGCCGCGATCTATTCATCACAGACCCAATGACAATAGAGCCAGAAAAAAGCAGCTTGCTGAAGCCGCAACAATCATGCATAAACTTAAAAGATTTAATTAAAGAATAATCAGGGAATTGTTATGCACATCTTAGCGCGATTCATTTTTTCATCACTGCTCTGCGCGCCACTTCTGGCAATGGATGTGCCGCAAGAAGCGGCAGCAGTCGAAAAAAGTTCTGCCGTTGCTCAACTGCAAAAACTATTTGCCACGGCACAACATGTCTACACTGCGGATGGAACCAATGGCGGTTGCGGCATCGATGAGTTGAAATGGAATCCCCAAGGAACATTACTTGCTGCTGCAACTCATGGCCAAGATCCATTCATTTTAAATCCCCATGATGATTGCGCTCTTTTTATCCCCGTAAGTCAGCATCAAAAAAATGGACTCTGTTGGGTAAGACATCTTGCCTGGAATAAATCAGGCAGGCGAATTGCTTTTGCATGCAAATCTCAAAAAATTTTTATTTGGGATATAGAAGAAAACAGAATCACTCACATCATCCCGTCAACATCTTCTTCTTATATTGCGCCCACGGTGGCCTGGAGCCCTATAGAAGAAAATACACTCGTTTGCTGTCGAGACAGTGAAAGCCTGACAAAATACCAAATACCCAGAGAAAGCGCAGAACAAGTAGCACGATTGTCCACTATTTCTTTCAGGGAGCTTTCTCCCGGATACCCGAATCGCCTCGATTGGCGAAATGAAACAGTGGCAATGGCATATAGGGAAGCCGCGCTCTATATGAAAGATGGCACAGTAACGCCCATTCCCGCTAACAATAAAGGCTCCTCCTATAGCCGAGCTATCGCATGTCACCCTTTCAAAAATAGAATTGCGTGCGCGTTTGACGGTCTAGAAAATCCACGTATTGTGCTCTGTGAGCCTGAAGAGGGATCGTTAAAAATAATCGCAACAAAAGATTTTGCTCACGGTAATATTTCTGATATTTCATTTTCCCATGACGGCCGCTTTCTAACTATACCTTGTGACAGAAAAACTATAGCAACACTGGATGCCGAAACGCTTGATACACTGCACACTCATCCTCTGGGCAAAGATGCTCAGTGCTGCGAAAATGTTCAATGGAATCCCCAAAAAACCAAACTTGCTTTCGCTGATGCTAGAAAATTATTCATCACCCAAGAAGAAGCATCTGAAGAAAAATAATCAGGAGATTTTTATGCGTATTTTATCCAGCATTATTTTTGCATCACTGCTCTGCGTTCCACTCGTGGCAATGGATGTGCCCCAAGATACTAAGGATCCCGCAGCCGTCGAAAAAAGTTCCGCCACCTCGCAGCTGCAAAAACTATTTGCCACTGCCCAACCAGTCCACAAAGCCACCTCATTTAATCAATTGAGTTGGAACCCTCAAGGCTCCTTGCTTGCCGTTGTTACCGATGGAGAGGATCCATTCATTTTTGATCCGCGTGATAATTCAGTTTTTGTTATTCCAGTGACTCAGCAAGAAGGAGATGCTCCCAAATGGGCTGGACATCTTGACTGGAACAAATCGGGCAGACGAATTGCTATTGGCCGAAAATCTCAGACCATTTTTATCTTTGATGTGGCAAAAAAAATCATCTCTCATGTGATCCCACCTGAACAATCTAGAGACCCATTTGCGCCCACAGTGGCCTGGAGCCCTACGGAAGAAAATGTTCTTGCCTGCTGCGAATATAAAGGAATTGTGCGAAAATTTCTGATACCTGAAGAAAGCGCAGAGCCAGTAACATCGCGGGGGGCTGCTATTTTTTTATCTAATCCAGCAGCGTGGAGTTTTGGAGAGGAGAATTCTCATGGAATGGGTCAAGGCCTCGGATACCCAACGCGCCTCGATTGGCGTAATGAAACTCTTGCGATGGCATATAGATATGCTGCCTTATGTATGACGTCTCAAAATAAAATACTACACATTTCTCCCTATAGTGATGGTTTCAATGCCCATAGCCGAGCTATTGCATGCCATCCTCAAAAAAATATAATTGCGTGCGCATTTGCTCAAAGAAAACCACGCATTGTGCTATGTGAACCCGAAGGAGAATCGTTAAAAATCATTGCAACAAAAGATCTTGCTGAAGAATGGGCTATTTTTGATATTTCATTTTCTCACGATGGACGCTTCTTAACCATGCCATACAATAAAACCATACTCACTCTCGATGCGGAAACGCTCGAGGAGCTGCACACTCATCCTATGGGCGAGAAAGCTGTTTATGGTAATAATGCACAATGGAATCCCCAAAGAACACAACTTGCTTTTGCTAACTCTAGCAAGTTATTTATCACACAAGAATCAGAAACATCTGAATAAAATTATTGGAGGTATGTATGCATTTCTTATCTCGCTCGTTCATGCTCTCGCTCACACTCTGCGCACCACTAGTGGCAATGGATGTTCCTCGAGAAAAATTATCTTGGAGAGATGCTCAGGTGATTCTTCCTTCAAAAATGAAAACTCTTAAAAATTTTGATGGTGATAGAAATGATTCCTCTCAAACAAACTTATATAAGTTAGATTACCATGAGGCAGAAAAACGAAATCGTGAATTCAATGGCAATAAACCTGAGGATCCTAATCTTATCGTAGGTTTTTTGTTAGAAAGCGCGGATCAAACAATCGCCATTCGAGCGAGGCATTGCCCAAACTATAAGTGGATTGATTCTATGCGATCAAAAAAGGGGACGACTCATCCTTTCATTGTGGACGGCGCTACCTTTTTCTGGATATGCAAAGATGGAAAGCTTATTTACGCTTCTGAAGCAGGCGATTATTCATTGTCACTTTCAGCATGGCTCTCACCAGATCAAAACTCACTCGCCATATATAGAGAAAAGAATGAAGAAATAGATATCATTAGTATTCCAAAGAAAAAACGGATAGCTTGCCTTGAAGGCAGTAGTGTTGGAAAAAACCGACAACACAATACAATCACTGGCTGTTGTTTTAGCCCTCATGGAAAATACTTTGCTGTGGCACGCACGCTTATTTCCCGTGTGGCAGCACCGACTATTATCTACGATGGCGAAACATTCCAACCGCTTTATGCGCTCCCTATCGTGAGTGGAGCCATAGATTCCATGAAACCATATTTTTCCTTCGGAGAAGATAAATTGTTTGGTGGACAAGGCGAAAAATTAAAATTATTTGCCCGTCTCGATACAGGCCATCGATGGAATCAAGAGAAAGAAGAGAAATCTGATGAGACCAGGTATTGGACCAAGGTCACGTTTAAATTGCCAAAGCCACAAGAATCTGAAGCCTCTGAATAAAAACAAGAAATCTTTATGAAAATCACAATCAAACTCTTTTCGATATTTTCACTCACACTCTGCGCATCACTTTATGGCATGGATGCTAATAAACAGCCGGAAGCAAAGCCTGCGCCAGATGGTATCACAGCGCTCATAGAGCAAAGAGGAAAAAATGCATCTTTTCAGAGTCGAAAAGAAAAACTTCACACACAGCGCGAGTTAGCGGACAAGTTTGGCTATGGGCAAAATCAAGATCTTCAAGAAGATATGGATGCTTGGTGGGGCAAGTTTGATATCACTATAAAGTATCAACAAGAGTTTTGCCTACGGTCTCGCTCGTACGAAAAAGACGATTCTGAGTAAAATTCTATCGGCAAAGCTGATTCACAAAAAATAATAGACTCCCTTCAAATAATGAGGGGAGTCTATTACTCTTAAACAAAAATATAAAAACTAACCGATACATTGACCCTCTTCTCACATGTCCTGTATAACGAGATGAAATAAGAGGAATTATTTATGAACCATACCCCTCCCCAACAGCAAGGTTCTTTTTTGAACCGTTTTTGTATTGATATCACCAAGCAAGCGGCCGAAGGAAAACTTGATCCGGTCATCGGACGGCACGAGGAAATTCGCCGCGTGATGCAAATTTTATCGCGCCGCACAAAAAATAATCCGGTGCTCATTGGCGAACCGGGCGTTGGTAAAACTGCCATCGTGGAAGGTATCGCGCAACGGATCGTCAACCGCGATGTTCCCGATAGTCTCAAGGGCCGGCGAATTTTATCACTCGATCTTGGATTGATTGTTGCAGGCACCAAGTTCCAAGGCGAATTTGAAGAGCGGATAAAAGGTATTTTGAAGGAAATTGAAAATCAGCAGGAGGATGTGATCCTCTTTATCGATGAGTTGCATATGCTTGTTGGCGCTGGTTCTGGCGGCGGTGGCAGCATGGATGCATCCAATTTGCTCAAACCGGCATTGGCGCGGGGCGAACTGCACTGCATCGGTGCGACAACGCTGAAAGAATACAAACAATTTATCGAAAAAGATGCGGCACTCGAACGGCGATTCCAAAAAGTTCTTGTTCCCGAGCCAACAGTTGAAGATGCGATTTCCATTCTGCGCGGACTGAAAGAGCGTCTCGAATTGCACCATGGAATTCGTATCAAAGATCAGGCGCTTGTCGATGCCGTTAAACTCGCAACCAAATATATTCCCGATCGTTTCCTACCAGATAAAGCAATCGATTTGGTGGATGAAGCAGCGGCAATGATCAAAATGGCAATCGATTCGCAACCAGAAGCGCTCGATCAACTCGATCGCCGAGTGAGTCAACTTGAGATTGAGAAAGTTGCGCTCTCGAAAGAAAAAAATCATGGCAGCCAAGAGCGCTTGAAAGTTATTGAAAAAGAACTAACCAATGTTAAGGCGCAATATAGCACACTCAAAAAACAGTGGGATGAAGAACGAGCACCGCTTGAACGAATCAAAAAAATCAAAGAAGGCATCGAACGCGCAAGCTTCCACTATTATCTTGCAGAGCGTGAAGGCGACTTTGCTCGTGCATCAGAAATAAAATATGGCATCATCGTCAAACTCCAGCAAGAACTTGCCAATGAGCAAAAGCGCATGGAAAACATGCATGCAACGCTCATCAAGCAAGAAGTTGATGAAGAAGATATCGCAAAAGTGCTCTCTCGCTGGACAGGCATTCCTTCAACCAAATTGCAGCAAAAAGAATCTGAAAAACTTCTTGGTATGGAAGCTGAATTGAAAAAACGGGTCATCGGTCAAGATGAAGCGATCGAAACGGTTTCCCATGCAATTCAAATGCATCGTGCCGGCCTTTCTGATCCGAATAAACCAATTGGTTCATTCCTATTTCTCGGGCCAACTGGTGTGGGTAAAACGGAAGTTGCCAAAGCTCTCGCAGACTTTTTGTTCAACGATGAAAAGAAAATGATTCGCATCGATATGTCTGAATACATGGAGCAGCATGCGGTTGCTCGTTTGATTGGCGCCCCACCGGGCTACATTGGGTATGAAGAAGGCGGCCAACTGACAGAAAAAGTGCGCACGAATCCCTATAGCGTGATTCTCTTTGATGAGATCGAAAAGGCGCACAGAGATGTGTTCAATATCTTTTTGCAAATTCTGGATGAAGGGCGATTGACGGATAATCAAGGCCGCACGGTTTCATTCAAAAATTGCGTCATCATCATGACTTCAAATATTGGTTCTCCAATAATTTTGAAGGCTGAAAAAATTGATGCAAGCGTGAAGGAAAAAGTTGAAAAGCTTCTGCACCAAATATTCCGCCCGGAATTTTTGAATCGTCTCGATGCGATTGTGTTCTTTAATAAGCTTTCTGAAGATGCGGTCAAAAAAATCGCGCATCTGCAGATCGAAGAACTCGAAGAACGCATGCGTGATCGCGATATTGAACTCGTGGTTCCTGATGCGGTGGTGAAACACTTGGCAGAAGTTGGCTATGATCCTGAGTTTGGCGCACGCCCACTCAAACGAACAATCCAGCGCGAGGTCACGGTGCCGGTTGCGCAATATGTGCTCAAAAATCCCACTGCGAAAAAAATAAAACTCGCATTGAAGGGCGATTCGATCGTCATCAGCTAAAATTGACTCATGGTTGGAGGCTCTGCAAAAAGGAGCCTCCAATAATCTGGAGAAACAGAATGAAGAAAAGCTTCTTTTTTATCGCCAATTGGAAAATGGGCATGCCACTTGATCAAGCGCAAGAATGGTGCAAACGGCATGTTGGCAGACTGACCGAATTGCAACGGGGGGATAACAATATTGTGTTGTGTCCAAACTTTGTTGCCCTACAATCGGTGGTCGAATTATGCAAGCCTGCTGCAATTAATATCGGCGCACAAAACTGTTCGCAACATGCAAAAGGGGCCTACACGGGCGAAGTGGATGCACAAAGCTTGAAAGATGTTGGCGTGCGCTACTGCATCGTGGGACACAGTGAACGAAGAAATCTTTTTGGCGAAACTGATGATGCCGTTGCCAACAAAATTGTGGCGCTAGAAGCAAACGGCATCAAACCGATTATCTGCATCGGCGAAGATTCAAAACAAAATCGCTCAGGGCAAACTAAGGTTATTTTGGAAGCGCAATTGCGAACAGTGCTTCCCATCATTGCCACCCTGCCGCGCGCATTGATCGCCTATGAACCAATCTGGGCAATCGGAACGGGCGACACACCAGACATTAATTATTTGGATGATATTTTTCTCTGGCTGCGCGAACAGGTCATGATGAAAGCGCCCGATACAATTGTTTCGCTTATTTATGGGGGCAGCGTTGATCCGGATAATGCGGAAGAATTAGCAAACGTGCAGCAGCTGGATGGACTATTGATCGGGGGCGCGAGTCTCGATTTCCAAAAATTTGAGAAAATAGTATCATTAGCTAGTAGATAATAAAAGACGTGGCACAAGCTCGAGAGCTCTAGTGAGCGCACGTTAGAAAATTTTGATGTATATTTTTTGCGATTGGACAACGGAGAATACATGTTATACCAATTACTCATCTCGTTGTATGTTGTTATTTGCGTGCTACTTGTACTCATTATTATGGTACAAAAAACAAAAAGCAGTATGGGATTAGGCAGCTTTGGCGGCGGATCTCAAATGCTCTTTGGCGGTTCTGGCGGACAGGATGTCTTTCAGAAAACAACATGGGTTCTCGGCGCTATTTTCATTTTTGGTTCACTCACACTTTCTATCATGCGCTCAAGACACAGTGAATCATTCCGCTATATTGGAAATCGCACGCCAATGGCAACGCAACAGGTTCAAACTAACCAGACGCCTGCTATCCCTGCGCAAGAGCAATAAAAGATCTTACCTTTAGCCACGAGCGAGGTCAGACGTGGTCATTCGGTTTATTGATTTCTTAGGTCGCTCCTTCCTGAATTTGAGCGAAATGGTTGGACAATTTTTTATGTTCTTGGTCAGAGCAGGGATAATCCTGTTCACCACGAAGTTGAAATTGCATAAACTGTTTGTCCAGGCAAATCGCATCGGCGTTGAATCTCTGAGCATCGTGATCCTCACGGGCGGATTCACTGGAATGGTGTTTGCGCTTCAAAGCTACATCGGATTCAAACGCGTTGGTGGCGAACAATTTATTGGTGCGGTTGTCGCACTTGGCATGATTCGAGAATTAGGACCCGTGTTGACCGGTTTAATGGTAACTGGACGTGCGGGTTCTGCTATTGCAGCCGAAATTGGCACCATGCGCATTACTGAACAGATCGATGCACTCGTTACCCTCCGAATTAACATTTTTCAATATTTAGTGATTCCGCGCATTTTAGCCGGCGTCGCCATTTTGCCATGCCTCGCACTCTTTTCTATGATTTTTGGCATTGTTGGCGGCTATGTGGTATGCGTGCACATTCTTGGATTGTCGCCAGAAGATTACACAACCAGTATTCGCAACTTCGTTGAAGTAGCCGATATTCGAAGTGGATTGATCAAGTCTGCCGCATTTGGCCTCATTCTTTCTTGGGTGGGAACCTATAAGGGTTTCTACACTGAGGGCGGTGCGCGCGGCGTTGGTATTGCTACCACGCAGAGTGTGGTGACCAGCTCGATCATGATCTTGATCACGAACTACTTCCTCACCAAATTCCTTGAAAGTCTATAGGAGAGCGCGTGAGTACCATTATCTCAATCAGAGATCTTAAAAAACAATTCGGTGATAAATGGGTGACCCAAGGGGTGAACCTTGATATTCCCGAAGGGATGATGACCGTCATCATCGGACGCTCTGGTGAAGGTAAATCGGTGCTGCTCAAACAGGTGATTGGATTAATTCATCCAACATCGGGCGAAGTGCTGTTCAAGGGAATTAATATTTCCAAGCTGAGTGATCGGGAACTGGAAGAACAATTCAAACATATTGGATACGTGTTTCAATTTGCGGCGCTGCTCGATTCGCTCAATACCTTCGAGAATGTGGGCATCACGCTCCTTGAAAATGGCATGAAGGCACAAGATGTGTTGCCGATCGTCAAGGAAAAATTGAGCCTCGTTAATCTAAGCGAAGAAACTCTCTACAAATATCCGTCTGAGCTTTCTGGTGGTATGCGCAAACGAGTGGGCCTTGCACGAACACTCGTGACCAACCCAGAAATTATTTTATACGATGAGCCCACAACAGGTCTCGATCCGATCACTGCGCGCGTGATCCATGAGCTGATGTATGACATGCAAAAAAAATTAAAACTCACATCGGTGGTTATTTCGCACGATCTTGAGATTTTCAAATATGCAGACAAAGTTGCACTGCTCAATGATGGCAAGATCGCTTATTTTGGCGATGCGAAAACAATTTGGGAATCTGATAACCCTTACATTTATCAATTCATCCGTGGCCTACCAGAAGGGCCTATTCAAACCGAAGTTGCTCACTTTAAAGATAAGTTTTGATCAATTTTTCATTCACAACTTTTTAATCTTTTTGATCCGGATTTTCTGATCGGGCTCTTCAGCTGATAATCCTTCTGCACACCTTCAAAATCTGATCGATAGTAAACGCGTTCGGGCGACTGGAAGTAGCAATCAAAATTGCCACCCTTCTCCGATCCTTCACCCTGAGATACAAACAAGAAATCGCTAAACTTATGATTAAAGCGTGGCGTTTGATCGAGACCTTTTTTATCGGACAATGTTGCCTGCATGAGATTCAACATGTTCTGTGCATGCTCCTTACCGCGAGCAGGATAGAGCACCATCAGCGGTGCAATGTTGCCTCGCGCGTCTGTGAGCACTTTCAAGATCTGATCGGATGTCATCTGCTTTGTGATGCCCGCATGAAATTTCATTCTGAACATTGAATTTTGAAAATCGCTATTCGTTTTAAGCAGATTGATGAGCTCCTCCAGCGAGTCCTGCATTTCTTGAGCATCGGCTGGCATGAGATGGATTTTATATTCGCCCGCAAGCTGAGCCTTCATATTCCTGATGCGCCGGCTAGTGTGATCCTGCGCATTGTGGATGGTCCGCAAACAGGGGCTGTCTATTCCCACAAAATCACGCTTGCCCTTGAACAATGTGCCAGTCACTATGATGTAATTTGAATCGGGTACACACACTGCAGTGCACGCCTGATCGTTATCAAAATGAGTCTCTTTGATAACAGAACGACACCAGGCAAGCCACTCGGATTTTATACCCTCTGGCTCATTCTGCATACCGAAACAGACACTAAAAAAGGGCAGTACTAAAACTGCCCAACTTTTTTTTACGTACATAATCCCCTGAATCCCTAAATCTCGTTTTGCTTTTGCAGCTCCGTGTAGAGCAAGCTTGGCTGCACGCCCGTATTATTTTGGTATTTATCACTTATGTAGCGATCATACTCACCTACTATAGTGTGATAGAAAATCTGACAAATTTCTACCCCTGGATAAATCCGCACCGGCTGTACACAAAACATTTCTAGCGTCCAATAGCCGCTAAAGCCCACATCGCCAAATCCGGCAGTGATATGAATAAAAATGCCAAGACGTCCAATTGAAGAGCGGCCTTCGATCATGGGAACAACATTGTCTGTTTTTGTGTATTCAATGCTACGGCCCAAATATAATCTTCCTGGTTGAAGGACAAGCCCTTCTTGCGGAATGATAATATTTTTCAAGCGATGTTTTTTTTTCATGTCCAAAGTTTTTTCATCGTAGACAATCAACTCACGATGTAATCGAAGATTATAACTGTTTGGACCCAGCTGCGAATCATTGAATGGATCGATTATAATATCTCCATCCAACCGATTCTTAATCTCTCTTCCCGAAAGGATCATTCACTATCTCCTGCTTTTCCTAAAACTTCTCGATGCATTCATAAATTGTAAGATTGTGTTGAGATTGCTAAAATGGTCTTCATTAAAGCAGATATGGATCGAGAAAAACTACTAAAAAAAAGGGCTCGCTGCTATGCACGCTACAAACCCTGCTTCCGCCTTCAGTATCGATCAAATTAAAGAAGAAAGCAATCGCTTTCAAGGCATCGCATACGAGGTAAGTAAAGTAATTGTTGGGCAAGAGAGCATTGTAACTTTTATTACAATTGCCATTCTCTGCGACGGACACATCGTGCTCGAAGGGGTTCCCGGTGTGGCAAAAACAACGATGATAAAAGCGGTCACCGATTCACTCGGTCTCAGTTTCAATCGCATTCAATTCACGCCTGATCTTTTACCTGCGGATCTCATTGGGACACTCATTTATAATCCCAAAACACAAGCCTTTGAAACGAAAAAAGGGCCGATCTTTGCCAATTTGATTCTCGCCGATGAGATTAATCGCGCGCCAGCAAAAGTGCAGGCCGCTCTTCTAGAAGCGATGCAAGAGCATCAAGTGACCATTGGTTCGCAAACATTTAAGTTGGACAAACCATTCTTGGTGTTTGCAACACAAAATCCATTGGAGCAAGAAGGAACCTATCGTTTGCCAGAAGCGCAAACCGATCGCTTCATGTTCAAGTTGCTCGTGCATTATCCAGAACGGCACAATGAAAAAGAAATTATAAAACGTACACAAAAAACCGCCGCAATTTTGCAAGTGCTGACCAAGGAAGAAATTTTCTCAGCACAAAAAGTGGTGGAAGATGTGTATGTTGATGATAAAGTTGTTGATTATATTGTGAGCTTGGTATTTGCAACACGCGATCCGCGAGCTGCGCATCTTGATGATATCGCAGCCTACATCAATTATGGTGTTTCACCGCGCGCAAGCATTGCGCTCTATAAGGCATCGAAAGCGCACGCATTTTTGAAAAATCGCCACTTTGTGACTCCTGATGATGTCAAAGCCGTTGCACATGCGGTGTTGCGCCATCGTTTGCTCCTGACCTATGAGGCAGAAGCTGATAATATAAAACCGGATGATATCATCACCACACTATTAAACCGAATACCTTCTCCATAAACGTCCATAATGTTGATGCTGACACATATTACTACCAATATCGGCAAAACGCTTTTAGCGTCAATTGGTTAGAATTTTGTGTCAGCTTGACAAGAAAGATGTGGGGAGAGTATTGTGAGTTGGTACTTTAATTAGAGGAATGCTGAATGAGACACCCCTTTTGGATCGTGAATAGCACGCTCCTGCTGCTTCTCATCCTTGCATGCGCGTTTTTATATTTCAGTCGGGTGTCGATTCCTGAAAGAGAAAGTATCAAAGCTACTTCCTATAAAATTTCTCCGCCCAAAGAATCTATTGCGGTGGATATTTCTAAAATTTATGAAGATGATTTGTTTGGCACCTATAGCAAAGAGCTGCCACCACCACAAGAAGAAAAACTTGGCGGCACACTGCCACCGCCACCAACTCCTCACGAAGTTCCTGTTGCAAAACCAGCACCACCACAATTCTTAGAGCCGCTTGATATTTCGCTCAAGGGTATCATGGTCATCAGTCATAGCAATGCACGCAATGGCGCGATCATAGAAAATAACAAAACAAAAATTGAGAAGAATTATCAGGTGGGCGATTCGATTGAGGATGCACAACTGATTCGTATCTTTAGTAATAAAATTATTTTCTTGCGCTCAAATGGCCAACAAGAAGTTCTTTATCTGCGCGAACAGGATGCGAAAATCGATCCAGCATTTGCGGTTGCCCAGGATTGGAACCGTGTTGTACGGCAAGTCACTGAAGGCAACTACCTGCTCAATCCGCGAGCATTTGGCAAACGCATTCAAAATCTTGCTGAATTTATTGATATGTTTAATTTAGTCACCGCGTACCGTAAGGGTGTTAGTGTTGGCGTACAGATTGGTCGCGTTGATCAAAAATCACTTGGCGCGGAACTTGCACTACAAACAGGCGACTTGATTACGACTATTAATGGAATCCCAACAGGATTGACTGAAGATCGTATAAAAATTTATAAAGAAATTACTAGCATGGGCGAAGGTGATAAGATCACCGTTGAGCTTTCTCGCCGCGGACAATCGCGCACACTGACATTCACACTCGATGAGTTTAAATTACCGGAAGAAGGCAAAGAAGAAGAAACGCCAAAAATTAAAAGACTGCAAGAAGAAGAAAAAGCTGCTATTTTAAGGGAAAAACATACGTTTGCGCCAACATTGCACGAGATAGAGAATCGAGAACGGCAAAATATGTTGCGCAGGGGACAGGCGCCACAGGAAAATAAATAACCTGCGAAAAAACTGAGCATGGCTATGAACAAATTTAATCGCGTACATTTTTTATTTCTGTTCGTTGCATGTTTATTCGTTGCAACAACCGTGACTCCGTTCAAACGGGAAAGAGCTAGTTCACGGCATCGCATTTCGGATGCCTTCAATAAACCAGGCAATCCACAACTTGCAATGAACGAGTTTGCCTCGCCTTCGCCAGAGCAAGCCTTCCAAAAAACAATGCAAGAACCGGCTGCTGCCGCCGCCACTCCTGCCCCAGCGACGTCACCTGGACAAGAACCAGCAACCGATAAACCAGCACTCTCTATTGGCGATCAAATAAAACAAGAAGTTGATGAGCGGTTGCGAGAAGCACATGAAGCCGCACGGCAAGCGCGAATTGCGGCCGGAATGGATCCTGATATGTTCACTCATTCTGAAGATGCGGAACAATCAGCCCCGCCTTCATTTGCACCAGCAAGCACTCCCGCTAACCAGACACCGCTCGCTCCCGTTGACGATGCACCAAAAAATGCACACAAAATTCTTCCTCCCGCGCTGGAAGAGAAAGAGCCAGAACAGGGCGTTAGCTATGAAGATCCTAACTTGAGTCTGCCGCTCGAATTTCAATCAAAACCTGCAAAGAAAAAAGAAACAATCGAACAGGCGCAAGAGACTCTCAAGAATCTTGAAGAAGAAAAATATGAGCGCGTTGAATTCAATTTTGAAAATGCTGATCTGAAAAATCTCGTCACCTATGTTGAGTCCTTATTTGATTTGAATTTTATTACCGATGAATCAATCGAGCCAATCAAAAAGAATGGCAAGGCGGTTAAGGGCAATAAAATTTCATTCAAAACCAATGAGCCACTCACGCGCCAGCAGGCATGGAACCTTTTCACCACCTTCCTGGAAATCGCCGGCTTTGCCATTGTGCCAACGGGTGACCACGCTATTTATCGCATCGAAACATTACCCAATGCGCGCAAAGCACCAATCCCTGCCTACATCGGTGTTGATTCAAAAACATTGCCCGATAATGATGAAACAATTCGATATGTCTATTTCCTTAAGAATGGCACGCTTGATACCATTATTCCCGTGATCGATTCTTTGCGCAGTCCTGATGCGCCATTTTTGCAGCTCAAAGCGCAAAAAGGATTCATTCTAACGGACAAATCCTACAATATAAAAACGTTGATGGAGATTGTGAAAGAGCTTGACCGCGTGACAATGCCACAATCAATGTCGGTCCTCAAATTGCATAATGCAGATGCGCAAGAAGTGAAAAAATTATATGAAAGTCTTCTGGCATCTCCTGATCAGCGAAACCCGCCGCGCGTATTTGGCCCGCGCAAACCAGAAACTTCCAACTATTTCCCTGAAGACACGCGCATCATAGCCGAACCGCGCACTAACTCGCTCATTCTGCTTGGCGCCAGAGATTCGATCAAACAAATTGAAACTTTCATCACAAAATATGTTGATGTTGATCTTGATCAGCCATATTCACCGCTCTATGTGCACCAACTGCGCTATGCAGATGCTGTCACGGTGGCTGATATTATGCGCGAAGTAACCAGATTTGGCGGCGATACTCCAGTGGGTAAAGCGGGCGGCGTGCGTGCTGGCGACAAATATTTACGAGAAATGACCTTCACGCCAGAAAAAGCAACAAACCGCATCGTCATCAAAGGTGATTATGAAGATTACCTGCGTGCAAAAGAAATCATCGAAAAACTTGATGAAGCACAGCCGCAAGTTGCGATCGAAATATTAATTTTGGATATTCATAACACCGGTGCCAAACAGCTGGGCGCGCAAGTGCGTAGCAAGGCGGCACCAAGCGGTATCTTGGGCACCAATGTGAAATGGCAAACATCTGGGCTCAACCAGAATGGAAAACCAAGCGGCATCATTGAACAATCTGGTGCGGTTCCTGGGGTGCAAAGATTGCTGGGCAACTTGCTCAATCTCGTCAATCCAATGAGTGCGGGAAACACTATTTTGACACTCGGGCAAGATATCTATGGCGTGTGGGGTATTTTCCAAGCGCTTGAAACGATAACGAACCTAGAAATTATCTCTAACCCATTTTTGATGGCAACGAACAAAACAAAAGCTAAGGTTTCTCTTGGTGAAACTCGTCGGGTTGTGACCAGTACCATTGCAGGCTCACAGGGTAACGTCACCTCGCAAAGTGATGAACCTGCTTCACTCACTGTTGAGATCACCCCCCAAATTAACTCCGATGGCATGATCTCGCTTGATTTCATTGTTGATATCACAGACTTTTTAAACCCAACTGATTTTACTTCTGCAACAAAGACCGTAAAGAGAATTGTATCGAAAACCATTGTTGCCGATCAGGAAGTGTTGGCACTCGGTGGCTTGGTGAGAAATGTGATCAGCAACACTGAAAGCAAGGTGCCTATTCTTGGCGACATTCCACTCATTGGCTGGTTATTCAAAAATAAAAACAAATCAACCGATAAAGAAAATCTGCTCATTCTTGTGTCAACCCGCATTGTTCGTCCTGAAAAAACCGATGCGAGCGATGCGTTTACACAAGAACGTGTTGCCGATTATCGAGGCTCTATGCATGAAATGGTTGACGCGGCTGATGCGCGCGATCCTATCCACAAAATGTTCTTCTCCGATAATGTGGTTGATACAACCGTGGAAGAGTTTATTTTCGATCGCCGCCGCGAAGGGACAAGCACTGCATTCCGCAAAAAACGGGTAACCGTCCGCGATCGTAGAAAAGCGGCCAAAGAAAATCGCAAAAAGAAAAAAGCTCCCGAGGCGCCGCTAGAACAGATTGCCATTGATGCGCCTCAGTTGGCACTTAATCCCCCAAGATCGAATCGTGCAGGCAACGTGAACAAAGGTAGTACACGCGCATGATAAAAAATATTTTTTTGCCGAATAAGATTGGCAATTATTATCTTTTTTCCAAACGCATTTTGGGTATTGATATTGCCAAAACACATATCAACATCACGCAGGTCCTTGCCAAAGGCAGCACCTTTCTCATAGAGCAGTATGCGGAAGAACAATTGGAGCCGGGTGCGCCAACTAACTATACCGAGAGAACTGTTGAGGCACTCAAAAAAGCGGTAGCCCATTTTCAGCGCTATGATGAAGTGCGGATCGCATTGCCAAGCTCTATGGTGATCTACAAACAATTAAAGCTCCCATTCACCAATCATGATAAAATTCGGATGGTGGTTGGATTTGAAGTTGAACCACTCCTGCCATTCTCACTCAATGATGCGGTAATAGATTTTATTATTACGGGCGTGGATGCAGCGACAGGCAGCAGCCAAGTGCTCGTTGCTGCGGTACAAAGAGAACACCTAACCCAACAACTTGATATTTATGCACAGGCAGGGCTCAATCCCTTGGTGATCACCGTTGATCTCTTTGCGCTTTATGATCTTTTTTCCCACATTGATAAATATCGCTCACTGAGCGGCAGTACTGCACTGCTCGATCTTGGACTCCAAACAACGAATGTGGCCTACATCACGGCAGGGCAACTGAAATTTATTCGCACTATACCCCATGGCCTTTCCTCCATTGCAAAACATGTTGCAGACACCCTCAACATTCCATCCAACCAGGCAATGGAAAATATCATTCGATTTGGGGCAAAAAAAGAAGATAACGCTCAATACACTGAGAACACCACAAAAGCTCTCGATGATTTCTGGCAAAAAGTTCGCTTCACCCTCAACTCATTCGAGCAACAAACGACCGCTGAAAATAGTCTCAAGCAAGTGATCCTTCTTGGCGATGGGGCCACCATAAAAAGTTTGGTTGAGGCAGGGCAACACATTCTCAAAGTGCCGACCGAAATTTTTGACCTCTCGCTCATCACTTCCCATGAGCGGATCAATATTGCTCCAAAAGTTTCCATTCCCGTCACCGGGATTGTGAGTGTCAGCACTGCGCTGCCATTAAACCTGACAGAAAACTTTAATCTGCGGCGCGATGAATTTGCAGCAAGCGGAGGCATCAGTGCTCTGCAGGAATTCATAACCTCTGGATCGCTCATCATCCTGCTCTTTGGAACACTGATTGGTTTTTCAATTGTGCAGACGCGCAGACTATCGGCAGAACTTTCAAGCTCAGAGCATGAAGTGGTGGAAACGTTAAAGCAACGATTTAAAAATATTGATAAAGATGAAGAGGGTTGGGAAGATGTTATCGATCTTGCCAAACGGGAACTGAGAAAAGAGCAAGAAACTCTGTTTAAATTTTCTCAACGCGGCCGTACCTCTTTCTTGCAAGCACTTTTTGAACTTGCAACCCGCATTGATAAAGATGCTCTCGGTTTTGAAGTAGAACGAATCACCCTGACTGATACCGAGCTCATTCTCAAAGCGCGCGTGCGCGATCATGACGCACTCAAAGTTCTTGAACGAGAATTGAAACAATCGCCAATGTTTTCCTATGTTCCTCAGCAAGAGGATCCAGATTTTACTATGCATATCGCATTGGCCCGACCGGTAGGGGATGTATGATTGAAATAATCAATAAGATCCAGTCCTTTATCGACCAGCTGGAAGAAAAACAATTTTACTATTATGCTGGCGGTTTTTTAGGCATACTAGTGCTCATGACTGGTGGGCTTATGTATTACAATTATAGTCGCTCATCATCTTTGACAAGCGAACTAACCGACCTCAATGATGAACGGGAAACGACCGTGCGCATGTTGCTAACCAAATCGCACAGAGTCCAAAAAGAGCAATCCGAGATTAATGCGATGCTCGCAGAAAGTTCTGACTTTAAAATTGGTGCCTATTTTATCGAAGTGAGAACCAAACTTGGCCTAACGCCATCACTTGAGGCAACCTCGCAAGCAGATCGCGAGGACGATTACCGAGAAAGTTCGCTTAAAGCCCGATTCGATGCAATCACTATGAAACAATTACTTGAACTTTTACAGCAACTAGAGCAAAACGAGCGCGTCTACACAAAAGAATTAGAAATTAAAAAATCGAAATCGCCGCGCGCTATAGATGTTGAATTAACAATTGCCACGCTACAACCAAAAACGGTAGTGCCTGAATAAATGAGGCGTGTTATATGGTGAACAAACGACACTTTTTCTTCACACTCTCGATTGTCTACTGCCTATCAACCTGCCCAGGGTTGCTCGCTGCATTAGACGATGAATCCACACGCACGTCCTTGAAAAAAAAATCTCGCGGCAAACGCTTCAGTTTTAATTATACCAACACTCCCTTGGTTGATATCATCAACGAGCTGAGCAGCGAACTTGACTACAACATCGTGCTGCCCCAAGGAACTCTCGCCATCGCAGAAAAAGTTACCCTGCATCTCGATAAAGACTATTCTCTCAAAGAAGCGTGGAACATTCTTCTGACCATTCTTGATGAAGCAGAATACACCGTTGTTCCTAAGAAAAATATTTTTACGATTGTTAAAAATTCCAACAATGTGGGCCGTGAGCCGCTCAGACTGTTCGTCAACACCAATTATGATCAGCTACCGGCAACAGACGAACGAATTCGCTACCTCTACTATTTAGTCAACATGAAAGCCACTGGCCAGTCCGACGATGAGTTCATGGCTGTATTGAAAGATTTGCTACCTGCCGACGCGGTTTATAAAGTTGACCCCGCAGCAAATGCGTTGGTCATCGTTGCGCAATCAATCGATATCAAAGCTGCCATGAAAATAATTGTGCAACTTGATCAGCCAGGATTCCAAGAAAAAATGGAATTCATTCGGCTAAAATCTGCAGATGCTAAAATGGTTGCTGATCTTTTCAATCAAAATATCCTGAAAACAAACCAACCTATGCAGCCGCGCCATCTGGATGCAAAAAATAAAAATGAAGGCACCTATTTTTCTCAGCACACGCGCATCATCGCCGATGAACGGTCCAATGCGCTGATTGTTCTTGGGCGTACTGATGCTGTTGATCGCATAAAAGATTTTATTTTCGAATATATCGATGTGGAACTGGAAACAGGCAACTCAATTTTGCATGCCTACGAGTTGCAATATCTTAATGCGGAAGAATTTGCGCCAGTGCTCCAGCAGATTGTCCAATCTACCAATAGTGGTGGCACCGGCCAGGCAAAAGGGGCACCGGAACTTCAAAAGGGCGGCACTGAACGGTTCTTCAATAATGTAATCGTTAAAACAGACACTATTCCGCTCGCTGAAGGGCAACAAAATAGCACGCGCTATTATGGCGGCAACAAGTTGATCATCGCCGCAACGAACGAAGACTGGAAGCGCATCAAAAAATTGATTGAAGAAATGGATATTCCCCAACGGCAAGTTTTTATTGAAATTCTTGTTGCCGATCTCACCGTTGATGATACGCGTCAGTTGGGCAGCTTGCTGCGCAATCCCGCAAAAATTCCATTGCCAGGAGAACTTGGATTCCAATCAGCGCAATTGGCACCGGGTCAGCTTCCAAATAGTTTTACCAACCCGCAAACAATCAGTGTGATTGATAATGGCACCAACTTCCCAACGGTCTCGAGTGATTTGTTGCGTGATTCTATCGATAGCTCAGGCAACAAAACGGATGCCGGAACACAAAGCCCCGCAGCATTACTCGCTCCGGGAAGCACTGCGATTTCATTGAGCGATAATAATGGATCAACATGGAGTCTCTTGCAAGTCTTGAGAGCCTTTGATAACACCAAAATTCTTTCTCACCCGCACATCATCGCGGTGCACAACCAAAAGGCAACGGTTGAGATTGGACAAACGCGACTCGTGACTGGTGAAGCAACGGGTAACATTAACCCTATCGTTAAAAATGATACGATCAAAGCTTTCTTGAAAGTGAATATAACGCCGAAAATTAGTTCCGCTGATACGATCAACGTGCAGGTGGACATTGATATTGATGAATTTTTGGCGGGCGTCAATGTGGATAATAACGCACGGGCAACGCGTACCGTTCAGACCAATGCCAATATTAAAAATAAGGGTGTCCTCGCGCTCGGCGGATTGATTCGTGATAATAAACAAAAAAGTCTCAGCGAAACGCCATTCCTTGGAAGAATTCCAGTCCTTGGATATTTCTTCAAAACGCGTACTGGTACGTTAACCAAAAATAATCTCACGGTATTTATCTCACCAACGATTATTGAACCTCGCTATCGAGCGGGCGCTGGGCAATATACCCGCGATTATATAAAACTCGCAACGGAATATGGACATGAAGGCGAACTCTTTGACTCATTGCAAGATCCAATCACACGCTGGTATTTCAAATCATCATCCGATGCCCGCGAATCGGTTGATGACTTCATCACAAAAGATATCACTCAGCTGAAAGGTGGCGCAGAGCAAAGTGGAAAAGTGCAAATTTATCACAAAGATTTTGCAGCTGAGGGAGGCTTCGAGCCAGTTGAGGGCACAAAGCCTCGCCCAGAAGATTATGACGTAGCACCAAAACCTGAATCTGAAGAACCGGCACCAACGAAAAAAGATTTGCCCGCTGGCCCAGCCGTTGCGCAAAACAGAAAAAGACCAGCTCAACAATCGGAAAGATCTGAACCAGTCTTGGCAAAATTTGATCCGAACTTCGACAAAGAACGCTATGCGCGTGAGCTCCGGCAGAAGGTGCAGCAGGATACGACTGCTTAGAATGATTGCCTAAAATAGGCATCCTCAACTAACTTAAAGGCCTCATGGGTAAGACGCTCTTGGTCAGCCGGATCTGTTATCCCAAATTTTTTGAATTTTTGATTCCGCAAGTATGGATCTTTTATTTCTGGATCCCACACATTCATTCGAAGCAGATATCCTGAGGCAACAATCTCCTGAGCTTCCTTGTTACCTTTGTTTGCCTTTTCTAAAACCCTTGGAAGAACGAGAAGAATCTGAGCATCGGTTGGATTTTTTGGAAGATCAAGCAATGTATAGACATCCGGACTGTCTGGCTGCGAAGCTCTCCAACTAAATGCTTGAGTGGTACAAAGTAGTAATGCAAGCCCTAATAGATTCTTTTTGCTCACAATTCCCCCTTGTCTAATTTCTTATTTTTTAAACAGAAGGCTCCTCAAGCCGCCGTCTAATTTGGTTCAATCCTTTAGCCTGCTCTGGCGCAATGTTTCCTAGATAAACTTTCTGATCTCCAGAGGTGAGCGCGACTTTTCTACAAAGTCCCAAGTTCGAACACGCACCCAATTGCCAAGATTCTGGTAACCAAGAAATAAACCAGGTGGCTACATCATTCAATCCTGATTTGATGCTGTCAACAAATCCGGCCGATGCCTGATTGGCGCAGAATAGAATAGCGAGCCCTAGAAATAGATTCTTTTTGTGCATTTACCGCCTCTCTAACTTTTGAAAGCGCAAATTCTGACAGAATCTTAGTTATTTGAAATTTTCTTGCCTAAAGCTTTTTCAACCCAAACACCTAATATTTCATTCGCCCGAGCTCGACTAGTTTGATTGTTATGTGACTTGAGATATTTATAGGCCGCAACAAGCTTATCATTATCCCATGCGCTATATTTTGCCTTAAAAGCTCTATGATCGGAAAGATTGCAACCATCTTGAACTTCTTGGGTTAATACTTCCATGTCTCTTTTACTTATTTCTGACGCTCGTGTATCGATAGCAGCTCTGGCACCCGTCATCGAAATCCAATTTCTCGCAACGTAGAGACGATAGCTAGCAATTCCCGTGAGTGCACACACACCCAAAGCGGCACACGCACGCCCTTGCCATGATTCTGGCATCAAAGAAACAACCCACGTTGCCGCATTATTCCATCCAGATCTGAGACTATCCATCACACCGGCCGAAATCTGATTGGCGCAGAATAGAACTGCTAGACCAAGAAAAATCTTTTTCTTATTCATTATGATCCCCTAATTCAGAAAATTTATTTAACAGTAATCCAGCAACCCTTAAGCTCTCTATCGATGTATATTTTTTTGAGAATATTGGCCATTTTTATCACTGCCGATTTTTCTTCTTCCGATACTCCCTGTGCATGCGCATAGACCCTGAATAGATTATAAGCGTAAATGAGTTGCTGACCCGTCCACTTATTGGCATCATGTGCAAGAGTATGCTCATTCTTTTGCCGCTCAGTGATATAAGGCAAAGCAATTTTATCGATAAAATCTTTCCAACTTGTATCCCAGGACCCTGATGCTCTCATCCCTATTACTGTCTGCTGGTATGCAAAACCAACCCCATAATCATTTAAAACTTCTTGCAAGAAGAATTGTTCCTTTAAAGCTTTTTTATTGGAAACTACCAATATTCGCGCATCATTAGCACTCGAGCTGATGCCATTATGCCAACCGGCTGATACCTGATTGGCCCAGAGTAGCACTGCTAGGCCGAAAAAAAGATTTTTCTTATTCATTATCGTCCCCCTCATTAAGCTCAGAATGTGTTACTGACCAAGCTGCTTGTTCAGGAATCGCGCAACCCATACCCTCAACACAAGATTCGCCTGAACCGCTCCGTGACTCTGCACCCCAAAATAATTATAGGCTGCAAGAAGATCATCTTGCGACCAACTATTGGCACGGGTCTCCAGCTCAGTAACATTCAATGGTGCAATTTCTTTTTCAAAATCCTCAAATTCCCACAGAGGCTTTCGTTTATGGAGCGCTGAAATTTCTTGTCTAATCAACTTGTCAGCCTCTATTGTCGAAATCGATTCCTTGGCCAATGCGCGCGCCGCGCACACTTTCAGAGCCACGCATGCCTGGGTTGATAGAGAAAAGATGGACGTTATACCAAAGCGCACGCCGGAATATAACCAACTTATGCCCGATTTAACCCAATCCAGTCCTGATGTGAGGTTATCTCTCCAACCGGCTGATACCTGGCTGGCGCAGAATAGAACAGCTAATCCTAAAAATATATTCTTCTTATTCATTGTAGTCCCCTAAAAAAATACCCCTTCAATCCCATCTCGTTTCTAATAGTAATAAATACCATGAGCAAAGGGCAATAAAAAAAGGGCCCTTTTCAAGACCCTTCTAAAACCTCCGATATTTTAACCATCTAGACTAGATGCAAAATCACGGCTAGTAGCCCATTGACCACCATACCCCAGGCAACATCAATCACCACCACCGACCATGGCCATTGGGCCAGAGTGGCATAGTTGGTCAAATCATAGACCCCATAGAGCACTAGCCCATAGAGTCCTCCCATGCAGAAGGCATAGGCTATCGAGCCATGCTGCGTGCGGGGCAGCACAAAAATGATTGAACCGAGCGTAATGAGAACCCAGGCGGCAAGCGCAGTTAGTTTATCGGGCGAGATTGATCCGCCAGACATGCGCGCAATATGGCCAAGCTCTGTTGCATAAAAGGAACTCATGATGCCACCGAGCCAGACGAAATCCATGGCAACAAGAGCTACCAATCCTATGGCAAATAATTTTAAAAATCTAAACATACAAAATCTTTCGTTTTAAAATTCCACATTCATCAAAAGCTGATCTTCAATTTGCAGCAAGCGATTATATTTCGCCATGCGCTCGCCGCGTGAACAGCCGCCTGCTTTTATTTGCGGAGCACTCACTCCCGTTGCCAAATCAGCGATAAAGAAATCATTCGTTTCACCTGATCGGTGCGAAACCACCACTGCACGATCCTGCTCTTGGCACAATTTCACCGCCTGCAATGTTTCAGTCACGGTGCCAATTTGATTTGGTTTAATCAGAACGGCGTTGGCAACTTCTTGTCGCAAACCTTCCCAGATGCGCACCGGATTAGTCACAAAAATATCATCACCAACGAGCTGCGTTTTGCCACCAAGGCGCTTGGTCATCTCTTGCCAGCCGGCCCAATCATCTTCGCCAAGGCCATCTTCGATGGAATAGATTGGATATTCGCTGATTAATTTTTCATACCAATCGATTAATTCAGAAGAATCGTAGCGTTTACCTTGGAGCATGTATAATTTTTTGTCGGGCGTATAGAGCTGACTTGCTGCAACATCGAGCGCGATCATCACGGTGCCATCATAACGATCCTGCACACGCTTGATTGCTTCCATGAGAGTGTCTAATGCTTCTTTCTCGTTCTCAAAATTGGGCGCAAAGCCACCTTCATCTCCCACCGCGACTGAATCTCCCCGCTTGTGCAAAATTTCTTTCAGCGTTTGAAAAACCGTCACGCCAAGCTCAACGGCTGAACGGATGCTCGGCATGCCAACCGGCATGATCATAAATTCTTGCACCGAGAGATTGTTATTTGCATGCGCACCGCCATTGATCACATTGAACATGGGGCATGGTAGTGCAACGGTTTCATGTCCGCATAAATAACCGATTAATTCATATGGCTCTAATTCTTCAACCAAGGCCTGTGCCTTGCAGACCGCAATGCTCACAGGCAAAATCGCATTCGCACCCAAGTGGGATTTATTTTCAGTATCATCCATCTGGATCATTATTGAATCGATTTCAACGGTATCCGGTTCTTTGCCAAGCAATGATGGCGCAATAAAATGTTCAATGTGGGAAATGGCTTTTGTCACTCCCTTGCCCATGTAGCGCTCTTCACCATCACGCAGCTCCAACGCTTCATATTTGCCAACCGATGCACCCGATGGAGTTGCAGCAGTGACACTGCGCCCATCAGAAAGTGTTAATGTGACTTCAACCGTTGGCCAGCCACGCGAGTCTAAAATTTCTGAAGCCTCTATCTTCGCAATTTTCATCCATTTCCTTTTCAATTTTTATATTCTTATTTGTAGCAACCATACATCATATTAACGCACAAAAAAAAGCCCGTCATTTCTTGCTGAGAAATGACGGGCGCTATAACAAGATCTTCTAATCTTATTGCTTTTCGAGCGGCATCAAACGCAACCCATACTCACGCAATTTTTCAATCTCAACCGGCGTTGGCGCCTGCATGAGCGGATCATATCCTCGTTGAGTTTTTGGAAATGCGATCACTTCCCGAATTGATTGCGAATTGGAGAGCAACATTGCAAAGCGATCAAGCCCAATCGCAAGACCACCATGCGGTGGGAATCCAAGCTCTTGTGCTTCGAGTAGGAAGCCAAATTTTTGTTGCACTTGCTCATTGGTGAGCCCGAGCATATCAAACACTTTTTGTTGCATCTCGCGGTTATGAATACGAATTGAACCACCACCAAGCTCGACGCCATTGAGCACCACATCATAGGCGCGCGCCTTCATCTCAGCCGGTTGTAAGTTTTCCCAACCTGGTTGTGGGGCAGTGAATGGATGGTGCGTTGCATCGTAGCGCTTAGCTTCCTCATTGTATTCAAACAATGGAAAATCGGTGACCCACAAAAAGTTAAATTTATTTTCTGGAATCAAATTAAATTCTTTGCCCATCGCCAAGCGAATGCGACCAAGAATTTCCCACGCCTGTTTGTATTTGCCGGCAACTAAAAAGAGTGCGCTGCCTGGGCCAAACGTTGGGAATGTTGCTTTGATACGTTCTGCAAAATCTTCCGGCAGAAATTTGCTGACCGGCGATTCAAGCTGGCCATCTTTGCCATAGCGGATCCAGAGCAATCCTTTTGCGCCGAACTTTTGTGCTTTCGGTACCCAGCCATCAATTTCTGATCGAGTGAATTCATGATTCTCAACATGCAATGCACCAACCTTGCCAGCTTTGTCCACGATCGCGCGTACAAAACTCAACTCAGTGTCTGCAAACCAAGAAGTCACATCCTCGATTTTGAGTTCAAAGCGTGTGTCTGGCTTATCGCACCCATATTGCATATAGGCATCATCGTAATTCATGCGGGAGAATGGCGTCTTGATATCAATATTAAGAACTTGTTTCATTACATGCTTGAGCATGCCTTCAATGACATTTTGAATGTCTTGCTCATTGATGAAAGACATTTCCAAATCGACCTGAGTAAATTCTGGTTGGCGGTCGGCACGCAAATCTTCATCTCTAAAGCAACGCGCGATTTGGAAATACTTTTCCATACCACTTGCCATCAACAGCTGCTTATAAAGCTGTGGCGATTGCGGCAAGGCGTAAAATTGGCCAAGATGCAAGCGTGACGGCACTAAAAATTCACGCGCACCTTCTGGAGTGTTTTTGGTGAGTATGGGAGTTTCAATTTCATAGAATTCTTGTTTTTGCAGAAATTCACGCATCGCAAAAGTGAGGTTGTTGCGCATGGTGAACTTTTCGCGCATCTCTGGGCGACGCAAATCAAGGTAGCGATATTTGAGACGAATCTCTTCATCCACCTGATGGGCATCATCAAGGTTGAATGGCAGTGGCTTAGCGGTGTTCAAAATGGTCAGCTCGTCCGCCTGCAATTCCCATTTTCCGGTAGGCATGTTTGGATTCACGGTCGCAGCAGTTCGTTCAACCACCGTTCCTGAAACTGCAATCACATATTCTGAACGGAGCGTATGGGCCAATTTGGCAGCAGCTCCCGCTGAGTCGAGATTGAAAACCACCTGCATGAGGCCAGAACGATCTCTCAAATCGATGAAAATAAGACCGCCATGATCACGGCGACGGTGTACCCAACCCGCTAAATGTATTTTCTTATTTAACTGAGCGGCACTCACAGCGCCACACCCTACGGTACGTTCAAATGCTTGCATGGAACAACCTTTATCCGGAGAAATAAACTTATGCGCAATAAGCCCAATAGTAGCATAAAAAGGGTTAGTTGATAAGCAGAAATCCCGATTTATCACCAGCGGGCAGCCTCCGCTTTGTTGCTTTTCAATTGCGGGGGTAATTATATTGAAAAAACAAGAGAACATACCATTAAAAAGGAGGAAATATGAAAAACAGATCCCTCACCTTTAAAGCCCTGGGTCTCGCTCTATGTCTGAGCGCAACCCTCTCTGCCGAAGAGTTTGAATTCCATAATAAAACCAAAGTAAGGGTAAAAACCGATCTTGGGTCTGCTAAGCACCCACCTGTCGAGAGCAGAGCAACATCTGTTGGCCCAGATGGGGTTGTGCAAGGACCGGTAATGAGTGGCGACAAGCCGCAATTTTTAATCATGGATGGCGATGTTAAATATCTCTATCAATTTAATACACCAAGAGGAAAAAACATCAAAATCAAACTCACCGCAGGCCTCCTTGGCAAAAAAATAGCACTCGAGCCACAGTTGCTACTTCCGAATAATATTAAAAAAGAAGAGATCGTGCTAATAGGAACGGGCTCCGTTACTGAAACATATAAACCAGAGCCAAGACCAGCACCTAAACCTGAACCAAAACCAGCGCCTAAACCAGAACCTAAACCTTCGCAACCAACTGGTCCCGCAACAACGCTTGCCACACAAAAAGTAACTGCCTACACACTTCTTGAAATCCCAGAAAAAGCCTCTGATGCCCAAATTCTTGGCATAGATCAAGCAACACTTGACGCGGCAAAGCTGGGAACGGCAACCGCAAAAAGCTCCGTTAAGAAAGCGCGTACAAAGCTTTTTCTCGTTTGGCACCCTGATAAAATCGATCGTTCAGGCGCACAAGATGCATTTAAAAAAGCTGGCGTAACCGACCCTGCTGAGCAAAAGAGATTGATGGAAGCGGTGTTTCAACTCATTGACAATACTGCCAGCAAATATAAATAAAAGGCAGGATTAAAAATGGGAAAAACCAGATCGCTCATCTTTAAAATTCTTGGCTTTGCACTATGCCTGAGCGCTACCATTTATGCCACAGAATTTGAATTGAAAAATGAGTCCTCAATTCCATTAAAGGCAATTTTTGGGCCTGCATATGATTTGAGAATTTCGCGAGCAAACTTCATCGTTCCCGGAGAAACTTTCAGAGCATCGATCAGTAGCCAAGATGAGCCGCGGCTTTTTATCGTTAATCCAAGCGCGGATTATCATGGAGAAACATTCAAATTCGACACAACCGCAGATGAAGTTAAGCTCAAAATAGTCAACTCATATTCCGGCAAGGTTGCGCTCGAGCCACAAGCGGGGAGCATCACGAAACATGAAATTATACGAGTGAGTAGCGGATCTATCACCGGCTCCTTGCTCTATAATCCCTCCGAAGAGCCGAGCAAGCCAGGACCACAGCCAGCGCAGCAATCACAACAGCTTATGCTCATTCCACAAGGAGGACAACAACATGCACCGCCGCCAAATGCAGCGACATCAAGAGTCACCCCTTACATGCTCCTGGGCATTCCATCCAATGCTGATGATTCCAAAATTCTTGGCATCGATCATGCAACGCTCAAAGTGGCCATGCTCGGAACTGCGAGTGCGAAAAACACGGTCAAAAAAGCGTTCTTAAAACATTCGCTCGTCTGGCATCCAGATAAAATAGATAGCGCAAAGGCGCAAGCAGCATTTAAAAAAGCGGGAGTCACTGATCCTGAAGAGCAGCGGCGGTTGGCAAATGATGTGTTTGTTTTGCTTTCAAACACCTATGAAAAATATAAATAGAACGGCAGTTGCAAACGTGAAAAGAAGGCGGGACCAAGTGCGGTCCCGCCTTCTTAATTTCTAAAATTTAAAATTATTTCTGCTCACATATCTTCATTTAACGCTTCGATCAATGCATCAAAGTGGAGGTATGGCAAGCCAACTAAATTCTCAACATTGCCAATAGGATCAACTTTTTGTTGCGGGAACGCAATGCCCACACCAAAGCAGCGAGGAGCAATAATGCCGGACGATCTATCATAATTGAGATACAAAGAATCATCGCCATTAATCATCGGCAACTCATTGCGCTCAAATCCAACCGCGCAAATAACTTTTGTGCATTCTGCTAGGCATGATTGCAACACATCAGGAGTGTTATAAATCCGCACAAAATTTTCAGGAGGATTCATTCTGAGTGTTTTTGCCCATGTTGCAACTTCCCCTTTTAATCCTGCTTCTTGCCACACAATGCCTAAACGCGTTGGGACTGGATACACTATTTGTTTTTTATAAAGATTTGTAATATGCGCAACAGAAAGCTCAGTCAAGTATTTCACGATCAACAACGCAGAATGACCACTGCCAATAACAAGCACTCTGTCACTCGGTTCAACCTGTTTTGCTAATGCTTCCTTATTAAGTGCAAGGTCGAGAGGGATTTGAGTTATGCCCTCATACTGCATAACGCGCGGGTGAGCGCCCGTTGCCAACACAACATAATCAGATTGAATAGTTGCGGCATTCGTTTTGATTGTCCATATATCATTATGACAATCTAATCCGGTCATTTCATCTTGAAGTGCAACAACTTTTGTTCGAAGGTGATTGGTGATATCTAAAAATGGATCAACAATTAGTTTGAGCTGAGGAGCTTGGTCTGGATGTAGAGAATATAAAAGATCTATCGCAGGAGTTTTAACTTCGCTAAAAGCTTTGCACTTTTCGAGCAGCGCTATGTATTGACGAACGGTTCCATTGCCAGGAACATCCTGATAAAGTTTACCCATTCTGCCTACACTAAACTCAGGATCTATCCATAAAATTTTGTCTGGCGAAACACCATGATCAAGAATAATTCCAACGGTCAAAATTCCAGTTGGCCCCGCTCCTACGACAGTCCATGAAACATGCGATGGAATTTCAGCACTCACCGCGAGATTGTGCACTGAAAGAAAAAGTGTTGCCAAAACCAATAATATATTATTTTTTTTCATACCTCTTATCTCCAATTGTATATGTGTTACTCTTCTTGACCAGGTAAGATTACATAAGCTCATCGATTAAATCAATTCCAATACCTCGAAGTAATAGGCTCAAACATCCACGGTTCAGGACCCCTATTGCTTACACCAGTAAAGGCACGTATATTGGGAACCGGAAATTCTGGCACACTACCAAACAGGGAGAAGGTATGAAAAAATCATTCATTTTAAAAGCGCTCAGCCTCGCACTTTGCCTAAGCGCAAGCATCTATGCAGAGCAATTTGAATTCCATAATAAAACAAAATCCAATGTCTCAATCGCACTGGGAACGGAAAGCAATCCACCACAGGTTGATCAAATTCTCGGCCTCGGAGCAGGTGCAATAATTGATACAGTAATTGAGATCAATCGAGATGATGCACCACAATTGCTTTTAATTTTAGATGACGATCTCACATTTAGATTCCAGTTCAATGTGGCGCAGGGAACAGATATCAAGCTGAAACTCATCGTCAGCCTGATTAACGGAAAAATAAATCTTGTGCCGCAATTTGCTCCAAACAATATCAAAAGAGATGAGATCAAATTAGTTGGTATGGGTTCGGTTTAGAATTTTTTTAATCCAAATAAAACGGGCAACTCTTGAAGGAGTTGCCCGTTTTTTAGTTTTCTAGAACTAGAACTTAAATTCTATTCCTGATGTAATCGAAGCGTTCCTCTTGCGAGAAAATCCTCCTAGGCAAAAAGGATAAAAATAGCGATAGAGGGCAACTGTTCCATGAAAGAAAATTTTATCTACCTCAGAATCTCTTCCATGTCCCTCTGCAGTCGCGAGTCCAGCCAGATTAAATTGAACCTGCAGATCAGGTCCAAATTCAATTCGCCAAACACCTGCTCCACTCATCCCCTCGAATGAGCCTGGCATGGCATCCCGACTCATCTCTTTGTCAACAAAGCATAAAACCTCATCAACGTAAAAGAGTTGTGAGAGACTAGGATACCTATAAGCAATAGTCTCTACACTTCGTGGCCCTAAAAAATATGGGGCCGCATGGGGATGGTCCCAATAAACATTATCGCCATCCTTTTTCAGCTCGCGTCCGGAAAAAGAGTTGCCATGCGTCAGCCATAAATAGTTATGCAAACTTTGAGACTCAACGCACAGCTTTCCCTGCATGTGATCTGCAAATGAAGCATCTAGATACCAAAACTGCTTATTTAATTGCTGAAACACACATGCTGGAGCCGCAGGTGATAATTCTATAAATGCCATATCTATGCCCTCTCTCTGCTCGGTAGGCAATGAAATGATTTGGGATATTTGTAGAGGCAGAAAACCGGTCTTCGGCCAAGGCAAAGGCACATAAATATAATTTGGGTGTTCTCTTACAACAAATTTCGCAACATGATGATTTGTTAAAACACCAAACCGTTGCCCAATGAAGGTAAATGTTCCACTGCTGCAGAATGGGGGTTTCGCATCAATCGTATACCTACTGGGGTATATTATAGGTGTCGAATAAAGAGATGTGGTATTTGCCACATGCTGCATAAGGTGTGGATATTTCTCACGTAGAGTTTTCAATTGTATTTTTGCTGTATTCAATATAGCCTCCCTTTGTTCTGACACATAACAAAACGGGCAACTCTTGAAGGAGTTGCCCGTTTTTTAGTTTTCTAGAACTAGAACTTAAATTCTATTCCTGCGTTTATCGTCCACGCCATATCATGACCTACGTTCGGAATAAATGCACCATCAAAATCCGTTTGATCAAGGTCATCGAGTGCCGCTTCCTGCTCAGCATTCAAAGGTTTACCTTGAATGTCTTTGTAGTGCTGCCCTGGGAAGAACAGTGATCCAACAAAAAAGAATTTCGTTGAGGTGAACGGGAAATAGTTCATAAACACGTTCGTTTCAACGCCAAGGAACTTGCTTGCATCACATGGAAGATCCGACTTGGTGAACGCATCAAATTTTCTGATTGCGCGCTCTTCCCAATATGCGATCACGTTTGATTGAACGTTGAACTCACGCTTCAATTTCGGCTTCCAAAGGATGCTCGAGCCACCATAAATCAAGTTAGTAAATCCTGATGTTTTAACCGAGAATGGATTAATCGCTAGATCTGATTCAGGAGTTGCTAATAGACGAGGCAATTTGCCAGCGCCACCAAGCACAAACGCGCTTTTCACTTTGTTCCCTGAATAGATTTCCTGCAATCCGATAAATCCATCATATGAGCAATCTCTCACTTCACCATGTGGATTACGCCCGCCCGATGCAGCGCCCGCTTCTGCCGCCAAGCGCAACGTGTGCTCCTGGAACCAGAACGCTATATCACTCACAAACATCCAACCATGATAACCAACATTGTATGGGTCACGGAAACGGAGCTTTTTGTTTTGCAAAGTGATTGGTCCTGGAGTGAGGTAGCCAATAGGACCGTTCACTGCACCAATAACCAGTCCATTTTGCGACTGAGATTCAAAGGTGGTATCAATAATAGTTTGCGCTTGCGAACCACGAATAAATGGAATATTTGAACCATCTGCCTGACTCACCACATGCGAGTTAACAACAGAGACGCGCCCATCCACATTTGCTTCTTTGATGATGTTGCGGTCCCAGCCTTTAACGTGCTGCTGACCAAAGTTAACCGCGGTATCAAAACCAAACTCCACTCGATCATTGATGTAATTTCCGGCAAGACCAATCGTACCCAATCGCGCGTTCGAATCCGCGAGAAATTCGATCTTTTGTTCCGGATCATTATTGTAGAGCGCGTATGGTTCAAGATTAACTTTGTTCGAATCATTATTAATCAAATGCCACATCAAGCGACCAGCAACAAGATAGTTAATTTTACCAAAGCCGCGACCTGGATTTGCGATCAGGCCATATTGTTGGCCCAAAACTTTCGCGCCAGTATCAGACAAGCTTGAACTTTTATTCTGGAAAATCGCTGCATACAAATCATAGCTCAACATCTTAGGAACAATGTCACCAGAGAATTTTGCACCAGGCGCATATTGATCAACAACGAAGTCTGTATAGAAACCAAGGAATTCGGGACCAACCGCATAGGCATCACCAAGGGCAATACCACGACCCAACTGGAATGGGAACAATCCGAGGGTGAACTGATGTTTATTGGTGAAGCTCAATGCAACTGCTTCAGCAATATCAAATTTCAACCAGCATTCACGCATCCAAAAGAGGTGGCGCGGAATCGCATGGCTATGCGTACCGCCAACAGTATCGACAACTCGAGTTGTTGCATCAGTCGTTTGCATGACGCCTGCAGGGTTCCCCCAGGTGCCACGATTACGTATAGTACCAAATGTTTCGGCAACAACCTCATCGCCTTTTTTGAATTTCGCTTCGCCACTCAAATCGAGTGTATGGCGTGCGTACCAAACTTTATCAAAGCCACAATTTCTATTATTGAGCATGCTGATATTGTCGCCAGCAAAGCTCTCTGGCTTGAAGACCCCACCAAATTTATATTCAAATTTGCACGCTTCTTCTTGTGTCTTTTCAATTTCAATTTCATTATCAACATCTTGAAGCTCGTCACCTTCGCCCTCAACTTTATTGTCTGGGGTAGGCGGAGCAACAATTAGACCTGGGCTTTTTGGTGCTTGAAGCTTATTGTCTTTGGCCTCAATAATGAATGGTGCAACAAATGTACACAACATAAGCGCAAGTAACGCGCGTGTAAGTTTCATGTTTCTCCTTGGTGTTCCACACATATATGTAGAGACGGATTTAAAAAAAAGAACTCACCAAACAAGCTGGTGATTACCCCTTCAGACAGGGATTATTTATTCTGTTAAGGGTAAAGTTTTTGCATATATTGTCAATTTAAACTTCGTACAGAAACGCTGATCGGCAGGGAGAATTGCCCGATTGGTTAATCCGATTCATACTGAGAGGGAAGCCTAACTCAATAAGGAAACCTATGGCAGCAAAACAAAAACTCCTCCTTGGCGCACACATCTCGACTTCCGGCGGATTGCACAAAGCACTGGAACGTGGAGCCTCAATCGGCTGCACCACCATGCAAATTTTCACTAAAAGCAATCGCCAGTGGTATGCAAAAAAACTAACGCAGAGTGAAATCGAAGAGTTCAAACAGGCGGTCAAAGCGCACGATATTGATCCCATTGTGGTGCATTGCACCTATCTAATTAATATTGGATCGCCCAATGAAGAGACTGAAAAAAAATCTCTTGCCGCTCTCATTGTTGAATTGCAGCGATGCCAGGAGCTGGGGCTGAAATACCTCGTCCTGCACCCTGGATCACATCTCAACAGCGATGAGGATGCCTGCCTCACGCGCATCGCGCGTAATGTTGATGCCGCACTCGAAGCGGTTCCGGGCGAGACCATGATCTTACTGGAAACAATGGCTGGGCAGGGCAGCTCCACGTGCTACAAATTTGAACACATCGCACGCATTCGCGCGCTCTCGCATCACAAAAAACGCGTGGGAGTCTGCCTTGATACCTGCCATGTGTTTGTTGCAGGTTACGATATGCGCACAAAAAAAGAATATGATCAGCTGTGGCAAAAGTTTGATGAAACAATCGGACTAGATCACCTTAAAGCCTTGCACGTCAATGATTCAAAAAAAGATTTGGATTCAAATGTTGATCGCCATGAGGATCTTGGAAAGGGGAAGATTGGGCTCGAAGGATTTCGGCTTTTATTTAATGATAAACGATTTTTCTCGGTTCCTAAAATTATAGAAACTCCCAAGGCGGCACTCGAGGACGATCTGCGAAACATGCAAACAGCCGTTAGTGTGCTTTCGAAAGAAACGCGAAATACATTGGAAATTTGTGTGGTGGAATAAAAAAGAAAAGATTTTTATTGAGAGTGAAGTAATAGACCAGATCCCTAAGAGGAAGAGCTAAGAAGGAATTGTGGCCGTCTTAAACCGCTCAAAGATCAAATCTATTACCCTCTCAAAACAAGCAGTGCTTCTAACCACAAAAGAATGATCTTTCGATCGAATTCTTTTGTCCTCACCTTTTGATATAAGGAGTAAAGCCCAAAATTATCAAAGATTCAGAATATAGTTTGAAGCAACTTCCAAACAAAACAACAAAGTTTAGTTTGCACCAAAAAGCAACAACTTAAAAGTCCTAGCTCTACTCTGCTTTCGCCAAAATATGTGCGTATTTTGAAGAAAAAGCAACATTTGCAACAATATTTACTATGTGAAACTAGCGCACGCGATGCAAGCGGGCTCTAACAAGGATATAAACCCAGCCTGCTAAGATAACTCCATATTCGAGAGCAAGCACTGGCAGGGGTATTAGGTTGAATGTCAGACACAAAGCAACACTTCCTAAAAGGACCGAAATGCCCATCACGTAGAATAAAATTGAGACCTTGGACCAACCCGCCTGCATAAAGTAGCATGCGAAGTGATCAGGGCTGCCTAAATAGAATGGAATCCCCTTGCGCGTGCGAATCAAAATGAGCGCAGTGATCTCAAGGAGTGGAATGCTCAAAATGATCACTGGGGCCAAATAACCGTAGGGTGTGTAGGTTCCCCAATTGAATAGAAATGGAATGGTTGCTAAAAATCCACCAACAAAAAGCGATCCCGCATCACCCAAATACATTATTGCCGGCGGCCAATTATAACGCAGGAAGGCGCACAATCCACCCGCCAGCGCAGCAAGCGCGAGCGCAACAGTATAGTGCTTGAGCAACACCGCAATGACAATAAAGGGCACAATCGCACCCAGCGCAACAGTGGATGAAAGACCATCCATCACATCAACTAAATTGAATGCATTGATGATTGTGAGCATCCAGAAAAAAGAAAGCGGAATATTTAGCATGTTATAAAAAACATGCTCCTTGAGATAAAATCCAGACTTCACAAAACAAAAGGCTGCAACAAGCTGTCCGCCAAATTTCTGGTATGCCTTGAGGGGAAACAGATCGTCAATCAGTCCCACAAGCAACAAAAGTGTTGTGCCAATAAGCAACAAGGAAAGATCACTATTGAGCGGCACTGTGAGCGCAAGGCCGCACAGCAAACCAACAAATACCGCTAATCCGCCCATATAAGGAACAGGTGCTTCATGGCGCTTGAGACTCCCATCGGGAACATCCACGAACTTTAATTTACGCGCAAGCTGCGCAAAGAATGGCACTAAATAGCCGGTGACCAAGAGAGACATCGTGAAGGAAAAAAACATTTTTGATGTGAACGCAATCATGGATATCCTTTTTTGAAAAATGCTTCTGGTGATAATGTTGCGCAACAAGTGTATCGATGATTTTAATGTGACGCAAAAAAAACCCACGCGGTTGCGTGGGCAAATTTCTTAATCTTATTTAGCGGAGACTAAGTGCCGCCATTGAGGCGAATTTTTTTGAAGAATAATAGCATGGCGCATATCTTCAACCATCGAAGATGCAAAACGCTTTACAATCCCGGGCATATCTAAGCCCTGCTGCTGCAATGCATGAAATTGGACTGGACGTACAGCGACAAGTGATTTGCATTCATCAAACACAGCAAGTCGAGCCTTATCATCAAACTCTGGGGCTGGCATCATCTCGATCACTATATCAGCAATATTCAATACCAACGGCTTGGGGCTTTTCGGTGCAGGAATCTCGTCCGCGTCCATTATCTCTTTATTAAGATCCCAATCCTCATCGTCCATTGCAGAAATGTGATTAAATGATACTGCCAAAAGAAGCAGTAAAAAATGCTTTTTCATGAATTAATCCTGTTGATATAAAAAAAATGGGTTAACTTGATTTTTATGAAAAGACTATCAAAAAAAATTGGAGCTGCAAGAAAAAAGTGGGGTTTTTAAGCCCCACTTTCATTGTTCGTTATTTCTTTGGCATGTTGATGTAACATTCTGCCGTATCATCGACTTGCCAATCGGTCATGCCGTTGACAATGAAACCGCACTCAAATCCTGCGTGCGCTTCTTTGACTGTTTTCTTCTCGCGCTGAAGGCTCGAAATTTTGCCCTCGCCGATCTTTTGACCTTTGCGGAAGCCAACCACATACCCATCACGAGTAAAGCGGCCATCGTTGATATATACACCTGCGATGACACCAATTTTTTTGATATCAAAGACACGTAATACTGTTGCGCTACCAATTTTTGTGCGCACCATTTCTACTGCTTTTTCTTCTTTGCCACGCTCTTCAAGCGTTTCGAGAAGTTTGTAGATGATGTCATAATTTTCAATCGTGACACCGCGATGTTGCGCCAAGGTGATCGCATTCGCTTCAGCTTTTGTGGTGAAGGTGATAATGGTCGAGCCGGTATTATACGCAAGCTCAACATCACTTTCAGTCACATTGCCAACACCCGCAAGCAAGATATGAAATGGACGATCTGCTTTTTTAGAAATTTTTTCAATCGCAGCCATCAAAGCTTCTTGTGAAGAATGCGTATCGCTCTTGAGAATCAAGTTTGTCGCGCCTTCTTTGGCTGTTGAACCGACTGCAAATGATTTGCGTTCTTCTTTTTCTGAACGGCCCTTGAGATATTCTTCTTTAGAGGTCACTTGGAAAAAGTCACCTGCATCAGGAATATCTTCAAATCCTGCAATCCGCACTGGCGTTGCTGGACCAACTTCTTCTATGCGTTTTCCATAAGAATCCACCATAGAAGTCACGCGTCCAACCGTTGCGCCACATGAGAAATAATCTCCCGTGCGCACCATGCCATGCTGACTCATAATTGTTGCAACAGGCCCGCGACCGCGTTCAACTTCAGCTTCAAGAACGTAACCTTTTGCGCCACCTTCTCGGCTTGCGCGCAATTCAAGCATTTCTGCCTGCAAGTTGATCATCTCAAGAAGTTTATCAACACCTTGTCCGGTTTTTGCCGAAATTGGCACAACCATAACTTCACCACCCCAATCTTCGGGAAGCAAGTCTTGTTGCGCAAGTTGCTGTTTGACAACATCGATCCGTTTTTCATCAACGCGATCCATTTTGTTCACAGCGGCAATAACAGGAACACCCATTTCTTTGATATGCTTGATCGCCTCAATTGTTTGAGGCATGATGCCGTCATCAGCAGCAATAATTAACACTGCGATATCAGCAACACGAACACCGCGTTGGCGAATTTTTGGAAAAGCTGCGTGTCCCGGCGTGTCTAAGAAAACAATTTTCCCCTGAGGAATAGTTGCTTCATAGGCACCAATATGCTGGGTGATGCCGCCTTTTTCACGGGAAGCAACACGCGTTTTGCGAATATAATCAAGAAGGCTTGTTTTGCCATGATCAACGTGACCAAGAATCACCACAACGGGTGCTCGGGCAGTCAGCAAACCTTCGCCGGTAATTTTTTCTTCAACTTTTTCTTTTTCAACTTCACGTTGAACCGCTTTAATCTCATAAAGATCTGCAAGGCGCTGAACGGCCTTGGCATCAATAGTTTGATTTTTAGGTACAACGATACCCCAACGAAGTAACGTTCCAATAATTTCGTTGGCAGATCTGCCCATGCGTTCTGCAGCGACAGCAGGAGTCATCGCCTCAACAACGATCTCAGTTGGCGCAGCAACTGGTGTCTCAACCACTCGTGCTGGCCTTTCGTATGGTTTTCTCGGAAGAACTGGAGGTCGGTGAACAGGTTTGGACACGCGCTTGTCGGACTGCTTTTGCATTATTTCTTTTGACTTTCTGACTGGTTCTGGTGGTTTTATCGGAGCCGCTTCTTTTTTCGGCTCCTCTTTTTTGCCAAAACGTTTTTTAATAAATGCCAGTGCCTCATCGCTCAGGGCCGACATATGGCTTTTTGCCACATGTCCCTCTTTTTTTAAAGCGTCGAGAACATCTGTATTTGATATGCCAAGTTGTTTTGCTATTTCATATACTCGCACTGCCACAAAACCTACTCTGCTTTAGGCATGCCTACGCACACCCGGTCTAATCAATATCAACTTCTACGTCGTCCGTAGCGGTAAAATCATCACTTGCGGCGGCGCCACCTTCATGCTGCATCAATTGGATATCGTATCCCGTCAAGCGAGATGCAAGCGCAATGTTTTGCCCCATCTTACCGATAGCCAAAGAGCGTTGATCCTCATTCAGCCACACACGAGCAACCGAGCCACTAATATCAACTCGATCAATTTGCGCTGGCTTGAGAGCATTGCGAACAAACTCTTCAGTAGTATCGCTCCAAGGGATAATATCGATTTTTTCGCCGCCAAGCTCTTTTAGAATAGGCTTGATACGACTACCGCCAACACCAACACAGGTGCCAACAGGATCAATATTTGGATCGTTAGATACGACTACGATTTTTGATTTATAGCCGGCACGACGAACAATTTTTTTAACTTCAACAAGGTTCTCAAAGACCTCAGGAATCTCTAATTCAAATAATTTGAGCAAGAATGCTTCAGATCCGCGGTCAAGAACAAGCTGGTTATCATTACGTGGTTCAGGAAGCACTTCCTTGAGGAGCGCTCGAACAGAATAACCAACAGTACATTTATCAACAGGGCTCGTGAGGGATCGAGGCAGAAAGGCCAGTGTGTCATCGATCTTCACAACAGCGCCACCGCGTTCACACTTGTGAATAACGCCGTAAACGATTTCGCCTTCGCGTGGTTTGAATTCATCGTAGACCGCTTTAGCTTCAACGGCACGAATCTTACTTGCAATAACTTGGCGAGCGCGCAAAATTTCGATGCGACCAATCGTTCCATCAAATGGAACCCATACATCGTCACCGACATTCAATGATTTATTTATGTAGCGAGCTTTTTTAAGGCTGACTTGCGTCTCTTCGTCTTCGACGGTAGAAACAACTTGTTTTTTAATCTCAACAAGAACAGCGCCCGTTTCAGGATCGCGATCAGCTCTCAATGCAAGATCGGGGTACTTTCTTTCATAAGCCGCAAGCATGCCCTCGACGATAATCGAGTCCAAAACGGCTTTATCTAGCCCACGCTCGCGTACTAACTCTTCTATAACTTCCGAAAGATTCACGGGTTCCCTTAACTTGAATAGCCTGATCGGCTTTAGTGTCCGAAATTTGGAGAAATGTCCTAAGAAATACAGTAGGCCCCTAGCTACTATTGTCAGTGGGCCGTATCAATAGCTTATTATAAATAGGTTTAATACGCAAGATGCTCTACTCGTCTCTTCTCTTGAGGATTCTCTCCTATTCTCTCTTATTAATATATTAATTTAAAACTAATAATGAGCGAACGATTTTCTGGTGGATAACTCGGGGGATGCTCGGGCGCAAACTGCGATTTATGCAGACTATTATGCCAACCGAGGGGTGGTGGATAAGTGGTGGATAACTGGTGGATAACTTTTCGGTTTTTCTCCAAAATAGGCTCGCAATGATTCGTTTCGAGGCGGCTGGCTTGAATGATACGATCTGGAGGCTTTTTTCAAAATGGTGAATTTGGGGGTGTCAAAAGTTATCCACCACTTATCCACCACTTATCCACCAGTTATCCACCACCTGGACCGGTTATGAAAAGTTATCCACCATATTGCCAGAGCTTGGAGGGTTGTCGGCAGTTTTATCGCAGGT
>Ga0268264_10000595_pt1 | contig 43795 bp, 45 predicted proteins | sample KBSSwiS32_FD_190357 | JGI IMG/M metagenome (GOLD analysis project Ga0268264, IMG submission 190357) | Switchgrass rhizosphere microbial communities from Kellogg Biological Station, Michigan, USA - KBS Switchgrass S3-2 (SPAdes) (version 2) | ecosystem: Host-associated > Plants > Roots >... | reverse complement strand
GTCGTGGGCGTCGACGAACCGGAGAAAAAGGGCGATGACGCCGCGCCCAGGCGCCGCGTGCGGTTTTCCGATGCGCGGCGGTTCACGTCCTCCTTCTGGATCATCGTGGCGATCGCCGGCGTGCTCACGCTCGCGCGCTTTTCGGAAGCGTTCCTGGTGTTGCGTGCGCAGAACGTCGGCTTTGAAGTGGCGCGCGCGCCGCTGGTGATGGTCGTGATGTCGATCGTCTACGCGATCACCGCCTACCCGGCGGGCGTGGCGCTCGATCGCGGTCGCGGCGCGCCGCTGCTCGCAGCCGGGGTCGTCGCGCTGATTGCCGCGGATATCGTGCTGGCGCTCGCCAGCGGAGCGATGTCGGTGCTCGCGGGTGCCGCGCTATGGGGGTTGCACATGGGGCTCACGCAGGGACTGCTTGCCGCGCTCGTGGCCGGCGCAGCGCCGAACGACCTGCGCGGCACGGCGTTCGGCGTGTTCAATCTCGTGTGTGGCATCGCGCTGCTGATCGCGAGCGTGCTCGCGGGCTGGCTATGGGACGCCTACGGTCCCGCGCAGACCTTCTATGTCGGCGCCGCGTTCACGGTGGTTGCCGGCATCGGCCTTCTGCTGCGTCGGAAGGATGTCGGCGCGCTCGGCAAAGCGGCATGACGGTGTCGGGGCTCGGCCGGTTGCGACCGCAGCCGGCCCCGGCCTGCTGCTGCGCTTACTGAATCACTTCGTCGGCACGCAGCAACAGCGATTGCGGGATCGTGAGGCCAAGCGCCTTCGCCGCCTTCAGGTTGATGACGAGCTCGACCTTGTTCGGCTGCTCGATCGGAATTTCGCCGGGCTTCGTCCCCTTGAGGATCTTGTCCACGTAGACCGCCGATCGCCGAAAGCCGTCGGTGATGTTCGCGGAATAGGCCATGAGTCCGCCCGAGTGGACGAACGCGATGTTCGCGTAGATGGCGGGCAAGCGAATCTTGTCGACCGCGGCCACCACCTGCTTGCTGTTCGCCGTCAACAGCGTGCTTCCCACCGCGGCGATCGCTTGCACATTCATTCGGGCAATGCCCGCGATGGCCGGGCCGATGTCGCCGCGAGTGCGGACCTCGACTGGGTGCACTTCCAGATTCAGTGCCCGTGCGGCCGCTTCGAAGTTCTTCAACGACCTGACTTCGGCCGCGCTTTCCGGGTAAAGAATGACGGCGAGATGGCTGAGGCCGGGTACGATTTCCTTCAGGAGCTCGAGCCTCTTCCCGGAGAGTTCCAGGCTGATGGACGAGGTGCCCGTGACGTTGCCTCCCGGCTTTGCCAGGCTCGCGGCGACGCCGAGCTTCACCGGATCGCTGCTCATGACCATGACGATCGGAATCGTCGATGTTGCCTTGCTCGCCACTTCAATCGACGTTGCGCCATAGCAAATGATGACGTCGACTTTCTGGCTCACCAATTTGGCGGCCGCTTCGGGGAGGAGCTCGTAGCGATCCACCAGGGAACGATCGTCGATGCTTATGCTCTTGCCTTCGACATACCCCTGCGCGCGCAGTCCGTCACGAAGGGCGGCGATGTACGGAGCAGAATTACCGCCATCGATCCACAACAGCCCGATCCGCGGCATGTTGCCCGATAGCTGCGCGAGGGAGGCGAGCGGAACGGCGAACGCGCCTGCCCCGATGGCAACGATCAGCTTGCGACGTTTGTTCATTGATATCCCATGATGGCGCCGAGTATGCTCGCATCTCACGCGGTTGCGACCGCTGTCAGCACCGTGCCGCCCAGGGCGCCGGTTGCCAGGGCCTCCCGTAGCGCGCCGTACCAGCCGGTCACGAATTCATACCAATCGGCGCCGTGCATCGCGACGATCGCCGACCGGTTGCGCTCGAATCGGCGCAGCAGGTCGGCGTAGGCCGCCACGTACCGTTCGGACCAGTCGTCGACTGCCACCAGATTCCAGGCGGCTTCTGTCATCCACGCGCCGATGTGCTCGAGCACGATGGGTGCGCCGATTTCCGCGCCAAGCGCCCGGGGCAATTCCGTTCCCGCGGGTTGTGTGTAGTCGTAGATCAGCAAGCGGCCGCCGGCCTTGCAAGCCATCCGGATCGCGCGGAGCGCTGCGCGCTGGTCTGGAAATGCGTAAAACGAGTTGAACAGATACGCGAGATCGAAGGGCTCGCCATTCAGACGGTCCAGCGCCAGGACGTCGAGTTGAACGAATTCGACGCCGGGATATCGCTGTCGCGCATATTCGATCGACGCGCCATCGACGTCGATGGCCACGACCGTGCCCCATTCATGGCGATGGAACCAGTCCGCCGTCCCGCCGCGACCGCAGCCGACGTCGAGCAGCCGATGGATCTCGGCGCGCGGGAGGCCTTGCGCTACCTGCGCAATGGCCTGTTCTTCTCCCGGATGTGCATAATCCCCGCCGCGAACCATGGCCAGGATCGCCTTGCCCTGCGGTGAATTCATCCGGAAGCGCATGCGGCAACTCCAACCGAAATCGTCCTGGTCACTCGCGATCAGCCTGCCAGCGGCGGTTCCTCCATCGCGGCAATCTGCTCACGCAGCTCGAGGATCCGATCCTGCCAGTATCGCTGCGTGTTGAACCACGGGAACGCCGCCGGAAATGCCGGATCGTTCCACCGGCGCGCAATCCAGGCCGCATAGTGGATCAGGCGCAGCGTGCGCAGCGCCTCGACCAGATGCAGCTCGCGGCGGTCGAAAGCCGCGAAGTCTTCATAGCCGGTGAGGACATCGGAAAGCTGGCGCGTCATCGCCGCGCGGTCGCCGGACAGCAGCATCCACAGGTCCTGGACCGCCGGTCCGGTGCGTGCATCGTCGAAGTCGACGAAATGCGGGCCATCCCCGGTCCACAGCACGTTGCTGGCGTGGCAATCGCCGTGCAGCCGCAGCGTTTGCACGTTGCCTGCGCGCTCGAAGCAGTGACGCACCCCCGCGATCGCCATCGCCGACACGGACTGGTAGGCGTCGAGCAAGTCGGACGGCACGAAATCGTGCGCCAGCAGGAAAGCACGCGGTTCGTCGCCGAACGTCGCGATGTCGAGCACGGGACGGTGCGCGAACGGCGCGAGCTTGCCGACCTCGTGGATGCGGCCGATGAAGCGGCCCAGCCATTCGAGCGTGTCCGGGTCGTCGAGCTCGGGCGTGCGGCCGCCATGCTTCGGATACACGGCGAAGCGCAAATCGGCAAAGTAATGCAGCGTGCGGTCGGCGAGCATCAGCGGCGCGATCGCTGGAATCTCGCGCCCCGCCAGCTCGGCCACGAACGCGTGTTCCTCCACGATCTGCGCGTCGCTCCAGCGTCCCGGCCGGTAGAACTTGACGACGATCGGCGCCGCACCCTCGCAATAGACGAGATACACGCGATTCTCGTAGCTGTTGAGGCCGAGGAGCCGGCCATCGCCCACGATGCCGACGGTGTCCAGCGCATCGAGAATCCGGTCCGGCGTGAGCGAGGCATAGGGCGCGGTCTCGGACATGCGAGGCATTGTACGGTGTGCGCCGCTCGTCCATGATCGGCGTAAGGAATTACCGGCCGCGAGCGACCATCGCGCACGCGACGCCGCTTGCGTTCCCGCGCCTGCGGCGCGACGATACGAAGGGTGCGCGTCCCGACCACGCAGGAGACGATCCGATGACGGCTGCAGCAACACCGGCTTCAACCGGGGGCGGTTACCTCTACTATCGCCATACGCTGCCGGTGCGCGTCATGCACTGGATCAACGTGATCGCGTTGACGTGTCTCTTCATGAGCGGGCTGCAGATCTTCAACGCCCATCCCGCGCTCAATTTCGGCAAATCGTCGTACGACGGTACGCCGCCGACGCTCGAGATCGGCGCGCGCGAAGGCGCGAACGGCCAGGTGATCGGCGTGACCCGCATTTTCGGCAAGGAGTTCGACACCACTGGCTTCCTGGGGGCGATGCACGCCGACGGCCAGGTGATCCATTCGACGTTCCCGCCGTGGATGATGCTGCCGGGCCCGCAGTGGCTGTCGATGGCGCGCTCGTGGCATTTTTTCTTTGCGTGGATCTTCGTGATCAACGGCATCGCCTTCATTCTCTACGCGATTTTCAGCCGGCACTTGAGCCGGGACCTCGCGCCGACCCGCGAGGACCTGCGCGGCATCGGCGCGTCGGTCCGAGAGCATTTGCGCTTCAAGCATCCAGGCGGAGAAGCAGCCAAGCGCTATAACGTCCTGCAGAAGCTTGCGTATCTGATCGTGATCTTCGGACTGCTGCCGCTCATCGTGCTCATGGGCTTCGCGATGTCGCCATGGCTCGATGCGATCCTCTCGGGCTGGGTCGATCTCGTCGGCGGAAGGCAGTCGGCGCGCTCGATCCATTTCATCGTGGCGTGGCTGCTGGTGGCATTCGTCGCCATTCACGTTTTCCAGGTGATCATCACCGGGCTCTGGAACAATCTGCGGTCGATGATCACCGGCCGCTACCGCGTACCTGTCGAGGCGCATCATGAATAGGCCATTCCGTTTGCAACGCCGTTTGCCGAGGCGCCATTTCCTCGCCCGCGCGGCGGCGGCAACGTCGGCGCTGTGGCTCGCCGGCTGCGACCAGCTGTCGCGTACCGAATGGTTTCCCAAGGTTTTGAACTCCGTGGAACCGCTGAACCGGGCGGCGGCCAAGCTTGTCGGCCGCCGCGCGATGGCGCAGGAATTCGCCGAGTCCGATCGGTCGCCGACCTTTCGCAGCAACGGCTCCGACGATCCGGGTACGCCGCAATATGACGCGTGGGTCGCGAACGGATTCTCCGATTACGCGTTGATGGTGGGGGGCCTGGTCGCCACGCCGCGCAAGTTCTCGCTTGCCGAGCTGCGTGCGCTGCCGTCCCGCACGCAGATCACGCGGCACGATTGCGTGGAAGGCTGGAGTGCTATCGCCAAGTGGAAGGGAGCGAAGATGTCCGCGCTGCTCGACATCGTCAAGCCGAAACCCGAGGCGCGCTACGTGATGTTCTACTGTGCCGATCCGATGTCGATGGACGGCCGCGATCTATACTACGAGAGCATCGACATGGACGACGCAATGCACCCGCAGACGATCCTCGCCTACGACCTGAACGACGCGGCGCTGCCGGTGCCCAACGGCGCGCCGATCCGGCTGCGCGTCGAGCGGCAGCTGGGCTACAAGCACGCGAAGTACGTCACCAGCATCGAATTCGTCGCGAGCTTCGACAAGATCGCCGGCGGCAAGGGCGGCTACTGGGAGGACCAGGGTTACCAGTGGTTCGCGGGGATCTGACGCCTGCGCGTGAATCGCGAGCCTTGCTTCGCGTTCGAGCGCTGGCCCGCTACGCGCTCGCCCGCTCGACCAATTCGAAGCCGACATCGACGATGGGCGGAGCGACCTCGCGATCGGCTAGTCGCTCGCAGATCATCTCGCCGGCGCGTCGACCTATTTCATAGCGCGGTACCCTGATCGTGGTCAATGCCGGTACGACCTGCGCCGCCAGGTCGAGATCGTCGAATCCGGCAATGGCGATCTGTGCGGGGACATCGATCCGGCGCCGCTGACATTCGAACAATGCACCCACCGCGATGGCGTCCGCCGAGCAGAACACCGCGCGCACGCGCGGCGTGCGCCCGAGGAGCGCAGCCATTGCCTCCGCACCGGACGTCACTTCCAGCGTGGTATCAATGCACAGCTGCTCGTGAACCGGACGGCCGGCCTGCCGATGCGCTGTCTCAAAGCCGTGGCGGCGATCGCGTGCGCGGTCATTGCCGCCACGATGGGCTCCGATGTAGCCGACGGGATCGTATCCGCGCGCCATGAGGTGCTGCGTGACGCGCATCGCCGCCAGCACATTCGAGTAGCCGACGACCATGTCGATAGGACGATCGGTGAGGTTGCCGCCTTCGACGACGGGAACACCGGAATCCCTCAGCAAGCGTGACGATGCTGCCGACCGCATGAGCCCCGTCAGGTAAAACGCATCGACGCGACGCGACAGGAATTCCCGGATCAACGCCTCCTCTTCCCGTGGCTCGAATCCGCTGACCCCCAGCAGCAGGTGCAGGTTGTGCACTGCCAATACGTCGGTCAGCCCCTGGATGATCTCGGCGATCAGGGAATTCGTGAGCAGCGGCACAATGGCGGCGACCATGCCCGAGCGCTGGGAAGCGAGGCCGCGGGCGGTCAGATCCGGCGTGTACCCGGTTTCCTCCAGGACGGCGCGCACGCGTTCCCGCGTCGCCGACGCCACTTTATCGGGATCGCGCAACACGCGTGCGACAGTCATCGTCGACACGCCGGCGGTGCGCGCGACATCCAGCAGGCGTGCGCGCTGTGAGTGTTTCCTGGTGCCGGTCATGGCTTGCCGTTGGTTATGCGGGGATCGTCGCCCGTCCGCTCGTCGGCGCCGGCCGACGGACTATGTATGCGGCAACATCATACCCGATGCACAGCGTCCGAGGTCGGCATGCTTCCCTGCGAGGCTCTCGCAGATCTCGTTGCGTCGTGTCGATGTATGCGCTAACATTTAACAACCCGGTCCGTGATCGTACGGTACCGTCGCAGCCGCATGCGACGACCGCAGGCGAGGAGAATGCAGCGCGTGGTACCCGGAAGTGACACAGCGACCTTTGACGGCTTTCGCCGGCCCGACGGCGCCGTGGGCGTGCGTAACGCCGTGCTGATTCTCGGTATCAACGGACTCGTTGCGCGCGCGGCCGAGCGCATCGCGCAAGGCGTCCGTGACACGGTATTGGCGGCCACACCCTATGGACGCGGACAATTCGGCGCCGATCGCCGTGCGCACGACGATCAACTGGTCGGCCTCGGTCGCAATCCGAATGTCGCGGCAATCCTCGTGGTCGGTGCCGATCGCCGTACCGCCGAGGCCATTGCCGCAGCCATTGCCACTGCGGGCAGGCCTGTCGAAATCGCGACGCTCGATGACGTCCACGAAGACGCGGTAGCGCTCGCTACGGCGGGAATTCGAATAGCGGCCCGCTTGGCGCGCGAAGCGTCGCGACTGCGGCGCGAGCGCGTTCCCGCAGCCGCGCTGTTCGTTGGCGTGGAATGCGGACACTCGGATGCGACTTCGGGACTGGTTGCGAATCCACTGGTGGGTCGGGTGATCGATGCATTGATTGACGGTGGCGGGCGCGCGGTCTTCGGCGAAACGATCGAATGGCTGGGTGCCGAACATCTGCTGGCGCGGCGTGCCGCCACGCCGGAAGTGGCCGGCGCCATCGTCGCTGCGGTGCGCCGCCGCGAGGCGGAAGTCGCGGCGACGGGCGTCGATCTGACCGGCAACAATCCGGGCGCCGAGAACATCCGCGGCGGCTTGAGCTCGATCGAAGAGAAATCGCTCGGTGCGATTGCCAAGGGCGGCACCCGGCCGATTCGCGGCGTCTTGCAGCTGGCGCAATCGCCTCCCGACCCTGGTCTCTATGTGATGGATGCACCGGGATTCTCACCGGAATCGATGACCGGTTTCGCGGCCGCCGGCGCGCAGCTCATGCTGTTCACCACTGGCGCAGGCAACAGTTTTTGCAATGCGCTGGCCCCGACGATCAAGATCAGTGCCCACCCGAAAACGGGCGCGCTGTTGCCCGAGCAAATCGACTTCGATGCCGGGCCCGTGTTCGCAGGTACCGAGGACATCGAAAGCGCCAGCAAGCGTCTCTTCGCGCTGATGCTCGCGGTGGCCTCCGGCTTGCGCACATGGGGCGAAGTGCTGGGCGAAGGGAGCGAGTCTTTCGTACGGACCGGAGGCTCATTGTGACGTTGTTGAGGCGGCTCGCCGGCGTGGGCATCTACCTGCGCACGCTGACTGCGGCGGCATTGGTCTGGACGGCGATCGCCTGGTGGGTCAGGAACCCGGTCCTCCTGCCGCCCCCGGTGCGCGTTGCCGAGGCGTTGTGGGGATTGGCGATGGACCTCGAGCTCTTTCAAAACGCGGCCATCAGCCTTGGCCGCATGCTGCTGAGCCTGGCGCTGGCGTCCGCGCTCGCGATGCCGCTGGGCTTCGCGATGGGGATGAGCCGCCTCACGGAGGATCTGGTCGATCCGATCGTGGAGGGGCTGCGCCCGATCTCCGGCATCGCCTGGATTCCCTTGGCGCTCTTTATCTTCGGAATCGGCAACACGCTGCCGATCTTCATCATGACGTACGCCGCATTCTTTCCGATCTTGCTCGGAACGATCGCCGGCGTGCATTCGGTCGATCGCCGATTGGTGAACGCCGCGCGGACGATGGGCGTCCCGCGCTCGACCATCATCGGCCGTGTGCTGATCCCCGCGTCGTTGCCGCCGCTGCTCGTGGCCGTGCGGCTCGGCGCGGCGTCGGCGTGGACGGCGGTCGTGGCGGCGGAGCTGATCGGTGCACCAAGCGGCCTGGGCTATGCGATCGAGTGGTATCGCGGCTTGCTGATGACGCCGCAAGTGATGGCGTACATCGCCACCATAGGCGTGCTGGGGTTCGCATGCGATGCGGCGCTGCGTTGGTTGAACCGGGCCCTCACGCCGTGGCAGCCGATTGCCGACGTCGGGAGTGCGCGATGACCGCCACGGTGGCCCAGCGCGCCGCGCGCGGTTTCATGCTGCCCGTTGCGTTGATCCTGTTGTGGCAGGCACTTGGCATGCTGATGCACGACGTCAAGCGCATGCCGATTCCATCGCGGGTCCTGACGGCGGCAGTGGATCTGGTTGGCAGCGGCGAATTGCCGCTCGCGATCACGCAGAGCCTCGGCCGCGTGTTCGGAGGATTCGCCGTGGCAGCGCTCGTGGCCATTCCACTTGGCCTCGTCATGGGCAACGTGCGGAGCGTCGAGCGCAATCTCGATCCGCTGATCGAGAGCTTCCGTCCGATCGCCGCCATCGCAATCCTGCCGTTGGCCATCCTGTGGATGGGGACCGGCACGGCGGCGGCCGTGTTCATCGTGAGCTACGCCGCGTTCTTTCCGCTGGTGATCAACACGGTCGCTGGCGTGAAACGCGTCGAGCGCAACTTGCTGCAGGCGGCGGCAACGATGGGCGTCGGGCGCGCAACGATGCTTCGCACCGTCGTCCTTCCCGGCGCGCTTCCTTCCATTGGCGTCGGCATGCGCATTGCGCTGGGGGTCGCGTGGACGGCGATCATCGCGGCCGAGCTCGCGGTGGGCGCCAAGTCCGGCGGCGGCGGTTCGGGCGGCGTGGGCCAGATGATGTTCGTGTTCTACGCGTACAGCGTCGAGCTCAACCGGATCGTCGTGTGCATGATCGCCGTCGGCTGTGTCGCCTATGCCCTCGACCGTTTGCTGCGCGCGGCCCTTGCCCGGGCGATGCCATGGACGCGGTGAATGGCGCGGTGAAGTTGCGGATGGACAAGCTGGCGAAGCAATTCGCGCTGCCCAACGGTGAGCGCACAACCGCCGTCGAGGATTTTTCGCTGGACGTTCGCGAAGGTGAATTCATGGTCCTGGTGGGGCCATCCGGATGCGGCAAGACCACGGTGCTCAATCTTCTGGCGGGCCTTGACGCGCCGACCTCCGGTGTGCTGACGATCGACGGACGCCCGATCACGGGTCCGGGCGCGGACCGCGGTGTGATGTTCCAGGACTACGCGCTGTTCCCATGGCGTACCGTACGAGAGAACGTGGAGTTCGGATTGCGCTACGGGCCGGCCGGCCATGGCATGTCCGCCGACGAGCGCAATCGCCGCGTAACGCGCTATGTCGAGCTCGTCCATCTCGAGCAGGCGCAGGCCAAGTATCCGCATCAGCTGTCCGGTGGAATGCGCCAGCGGGCCGCGCTCGCCCGCCTGATGGCGAACGAGCCGGACGTTCTGCTGATGGACGAGCCCCTGGCCGCGCTCGACGCGCAGACGCGGCTCGTACTGCAGGACGAGTTGCTGCGCATCTGGGGACAGGATCGTCCCGCAAGCGAACGCAGAACCGTGGTCTTCATCACGCATGCGATCGACGAGGCCGTGTTTCTTGCGGACCGGGTGGCGGTCATGACCACCAACCCGGGCCGTCTCAAGACGGTGATCGACATACCGCTGACGAGACCGCGCAACGATGCAACACGCGCGCGCCCGGAATTCCAGGCACTGTATCAGGAGATCTGGAATCTCATTCGCGCCGAAGCCTACCGCGCCACCGTGACCTGAAGTTCAACGAAGGAGGAGTGCCATGACCGGGAAGATTGCCACCGCTTCACGCCGCCGCTTCATAGCGACCGCCGCCGCAGGCGCGCTTGCGCTTGCGGCGCCCTATGTCCGCGCGCAAACGCGCAAGTCCGCCAAGATTTCCATTGGCCGCCAGCCGTGGGCGGCCGGGAACTCGCCCGTGACCCAGTACATGATCAACAACAAGACGTTCGAGAAATTCGCCGGTGACACGGGCTACGACCTGACCGTCGATTATCGCGACTATCCATCCGCGCTGCCGATGGTCGAGGCGTATCTGTCGGGCAATCTCGACTTCGGCATGTGGGGCAACACGCCGATCGTGCGGCTCATTGCGCAGAATCAGCCGATCAACCTGCTGACCGTCGGCGAAGGCCACTTCCGGTTCGTGCTCGCCACGCGCAAGGATTCGCCGATCCGCAACATCGCCGATCTCAAAGGAAAGACGGTCGGCGCATTATTGGGCGGCGATCCGTTCAACGTGCTATCGCAAATGCTTCGTTACGAGCTGGGCAACGCCGACCCGAAGGCGCATAACATCACCGTCGTCAACACGCCCACGCAGGCGCAGGCCGCGGCGATGCCAACGGGGATGGATGCCGCGATCCTCATCTACCCGGCATTCCTCAAGGCCGCGACCGAGGTGGGCACCGTCGGCATCATGAATTCGTTCGGTTATACGGAAAGTCACTACAAGGGTCCCGCGGGCGAAGGCGCCGGCATCCTGCTCGAGTCCGTCAAGAAATCTCCGTTCTTCCCCGACGGCTACTACCTGCACCGCTCGTTCTGGATGGGGCATCCGAAGCTGTCCGCGAGCGATCCTGCACTGGTGACCGCGTTCGTCATGGCGCAGCAGGATGCGGTCGTGAAACTCTCGGCGATGGACCGGGGACAGGTGTCCGAGCTTGCGCGCAAATACTGGGAGCTCGATCCCAAGCTTGGTTCGCTGGTGGTCGGCGACGACGTGCTGTTCAGCCGCGGCTGGTGCTGGCCGACCGAGGGCGACGCGACCGCGGTGCTCGAGATCTCCAAGTTCATGGTCGAAGGCAAGCTGATCCAGAAGCCATTGGCGTGGTCGCAGGTGCGCGACAGCTTCGCGCCGTCCGCCAATGCGTTGCGCGATGCGTATGTGAAGTCGGGCAGCAAGCCCGACGCGGCGGCGTTTGCCGCGACCAACGTCAAGGACCTGCGCGGTCTGCCGGCCTGGGATTACGCGAAATGGCGTGAGCGCACTTGAGAACACAAACGACTCCTGATCACCCTCGGCGAAATGTGATGAACGTAGGATTTATTGGATTGGGAACCATGGGTGCGCCCATGGCGAGCAATGTCATGAAAGGCGGTCACCGGCTTACGGTGTTCGACGTCAATGCTGCCGCGATGGAAACGCTCGCGGCAGCAGGCGCCGCGATGGCTCATTCGCCCAAGGAGGTGGCCGCGTTGACCGACGTCGTGATCACGATGCTTCCCGATGGGCCCGATGTGGAGCGCGTGGCGCTCGGGCCGGATGGCATCATCGAGGGCGTCCGCCCCGATTCGATCTACGTCGACATGAGCACGATCGATCCGGCGACAACCCGGAAGGTCGGCGCTGCGATGGCGCGGAAAGGGATCGCGATGGTCGACAGCCCGGTCGGCAAGACCGCGGAATTCGCGGTCGCGGGCAAGCTGACGCTGATGGTGGGCGGATCGGTCGAAGCGATCGCACGTTGCCGGCCGGTGCTCGACTGCATGGGAACCGATTTCTTCCATTGCGGAGAGCTGGGCGCCGGCGAGGCGATGAAGCTCATCAACAATCTGCTTGCGACCGTGTTGCTCGAAGCGTCTGCCGAAGCGCTCGTCGCCGGAGTGAGGTCGGGCCTCGCGCTGGAAACGATGTTGAGCGTGATGAAGACAACGATGGCGTGGAACAACCAGATGGCGATGGCGATGCAGAAGCGGCCGTTGCTGGGCGATTTTCAGCCGGGCTTCATGCTCAAGCTTGCCCACAAAGACTGCCGGCTGGCGTTGCAGATGTATGAGAGTTTGGGTGTGACGGCGAATGCCGGTCGCGCTGCGCTCGCAAGCCTGAATGAAGGCAGGGCCAAGGGCATGGACTTGCTTGACGTCGGCGCATTGCTCAAGCTGCGTGAGGAGGAAGCGCAGGTTGAGGTGAGGCTGCGTCCCGCATGAAAGGCGAGCGCGCGCCGACGCGAGCATGGAACGCGCTGGCAATTCATCCCGGTGACAATGTCGCGGTCGCGCTCGAGGATATCGGGAGCGGCGCCAAAGTGCGCGTTCGGGTGGAGGGGAGGGTGACCGAACTTGTGGCGTCGCAGCCCATCGCGCTGGGCCACAAGGTTGCATTGGTGGATCTCGCCCCTGGCGACGCCATCGTGAAGTACGGCGAAACGATCGGCGTTGCGTTGGCGCCGATCGCGAAAGGCCGCCACGTGCATGTCCACAATCTCATCAGCCAACGCGGCGGGCGTCCATGACCTTCGATGCTGCGGAACGAAACCGCGTGGGCACGCGCGACGTGCTGGTTTCGCGTCTCGGAATCGGGACTTCTCCATTCGGTACGCTGGTTGCCGCGCAGGGTGACGAGGTCGTCGCGGCGACGATGGAAGCGGCGGCGGCGGCGGGCCTGCGCTATTTCGATACCGCGCCGTTCTACGGATACGGCCTCGCCGAACACCGGCTGGGCCAGGGTCTGCGCGGAACAGTGCGCGACGAGGTGGTCCTGTCGACGAAAGTCGGACGCCTTTTCAAGCCATCATTGACGTCACCTCTCCCGGCGACGCGCGGCGGCGAGCGTCCCTTCGCGATGGTCTACGACTATACCTACGACGCGACGCTCCGGTCGATCGAGGACAGCCTGCTCCGGCTCGATAGCGGCCGTATCGACATCGCATTGATCCACGACGTGAACCGCCGCTGGCAGGGTGATCAACTCGAAGCGCGCTATCGCGAGGCGATGGCGGGTGCGTACAGTGCGCTCGATGCGTTGCGCGCACAGGGCGTGATCAAGGCGATCGGCGTCGGCGTGAACGACTGGGAGATCCTCCTGCGTTTCGCCGCGGATGGCGATTTCGACTGCTTCATGCTTGCCGGGCGCTACACGCTGCTCGACCATTCGGCGATCGACCGGTTCCTGCCCGAATGCGCGCGGCGCGGCATCGCGGTGCTCGCAGCCGCTCCCTACAACTCGGGCATCCTGGCGACCGGTGCGCGGCCGGGCGCGACATTCTTCTACACCGAGGCAACGCCGGAAATCATGGAACGGACGCGACGCATCGAGGCCGTCTGCGCGCGCCATGGCGTGCCGCTTCCAGCCGCGGCGTTGCAGTTCGCGTCGTTTCACCCTGCCGTTGCGAGCATCGTGGTGGGCATGCGCAACGCCACCGACATCGTCGAAAACGTCGCATACTTTCGGCACCCGATTCCCGCGCAATTCTGGCAGGAATTGAAAGCGCATAGGCTGATCGCCGATGCGGCGCCAACCTCATTGACGGTGTAATGGGCCAGGATGCTGTGCAGGTTATCGATGGTTGTCCGGTATTTGACCTTCATGCTGGTGGCGGGATTGGTAGCGCCAGCCGCGGTCGGCGGTGACCTTGTTCAGCTCGACCCTTTCGGGCAAGCGACAGCAGGGTTTGCTGCTTGTCCGCCGGCGCGGCCGCATCTCCTGACACTCGAAGAGTCCCGCACGGAGGCGCACGTGCGAATCGAGCGCGGCACACGGTGTGCATTGGAGGGCACTTGCGAGCCCGGCGGCGCCTACAAGCGCGACCCCGAGATCAACGAACAGGTGCGCGCGGCGATCGCTGCCGAGCATCGCTTTGCCGACACGTCGGTCTGGGTGACGACGTCACGAAAGTGGGCGACGCTCGAAGGCTGCGTGCGAACGTCCGCGGAGCGCGCGGCGCTCGTGCGGTTCGTTACCAAGTTGCCGAACGTGGAGCGTGTCTTCGACGAATTGCGGGTCGGTGCGCATCGGGCGTCGCGCTGAGCGGACGCGGATGCCCATCCACGGCGCAGATCGCAGGCTGGTCACGCGAATCCCGCAGCTTGTGCGCCGTGGCCCCGTGACGCAGCGCGCACGCGCCGCCATCTTGCCTCGCAACGGCAGTGCAGGCACACTCCCGGGATGCCGCGCTGCCGCGCTCATTCGTTGACCGGTACGACGGTCCGGGCGCATTTTCGAATCTTTTTGGCGGCGGTGCTCGCGGCTGCGTCCTTTGGCGCTGCTGCGCAGGTCGTCCTCTACGACGGCATCGATCTTCGGGGCCGCAAGCTCACCATTCGAACCGACGAGCCGAATCTGGCCGATAGCGACTTCAACGATCGCGCCGCGTCGATGCTGGTGCGCGGTGGACCGTGGCAGATTTGCGTCGACCCCGATTTCCGCGGCGACTGCACGGTCCTGCAACCCGGCGAGTACAGGAACCTCGACCGGCGCTTCGCGCGCACGATCTCGTCGCTGCGGCCGATGGGTGGCGCGGCGCGTCAAGAGGGCTCCTACGCGCCGCCCCCTTCCGCGTCGCCGGTCATTGCCGTCCCCGCGATTCCGTCCTCCTGCAGCGTCGGGCCGGTGGGGTCGTGCTCCGGCTGCCAAGTCACCTGTCAGCCGGGACAGCAGGCGAATTGCACGCGCGGGTCGGAGTGGGCCCACGCCGCGGGAACGCGGGGGGATTGCGCCTTTCAGTCGCGTTGCGAATGCAAATAGTATGCGGTGAATGTACCCGCGCCGACGCCCGTGGCGCGTCCGTTTTTGTTTCCGCTGCAGCCAACGAGTGCGTCTGTGACCGTGTTCACGCGAAGAAGCCGTGCAGGAACCACTCGCCGTCGTCGATGCCGAAGCGATGGTCGCGATAGATCCACACCGTTTCGCCCGCCGGTGTATCGGCAACGTAGTAATCACGGCGCACGTCGGCGCCATCCCACCAGCCGGACTCGATGCGTTCGGGTCCATCGCGCAGCACCCACGGTTGCATCTCCAGTAACTGCGCAACCGGCTGCGGCTCGCCCAGCAGCCAGATCGGCCGCGAGGCCTCAGGCAAAGGCGATGCACCCGCGGGCTTGACGCGGGAATTTCTCGCGGGTCGTTCAGCCTGTCCGGCCGCAGTTGCGATTGCCGCATCGCGCATCGCGAGCTCGGGCCGATGCTCGGGAAACGGGACGAGGCGCGTCAACGCTTCTTCGCCTAACCGCGCGCGCAGGCGGTCGAGCAGCGGGATTTCGGCCGCATGGACATCGTCGCCGGGCAGAAGACCGAGGTTGCGGCCCGCGAGCGGCGCCATCTCCTCGCTCGTCAGCGTGATGGTCTCCACGGCGGCAGGCAAGGTCACTCGCGCGAGCCGCTCGCGCAATACGCCGAGCAGATGGGCGGGGAGCCGCGCCGGCGTGCCGAGTGCGAAGGGCACCACGGTGTCCGGTATGCCGCGTTGGCGCACGTAGCGTTCATGCGCCAGCGCAAGCGACAACCGCACGGCGCCGAGGCCGCGGGCGGTCAGCCACGTCGCGAATTCCTGTACGAGCCGCTGCACGCCGAAGCCGAGCGCTTCGACGTCGTGCACCGGCGCCGGCAATTCGAGCCGGCTTGCAAAATGGGGTGGCGGCACAAAAGACGCGCGCGGATCGGATGCGCGACCGAGCGCACGGTCGAGCGTCATCACGAGCGTGGCGCCGAACCGGCGGGCGAGCCCGTCGCGCGGCAACGACGTGGCCTGCCCGAACGTGGTGATGCCGGCTTCGCGCAATGTCGCGCGCGTGGCGTCGTCGAGATCGACCAGCATCAGCGAGATGGGCGCCAGGGCGGCGGGCAACTGCGCAGGCTCGGTAACGGGCTGCGTATGGCCGGCGCGTGCGAGCAGCAGCGCGGCACCCGGCGTGGGCGCAATGCCCACTTGCGTGGCATAGCCCAGCGCGCACGCGCCGCCGACCAGCCGTGCCACGACGCGCGGCAGGCCACCGAACAGGCGCAGGCTGCCGCCGATGTCGGCGACGATCGCATTGGGCGGCGCGAGACATGCCATCGGCGTGAGCATCAGCGCCATTGTGGCGAGCTGCGCGAGCGCGCGGGCTTGGGCATCGCTGTCGCGATCGCGCAGGACGAGCTCCGGTGCGAGCGCCAGTGCGCTGGAAACCAGCTGCTCCGCACGGATGCCTGCGGCCCGTGCCGCGGCGTTGGCCGCGACGACACGTGGGTAATGGCCGCCGCTGGCGACGACGAACGGACGCGCATCGTCCGGCGCGATCGCGCGCGCGAAAACGTCGAGCGGCAGCGAAGGGAAGAGGAGACAGGCCCAGAGCATGCTGCAAGCACGCGAGTTGTTGAAACTCCTGACGCCGCAGGTCAGGCGGAAGCCTTGGCGCTCCAGATCGCTTCCTCCGACAGCCCCAGCTCGGCCAGCTCCGCCGCGCGCAGGTGGGCCTCGTTCGCGCAGAAAAATTCATCGAGTTGCGGCGGCTTCACCTGCGTGCCGGAGAGCATCGCGTGCGCCTGGCCGCGATGGTGGATCTGGTGCTCGAACAGATGCGCGAGGAGACGCGTCGCGCTCTCGTATTCGACCCCCGAGCGCCGCAGGACCGCCACCGGCAGCTCGAGTTGCGCATCGGTCAGGTCGCGGCAGGCTTGGAGCAGGCGCTGGTCGACCGCCTGTTGCGCCGTCGTGATTTCCGCGCACGTTACAAACGGTTCTTGCGGATCGAAATAGTTGCGGGCGTCGGCATTCACCGGCTGCCCGCGCAACGCACGCTCGAGCGCGTCGACGTAATACCAATCGACGGTGACGATGTGATTGAGCGTGGCCTTGAGCGACGGGAAGAAGCTCGTCCGCGTCGCGGCGAAATCGTCCTGCGAGAGGCGCGCGCAAGCGGTGAGCAACCGGTGATTGGCCCACGCATTGTTGGCGGCCATCGTGTAGAAGTGATGCGCGAGAGAAGACATGGCGGAGGCCTTTTGCGAGGTTGGGGTCGAATGGTCCCGAAGACGCCTACGGCGTCCTCCCGCCAGGGAGTACCCGCCTTGGGGCGGCCCGGCGGCGGGTGAGGGTTCCCCCCGAAGACGCCTGCGGCGTCCTCCCCCCAGGGGGCACCCGCCTTGGGGCGGCCCGGCGGCGGGTGAGCGCACGGCAAGCCACAGGCGTACGGTGTTCATTGCGTACCGGGGCTGGCGTTGATGCGCGTCAGACGGGGCGACGCGGCGGCGTTGCCGATGGACGCGCTGCCGTAGTGCAGACGGTCGATATCGATCAGGATCGGCTGCGGCAATTCCGCCCCGCGGCGCTTCAATATGCGCACGGCGAGCTGTCCGTCGACGGGCGCCAGCGCGAGACGCAACGGCGCTGCGGTGGCGCTGCCGCGCTGGCCCGGACGCCGCCATAGCGCACCCCACGTGCGGCCGTCGCGCGCGGCGACCTGCAAGCGGCGCAGCGCGCGCTCGTCGTGCGTGGACAGCCACGCGAACGCGGCGCCACATTCGGGCGCGCGCAACGCCTGCTCGAACGCCCACAGCGCGTCTTTCGGGGCTTTGCAGTGCACGACGAAAAGACGGGCGAGATCGAGACCGGCCGCCGCGAGTGCCGGCGCATAAGGCAGGTGCGGCGGCGCGATCCATACGACGTCACGCTGCTGCGCCTGCACGTATGCGAGCGCGGGCAGCGTGAGCCGAATTTCGCCGACGCCTTCGCGCTCGAGCAGCAGCTCCGTCAATGCGCCCTGCGGCCAGCCGCGTCCCGGCAACGCGGCATCGAGGGCCGCGAAGCCCGACGGCACGGCCGCGGGCTCCGGCGCGCAATCGTCGCCGCGCCAGATCGCGGGATTCTCGAGCAGCGTGGCGAGGGCCGATGCCGACGCGGACATTGTGCTGGTGCGCTTCAGGCGGAAGGCGGCCAGTGCCGGAGGAACACCGGCGCCACGCGTGGATCGCCTTCGATCTTCGTGAGCAAGGCGCTGAAGGCCGGACGCGAGGCCGCCAGATGCTTGCGCGATCCCGACCACTTCGAGACGACGGCGGCGAGGAGATCGAGCGCGCCCGGACGCTCGCCCGTGAGGAAAGGCTGCGCGGAAAACGTATCGGCGAACACCTCCCACAGATAATGGAGCCGTTCCATCGAGCCCGCCTTGATGCGCTTGCGCGTGTCTTCGTCGGCGTCGCTGCACCAGCGTTCCGGATAATCGATGACGCCGATCGCGGCGTAACAATTCGCCGCGACATAGACGAGACCGCGCAGCACTTGCGCGCGCCGCGCCGCATCCGCCGGCAGCAGCCCGCTTGCCGGATGCGCGAGGCCGAGGTGGATGAGAATGGCGGCGCTTTCGGTGAGCACCGAACCGTCGGGCAGCAACAGCGTGGGAATCTGACACAGCGGATTGACGCGCTGCAATTCGTCGCGGCCGGGCCCGGGCTCCCACGACGCCGCATCGACGCTGCGGAAGGGTTCGCCGAGCAGCGTCAGCGCCGCCTCGACGGCGGCCGAGCCCGAGCCTTTGGTGCCGAAGAGCGCATACGTCGCGCGCGAAGCGGCCACACTAGCCCCCCTGCGACATCTTCGCGAAGCGGCGGTCGATCTCCTCGGGCGAGACGTCCTCGACGTGCGTGCCAATGGACCACACGTGCCCGAACGGATCGACGAGCGTGCCGGTGCGGTCGCCGTAGAACTGGTTGGCCACCGGCCGCCGTTCCTTGCCGCCCGCGGCGATCGCCTGCGCAAAGATCTTGTCGACGTCGGTCACATAGACCATGAGGCTGACCGGCGTACCGCCCAACCCCGGCGGACCGCGATAGCCTTCCATTTCGTCGGCGAGCATCACCGGCGAATCGCCGATTTTTATTTCGGCGTGCATGAGCGTGCCGTTCGGTCCGTCGAAACGAAACAGCTCTTCCGCGTTGAATGCGCGCTTGTAGAAATCGATGGCTTTGGCCGCGCCGTCGATGATCAGATAGGGCGTGACGGTGTGATAGCCGGCGGGGATGGGTTTGACAGCCATGGGAATCTCCTGAAAAAAATGGGGGGAATGCTGCTGCACGAGAAACAACAACCGCTCGACTGCAAAAAGATCCGGGTGGCCCAAGCGAGCCACCCGGAAATCCTTCAGACAGGATGCGGGTGACGAATAGCGTCGAAGTTGGAAAAACGCATGGCGGCTTTCTTCACTTGCCACGCGGTGTAAACAGCTCCACCGGATTGCCGGACGGATCTTCGATCAGCAATTGCCGGCCGCCGGGCCCGCTGACGATGTCGCTGCGCAAGCGCACGCCGGCGGTCCGCAAGGTAGTGGCAATCGCGTCGAGGTCGGCCACTTCCAGCACGAGGCGGTTCCATCCGCCCGGCGCGGGTTGCGCGCCATCGGGCATTGGCCGCGCGGCCGAGGTGCCCGGACCGGACAACCACAGCATGAGATCGCCGTGGCGGACCATTGCAATGGGCGGTCCCGGCCGTTGCGCGAGCTCGAAGCCCAGCCGGCTCACATAGAAATCGAGCGCGGCGTCGACGTCATGAACGAAATAGCGGATGGTGGCCATCTGCAGCTCCGGATGTGTTGGATACGTAGAATCGGATGCGTAAAAATCACAACGAACGGCTCGGCCGGATCACGCCCACGGCGACGCCTTCGATGGCGAAGGGCGTTTTCTTCGGGTCGACGACGATCGGCGCGAACGCGGTGTTCTCGGCCAAGAGCGTGATTTCACGCCCGCGGCGTTTCAGCCGTTTGACGGTGACTTCCTCGCCGAGGCGCGCGACCACGATCTGCCCGCTGCGGGCATCGGCCGTCTTGTGCACGACGAGAAGATCGCCATCCAGGATGCCGGCATCCTGCATGCTGGCGCCGCGCACGCGCAGCAGATAATCGGCGTGCGGCGTGAACAGCGCGGCGTCGATCCGGTATTGGGCTTCGATGTGCTCGGCGGCGAGAATGGGACTGCCGGCGGCCACCCGGCCCACCAGCGGCAGCAAACCCTGGATCGGCACGCCCGGGAACTCGCGCAGCCGCAATCCTCGCGCAGTGCCGGGCGTGAGATCGAGCGCGCCTTTTTTGGCCAGCGCCTGCAGATGATCCTCGGCCGAGCTCGCGGTGGAAAACCCCAGGCCCGTCGCGATTTCCGCGCGCGTGGGCGGCATCCCCGTGGCTTCCATGTGGCTGCGGATCCAGTCGAGGATCTGTTGTTGCCTCGCCGTGAGACGCGGCGGCTCCGAGAGGTCGGCGGAGGCGCTACGGGAGAAGGGGCCGGAAGAGCGGGAGAGGGCCATGCGGATACCGTATATATACTCGGTACCGTTATTATAAACGGTACGCATGATCCGTCAAGCGGTAACGCCGGTTAATTAAAAGCCCGCACGTTAACCGGCCTGGCGCAACGCCGGTTAACCAAACCGTCTAAAACCGGCCCATCACCGCGGAGCAGCCGCTCCCGCGGGCAACTCGTTACCTTGCTTGTCCGAAGTGGCGGGCCACACCAGCGTCGTTCGCTTCGCCCCGCGGCTCGCATCCACCGTCGCAGTGCGGACCTGGCCGTTGGCCTGCGCCGCTACCCGATACTGTCCCGGCGGAAGCTTGGCCAGGAACATCGGCCCGTCGGAGACGGTATCCAGCACGGTATTGCCTGCCGGATCGGTGATATGGAGATTCACATCGGCGAGAAAGGCGCCTGTCTGTTCGGCGAACACGAGCTGCACGTTGAAACCGTAGCGACTGATCGCATCGGCCAATTCCGCTTCGTCCTTGCCCACGCCGCCGCTGACATAGGTCGTGTGATTCTGTGTCCGGGGTTGCAGCGTGGCGGCATTCTGCGCGCCCGCGCTCGCGGCGATGCCGACCCCGACGATCCACAGGGCAAGCGGCATAACGTTTCGGAAATGCATGGAAATCTCCTGATGACGAAATGAAGGGCGGCGGCCAGCGCCAGCTCGCGGGCCTCCCGCGTGCCCCATCATCGCAGGAAGGTTCCATTGCACCCATTGGCGGCCGGCGCGTCGTCATGTAGGACGTTTCCGATAGGAGCAGCGGCACGTGCGTCAACTGTCTGCATCGGGCGGCCGTTGTGGACGGGAGCAGCCGCCTCCGCTGCGCCGTCGAGGATTGAATGCACTGGTCACCGTGGCTGCTGTCGCTTTGGATGCTCGCGTTCGCGCACGGTGCGTTCGCTGTGGAACGCGCCGAGCTCGCCAACCCGGCGATCGACATGGAGGGATTCCTGCGCGTGGCGAACGAAACCGCCGCGCATCGAGCCTCGCATCGGCTGTCGGAGGACGAGTTCATCCGCATGAGCCGCGTGCCGGGCACGGTGATCCTCGATGCGCGGAGCAAGGCGATGTACGATCTGCTGCATGTCCGCGGCGCCGTCAACCTGAGCTTTCCCGACATCTCGATCGACAGCCTCGCGCAAACCCTTCCCGACAGGAACGCCCGCATCCTCATCTATTGCAACAACAATTTCGCCAACCTCGAGAACGCGTTCGCGACGAAGCTGCCGAGCGCATCGCTCAACCTGTCGACGTTCATCGCGCTTTACAATTACGGCTATCGCAATGTGTACGAGCTGGCGCCGCTGCTGGACGGGCGTACGACGCGGATTCCGTTCGAGTCTTCGCTCGCGCGCCGCTAGCCGGGGCCGAATTCCATTTGCCCTGAAATTGCAACGAAGGGGGAACCGATGGCCAAGCAATCGCTGTGGAAGGCGGAGGACATCCGCGCCCGCGAGAAGTCGTTCGCGCAGACGCTCAATCCGAACTCGCTGTTCAGCGGCGCCGCGCTGTCGCGCCTGGCCGGGATGCAGCGCGCCCATGTCTCGCTCGCCCGCATTCCGCCGGGCAAGGATTCGTTCGCCTATCATGCGCATCTGCTCGAAGAAGAGTGGATCTACATCCTCGCCGGCAGCGGCATCGCCGAGATCGATGGGCAGGATCATCCCGTGGGACCGGGCGACTTCATGGGATTTCCGACGCCGTCGGTCGCGCATCTGCTGAAGAATCGCTCGACCGAGGATCTGGTCTACCTGATGGGAGGCGAAGATCGGCCGCTCGACGTCATCGAGTATCCGCACGCCGGCAAGCGCTACCTGCTGCAGGCGACGCCGCAGGGCACCGAATTCTACGAGCTTGGGGAACCGACCAAGCCGTTCGGGCCCGCTTCGGATCGCTGAACCGGCGCCATCGGCGAAGGGCCGGCCCGGACCGCCGTGCGCCGTCGTCTTCGCCGGACTTGCGACAGGCCGTGCGTTCCGCGACCATACGTCCATCGTCGTTGCGCCCAGACTCATCAGGAATTCCGCCATGCTCGCCTTGCGTCCCGGTTGTGAATGCTGTGACAAGGACCTGCCGCCCGATTCCACGGAAGCACGGATCTGCTCGTTCGAGTGCACGTTCTGCGCCGCGTGCGCCGACGGCGTGCTCCGCGGCATCTGTCCGAACTGCGGCGGCGAAATGATGCCGCGGCCACGCCGTCCGGCCGCGAAGCTCCACAACCATCCTGCGTCGACCGAACGCGTGTGGAAACCGGGCGGATGCGAGCGTATCGCTTGATTTCGCGTGCTCGCCGGAGTGCCGCGACCAGCACCATCCGATGACGGTGACGCTCGATACACGCTGCTGCATCGTCGGCGGCGGCCCCGCCGGCATGATGCTCGGGTTTCTGCTCGCGCGGGCCGGCGTCGACGTCGTCGTGCTGGAAAAGCACGGCGACTTTTTCCGGGATTTCCGCGGCGACACCATCCATCCGTCCACGCTGGAAGTGATCTACGAGCTCGGCCTGCTCGACGCATTTCTTGCGTTGCCGCACCAGAAGGTGGAGCAGCTGACTGCCAGCGTCTACGGGCAATCCCTCACCCTCGCCGATTTCACGCATTTGCCCGTGCATTCGCCGTGCCTGCTGTTCATGCCGCAGTGGGATTTCCTGAGCTTTCTCGCGACGCACGGGAAGCGCTATCCGGAATTCACCGTGCGCATGCAAACCGAAGTCACCGACGTCGTCATGCGCGATGGGAGAATCGCCGGTGTTACGGCCGTCACGCCGGATGGCGAGCTCGAAGTGCGCGCGGATCTCGTCGTGGGCGCCGATGGCCGGCATACGACGGTGCGCGAGCATGCGGGGCTCGCGACGATCGCCTCGGGGGCGCCGATCGACGTCCTGTGGTTTCGCCTGCCGCGCACCGGGGACGCGGTTGCCGCAACCGGCGGCTACATCGCGCCCGGGGCTTTCCTCGTCGTGATCGACCGCGATACCTATTGGCAATGCGGATTCGTCATCCCGAAGGGTGCGTTCGTCGCCATTCAGGCCGCCGGCCTCGAGGCGTTTCGCGCGCGCATCGCGCAAATTGCCCCGTCGCTTGCGGCGGCGACCGGCGCGCTCACGACGTGGGACGAGGTGAAGCTGCTTACCGTGCAGATCGACCGCATGCCCGTGTGGTATCGCGAGGGATTGCTTTGCATCGGCGATGCCGCGCATGCGATGTCACCGGTGGGCGGCGTGGGCGTCAATCTCGCGATCCAGGATGCGGTCGCGACGGCCAATCGGTTGGCGGGTCCGTTGCGCGAGCGGCGGCTTACGATCGCCGACCTCGCCGCCGTCCAGCGCCGCCGTGAATGGCCGGTCCGGGTCACGCAACGGGGGCAGATCGCCGTCCAGAATAACGTGGTGATCCGCGTGCTGGCGAGCGCGCAGGCGAGGGATCGCCTGCCCCTTGCGCTCCGTCTCCTGCGACGGTTCCCATGGCTGCGGCGGATTCCCGCCCGCGTCATCGGCATGGGCGTGCGGCCGGAGCACGTCGCGACGCCCGATATCCATCCATCCTAGAACGAGGCGGGAACTTGGCGGGCCCGCGCGCTGCCTACGCGCAGTACTGGCAAACGGCGGGCCGGCACATGACGGCGCGCCCGCTGCGTGTTAACGTTGATGGCGATTCCAACGCATCGGGCGAGGCGGTGTAAGCGATGAAAAAGGTGGCGCTGTACAGCAGCTCGAACCGGTCGCGGAAGGCGCAGGCCGCCGCAACTGCCGCCGACGGGACTCCGCAGGCGCCGATCGCCGCGCCGCCTGGCCGCCTGCGCCGATTCTATTCCCGCTTCGAGCGCTCCATTCTGGTCATCGCCGGCGCGCTGTTCGCCGTGGCGCTGGTCGTGACTTATGCCAAAACGCGCCCTGCCGCGCACGAATATACGCAAAAGGACATCGACGCTGCGGTGCTGCACACGCTCGAGAACAACCAGCTGCCGTCGATGGCGACCAAGGCCTTCGCGGCGATCGAGCCTTCGATCGTGCGGGTGATGGGCTACGGTCCGGAAGGCGCCGACGACGAGGACAAGAACAAGGACAAGGACGGAAGCAGGGAAAAGGACGCGACCAAGGACAAAGGCGCGTTCAAGAGCCCGGGCAAGGACAAGGAAAAGGACAAGATCGGGCGCAACGACGGAGGCAAGGAGAAGTCCGCGGATATCGCGAAAGGCAAGGACAAGCTGGCGGAAAAGGCCAAGGACAAGCCCGCCGAGAAAGGGAAGGACGACAAGCCGGCCGACAAGGGCAAGGACGACAAGTCGGCGGAGAAGGGCAAGGACGACAAGCCCGAGCGGCGTGGCACCGGCATCGGCACCGGTGTGGTCATCGTCGACAACGGCACCATCCTGACCAATCTGCACGTCGTGCTGGGCGCCGAGCGGATCAAGGTGCGCTTCTTCGACGGCATGGAGGCTGATGCCGTCGTGATCGGCGTGCGGCCAGAACATGATCTCGCCGTGCTGAAGGCGAAATCCGTTCCTGACGATCTGGTGTCGGCGACGCTGCGATCGACCGCCGATCTCGCGATCGGCGATCAGGTCGTCGCCGTCGGATTTCCGTTCGGCATCGGCCCGTCGGCGTCGGCCGGCGTCGTCTCCGGCCTGAAGCGCGAATACCATTCACCGGAAGGCAAGCGGATCCTGACCAACCTGATCCAGTTCGACGCCGCCGCCAACCCGGGCAATTCAGGGGGTCCGCTCGTCACGGCGGACGGTGAAGTCGTGGGTATCGTGACCGGCATTCTCAATCCGACCAACCAGCGCGTATTCATCGGCATCGGCTTTGCGGTGCCGATCGAGAATGCCGCGGCCGCCGTGGGAATGTCGCCGTTCTAGTTCGCAGCACAATTCGCGAGCGGCGACGCCAGGGCGCACATCCTTCAACGCAGCACCGACTCAGGACACTAGGCACGCATGGACAACCGGGACAATGACAGCGGCGATGTCGCCACGCTGATGGAGCGCATTCTCTACGAGGTGAAGAAGGTCGTCGTCGGCCAGGATCACTTTCTGGAGCGTGTGCTGGTCGCGATCCTCGCGCAGGGCCACCTGCTGGTCGAAGGCGTGCCGGGGCTGGCCAAGACGCTGACGGTGAAGACGCTGGCGCGTACGGTGCGCGGAACCTTCAAGCGCATCCAGTTCACGCCGGACCTCGTGCCCGCGGACCTGGTCGGCACGCGCATCTACAACCAGAAGACCGGCGATTTCGCGACGTCGCTCGGACCGGTGTTCACGCATCTGCTGCTTGCCGACGAAATCAACCGCGCGCCGGCCAAGGTGCAAAGTGCGCTGCTCGAAGTCATGCAGGAGTACCAGGTCACGATCGCCGGCGACACGCATTTCGTTCCGCAGCCGTTCCTGGTCATGGCCACGCAGAACCCGATCGAGACCGAAGGCACGTACCCGCTGCCCGAAGCCCAGGTCGACCGCTTCATGATGAAGGTGCTGGTCGGCTACCCCAACGAAGAAGAAGAGTTCGTGATCGTGCAGCGCGTGACCGGCGATCCGCTCGATGTCGTCGCCGTGGCCACCACGCAGCAACTGGCCGAGCTGCAGCGGGAATGCCGGCGGGTCTACGTCGATCCCAATCTCATCACGTACGCCGTGCGCCTGGTGGCCGCCACCCGTGATCCCGACAAATTCGGCATCAAGGACTTCGCCCGCTATCTATCGTTCGGCGCGAGTCCGCGCGCCACCATCCACATGATCGAAGGCGCCAAGGCTCTGGCGTTCCTCCGTGGCCGGACATACGTGCTCCCCGAGGATGTCACCGATCTCGTGCCCGACGTCATGCGGCATCGGCTCGTGCTCTCCTACGAGGCGCTCGCCGACGGCCAGACGGCGGACATGCTCATTCACAAGATCATGTCGCACGTGCGCGCGCCGGAAAAGCCGCTCGAGACCCATGTCCGCGTCGCCAACGCCTGAAAGCGTCCTTCGCCGTCTCGAGTGGACGGTCATCCGCCGCCTCGACGGGTTGTTGCACGGCGATTACCGGACGCTGTTCCGCGGTTACGGTCTCGACCTGGCCGATCTGCGCGAATACCAGTACCACGACGATGTCCGGCATATCGACTGGAACGTCACTGCGCGGCTGCAGACGCCATACGTGCGCGAGTTCAACGAGGAACGCGAAGTGGCCGCATGGTTCCTGCTGGACCTCAGCCCCTCGGTCGACTTCGGTTCCGAGCAAGTCAAAAAGCGCGCGGTATCGACGGAGTTCGTCACCGTCCTTGCCCGGCTGCTGACCAGGCACGGGAATCGCGTGGGGGCGATGTTCTACGGCGGGGAAGTGGATACGGTGATTCCCACGCGCAGCGGACGCCGGCACGTGCTGCACATTCTGCATGGGATGCTGAATCGTCCCGAGGTTCGACAGTCGGCACCGACCGACCTCAACAATCTGCTGCGTCCGGCGTACGACATCATCCGCCGGCGCTCGCTCGTGTTCATCGTCTCCGATTTCATCAGCCGGCCCGGGTGGGCGGAAACCCTTGCGCACCTCGCGCGGCGGCATGAGGTGATCGCTGTGCGCCTCTACGATCCGCTCGAGATGGAGTTGCCCGATCTTGGATTGCTGGTGATCCAGGATTCGGAATCGGGCGAGCAGATCTTCGTCGACACGCACGACAAAGGTTTTCGCAAGCGCTTCGCGGAACTCGCCGTCAAGCGCGAGGAAGAATTGCGGACGGCGTTCCGCCGCGCAGGGGTCGACGCGCTCGAGCTTGCGACCGACGACGATCTCGCCGATGCGATCATGCGCTTTGCCGACTTGCGCAAGCGGCGCAGCCAGCTCGCCGCGGGCGGCGGCATCCCGCGGCACATGGGGGCGGCATAGTGAGCCCCCCACGCTTGCGGCCTCATTGGCCAATTCGGCAGCTGCGCTGCCCCCGCAGGGGGCGTTCGCGCCTTGGGGCGGCCCGGCGGCACTCATGACTTTTCTCTGGCCCGACATGCTGTACCTGCTGGTCGTCGTGCCGCTGCTGGTGCTCGCCTATTGGCTGTTGCTGCGGCGAAAGAAGAAGCTGGCCGTCCGCTACGCGAGCCTTGCGATGGTCAAGGACGCGATGGGCGCGGGGCAGCGGCTCCGCCGCCATGTACCACCGGTGCTGTTCCTAGTCGCGCTGACGCTGATGATCATCGCGATCGCGCGGCCGCAGGCGCTCGTCATGCTGCCTTCGCAACACGAGACGATCATCCTGGCGATGGACGTGTCGGGCAGCATGCGCGCCACCGACGTCGAGCCCAATCGCCTGGCGGCCGCGCAGGCGGCGGCGCGCGCATTCGTCAACGACCAGCCGCAGCACACGCGAATCGGCGTGGTGTCATTTGCCGGCACCGCGGCCGTGGTGCAGCCGCCGACGCGCACGCGCGAGGACATCATCGCCGCGATCGATCGGTTTCAGTTGCAGCGCGGGACGGCGGTCGGCAGCGGGATTCTCGTCTCGCTGAAGACGATCTTCCCGGACGCCGAGTTCGATCTGCGGTCGTGGAATCCGCGTGCCGATCAGTCCAAGTCCACGCCGCTCGACAAGGCCGGCCGCAACGACAAGCCCGCGGTCAAGCCGGTGCCGCCGGGGTCGTACACGTCGGCGGCGATCATTCTGCTCACCGACGGTCAGACGACGACGGGCCCCGACCCGATCGAAGCGGCGCGCATGGCCGCCGAGCGTGGCGTGCGCGTGTTCACGGTCGGCATCGGCACCGAAAAGGGCGAGATGATCGGCGCGGAAGGCTGGTCGATGCGCGTGCGCCTCGACGAGGCGTCATTGAAGCAGATCGCAAACGTCACCCAGGCCGAATATTTCTATGCGGGGACGGCAAACGATCTGAAGAAGGTCTACGAGTCGCTGAATTCCAAGCTGGTATTCGAGCAGAAGCAGACGGAGATCACCGCGCTGTTCGCGGCGGCCGCGGCGCTGTTCGCGCTACTCGCCGCACTGCTCTCCATGCTTTGGTTTGGACGAATCATGTAGTGGCGTATGCCCGCGTCCAGCGACACGATCTAGTGATGAGCCTGTGGCTGGCCCAAGGACACGCTGCCTTCGATCTTCCGCCAAGGCAGAGTGAACGCGGAGACTCCGGGGGTGTTAGCGTCGAAACAGCGGCACACGAGTCCAATGCGCTTTCTAGAGGAGTCGCGCTCATGAGCCGCACCACGCAGCGGTTTTTCCGATGGCTCTTCGTCCTGGTGCTGGCGGCATTGTCCGGCGCCTGCGCTGCCCCCGGCCCGGTACCCGCGACCGTGCAGCCCGCGCTGGCCAAGCTCGCCGAACCCTACGCGGACGGGCTGCGAAAGGTCGGCGTCAGCAGCGTAATGGTCTACGCAAACGGCGCGCGCGTGCGCGTGGCGAGCGTGATGGGCGAAGTTTATTTGCGCTACCCGGGAGGCCTTGCCCCAACTGCGTTTGCGCTCTATGTGGGCGCCCGAGACGTCGAAGCGGATTCCGACACGTTCAGCGCGGCCAATTCCGCGCAATACGAGGCCGCGATGAAGGCGATTCTGCCGGAAGCCATCAGGCAGGTGACTGCGAACAACATGCTGCAGATGGAGATGAACCTGGGAGGAGCCAGGGGTCGCTGACCGGTCGAGAATCTGCGCCGCGCGCGTCCGGGCGCCGGGATATCTTATGTCTGCATTCGAAAGACGCCCAACGACTGTATCAGCGCGGTCGCCGCTTCCGTTTTGGGGTTCAGTGACTGAATGGCAGCTCTTGGGAAGTCAACCGGCTGAAGAGGGCCGCTAACAGCCTCCCGCGTCAAGGCCCGCCGGTTATCGACAACGTTTACGTCGCTTTCACGTTTCGGACGCCCGCTTCGACGCAACGTTGTGTCTGTAACGGGTCGACACCGGCTTGATGCCCTGCGCCGAAGCGGACGCAAGCCGAAACGCCCACTCTCGGTGAGCGCCGCTGTCTCAGTACGGCCAGTTGCAGACGGTTAGCGTCACCGTATAATTTACCCGAATCCAGCCATTCGCGAGCGAAAGAGGGCGACGCTAGGGCACATGGGGATGTTTGAATTTCGTAGTGTCGACGAGGTGATTCAGTGATGGACCGGCGGACTTTCGCCGGCACCGTGGCAAGTGCTCTGCTCGTAAGATCGTTCCGCGCGAGCGGGCAACCGGCGAAGAAGGCCCCCCTTATCGGTGTTCTCCATCCAAGCACTGCGGCTTCTACTTCGCATCACGTCGAGGCGTTCAAGCAGGGGCTGCGTGAGCGAGGGTATGTCGAAGGGCAAAACATCGTTGTGGAGCGCCGGTTCGGTGACGGGAAGACCGAGCGGATCGCCGAGTTCGCCGCCGAGCTGGTGCGCATGAAGGTCGATGTGATCGTGACGACCACCGACGGGGGGATCACGGCGGTCAGACAACAGACGGAGACGATTCCGATCGTGATGGCATCCAGTACCGATCCGGTCGGGACTGGCTTTGTCGCGAGCCTGGCGCGTCCCGGCGGGAACATTACGGGGCTCACCGTGATGTCCGCGGAGCTCGCCGCCAAAAGACTGGAATTGCTTAAGGACGTCGTCCCCGGACTCTCCCGCGTCGCGATGATGTGGAATCCCGACATCCGGGGTGCCGTGCTTGTCTACAAGGAAACGGAGAGCGCGGCCCGCTCGCTGCGGCTGCAGCTACAATCCGTCGAGGTGAGCCGCGCCGACGACTTCGATCGCGCGTTTGCGGCGCTGACGGCCGCACGTGCGGAGGCATTAATGATTGTTGGATCCACCCTTGCATTCACGAATCGGGACCAGCTTGCGAGCCTGGCACTGAAGCATCGGCTGCCATCCATGGGCGCACAAAGAGAGCACGCGGAAGCTGGCAGCCTCATCGCTTACGGGCCGAGCCTTGCCGATGGGTGGCGGCGCGCCGCGACGTATGTGGACAAGATCCTCAAGGGAGCCAAGCCAGGGGAACTCCCGGTCGAGCAGCCTACCAAATTCGAACTGGTCCTCAACACGAAGACCGCGAAGGCGCTGAGGCTCACGATCCCACCGCCGCTGCTGCAACGCGCGGATGAGGTGATTCAGTGATCGGAGCGGTACAACTCGCTCGCCGCTCTGACGGACCTCGCTGTAGCCGCTGGCCAAGTTGATTCTTTGAACGTCCGCTCTGTAACAGATCGAACGGCTGGTCAGGGTCGAACTGCGACCGTCGACGATCAACCGCTCGCGTTCAGACTTGAACGTCGCTGACCGGCCAGGAGCGGTCTTTTGGTGCGATACGCAGAATTTTGCCGAAAGCCGTCCCTACTGAACGAGCTCCGCACCACGCAGCAGCAGTGATTGCGGAATGTTGAAGCCGAGCTTCTTCGCCGTCCTGGAATTGATGACAAGGTGGTATACGGTCGGCTCTTCCGCTGGAAGCTCGCTCGGCTTCGCCCCCTTGAGGATCTTGTCGACGTAGACCGCTGCACGCCCGAACAGGTAGTCGTCGCTAGGCCCGTAAGACATCAACCCGTCCTCGCGGACGAAGGAGGCAAACTCGTACATCGCCGGGATGCGATGCGCCTCTGCGTAGTCGAGCACGCGCTTCCGATTGAGGTTCGTGAGCACGTCGGTCACCATGATCATGGCATCGGGCCGCTCGCGGTTCATCGCCGAGAACGCGCGCTCGAAGTCATCGGGCTCGCGCACACCGAGCGGTTGTATGGACACCCCCAGCGCCTGGGCCGCACGGTCGATCTCTCGATAGCGTTGTGTCATCGCGCTATCCCGCTCGTTCCACAGCACGGCGATGCGCGAGACGGTTGGCACGGCCTCCTTGAGAAGCTCGAGACGCTTCGCGCTCAAATCGATCGCGTTGTCGCTCATTCCAGTGACGTTTCCGCCGGGCCGCGCGAGGCTTGCGATCAGCCCCTGGCCCACGGGGTCGGTGGACAAGGCCATGACGATCGGAATGTCCGAGGTCGCGTTCTTGGCCGCGCGAGCGGCGCCCGATGTTTCCGTAACGATGACGTCCACCTTCAGAGCCACGAGTTCGACCGCCAGCGCAGGGAGCCGCGCGCGCATTGACTCGGCCCAGCGGCCGACATATGTGACATTCTTCCCTTCGACGTATCCGAGTTGGGCCAGCGCCTGCCGCAGCGCTGCCGGCGGCGCGCCATCGTCAGTGCGGGACCCTAATGCCAGGTATCCGATCTGATAGGTCTTCCGCGCCTGCTGCGCTTTGGCGAGCTGCGCCGCGAGAACTCCGAGGGCCAGGCAACTAGTGAACAAACGCCGGTCCATCACTAGATCACCTCGTTTGGATGACCTCGTCGGCGCGCAGCAACCGCAACGATTGCGCAACAGGGAGGCCGGGCGTAGGACAGTCTAAATGGTAACCGGCGAGTGTCAATAGTTGGCAAGGAAGTCGAGTCGAGGACAGTCGGTGCGTGTAGCGCCGGATATTGCTTACTAAGACGCGATTCGCGGCAAATGTCCGCTTGCGAAAAGGTCGAACGACCGGAGCGGGTCGAACTGCGACCGTCGACCGTCAAGTTGCTCGCGTTCAGACTCGACGGTCGCTGAACGGCCAGGACCGGTCTTTGGTCAGCCCCGCCAAAGTTCGCGGGAAGCCGTCATTGACTGATGGCGTGTTCCACAGTACCCCTACCAGCTTTCTTTGAAGGGGCGTGCCTCAACTTCGAACGACCATGCGGAGCGGGGCTGCGTAGTCAGATGAAACGCTGTGTCGGCCAAATCGTCCGGCGCGATGAAGAAATCGTCCGGCTTGTCCTTCATCATGGTGCGCGTGCGCGGCAGGTCGACTACGCCATCAACAATAATCAGGGAGACGTGTATGTTTTGCGGCCACAGGTGCCGCGCCATCGACTCGGTGAGGCTCTTCTGCGCGGCCTTCGCCGGCGCGAATCCCGCCGTGCGGGCCACGCCTCTCCGCGACGATGTGGCGCCGATCACGACGATGTTGCCGCCGCCTTGGGCTTTCATCGGCGGGATAACCTGTTTCGCGGCGAGCAAGAGGCCGAGCGTGTTGACGCGAAAGGCACCCTCGAGGACCGCGGGGTCGATGTCCTCGACAGTACCCCACGTGCCCGAGCCCGCGTTGTAAACGAGCGTGTGCACGGGGCCCATCTCACGTTCGACCGCTTCGAACGTGCGCGCCACCGAGGCGGCCTCGGTCACGTCGCAACGGTATGCACGCGCGCCCGCAAGGCTTGCCGCGAGCGGCCCGCTTGTCTCAGTCGTTCGCGCGAGCAGTGCCACTGCGTAGCCCTCCTTCGCGAAGCGACGGCCGAGCGCCGCGCCGTTCCCCGGACCCACGCCGACCACGACGCAAACCTTCTTCGTTGTCATCGCTTCCCCTTGTTAGCTCTACGCGCTTCGGTGACTTACCCTGTGCCCTCAGCGCGGAGACTCGAGTTTAGAACTGTCTACTTGCCGCGGGAGCTTACGGCAGAATAAGCCGCAGGTTAGAAGTCGATTCCTAGACCAAGTTCGGCTGGGGCACGAAAGCCTGGATTGGGTCGTTCGCGCCGCCGACCTTCGGGCGGCTCGCGGCCACAAGCAGCCGCTCGTTGGCGGCGCTCAACTCGCGTTGTAAGCGTACGATGGCGGGACTTCTCTTGTCGACGAGGTGATCAGTGATCACGCGCCGCCGTGTTCTGTTTGCAGTTGGCGTAGGTTTGGCTTTAGCGCACCGGCAGAGCTACGGACAGAGCAAGTCGAAGATTCCGCGCATCGGCGTCCTTTGGTACGGCTCGATGGACACGCCGTCGGCCCTGCAAAATCGTGCGGTGTTTCGTCGGAGCCTCGCCGCGCTCGGCTATGTCGAAGGCAAGAATGTCGTGATCGAGGAACGTTCCGCAGAGGGCAATCAGGAACGTTTGCGCGAGCTCGCGCGTGAGCTCGCGGCGGTCAAGGTCGATGTCATCGTTGCGCCAGCGGTAACCTCCAGCCGTGCCGCACGGCAGGCCACCAGCACGATTCCGATTGTGATGCTGCACGCGGGTGATCCCGTCGGTGCCGGGCTGATCGCCAGCCTCGCTCGGCCGGGCGGCAATGTCACCGGAACCACGAATCTTTCCTTTTCAGGCAAACAGGTCGAGTTGATGCGTGAACTCGCTCCGCGCGCCGTCAAGCTCGCCATCATCCTGAACCCATCAAACTCCGGTGCATCCAGGTACGTCACGGAAGCAATGGAAGCGGGCCGCAAGTTCAACTTCAGCATCGCCGTCGCCGAGGTGTCCCGGCCGGAGGATTTGTCGAACGCATTTGCGATGATTCGCGACATGCGACCCGACGGGCTTCTGGTGATGACCGATCCGTTCATCGGTGACCACCGGGCCGAAGTGATTGCCTTTGCGGCAAGCACCCGCGTGCCGGCAAGCTACGATATCCCAAATCTGGCCAGGGAAGGTGGCCTGATGGCCTATGGCCCGCTGCTCGCTGAGCACTATGTGATGGCCGCAGGGTACGTGGACAGGATTCTCAAGGGAGCAAAGCCCGCCGACCTTCCGGTCGAACAGCCAAAGAGATTCGAGCTCGTCATCAACCTGAAGACCGCCAAGGCACTTGGTCTCGCGATTCCGCAGTCGCTGTTGCTGCGCGCGGACGAGGTGATCCAGTGATCGCCCGGCGCCAATTTCTCTCGCTTCTCGTCGCTTCGCTCCTCGTGGCGCGCCGCGCGTCCGGACAACCGCAACAGAAGGTGTGGCGGCTCGGGTATCTTGTTCTCAACCCACTTACTGAGCCGCCGTCGGCCGAGCGCGCCGCCTTTCTCGCCGCGTTACTTGAATTCGGGTACGCCATCGGAACCAATCTCACCATTGAATATCGGTCCGCGGAGTCCGACCGCGAGCAACTGCCTTTTCTAGCCGATGAACTAGTGCAGGCTAAGGTGGACGCGATCGTCGTCGGGTCGAGCGACCCTGCGCGGGCCGCATCAAAGGCGACGAAAGACGTGCCGATCATCATGCTGGGGATTGGTGATCCTATTGCCTTCGGACTGGTAACAAGTCTCGCCCGACCCGGATCCAACATCACCGGCGCATCGTGGCAATCCATCGATCTCGTCGGAAAGCGCCTTGACTTGCTGAAGGAGGTGCTCCCGCGCGCCCGCCGGATGGCGTACCTGTGGAATCCCGAGACCGTAGAGGGAGAAGTCGGTCACACGGCCGCAATGAACGCTGCGCGGAAGTCCGGTCTTGCGCTCGACGAATTGCGCGTCGCCAACTCGGAGGAACTGCAGCGCGCGATCCGAGCGCTCGAACGGACGCACTCGGACGTGCTGTACGCAAACATCGACACCAGAATCGCGGGGTACCGGCAGATCATTGCCGACGCAGCGATTCGCCTGAAGATTCCCAGCATATCCGGCTACCGCGGCTTCGCCGACGCGGGCGGCCTGATGTCGTATGGGGCCAGCTTGACGGAACTGTATCGGCGGGGGGCGATGTACGTCGACCGCGTCTTCCGCGGTGCCAAGCCGGCCGACCTGCCCATCGAACAGCCCACGAAGTTCGAACTGGTGATCAACCTCAAGACGGCAAAGGCGCTGGGCCTGACAATCCCGCAATCGATTCTCTTACGGGCGGACGAGGTGATTCAATAGCCGTTCGCTGCGCGTTGATCGCGGTTGAATGTCCGGTTCTCGTATGGCGCAACTGCTGCTGTGGGTCGATACCGGACCCTTGACATCCCGCGACTGAAAAATCAACGAACGGTCGGCGTGCGTGTGGGCCGCGGATACTCGACCAACCTGGCGGACCGGCGCTCGAACGCATCGCGCGGCGTGAGTGCACGCGCCTGGCGATCGGTAACCAGCGGATAGTGGCGCAACCCCGCCAGCCGATCGTGGGCCACCCAGCACGCGTCTTCGTTGCTGACCCACAGCGACGGATCGATGCGGCGCAAATCGAACGCGCCGGAATAGCTGCGCAAGGTCTTGTGTCCGCGCTTGTCGAAATACTCGTGCACGTACGACATGGCGAGCTCGCGCAGCGTCCTGTAGACGGGATCGCGATAGCGCAGATAGGCGCCGTTGCTCTTGGAAATGGCGCCCCATGCGCGGCCGCGGCGAAAGAGCGTGACGATGTGCGGGTAGTCGCAGGGATCGCAGTCGAGGTGCATGACGAGCGGCGGATCGCCATGGATCCACAGCGCGCACGCCGCCAGCAGCGCCCCTTCGATGCAATGCGCCTTCCGATGGCGCAGCACGCCGCGCACCGAGTGCACGGTCTCGCCCGCGAGCTCGTGATTGATCGGGATCGCGTTGAGAAACGCCTGGATCCCGGGCGGCGTGGCAAGCCGGGCGAGCGTGCTGAACTCGCGCGCGGTCAACCCCAGATCCACGCGCCGCGCCTGCTTTCGGGTGAGCAGGTTACTCATGCGCAGGGCGATCGCGTTCAGCCCAGTTGCGCGCGCAATTTCCGCACTTCCGCTTCGAGCTCGCTGATGCGCTCGACGTAGCTCAGCACGACGCTGACGGCATGCGCGTCCAGCTCGAAATCATGGTGGAGGTGCGCGACGGTGCGGGCGACCACCAGCCAGCGCGATTCGAAGGTCCAGGTGGGCGCGTTTGGATCGCGCGGGACCAGCGCGCCGTATTGCACCAGCTCGCGCAGCTCGCCTTCGGTGAGGCCGGAGGCGCTCACGAGTTGGGTCCATGTGACTTCGGTCACGGAATCAAGCCGCACGGCATCGTCGGTGGGAGCGCTCATTTGGCGGCCTCCTGTTCCAGTTGTGCGTGGGGTGTGAAGTTCGACGTCTCGGCGAGTTGCTCGTAGAGCTTCCGCTGTTTGTCGTCGATGATCGTGGGAACTTCGATGCGAACCATTGCGTAGAGGTGACCGGGGGTGCTTTTGCCGCGCGCCATTCCCCGGCCCGCCAGCCGCAGCCGTTGCCCCGCGCGGGTACCGGCGGCCACCTTCAGCGTGACGGCACCGGCGGGCGTGGGCAGCTTGACGCTGGTGCCGAGCACCGCCTCCCACGGTGCGAGCGGAAGATCGACATAGAGATCCTGGCCGTCCACGCGGTAGAACGGATGCGTCTGGACTTCGATGTCGAGGTAAAGATCGCCGTCGGGTCCGCCGTTCGCACCTTTGCCTCCCTTGCCGGGGACGCGCAGCTTCTCGCCGTCGGTCACGCCGCGCGGAATGCGCGCCTTGACCCGGTGCGGCACGCGCCGGACGCCGCCGTCCGGGTCCCATTCCAGCACGCTGAGCTCGAGGTCGACTTCGGTGCCGTGGAACGCCTGCTCGAACGAGATGCGCACGACCGCCTCGTAATCGCTCCCCGCCATCGGGCGGTCCGCCCTGCGGCCGCCGCCGCCGCGTCCCTGGCGGCCCGCGATGCCCGCGAACAGATCGGACAAATCGATGTCGTCGAACGCGCCCTGTCCCTGCGCGAAGTGCTCGCCCCAATCGGGTGGCGGCCGGAATTCCTCACCGGACTGGTGGCGGCCAAGCTGGTCGTACGCGGCGCGCTTTTCCGGATCCTTCAACGTCTCGTAAGCCTCGGCCATTTCCTTGAACTTCTCCTCGGCGTCCTTTTCCTTCGAGACGTCGGGATGATATTTGCGCGCGAGACGACGGTACGCCGTCTTGATCTCGTCGGCGCCGGCATCGCGCTTGACTCCCAGAATCGCGTAGTAGTCTTTGTATTTCATTGTTGCACCCTTACGCTCGTCCCGGCGCTCAACCCACGGCCGCGCAACGTCTCGTCAGCTTCCATTATTGCAAATCGCGATTATGCTCGCGGTCGCGGTGTTGAGCCGATTGCTGCTGCGGATGGCGCCATCCCGGCGACCGCGACGAGCTGGTTTTCTCATCCGCTGCCGGAATGGCCTTGGGACCGAGCGTCGCGTTATTCGATCACCTCATCGGCAAGCGCGAGGACGGACCTTGGGACGGTAAGGCCCAGCGCTTTCGCGGTCTTGAGGTTGATCACGAACTCGAACTTCGTTGGCTGCATCACCGGCATCTCCGCGGGGTTTGCACCCTTGAGGATTTGGCCGACATACTCGCCCGCTTGACGATACATCCAGCTGATGCTTGGCCCGTAGCTCAACAGCCCGCCAACCACCGCGAACTGACGGACGAAGTACACCGCGGGCAGTGCACGGCGCTCGGCGAAGGACACGATCTGTTCGCGGCGATCCAGCAGGATTGGATCCGTCGCGATGAAAAAGGAATCGGCCTTCGCGAGGAGCAGCTTTTCGAACGCGGTGTCGATCTCGCGTGCGTTGCCGGCATGCAGTACGACGGTGTCGAGACCGAGCTTCCGCGCGGTATCCTGCGCGTCCGCCTGCTCTGCCGCCGCACTGGGATTGCTTGGATTCATCAGCAACGCGATGCGCGAGACCCTGGGAGCGACCTGTCGCAGCAGGTCGACGCGCTTGGCTCCGATTAGCGACGTCAGCAGGCTCACGCCAGTCACATGGCCCCCTGGCCGATTGAGGCTTGCCACGAGCCCGAACCGGACCGGATCAGCGCCGATCGTGAACACGACGGGCACGGTGCGGCTTGCACCTTGCGCGGCTTGCGCCGAGGCAACATCGCCAGTCGCCGCTATCACTGCCACGCCCTTTGCCACAAGCTCGGCCGCGAGTGTCGGCAGAGTTTGATAGTCGCCATTGGCCCACCGTTCCTCGATGCGAACGTTCCGGCCCTCGGTGAAGCCAGCCCGCGCCAACCCCTCGCGGAACGAATCGGCATTGAAGCGATAGGTGTTGGACGATGCGCTATTCAGGAAGCCTACCAACGGCATCGGTTGCTGCGCCAGCGCCGTAAGCGGAAACGCGGTCGCCGCACCGCCGAGAAGCGTGATGAATTCGCGCCGTTTCATTGCCTTCCCTAGCCGGACAGCTTCGCGACGCGCTCCCACCGTCCACTCGCCTGCGACGCCAGGCACGCTTCGATGAATGCCATCGTGTGGGCGGCTTCCTCGATGCTCGGATAGGGGAGGGACGGCACGGGCTCGCTCAACGCGCGCGCCATGCGTTCCTGCGCGACTTCGGCGTAGATGTTCGCGAACGCTTCGCGCAGACCCTCGGGATGTCCGCGTGGCGTGCGCCCCAACGCAATGATTTCAGGCGGGAGGAACGGGTCGGCGCGCTCGATCATGCGGACGGCTTCGCCCTGCAATGCGAGCTTGAGAAACGAGAGCTCGCGATGATTCCACTCGATCAGGCCCTTGTCGCCATAGATGCGCAGGCGGATGTCGTTGGCGCCCCCCGCGGCAGCCTGCGTCACGGTGAACGTGCCGCGCACGCCACCCGCAAATTCGACCAATGCCGACACGTAGTCGATCACCGTGCGTCCCGGCACCAGCGCGCCGACATCGGCAGTCACACGCGCGACATCCAACCCCGACGTGTGCGACGCGAGATGCTGCGCGTGGCAGCCGATCGCGCTCATGACCAGCGCGAGGCCGCTGCGTTGCGGATCGAGAATCCAACGGAAGCGATTGTTTTGCGGTCCTTCTTCCACGCGGGTCGCCATTCCGCTCTGGATGTATTCGACCTGGATCAGACGCAGCGCGCCCAACGCGCCCTCGCGTACGAGATGGCGCGCATACCGCGTCATCGGATAAGCGGAATAGCCGTGGGCAACCGCAAAAACGCGTCCCTTGTCGCGCGCACGGGCGGCGAGATCGCGCGCCTGTGCGAAATCGTGCGTCACCGGCTTGTCGCAGACGACATCGAGTCCGGCGTCGAGCGCCGCCGCAGCATACGGATAGTGCGTATCGTTCGGCGTCATGATCGCGACGGCATCGATGCCATCGGGCCGCGCCTTCTCCTGCGCCAGCATCTGGCGGACGTCGCCGTAGCTGCGGTCGAGCGCGAATCCCATGGCGACGCCGCTGGCACGCGAGCGCTGCGAATCGCTGGAGAACACGCCAGCGACGCATTGCCACCAGCCGTCCATCTCCGCGGCGCCGCGATGCATCCGCCCGATCCATGATTCGGGTCCGCCGCCGATGATCCCGAGCCGCAACGGTCGACCGAAGCGCTCCTTGAGACTCGCCATGTTCGCTCCTCCGCGAAACGGGAAATGCTAGCACGTGGCTCCGGCGCTGCCATCACAGCGGACCCCGCTTGACGCCGCCCGGGCAAAGGGAGTCTGATGAGTGGTCGCACCTGTCCTTACCCTCGAGGAGCGCACCATGGCAACCAAGGCCTCTGCACCGCCCGCGAAACGCGCCGCCAAAAAGACTGCAAAAAAACCCTCCAGGAAGACCGCACCGAAGGCGGCCGCACCCAAAGCGGCTCCCGCGGCCAAAGCCTATGCTGGATTCAACCCGCAAATGATGTCCGGCATGGACCTGTCGAAGATGGCGAAGATGATGACGCCGGAGCAGGCGATCGAGCTATACAAGGCAAACGCGAAGCTCGCGCTCGACGTCATCAATGCCGCGATCGAGAACACGACCAAGCTGCGCCGCCTGCAATTCGAAGGCGAGGAAGAAGCCCGCGCGATGGGCCGCAAGGCCGCGAAGCGGGCGGCTGAGGCGGGCACGCCGAATGAAATGATGGCCGCGGGACAGACGGCATCCCAAGAGGCGGTCGAGCATGCGATGCGCTATTGGGGCCAGATGTTCGACATGATTGCCGAAATGCAAAAGCGCCTGTTCGTGATGATGGAAGAGCAGATGGCCGGCGTTCCGGGCGTCAAGGAAGCCAAGGCGGCAATGTCGATGATGCCCGACCTGCGGCAGGCGCAGGACGTGATCAAGGCGATGCAGGGCGTGGTCGCGTCGGGTGGCAATACCTTCGAATCGATGCAGCGCGTAATGGGCGACTTTGCGAAGTTTGTGCCCGGAATGAAACGGTAACGCGCGCAAAATTGCAGGCGCGGCGCCGGACCGCGTGCGAGCGTCCGGCGCCTTGCGTCACGAATCAGGTCGGAATCATGTCGGCGAGCACATGCCGACGCCGTTCGGCCCTTCCGGGACGTAGCCGTCGCGCAGCATTTCGGCCTGCGTTTCCGGATTCGCCGTGAAGCGATGATTGGGCGCGCCGCCCATGCCATTGTTGTAGAGCCGATACACCGGCGTGGTACCGGACGGGCACGCGCCACTGGCGTCCGGCGGCGGCATGAAGAAGACATCACCTTCGTACTGCCACGGACCCGGATTCTGTAACAGGGCCTCGCATCCCAAGCCGCGCAGCGCATAGAAGTGCGAGCTCTTGGCCGGTCCCGACGGCTGCGGGAACGTCCCGAAGAAGCGGCAGACGCCGGCTCGTCCGGCGTCCGGCGTCGCGTACACCTTGAACATCTCGCCGGTCCGCTTCCACGCCGTGCCCGCGTCCAGGCCCTTGATCTCGTCCGGGTTCGCGCTGATGAAGAAGTGCCCGAAGGATGCGTTGAAGTATTCGACCGCGAGCAGCAGCGGCGGCGGCGGCGCCACGCGTTCCGTGAGACTCTTCCCACTTCTGCTCATTTGGAAGCCGGCCACCTGAACGCCCGCCGCATTCAGCACGCTAAAGGCCGTGATCCTCCCCTTCGCCGCGGCGCTCGCGGTCTGCAGGGCGCCGCCTGCGGGCGCAATGTCTGCCGCCGCTTTCAGCAGGAGGCCGAGGTCGACGTTGACGGAGAGCGTCGAATCGAGGTACGCGGGCAGACTGACCACGGCGCGAAGCTCGATGTCCTCGCTGCCGGGGCGATCCTTCACGGTGATCTGATCGCTTCCGCTCGGCTGGTCCGGCCAGCTCGGCTTGGAGGCTGTGGCACCGAATCTCATCTCGAGCGAGCCGTTGCCGACGATGTCGCCATCTGCGAGCGACGCATAGACGATGAGCCTGCCACCGTCGAAGCGTGCGCCTTCCGGAGGCTTGAGCACGTAGCGGCGATCGCTGTTGTCCACGGTCGCCTGAGCAATTGCCGCGGTATTGGCCGAGTTGCGCGCCCTGGCGTCGGCGTCTCCAGACGAGAACGCAAGGAAGTCGGCATGGGAGTCCCAGCTGACGCCGCTCATGTTGGCCTTGTCGTCCAAGGAATTGGCTGTCACGCCTGGCTCGAGCTTGTCTGCCTTCTGCTGCGGACTGCCGACACGGCCCGCTATCAGCGTGTATCCGGCCGCCTCTGCCGCCAGCGGCAGCGCGCAGAGAATGAAGGCCGCGAACGCGGCCAGCGAATGTTGCGCAACTGCGCTCCGTTGTGAAGTCGACGTCATGAGCCGCTCCTCTTCGTGGCAATTGTGAGGGCCTGTCCGATCGCTCGTGGCGGATTATTCTGACATGCCGAGGCGAGGCTTGGAACCTCCCTGACAATGCACCACTGCGAGGACACCCGACCCTTCCATCCGCAGGACTTTCGCCGGCAAGCCAACAAGCCACGACGTCTGTCGCCGACAGGGCCGAATACGGCCAAGACCGATCATGCGGTGTCTGTCGCCCTCGGATTGCGCCTAGCCGGGCACCCTGTTCCACTGCTCGCCTGGCTCAAGCATCCGTTCGACCAGCTCGATGTCGATGGGCTTGGTCATATGCATGTCGAAGCCAGCCGACAAAGCCTCGAGCCGATCGCTTTCGTCGTCGTAACCCGTCATCGCGACGAGCAGCACCGAGTGTCCGAGTGCCGCACGTACCCGCCGCGCGACTTCGTAGCCGTTGATCCCACGCAGGCCGATGTCGATGATTGCGACATCGGGGTTAGCCGCGAGAATGAGCGCGACTCCTTCGATCCCGTCACGCGCTTCGTCGACATGGTGGCCGCTCGCCTCGAGAACGATGCGAAAACCTGCACGGAGGTCGCCGTTGTCCTCGACCAGCACGATCCTGCGCGCGCATCGGGCCGTCGCCGCGCCATTGATTCCTGCGGCCACCACCTCGCGGGTATCGGAGAGCGGAACAACCTCGCTGACCTTGGTGTCGTGCCCGACACGGTCCAGGTACGTGGACAGCACGCCCACCCACTTGCGCGACGCGTCGACGTCGATGCATCCAGCCTCCTGTTCGAGGGCGGCGCCAATATCCGTGATGGTCTGGAATCCAAAGCTAGCGCCGGCGCCTTTCATGTTGTGCCCCAAACGCTGCACGGTTTCAAAGTCACCCAGCGTCAGAGCGTCCAGCATCGTGGTTACATCCAGCCTGCGATTTTGCAGGAACGCAGGGATCCTCGCGGCCAATTTGGGATACGCCTGGACCAGGATCGGGTCCTTTCGGCCGTTTTCCTCTTTCGATAATGCCGCGGCCAGCGAATGCTCCTTGATCGCGTGCAGCAGCACCTCCTGCCGGATTGGTTTGGTCAGGAACGCCGTGCACCCCGCCGCCATGCACTTTTCGCGATCTCCCTTCAAGGCAGACGCCGTCAGCGCGATGATTGGCGTGGGCGAGCGGTTGTTCGCCTGTTCCCACGCGCGAATCGTCCGCGTCGCGGTCAAGCCATCCATGAGCGGCATTTGCCGGTCCATCAGGACCATGTCGTAATTGCCCGCCTTGAACATTTCACAGGCCTTGACCCCGTTCTCGGCGATTTCGACCTGGTACGGCGTGTCCTCCAGGTAAGCCACCGTGATCGTGCAGTTGTCGGGGGAATCCTCCGCCAGAAGAATGCGCAGTGCCGCCAGCGGCGGCTCGGGACCGGTGCCGATCGGCACGGCCAGCCGCGATGCCGCGCCGGCCCAAACTTCAAACGGTACGGCGAACGAGAACACGCTGCCCATCGCCACTGCGCTTTCAACCCAGATCTGTCCACCCATCAGCTCCACCAGGCGCTTGGAAATCGTCAGTCCCAGGCCCGATCCTCCGAACCTGCGCGTGGTGGAGGAGTCGGCTTGCCTGAAACGCTCGAACACGCGGGCGAGTTTCTCACTCGGAATGCCGATGCCGGTGTCGGCGATCGTGAACCGCAGCGCCGACGGGACGGACAAGTCACCGCCGCGCGTGACGCGCAGGGACACTTCGCCGGACTCCGTGAACTTGATGGCATTGCCAATCAGATTGAGCAGCACCTGCTGCAGCCGTGTCGGATCCCCGATCAGGTCGGTGGGCACGTTCGGCGCGACATCGCACACCAGCGCCAGCCCTTTTTCATGGGCGCGAACCGCCACCATCTCCATCACCTTCTCGAGCAGTTCGTTCAGCGAGAAGCCGGTGCGTTCCAGCTCGAGCTGCGATGCTTCGACCTTGGACAGATCGAGGATGTCATTGATGAGATTCAGGAGGTTGTCGCCGGCACGGCGAAAGATCTGCACATACTTGTCTTGCTCAGGCGAGAGAGAGGTCTTGGCGAGCAAGTCCGCGATCCCCATGATCGCATTCATTGGCGTGCGGATTTCATGGCTCATGCTGGCCAGAAAGTCCGACTTCGTCCGGCTCGCGCTCTCGGCCGCGGCCTTGGCCAGCTTCAGCTCCTCTTCCACGCGCTTGCGCTCGGTGACGTCGCGCGCGGCGGCGAACACGCCCTGAAGCGTGCGGCCTCGGTCGTAGAAGGTAGTCGCGTTGTACGACACCACCGTTTTCT
>Ga0268264_10000594_pt1 | contig 43886 bp, 48 predicted proteins | sample KBSSwiS32_FD_190357 | JGI IMG/M metagenome (GOLD analysis project Ga0268264, IMG submission 190357) | Switchgrass rhizosphere microbial communities from Kellogg Biological Station, Michigan, USA - KBS Switchgrass S3-2 (SPAdes) (version 2) | ecosystem: Host-associated > Plants > Roots >... | reverse complement strand
CTGGAGCCACCTAAGGCTAAGCGACCGCGCCACGCACCCGTAGCTCAGCTGGATAGAGCGCTGCCCTCCGAAGGCAGAGGCCACAGGTTCGAATCCTGTCGGGTGCGCCACTTCCCTTGCCTGGCGCGCGCGGACTAGCTCACCAGAAAGCGGCGGCGAGCGCCCCGCCAACCACAGCGACCGTCAAACCGAGGCCGACGATCGCATTACGCCAGTTGCCGAACGTGTTCTCCATGTCCTCACTCCCCCTTCACCACGGGTGAGAATAGCATGGCCGCCGCCGGCATCGCAGGTGAAATGCTGACATTGCAGGAACTTAGCTCAGCCGGACCTCAACCGACGGAACCCCTTCCTCCCGCCTCCCGTTGAATCGCCTCATGGCGACTCATGCACGCAAGTCCAACGGCCCGCTCCTCCAGCCGCCTCCGGAGGCCGAGGCCTTTTATTCCGAAGTTCTCCAGATGATGGCCCGCTCGCGCATCCCGTTCCTCGTGTCGGGGACCTATGCGCTGGCGAGCTACACGGGGATCGACCGCCCGACCAAGGACGTCGACGTCTTTGCAAAGGCCGGCGATGCGCTCCGAATGCTCCATTATTTCAAGGAGCACGGCTTCGACGTCGAGATTGTCGATGAGCGCTGGCTCTACCGCATCACTCGCGGCGAGCTGTTCGTCGACGTTATTACAAACATGCCGACCGTGACGACGCATGTGACCGACGATTGGTTCGTCGGTGCGCCGGAAGCCGAGCTATTCGGGGCAAGGGTGAGGCTGGTCCCGCCTACCCAGTTCATCTGGTCGAAGATCTTCGTCCAGGATCATCATCGCTTCGACGGCGCCGACGTCGCCCATATGATCCTGAAAAAGCATGAGGAAATCGACTGGCGGAAACTGCTCAGCCACATGGAGCTGTATTGGGAAGTGCTGCTGATCGCACTGCTCAACTTCCGCTTCATCTATCCGAGCGAGCGCCATGCCGTTCCGCGATGGCTGATCAACGAGCTGATTCAAAGGCTTCACGACCAGACCGACGTCAAAGGACCCGGCAAGAAGGTCTGCCGCGGACGAATATTCTCCCCTCGCGATTATGCGATCGATGTCGATCAGTGGGGATTTTCGGACGCTGTCGGCAATCTCGAAGAGCAATATGGCGAATAGCAAGCTGCGCGTTGCGGCGATCGGCGACCTGCACGTGATGGAGGACAGCGTCGCCCCTTATCGCGAGCTGTTCACCGAGATCTCGGGCGAGGCCGACGTGCTCGTCTTGTGCGGCGACCTCACCAATTTCGGGAAGACGACAGAGGCCGAAATTCTCGCGGAAGATATCCGTGCTTGCTCGATTCCCGTGCTCGGGGTGCTCGGAAACCACGATTACGAGTGCGGCCAGCCAGAAGAGGTCGCGAAGATCCTCCATGAAGCCGGCATGATCGTGCTCGACGAGCAGGCGCAAGAAATTGAGGGGGTCGGCTTTGCGGGGGTCAAGGGCTTCATGGGCGGCTACGGCCGCGGCGAGCTAGCGCAATTCGGAGAACCGGTCGCCAAGGCTTTCGTCCAGGAGGCGATGAACGAGGCCCGCAAGCTCGAAAATGCGCTCCGTACCATCCGCACCGACCGAAGCGTCGCAGTCCTGCATTATTCGCCGACGATCGAAACCCTCGAGGGCGAGCCGGAAGTCATCTTTCAATATTTGGGATCGGCTCGCCTGGCCGACGCCATCGACCGCTTCGAACATGTCAAAGCCGTCGTTCACGGCCACGCACACCACGGCCGATACGAAGGCAAAACGCCGCTCGGCAAGCCGGTCTACAACGTAGCGCAGTTCGTTCTGAAGCCGCTGTTCGGAAAACCCTACGTGGTGCTGGAAATTTAGGCGGCCGGCCAGGTCTCGAGGATTTCGACGAACCGGCTCAGCCAGGCGTTGGTCTGGTGGCCGTCGACGACCCGATGGTCGATGGTGAGCGTGACGTACGCCATCGGGTGGACGAGCATCGCGTCCCTGCCGTTCACCTCGCGGACGATCACCCGCTTTTGGAGCTTACCGACCCCGAGGATCGCCGCCTGGCCCTGGTGAAGGATGATCGGCGCTGCGAGGAGCGATCCCGAGACGCCGTGGTTGGAAATTGTGAAGCTTCCGCCCGACACGTCCGAGCGGTCGAGTTTCCCCTCCCGGGCCCGGCTGGTGAGGTCGTCGAGCCTCTCGCCAATTTGCTCAAGGCTGAGCGAGCCCGCGTCCTTGACGACGGGGACGACGAGGCCCTTCTCGCCGAGCGCGGTACCGACGCCGATGTCGATGGTCGGTGAGATCGCGATCCGGTCCTCTTCCCAGCGGCCGTTGATCGCCGGCGCGACCGCCATGGCTTCGGCCGCGGCTTTGACGATATAGGCGGTGTAGCTGAGCTTGACGCCCCTGGCCGACATTGCGGCCTTGTGCGCGCCGACGGCGGTGAAGTCGGCTTCGAATACGGCGGTGACGTGCGGCTGCTCGGCGACCGCGCGAGCCATGTTCTCGGCGATGGTCAGCCGCATCCGGTCGTGCGGGATGTCCTGGCCCGGGAAGGCTCGCGGCCGGGCGGTCGCGGGCTCACCGACGCTGACCACGGTTGCTGACTCGACCGCCCGGTCGACGTCCTCGCGCGTCACTCTACCATCGCGGCCCGTGCCTTGGATTTTCGAAGGATCGATGCCGTGCTGGAGGCATGCGCGGCGAACGGAGGGGGAGAGGCGAGTTTCCAGGTTACCCGGCGAAGGCCGGGGTCCAGGAGAGCCGGAAGGCGCTTCAACTCGTTCGTCGACTGCAGGCTTCGCCTCCTGGGCCCCGGCCTCCGCCGGGGAATCGGTGTCGATCCTCGCCAGCACCGCCCCCGGCACAGCCTCCGCATCCGTCTCAAGCACGATCTCCGCCAACACGCCGGCAGCCGGGGCCGGCACTTCCTGCGTGACCTTGTCGGTCTCGAGCTCGACCAACGGCTCGTTCTCAAACACGAGGTCACCAACCTGCCGCAGCCAGGCGCGGACGACCGCCTTGGTGCCTTCCTGCTCCTCGGGAACGCGGACCTCGATCATGTCTTAAAAGCCCACCAGCCGCTCGATTTCGGCGCGGATATGGTCGATCGACGGAAGCGCCCATTCCATCAGCTTGGGATGATGCGGGCTCGGTATGTCGGGCATGGTCACGCGCGCGATCGGCGCGTCGAGGTCCAGAAAGGCTTCGTCCGCCACGACCGCGGCAATTTCGGCGCCGAAGCCGCCCGTGCGCAGGTCCTCATGGACGATGAGGCAGCGCCGCGTCCGGCGGACGCTGCCCAGCACCATCTCCTTGTCCCACGGCTGCAAACTTCGAAGGTCGATGACGTCCGCGCTGAGGCCTTCGGCCGCCGCCTCGCAGCGCGGAACCATCGCGCCCCAGCTAACGATCGTGATCTTATCGCCTTCCCGTGTCTTCTTCGCTCGGCCGAATGGAAGGACATAGTCATCGCCCGGCCAGGGCCGCCGGGCCCAGGCGTCGTCGAGCATCGCGCGATGTTCGAAGAACAGCACCGGATCGTTTCCGCGCAGACTCCCGCGAAGCAGCCCGACTGCGTCCTCGGCATTGGACGGCACCGCGACCCTCCAACCGGGATTGTGCACGAATTCGACCTCGTTGGTCATCGAATGCCACGGGTCGCCGCATTTGAAGAATCCGCCGGGCACGCGAAGCACCATCGGCGCCGCGAAACGGTTGTGTGTCCGCCAGCGCATTGTGCCGCAATCGTGGATCTGCTCGGTCGCGGGCTCGGCATATTTGCGGAACTGGATTTCGGGGACGGGCATGAGGCCTGCCAGCGCCATTCCGACCGCTCGGCCGACGATCCCTTCTTCGTTGAGCGAGGTGTCGAAAACGCGTTCACGCCCGAACTTCTCCTGGAGCCCCAGCGTCACCGCGTGGACTCCGCCCTTGGGCCCGACGTCCTCACCGAAGACGAGCACCCGGGGGTTGGCTTCGAGCTCCTGATCAAGCACCCGGCGAATCGCGGTGACCATGTTGATCCGCTGGCCCGAGCCGGCAGGTTCGTCAGTCGAGCGCGGCGGCTCGTAGCCGCTGTTCCACAGGCCGCCGACCTGCTGCACCGTGTTTTCATAGAAGACGTCGCTCATGACGTTCTCGGGCAGGGAAATGCCGCGCGCTTCGGCGTCGGCGACGGCAGCCTGCACCTGCCAAGCGGTCTCGCGTTCCAGGTCCGACCATTGCTCATCGCCGATTTGCAATTTTGCGACATGGGCCTTCAGCTTCGGCAGCGGATCGCGCGCCCACTCGGCCTCGATCTCGGCTTTCGATTTATAGGCCTGCGTGTCCTGCGCGCTGTGGCCCTCCAGCCTCGGCACGCTCAACCGAAGAAGCGCCGGGGCACGCTTGGTCCGCACGTGCGCGACGGCGTCATGGATCAATTTGGATGCCTCGATCGGGTCCGTACCGTCTCCGTTGAAGATCGTGAGGCCTGCAAAGCTCGCGAGATTGGCCGCGATATCCTTGCCAGGTGTTTGATATTCCGAGGGAACCGAGATCCCATAGCCATTGTCTTCGATGTAAATTAGAAGAGGCAATTGTTGTGTCGTTGCAATTGTTATCGCTGACCAAAATCCGCCTGTCGCACAGCTTGCATCGCCTCCGAGGACCAGGGCAAGAGCGTCCGCCGGGCCTTCGCCCAGAACCTTCTGCTTGTAGGTGATCGCCTGCGCCCATCCGGCCGACGGCGTATATTGCGCGCCGACCCCGCCGCACATCGGGAGCGCATGCGCCCCGCCCGGATTGGGGTAATTGAACACGACGCCGATATCGCGGCCGTCCGAATAGCCGCCCGCAAGGCCCATGCCCGACCCGAGGGCATCGGCGAGCGGAACTCCGAGCGAGAGCAATAGCGGCCGCGACCGGTAGTAGCCGAAGACTCCATCGCCATCCTTGAGATGAAGCCCCAGCAGGACCTGCGCCATGTCATGGCCGCGGGCCGAAAATTGGTAGAGAACCTTCTTGGCCGGAACGAGTTCCTGCTCCTCGATCCGGTCCATCTCGCGGCTGGTCAGGACCAGCCTTGCGACCTCGCGCCAATCCACCTCGATGGAGACTTTGCCGGGGTCACGATCGGCCATGGCGAGTTACGCGTCCAGCGCCCCGACCACGGCGGCGATAAATCGGTCGATCTCCTGATCGCCCATGCCGACCACGTTGAAGCGGCCCGAATCCGCCATGTAAATCGCATGGTCTTCGCGCAGCTTCAGCACTTGCTCGCGGCTCAGGGGCAACATCGAAAACATCCCGTACTGCCGCCCGATGAACGCCAGCCGCGGGTCGGCGGCGGCGATCCGCTGGCGCACCGAATTGATCCGGTCGCGCATGGCCGCGAGCTCAACCAGCCAGCGGGCATGAAGTTCGGGATCGTCGAGAATGATCCGTGCGGCCGCCGCTCCATGATCGGGCGGCATGGACCACATCTCACGCGCTCGCTGGAAGACATGGCCCATCGCGGTCGCGGTGGTGCTCGCCGCTCCGGTCTTGATCCACAGCGAGCCGACCCGGTCGCGGTAAACGCTGAAATTCTTGTCGCAGCTCTGCGCGATGATCACCTCGTCGCACGCCGACAACATCAGCCGGACTCCAAACGCGTCCTCGTCAAGGCCGCGCCCGAAACCCTGGTAGGCGATGTCGATCAGCGGGATCAGTCCGCGCTCGCAGACGATTCGAACGACTTCGCGCCACTGGTTTTCGCTCAAGTCCGCGCCGGTCGGATTGTGGCAGCAACCGTGGAGCAAGGCGACGTCCCCCGCCTCTGCGCTCTCCAGCGCAGCGACCATGTCCTCGAACCGAATCGCCCCCTGCCCGCGCTCGTAATAGGGATAATCGACCCGGCTCAATCGAACCGCGCTGATGATCGGCGGATGGTTGGGCCACGTTGGAGTTCCTACCAGCACCCGAGCGCCGGGATTTGCCGTCGCGATCAGCTCAAAACCGAGGCGAAGCGCGCCGCAGCCGCCGGGTGTCTGAACCCCCGATATCCGTTCGTCGCCCGCATGCTCGCCAAGCAGGATCGGACGAAGCAGCTCGGCAAAACGTTTGTCGCCCGAGCTTCCGAGATAGGCCTTGGTTACTTGAGTATCGACGAGCCTTTGCTCGGCTTCCTTCATGACCTTCAGGATCGGGGTGTTGCCGGCACCGTCGCGGAAGACGCCGACTCCGACATCGATCTTGTCGGGTCGCGGGTCGGCATTGACCAGGGCGATCAGCCCGATGAGCGGATCCTCGGCAACCGCATCAAGATTGGCGAGGCCGCGTGCCTTCGCGTCGGTACGGGTCAGCATGGAACGGCGATTAGCGAAGTCAGGCGTCGTAATCCACCGCGACGCCGTCGCCGAGGGGTACTGACTGACAGGTCAGCACATAACCAGCGGCGACCTCCTCATCCGTGAGCCCGTAGCGGGCGGCCATTTCAACCTTGCCCTTGGTCACCTTCGCCCGGCAGGTTGCGCACACCCCCGCCTTGCAGGCGAAGGGGGCAGGAAGCCCGGAAGCGCGCGCGCTGTCGAGGATATTGCCAGCAGTGAACGGGACTTTGCGGGTGCGGCCATCGAGCGTGACGGAGACGTTGACCCCCTCGGCCTGGGTCTGAAGCTGCGCCATCTCGCGAGTTACGGCTTCAGGCGGACGGTCGGCGGTGAAGCGCTCGATGTGGATTCGTTCCCTGGGCACATTCCGATCGAGAAGTGCCCCTTCGGCCGCGTCCATCATCGGACCGGGACCGCAAATGAACCAACCGTCCACCTCCGCGGCATCGGGCACCAGCGCCGGAATCGCGTCTTCAAGCCGGACTCGATCGAGCATGCCGTTGAACAGCTCGATGTCCTGCTCTTCGGCATCAAGGAAGTGATAGATTTCGAGGCGGCCTAGATGCTTGTCTTTGAGGCCCGCTAGCGCTTCCAGGAAGATCACCGAGCTGCTGTCGCGGTTGCCGTAGAGCAAGGTGAAGCGGCTCTGCGGTTCCTCGCTCAGCAAGGTCTTGATCAGCGACAACACGGGCGTGATCCCCGAGCCTCCGGCAATCGCGACCAGGTGCCGCCGGTTCCCCTCGGCGAAATCGGTCGTGAAGCTGCCGTGCGGCACCATCACGTCGATCGTGTCGCCGGCTTTCAGCCGGTCGCCGACCCAGTTCGAAAAAAGCCCGCCGCTTATGCGCTTGACGGTCACCATCCAGTCGCGGTCCGCGGGCGCGGTACAGAGCGAATAGTTCCTTCGAACCTCCTCACCGTCGATGGTCGCGCGAAGGGTCAGGTGCTGCCCGGCCCTGAACGCGAAGGCCTCTCGCAATTCGGGCGGAATGTCGAAGCGGATGGAATTGGCTTCGGCGGTTTCGGGGACGATTTCCGCGATCCTCAGCGGATGAAAGTGGACGGACATTTACCAGGTCGCGTCGGGGTAGGTCCGCGGCAGGAACTGCATCACCGCGAGCAGATGGCCGAGATGTTCGCTGTGATGGCCGCGGCGGCCGCCGAGGATCGGGCGCTGTTCGGGGGGCGCTTCGAGCTTCGCTGCCGCCAGGACCGCTGCGATCGCCGACCGATAGTCTTCCTCGAACCCGCGCGGGTCGGGAGTGATTCCGCTGTCGACGACAGTTTGGAGCCCTTCGTCGACCTCGAATAGCTCGGGGACGAAGCGCCAGTTCCAATCGAGACCCTCGGCCATGCGCCGAGCGCTCTCTTCGGTGCCGTCGCCAAGCCGGATGGTCCATTCGGACGCGAGTTCGCGGTGATAGGCCACTTCTTTGACCGCCTTGGTCGCAAATTCGCGCAGGAACTGGTCGGTGGACTCGGTCAGCCGTTGCAGGAGCATGTGCTGCCAGGTTGTGTAGAGAAGGTGCCGAGCGATCGTTTGCGCGAAGTCGCCGTTCGGCTGTTCGACCAGCAGGCAGTTGCGGAAGTCGAGCACGTCGCGGTGGAAGGCGAGCCGGTCGCCGTCGCCGGCTTCGTTCAGGAGCAGATTGGCCTGGCCTATTTGGTCCAACGCGAGGTTGGCGAGGCTGATATCGACTTCGAGCACCGGCCCATGCCCGCACCACTCACTGAGGCGCTGGCCAAGCACGAGCGCGTCGTCGCCGAGACGCAGGAGATAATCCGTGCGCGGGTCAACTTTCCTCCCCACGATTTCGTGGGGAGGGGAACCATCCGCTGAAGAGCGGATGGTGGAGGGGCCCTTTGTCAGCGCCAATTACCCCTCCACCAGCTTCGCTGGTTCCCCTCCCCGGCAAATGCCGGGGAGGAAAATTCGGTCATATGTGCTTCACCTCGTCCGGGATGTCGTAGAAAGTCGGGTGGCGGTAGATCTTGCTTTCCGCAGGTTCGAACAGCTCACCCGCCTGATCAGGGTCGGACGCGACGATCTCCGCCGAGGGTACGACCCACAGGCTCACCCCTTCGAGGCGCCGCGTGTACGTGTCGCGCGCGTGAGCGAGCGCGAGCTCCGCGTCAGGAGCATGAACACTGCCAACGTGGCGATGCGAAAGGCCGCCCTTCGAGCGGACGAAGACTTCCCAGAGCGGCCAGTCACTGCTCACGCCGCCTTCCTCGCGCGCCGCTTCGCTTCGTGCGCGGCGGCCGCCTCGCGCACCCAGGCGCCATTGTCCCAGGCTTCACGGCGTGCCTTCATCCGCTCCTTGGCGACAGGGCCTTCGCCGCGAACCACCGCGTAGAATTCTTCCCAATCGATCTCACCGAAATCGTAGCCGCCCTTCTCCTCATTCCATTTTAGCTCTGCGTCCGGGACCTTCAGCTTGAGGAAATCCGCCTGCGGCACGGTGATGTCGACGAACTTCTGCCTCAGCTCGTCATTGGTCTCGCGCTTGATCCGCCAGCGCATCGATTGCGCGGTATTGGGGCTATCGGCGTCGGGCGGCCCGAACATCATCAGGCTCGGCCACCACCAACGATTGAGCGCGTCTTGCGCCATTCGCTTCTGCTCCGGCGTGCCGTTCGCCATGGCGATCATGATCTCGTAGCCCTGGCGCTGGTGGAAGCTTTCTTCCTTGCAGACGCGAACCATCGCGCGGGCGTAAGGCCCGTATGAAGTGCGCTGCAGCGGGACCTGGTTCATGATCGCCGCCCCGTCGACCAGCCAGCCGATCGCTCCGATATCAGCCCAAGTCAGCGTCGGATAATTGAAGATGGTGCTGTACTTCGCCTTGCCCGAATGCAGCGCCTCGATCATTTGCTCACGGCTCGTTCCGAGCGTCTCGGCCGCGCAATAGAGGTAGAGGCCGTGGCCCGCTTCGTCCTGCACCTTGGCGAGCAGAATCGCCTTGCGCCGAAGCGACGGCGCGCGGCTGATCCAATTGCCCTCTGGAAGCATGCCGACGATCTCGCTGTGCGCGTGCTGGCTGATCTGCCGCGTCAACGTCCGGCGATAGGCCTCCGGCATCCAGTCCTTGGGCTCGATGAACTCGTCGGCCGCGACGCGGGCCTCGAACGCCTCGATGAGTTTCGGATCCTCGAGACTCTCGATCTTGGCCGTCTTTTGAAGTTCGGTCGTGTACATGGCGTGCGATGTAGCCCTTGCTGCCAAGCGGTTCAAATCCTGCCGTCCGTTCAGCTCCAACTCAAAGCTGGCGCGTTAGTGCGCCCGAAATGAGTTTCGACCGGCGCGCTTTCCTTGCTCTCGGCGCCGCGGCGGCATCCTGGCCGTCGCGGCTACTTGCCCAGTCCGGGCCAATGCTCCGTCCGGAGGATTTCGGGGCGCGCGGCGACGGCGTTACCAATGATACCGCCGCCTTCACCCGACTGAGCGCTGAAGTGAATCGCCGAGGTAGGGGTACGATCTCGCTCGGCGCTGGACGCACCTATCTGGTCGGAGCGCAGGCCCGCACGGCCGGGGAATGGAGCTGGGCTCCCCAGCCGATCCTGGAACTTCGAAATCTCGCCGGCCCCCTGACGATCCTCGGCAACGGGGCCCGCCTGCGCTGTGCTCCCGCCCTGCGATTCGGCGCGTTCGAGCCGCATACCGGCGCGCCGTCGCATCGGCCGATGCCCAACACGAATCGATCCGAGCTGGCGAGCCCTTACCGGGCGATGATCCTGGTCGAGCAATGCCGCGGCCCCGTCGAAATCCGCGATGTCGAGCTTGATGGTCGAGCGACAGGACTACGCGTCGGTGGCAAATTCGGAGATGTGGGCTGGCAGGTTCCGGCGACCGGCCTGCTGCTGATCGGCAATCTCGGCAGCGAACGAGTCGAAAATGTCTACAGCCACCACCACGGCCAGGATGGCGCGATGATCATCGGCAATCCGCGGCGCATCGCGCGCAGCCGGTTCTCGCATCTCACGTGCCGCTACAATTGCCGCCAGGGCCTTAGCCTCACCGGCGGACGAGGTTATGACTTCGAAGACTGCGAATTCAGCCACACCGGCCGTTCCGCGCTCAGCAGCCCGCCCTCGGCCGGCGTCGATATCGAGGCGGAAGGCGCACCGGTCCGCGATATCTCGTTCACGCGCTGCAAGTTCATCGACAATGAAGGCGTCGGGATGGTGGCCGACAGCGGCGACGGTGCAAACGTGCGCTTCGCCGACTGCCTGTTCGTTGGGACCAGGACCTGGTCGGCCTGGCCGAACAAGCCCGGTTTTCGTTTCCAGGGTTGTACTTTCGCGGGCTCGGTCGTTCACCCGTTCCCGAGTTCCGACCCAGCCCTGGCGTGCCGCTTCACCAACTGCCGATTCACCGACGACCCCAAGCTCTCGTCCAGCGGCAAGATTTACGACGGCGGCGGACCGATCGTGAACCTCGCCGAAAGCGACAACGTCCTGTTCGATGCCTGCACCTTCAATCTTGTCGGATCCGCGATCTTGCCGTGGAGCTGGAAGGCGATTTATCGCAACTGCACAATGAGGCAGCGCTCGTCGAAGCCGGCCACTCCGAAAGGAAAGTTTCTCGGCCGCACGACGATCGACGCGCCCGTCGATCTCTACGGTTCGATGGTGATCGGGACCTTGATCGTGAACGGCCGGCTGATCCTGCCCGGGCCGCAGGGGGTCGCCCCGTGGTGATAGGTTAGAGGTCGACCACCGCTCCGCCGAGCGTCCGCGAATAGCCGGTGAACTCGGCAATCGGACGGTCGTCCGAGGTTCGCACGGTTACCCGCGTCACACCGCTCCGGCCTTCCGTCGCGGCCTCCCCGGCTTCGGCGATCAGCGTCTCTCCTTCGTTCGCGCTGCCGAGGAAGATGATCGAAGCCTGCGCCGCCACTGTTTTTTCATTCCGCCCATTGCAGACATAAGCGAAGGCTGTGTCGGCAAGAGCGAAGACCATTCCGCCATGAACGATTCCGTGGCCGTTCAGCATGTCGGCCCGCACCGTCATCGCCAGCCGCGCGTAGCCCGCGCGCGCTTCCTCAATTTCGATCCCCCAGGCCGGGCCGGTGCCCTCGGCCTCGAGCATTCCGTGCGCCACGCGTGATGCGAGTTCGTTTGCGTCCACGCCCTCTCCTTCGCTAGTCGGCACGCATGGCTTACGAGACCATCGACTTCAAGGCGGACGGCTCGATCGCCCGGATCACGCTCAACCGTCCGGACCGCCTCAACAGCTTCACGATCCACATGCACGAGGAGCTGCGCGACGCGCTCGCGAACCTCGGCGATGCGCGCGTGCTTGTCCTCACCGGCGCGGGCCGCGGCTTCTGCGCGGGCCAGGATCTCAACGATCGCGCCGTCGCTCCGGGGCAGGCAGTCGACCTCGGCGAGACGGTCGAGCAATGCTGGAACCCGCTGATCCGAACGCTGACGTCGCTCCCGCAACCGGTGATCGCGCGGGTCAACGGAGTCGCCGCGGGCGCCGGCGCAAATATCGCGCTCGCCTGCGACATCGTTGTCGCGGCGAGGTCAGCGAAGTTCATCCAGAGCTTCTCGGCTATCGGTCTGATCCCCGATAGCGGCGGCACATGGGCCCTGCCGCGTCTGGTCGGCCAGGCGCGCGCGCTCGGACTTGCGCTCACCGGTGAGCCGCTCCTCGCCGAGAAGGCTGAAGAATGGGGCATGATCTGGAAAGCAGTCGACGACGAATCCCTCGACGCTGAAGTGGACGCGATCGCCGCCAGGCTCGCAGCGCTGCCACCGCTCGGCCTCGCCGCGATCAAGGAGATGATCCGCGCGAGCTGGGCCCACGATCTCGACGAGGAACTCGACCGCCAGGCGCTCGCCATGCGGCGCCTCGGCTTCACCGAAGACTATCGCGAGGGGGTCGCGGCCTTCCTTGAGAAGCGCGAGGCCAAGTTTACCGGCCGATGATCATCTCTGCACTCCACAAATTCATCTTCGTTGCCGTTCCGAAGACCGGCACGCATGCAGTCCGACAGGCGCTGCGCGAGCACATGGGCCCCCAGGATATGGAGCAGGTCGGGCTGTTCGTTCAGAGAAAGTTTCCCAACCCGGCACTCGCTCAAATCGGTCACGGCCACATCACGCTCGAGCAACTGCGGCCCCACCTCAAGCCGGAGGCCTGGGATTCGTTCTTCAAATTCGCTTTCGTTCGAAACCCCTTCGATCGATTTGTGTCTTATTGCGCCTTCATCACCCGCGACGGGGACGAGTTTCTGCATGATCCTAAGGCCGTCATGCGTGATGTCCTCGCGAACCCGCCGCACGACCACATCCTGTTTCAGCCGCAGCACAGTTTCATCACCGATGCCTCCGGCAGAGTGCTCGCCGACTATGTCGGCCGGGTTGAGGAGATGCAGAAATCCTATGATGATATCAGTGCCCGCATCGGCATTCCGACGACCAAGCTCGAGAAGGTCAATGCCACCAAGCGGCGGAATTACAGCGGATATTTCGACCAGGCGCTGATCGAGGGGGTAGCCAAACTCTATGCCCGCGACCTAGAATTGTTCGGCTACGAATTCTGAAGGGCGTTCATGTATCCCAATCCGCGCAAGACCCAGTCCATTCGCCGGCTAGGAACGATTGACGTGGCGCCTCTGCGCGACGCAGTCCTCGCGATTCCGGAGGAGCGATGGAACGCGGAGAACGCGGCTAAGCCCAATCGCTTCGAAACTCTTTCCTCGACTCGGCACATCGTATTCCGCTTCATTTCCAACTTCGTCGATTGGCGTGATTCATACGAGCGCCCGTCTTGGGGCGAATGGAAACCGCTGATCGAGCCCGTCCTGGCGGCCGCGACCGCTGATTACGGGTATCGGCGCGGCGCCTTTCCGCGTGTCATGCTCGCTCGGATGGCTCCGGGCGGTGAAATCGAACCGCACCGCGACACCAACCCGGCCGCTCAGTGGCCCCACAAGATCCACGTGCCGCTACTCACCAATCCTGACGTCACCTTCTTCGTCGACGATGTCGCCTATCATTTCGCGGAAGGCGAGGCGGTAGAGGTCAACAACATGACAACTCACGCGGTTACCAACCGCGGCACCACCGACCGAATCCACCTGATCTTCGAATATTTTGATCTCGACCAGCCGGAGCCGGACTGGATCGAGCCACTGGTGCAGATGCAACCCGCCAGGCGCGCCGGCACTTAGCCCTCGCAACCCTCCTGACAGTTAGTTCGTTGCCGCGGGCGAACGACAACAAAATGGAGGCTTTGCCATGCTTGGCACCATCCTCATCATCCTCTTGATCCTGCTCCTCATCGGAGCGCTGCCCCGCTGGGGTTACAGCAGCGGCTGGGGTTACGGCCCGTCGGGGCTCCTCGGCCTGATCCTCATCATCATCTTGATTCTCTGGCTGCTCGGACGGCTCTGACCGGCTAGGCGCCCGCTTTCACGGCGAAGCTCCACGCCGCTGAGGCGAGCGTTGGAACGCGTTTGGCCATTTCGGCTGCTTCAGCGTGGCTCGCCGTGCCGTCGATCACGCGCTTCTTGATGCCCTGGACGATGCCGGTGAGGCGGAAGAGATTGTAGGCGAAATACCAATCGAGCTTGTCGGCGACCGGAACGCCCGAACGCGCGGAATAACGCTCAGCGATCTCATCGATCGTCGGAATCCCGAGCGCCGCGAGGTCGAGTCCGGCCAGGCCCGCCCCGCCGTCGGCGGGCATCATCCATTGCATGGCGAGATAGGAAAAATCGGCGAGCGGGTCGCCGAGCGTCGCGAGCTCCCAGTCGAGCACTGCCGTCAAAGTCCCGTCGCCGTCGAACACGACATTGTCGATCCGGTAGTCCCCATGAACGATCGAGGTTCGGGACTGCTCGGGCAGCGTCTCGGGAAGGAAGGCGATCAAGCGCTCGACCTCAGGAATATAGTCCGTTTGCGAATCCCGATATTGCCGGGTCCAGCGCATCACCTGCCGTTCGAAATAATTGCCGGGCTTGCCGAAATCCCCGAGCTCGGCCGCTTCGGGATCGATTGAATGAAGGTCGGCCAGCGTATCGACCAGCTGCCCATAGATTCGCTGCCGCGCGGGCGCGTCGAATTCGGGCAGCGCGCCATTGGCATAGGGCCGGCCCCGCGCCAGCTCCATGGTGTAGAAGATCGCGCCGATGACATCGGGATCGTCGCACAAAGCGAGCGGCCGAGGAACTGGAAAACCGAGCGGGTGGAGCGCTGACAGAAGCCGGTACTCGCGGTCGACCGCATGCGCCGAGGGCAGCAGCGGCCCGAACGGCTTGCGGCGCATCACATATTCGCCCGACCCGGCGCTGATTTTGTACGTGGGGTTGGACTGCCCCGACGGGAACTTCACTAGCTGGAATGGGCCGATGAACCCCTGGACATTGGCTTCGAGCCAGTGGCCGAGCGCCGCTTCGTCGATTCCCGGATCGCTCACCGGTGCTTCTTATACTCCAGCCGGGCAATCGCTCGGCGGTGGACCTCGTCGGGGCCATCGGCGAGCCGCAAAGTGCGAATCGATGCGTAGGTGCGCGCGAGCCCAGCATCCTCCGATACTCCGGCCGCGCCGAAGGCCTGGATCGCATCGTCGATGATCTTCAGCGCCATGATCGGCGCGGCGACCTTGATCATCGCGATCTCGCCCTGCGCAGCTTTGTTGCCGGCGCGGTCCATCATGTCGGCGGCCTTGAGGCATAAGAGGCGCGTCATCTCGATATCGATGCGCGCATTGGCGACGCGCTCTTCCCAAACACCTTGTTCGGCGATCGTCTTTCCGAACGCGGTTCGCGACATCAGCCTTTTGACCATCGCGTCGAGCGCTTCTTCGGCCGCTCCGATGGTGCGCATGCAATGGTGGATACGCCCCGGCCCCAGCCGCCCCTGCGCGATCTCGAAGCCCCGCCCCTCGCCGAGCAGCATGTTCGAGGGCGGCACTCGCACGTCCTTCAGCTCGATTTCCATGTGGCCGTGCGGGGCGTCGTCGTAGCCGAACACCGGCAAGTGCCGCTCGATCGTCACTCCCGGCGCGTCGAGCGGGACGAGGATCATCGACTGCTGCTTGTGAATTTCGGCGTCCGGGTCGGTCTTGCCCATCAGTATGGCGACCTTGCAGCGCGGGTCGCCGGCGCCGCTCGACCACCATTTGCGGCCGTTGATGACATATTCGTTGCCGCGCATCTCTATGCGGCACTTGATGTTGGTGGCGTCGGACGAGGCGACGTCCGGCTCGGTCATCAGGAAGGCCGAGCGGATTTCGCCGTCCATCAGCGGCTTCAGCCACTCATCCTTCTGCTCGCGCGTGCCGTAGCGGTTCAGGACCTCCATATTGCCCGTGTCGGGAGCCGAGCAGTTCAATGCCTCCGACGACCACAAAATGCGGCCCATCTCCTCCGCGCAGAACGCATATTGGAGGTTCGAGAGCGCGGGTCCCTCGAACACGAAGCTGTCGTCGACCGGGGTCGCGCCATGGGACGGTGGCATGAACAGGTTCCACAGCCCCTCGCCCTTCGCCTTCGCCTTCAGCTCCTCAATGACCGGAAGGACCTTCCAGCGGTCGCCGCCCTGTTGCTGCTCGTCATAGTCGGCGACCCGCGGCCGGACTTCGCTGTCCATGAAGTCGCGAACACGGTCGCGCCACTGGGTTTCGGCGGGTCCAAGGCTGAAATCCATGGGCCAGCGCCTATCAGGAAGCATCAGCCGTGGCTATGAGCGGCCTTATGGGCAGGCTGGAAGGCAAGGTTGCGATCGTCACCGGCGCCGCGTCGGGCATCGGCAAAGCGACGGTCGAACTGTTCCGAAACGAAGGCGCGACCGTCGTCGGGGCGGACGTCGCCGACGGCGCGGAAGTTCGCGCGGACGCGGGCAGCGAAGCCGACGTCAAACGGCTGGTCGAAAATGCCGTCGCTGAGCATGGCGGCCTCGACATTTTCTTCGCCAACGCGGGCATTTCGGGCGGATTCGCCTCGATTTCCGAGCAGACGGCCGACGACTGGGCCGAGATCCTCCGGATCAACCTCATCGGCCCTTTCCTGGCGATCAAATATGCTGCGCCCGCGATCCAGGCGCGCGGCGGAGGGTCGATCGTCTGCACGGCCAGTGTCGCGGGCCTTCGCAGCGGCGCGGGCGGCGCGGCTTATTCGGCATCGAAGGCCGGGGTCGTCAACCTGGTCCAGACCGCGGCGCAGCAGCTTTCGGGCAGCGGCATCCGGGTCAACGCGATCTGCCCCGGCCTCATCGAAACCGGAATGACCAAGCCGATTTACGAGATGGCCAGGGCGTCTGGCCAGGAGGGCAGGATCGGCGAGATCAACCCGCTCGGGCGCGGCGGCGAGCCGGAAGAGATCGCTCGAGCGGCGCTATTCCTCGCATCCGACGAGTCCAGCTATGTCAACGGCTCGGCGATCGTGGTCGACGGCGGGCTTTCCACTTCACATCCGACCACGCGGCGCTTCGATCTCCGGATGCTCTAACCTCCAGCAGAACAGCACCATGACCATAGCCTTTTATGACGCGGCCCAGGTGGAGGAGCTGCTCGATTACCCTGGCTGCATCGAAGCGATGCGGCGCGCGATGATCGCATTGTCGAGCGGCGAGCGGCCGCAACCGCTGCGGCAGATCTTCACTGTCAGCAAGGACCAGAAGTTCGGGACCATGCCGGGCGAACTGGCGGCGCTTTCGACGTTCGGCGCCAAGCTGATCAGCGTGTTCGACGATCCGGACCGGCCGGGACGGACTCGGCACCAGGGCGTCGTGGTCGCTTATGATGGAGAGAATGGCGCCGTCACCTGCATCGCCGACGCGGAACCCATTACGAAGATCCGGACCGCTTGCGCGACTGCCGCCGCGACGGACGCGCTTGCGCGCGCCGATGCCGAGGTTCTCGCGATTTTCGGCACCGGGCTACAGGCGGAATCGCACCTGCACGCCCTCCCCTTGGTCCGGGCGTTTCGTGAAATCCTGATCTGGGGGCAGACGCCTCAAAAGGCTCGTGAGTTCGCGGAGCGGATGAGCCGCGAGTTGGATCGGGAGATCGAGCCGGTGTCGGATGGTCGGGAAGCCGCTGCCAGGGCCGACGTGATTTGCACCGTGACATCCTCCGCCCAACCCATCCTCCTCGGCGAATGGGTAAAACCCGGGACGCACGTCAATCTCGTCGGCTCGAGTTACCTGGGGCCGGTCGAAGTCGATACGGCGCTTGTTACGAGGGCTCGCTACGTTGCCGACTATCGGCCGGGCGTGCTGGCCCAGGGCGCGGAACTAGCGGCCGCGCGTGACGCCGGAGTGATCGACGACACGCATGTGATCTGTGAGATCGGCGACGTATTCGCCGGCCGCGTTCAAGCCCGCGAGGACGACGGCCAGGTCACAATCTACAAATCGCTTGGGCACGTGGTGCAGGACCTCGCCGCAGCTGCCTATCTGCAGCAGCGAGCGAAGGGTGGTCGGTAGCGGCCGGTTTTTCAGACCTTCCTCATCTATTGCTCATGCCGCTCATCCTGAGCGCTGTCATGATAAGACTGCAGTTCGGAAGGAGACGCGCATATGATTGGATCGAGCGGAAGCGGGGCGTACCGCGCGGGAGTTGCAGTCGCGATCGTGGCATCGTTCCTCACCGTCTGGACCACGGTCGTTCGCGACGACGGCACCGGTATCGGCTGGTTCCTGGTGATCATGGCTGCGATGGTCGGTGCGTTTTCCGCCTGGTTCCGGCCCGCGGGCATGGCGCGGACCATGCTCGGCGTCGCGATCATGCAGGCGCTGCTCGGCGTGGCTATTGCAACCGCACCGTCGACCGCAAGCACGCCGGATGGCCCGCTCAAGGCTTTGCTGTTCAGCGGCTTTTTTTCAGCGCTGTGGCTGTTATCGGCGGCCTTCTTTCGCGCGGCCTCGAAACGAAATCAGCGGGCTGCAGCGGCGCACTAGGTCGTCACCAACTCGGCGAACTTGCCGAGGTCGATATTGCCGCCGGAGACGACGCACACGATCGGCCCTTCCAAGGCCTCGCCGCTTAGCGCTGCGGCGAGCGACAGTGCGCCAGCTCCCTCGGCAACCGTCCGCGACGTCTCGGCAATGAGGCGCATGGCGTCGCGTGTCTGGTCGAGCGTGACGGTGATCGCGCCGTCGGTGACCGGCCGCATCCGTTCCCACATCCGGTCGGTGACGCTCTTTCCGCCGGCGCCGTCGACGAAGCTTGCCTGCCAGTCGGTGAACCTGCGCGGGCCGCCCTCGCGCAGCGACAAGGCATAAGGCGCGGCGGTTTCCGGTTCGGCGCCAAGGACCTTCGCTTCGGGCCGCTTCGCTTTGATCGCGCTTGCGACCCCGGTAATCAGCCCGCCGCCGCCGATCGCGCAGATGACGGTCCGAACGTCTGGACAATCTTCGAGGATTTCGAGGCCCATCGTGCCGTGGCCGGCGATGAAATCATGATTGTCGAACGGGTGGACGAACGTCCCTTCTGCCCCGTCGAATTGATGAACCTCGCAGGCTTCCCAGGCGACGTCGTACGAGACGGGGACGATCTTTGCCCCCAGCGCGCGCATGCGGTCGAGCTTCGTTTGCGGTGCGGTCTCAATGGCGACGACGGTGCTTGGAACGCCGAAGGCGCGAGCGGCATAAGCGACGCCCTGCCCAGCATTGCCGGCGCTCACCGTCCAGACTCCGAGCGCACGCTCGTGATCTGACAGGGACGCGACGGCGTTGGTTGCGCCCCGGATCTTGTAAGCGTTGGTCGGCTGCAGATTTTCGAGCTTGAGGCGGATATCTGGCGCGTCGCTTCCGAGATCGAGCTTCACCAATGGGGTCCGGAGCACCGTCCCTTTGATCCGCTTCCGCGCGGCCTCGATGTCCTCGATTGCAATCGGCCGTACCGGATCGATCATCGCCCTCTCCTGCTTGCCCTCAACTTCCTCTAAGGGGCGCGCATGAAAACACTCAAGCTCCTAAATTACGAACGCGATCGCTGGATCGGCGGCGACGGCAATTTGTCCGAAATCCCGAGCGCGATCGACGGCGCGCCCGTAGCGATAACAGGGTCCGGCGGGCTCGATTTCGGCGGCATGCTCCGGCACGCGCGCGAAGTCGGCGGCCCGGCACTCCGAAAGCTGACCTTCCACGAGCGGGCCCGAATGATCAAAGCGCTCGGCCTCGCGATCATGGCGCGCAAGGAGGAGCTGTACGAGCTCAATTACCTGACCGGAGCGACCCGCAAGGACGGCTGGATCGACATTGAGGGCGGCGCGGGAACGCTCTTCTCTTTCTCGTCCAAGGGCCGGCGGGAATTGCCCGACGCGCATGTGCTCCTAGACGGCCAGCTCGAGCCGCTGTCGAAGCAGGGCACGTTCGTCGGCCAGCATATCTATACGCCGCTGCAGGGCGCGGCATTGCACATCAACGCCTTCAACTTTCCGGTCTGGGGAATGCTCGAAAAGCTCGCCCCGACCCTCCTCGCGGGTGTTCCGGCGATCGTGAAGCCGGCGTCCGCGACCGCCTATCTCGCCGAGGCGGCGTTCCGGATCATGATCGAGGCGAAGATCCTGCCGGAGGGCGCGATACAGCTGATCGTCGGCGGCGTTGGCGACCTGTTCGACCATTTGACGGGCCAGGACGTCGTCAGCTTCACCGGCTCCGCATCGACCGCGCTGAAGCTGCGAACGCATCCGACGGTCATGCGCGAGTCGGTTCGCTTCGTCGCCGAGCAGGACAGTCTCAACGCCTCGCTTCTCGGGCCTGAGGCGGCACCGGGAACGCCCGAGTTCGACCTGTTCATCAAGGAAGTCGCGACCGAGATGACGGTGAAAGCGGGCCAGAAATGCACCGCGATACGCCGGGCGATGGCCCCGGCCGAATATCTCGACGCGGTCCAGGAGGCGCTTTCAGAGCGGCTGGCCAAGACCAAGGTCGGCGACCCGCGGGCTGAGGATACCCGGATGGGGGCGCTCGTGAGCCTCAGCCAGCGCGACGACGTCCGCCAGAAAATCGCCGAACTCGAAGCCGGCGGCGCGAAAATCGTTGCCGGCGATCCGAACGCCGAGCCTCCGATTCCGGGCGGCGCTTTCCTGCCGCCGGTTCTGCTCCGAACGGACGATCCCTGGGCCACGGATGCTGTCCACGATTGCGAGCCGTTCGGTCCGGTTTCGACGATCATGCCGTACAAGAACCTCGCCGACGCGATCGCGCTCGCCAACCGCGGCAAGGGCAGCCTGGCGCTGTCGCTGTTCACCCATTCGCCGGACTCGGCGCGGGAGTTCATCCAGGGGGCGGCCGCTTATCATGGGCGGATGCTCGTTTTGAACCGCGACAATGCCGCGGAATCGACGGGGCACGGCTCGCCGCTTCCGGTGCTGGTCCACGGCGGTCCCGGCCGGGCCGGAGGAAGCGAGGAGATGGGCGGCGTTCGCGGGGTCAAGCATTACATGCAGCGCACCGCGCTCCAGTCCTCGCCGGCGATGATCGCCGCGATCACCGAGCAATATGTCCCGGGCGCGCCCAAGCACATCGTCGACGTTCACCCGTTCCGGCTGAAGATGAGCGAGCTCCACATCGGCGACACCTGGAAGACTCCGAGCCGCACCGTGACGCTCGACGACATCGAGCATTTCGCCGAATTCACGGGCGACAAATTCTACGCGCATATGGACGAGGAAGCGGCAAAGGCCTCGCCGCTGTTCGAAGGCCGGGTTGCCCACGGCTACCTCATCCTGAGCTTCGCGGCCGGGCTGTTCGTCTGGCCCGATCCGGGACCCGTCCTCGCCAACAGCGGCCTCGAGAATCTTCGTTTCCTGACGCCGCTCTATCCGGGCGATTCGCTACGGGTCGAACTCACCGTGCGCGCAAAGTCGATCAAGTCGGAGGAGACCGGCCAGGTGCGATGGGCGGTCGAGGTCTTCAACCAGGAGGACGAACTGGTCGCGACCTACGACCTGTTGACGGAAAACGTTCCGTAACGAGGGCAACAGCCATCGCGCCCGTTCGTTCTTAGGTCGAATTCTCGAGGAGAGGAGAAAGACCATGAAAGTACGCGAAGTGATGACTCGCGACGTTCAGACCGTCCAGCCCGACCAGCCGGTGCAACAGGCGGCTTCCTTCATGTTGAATGCCGACGCCGGATCGATTCCGGTGACGGATGGCAATCGCCTGATCGGCATGATCACCGACCGCGACATCGCCGTTCGCGGAGTCGCAAAGGGCCTTGGCCCCGACACGCCCGTCCGCGAGCTCATGACCAGCGACTGTGTCTGTGCGCGCGACGACGACGATATCTCGGACGCTGCAAGCAAGATGAGCGAGGCGCAGGTGCGCCGGCTGCCGGTGATCGACGAACAAGAGCAGTTGTGCGGAATCGTCAGCCTAGGCGATCTCAGCCGTGAGACCGACAACGATACCGCCGGCCAGGCGCTCGAAGGCGTGAGCCAGCCGGGAGGCCAGCACCAGCAGTAATTGACTGCGCTCCTGCGAAGGCAGGAGCGCAGACTCTTTTTGGACTGGACCCCGGCCTTCGCCGGGGAACGGTTAGCGGTCGGCGATTGCCCTGATCGCCTGATCGATCAGCTTTGAGTCCGTCGCCGCATCGTGCCGCTCAGCGATGAGCTTTGCGGCGGCGCGGCTGGCGGCTTCGGCGGCAGCGGAGCGCAGCTGATTGACCGCGGCGCGCTCTTCGGCGGCAATCCTGTCTTCGGCCATTCGGGTGCGGCGCTCGATCAATGCCTCCGCATCGACCTTGGCCTTGGCGACGATCTCGTCCGCCTCGTGCTTTGCGCGCTCGAGGAGGGCCTTGCGGTCCTTGTCGACCGACTTGGCCTTCTTCTCATACTCGGCTTTGAGCGCCTCGGCTTCCTTGCGCAGCGCTTCCGCCTCGGCGAGCTGGTCGCGGATCAGCTTGATCTTGTCGTCCAGCGCACGACCGATCGCCGCGGGGACCTTCTTCCAAATAAAGACCGCGAACACGACCAGCATCGCGATCGCGACCATCGCGCCCGGATCGAAGATCCCAAGAACCGTCGGCTCATGCTCGGCCGCCGGCTCGTGACCGACGGTTTCGGTCGTCTGCTGCTCAGCCATTCATTTCCGCCTTCACGGCGGCTGCCGCGTCCTTGCTGTCAACCTTGAGACCTGTCAGCCGGCTGACGAGCTCCCGCGTGGCGTCGCTGGCGACATTCTCAATCTCGGCGCGCGCCGAATTCAGCGCCTCGCGAATCTTCCGCTCCGAAGCCTCGATCTTCAGCCCCAGCTTGTCCGCGGCCTTCTTGACCTTGGCTTCAGTGTCGCGCGCGCTGGCTTGCTTGGCTTCGCCAGTGAGCTTGGCAGCTTCGGCACGGGCGGCATCCATCCGCTCCCGCCACGCCGCCTCGGTCTCGTCCGCGGCGAGGCGTGCCTGTTGCGCTGCCTCGAGGTCGGCAGCGATCCGCTTCTCCCGGTCATCGACCGTGGCCTGGATCTTCGGAACCATGCCGCGACCGACGACGAAGAAGATGAAGCCGAGGCCGATCGCCAGCCACAGGAACTGTGACAGCGCGACGTCGGCAAGCTGCGCAAGTTGAGGCATCTAAACTCGTCCGTTCGCCTTAGGACGCGAACAAGATGAGCATGGCGATGGCGAAGGCCATCAGGCCGAGAAGCTCGGCGGCAGCAAAGCCGATGTACAGGCGGCCCTGCTGGCCGTCGGCCGCGGCCGGGTTGCGCAGCGCGCTCTCGAGGAACGAGCCGAAGACGTTGCCGACGCCGGCGGCGGCGGCGCCGACGCCAATTGCCGCAAGACCGGCACCGATGAGCTTGGCAGAAGCGAGATCCATGGTTGAACTCCTTTGAAAAACCGAGTGATTAGTGAAGGTTGACGGCGTCGTTAATGTACAGCGACGTGAGCAGCGCGAAGACGTATGCCTGGATCGCGCCGACCAGCAATTCGAGCGCGCTGACGAATATGACGAAGGCGAAGCACAGCAGCGAGATGCCGTATCCCGCAGCGCTGTTCGCGTTCAACGCCTGAACGATGAAATTGCCGAAGACGTCGAGGAGGACGTGACCCGCGAACATCGCGATGAAGGGCCGCAACCCGAGGCTGAACGGCCGCACCGCGAAACTGACGAGTTCGATTGGCGCGATGAACAGCTTGAAGATGAACGGCGCGTCCTTAGGCACGAACAGCGACAGGAAATGCAGGCCATGCTTCCAGAAGCCGACGCCGAGCACGATCGCGAAGCTGATCAGCGACATCACGCCGGTGATCGTGAACTGGCTAGTCACCGTGAACGGATGCGCACCGGGAATGACGCCGAATGGCATCGAGCCAATCAGGTTGGCGAACAGGATGAAAATGAACGCGGAGAACACCCACGGCAGATACTTGCGGCCTTGCGGCCCGATGCTGCCGACGACCATGTTGTCGACGAACCCGGTCAGGCCCTCCACCGCGACCTGCCAGCGGCCGGGGATCAGGGCGCGCTTCATTCCGCCGAGCATGAAGACGTAGATCGTGCCGACGACGATCAGCAGCCATAAGGCGCTGTTAGTGAAGACGAACGGGTTCCCGCCCTGGAAGCTGCCCACGATCGGCTCGATCATGAACTGGTGCATCGGGTCGATCTTGCCGGCCACGCGTCCCTCTTACCTTACCTGTCCTGGCCGGGAATGTGTCCCGGCGGTGTTTTTGAAATTCGAATGACGTTCATGACGCCGACCCCGAAGCCGAGGAACAGCATCAGCAACATCAGCCACGGTTTCGTTCCCAGGAACTTGTCCAGGACGAACCCGATTACGAAGCCGCCGAAGGGCGCTCCCACGAGGTGGCTGAGGACCAGCTGGCCAATCCGGTAGTTGGGATCGCCCTGCCCCTGAGCCTTCTTCGCGGCTTCCGCCTGCCGCATCTTATCGAGCCGCTTATCGAGCGATTCGAGCCGCGCGTCGGGTGGAAGCTTCGGGACCTCGTCGGTTTCGTCTTCAGCCATGCATCTCCCCTGTGCGTCGCCCCTGCAGGAAAATAGGGCAGGCAAGGCGAGGAACATGGCGGTGAACGACCCCGCCAAGGCGCCGCTCCTTTATGAAGGGGGGTAGCGATAGTCAACCGCGGCGAAGGGTCAGCGACAGTAAGGCGGAACCGGCGCCCCCTGCCCCGGCGCCCGGCGGCGCCACACGCCGTCGCTGAGCAAATACGTCTCCCCTACTGCGACCCGTGAGAGCAATTCGCACCCAGCCGTGATGCCAACGTCCTGTGGGCTGGCGCCCTTTCTCGCTGCGAGATTGGAATAGAGCGAGCGGCGGTGAATATTGATCGTCGCAACCTGGCTGCGGACGACGGCCGATACGGGCGCAGCGACCCCGATATACCCGTCGTAGCGTTCTCCGATCGCCCCCCCGGCCCGCGCAGCGTTGACCGCCGGCGTCTGCGCCACCGCCGGCGCGGCCAAGGCTAGCGCACCCAATAGAAACCAGCGTCTCATTTCGGCGGCTGCGGTTGTGGTTGCTGCGGCTGCGGGAAGGCCTGTGGATTCTGGTTGATCAGCTGCTCTACGTCCCGCTGCAGTCGCACCAGGACCTCCTGTTTGATCGTCACGTTAAGGTTGACCTCGATCGGCTTGTCCGGGGTCTTCACGGAAATGCAGCTCGACAGCGGCAACGCGATCGAAGCTGCGGCGAGCCAAAGCGGAATGCGGGTGGGTCTCATCATCTCATTTCTCGCTGGCGGGGGTTGGGGTGACGGTTTCCTTGACCGGAGTTTGGGTCTGGTTCTGTTGCTCATCCTCACGGCGCACCTCGGTCACGATGCCCGGAATGTCGTCGAGCGAGCGCGGGAGCACCTGGTTGATCTGCTGGCGCGGGTCGCGATACGATTTGGCGGTCTGGATCAGCGACCTGAACGGCCCTTTGATCGAGATATTGAAGCGGAAGGGCACCTTGCGGAAGGCGTTGCGCAGGATCTTGGCAGCGCCAGTCTGGCCGCCAAGGCCTAGTTGTTCGATGGTCAGGCGTGTCGCGAACTCGCCGGCAAGATCGCCGTCCAGGCGGACGATCATCAAGCGATAGCGCAGGTCCTTCAGGGCATCGAATGCAGTGTTCGCCATCATCCCGAGGTTCGCGCGATTGACCGCTCCGACATAGGACAGAGTCCCTCCCGCCGGCCGTGAATCAAGTCGGCCGCCAACGATCCGCCCGCCATTTTCGTCGAAGATCATCGGCAGAACGCCGTCGAACGTGCCGGTGGCGGCAATCTCCTTGAAACCGAGACTGTCGACGAAGGTCCTGGCGTCGAGACCGACGACCTCGAAGGTCAGCCGCTTGGCGGTCGGGCGGGCGAAGTTCAGCACCGTCTCGTGGAGGATCAGCCGTCCGCCCATGAACGGCCAGTCGCCGCGCTCGATCTTCACCAGATTGTCGGGCAGCAGCTGGTAATGGATCACCCCATTCTCGACGAGGATGCCGGGGTTGATTGATTCGACGTTGAGCACCTGCCCCGACGGGGTAGTCAGGCCGAGCAAATCGTCGAAGTGCATCGTCCCGCGCATTCCCGTAACCGGCCCGAACGGTGCGGCAAGATCCAGATGGGCGGTCGAAAAGTCGCCGGTCGAGGTGACATGACCCGTCGAATCCCAATCGATCCGGCCCTGACCGCTGATCGTGCCATTGACCAGGGCGATCACGCCTTCGGGCAGCCGGCTGATTTCGTCCGGCTGAAGGCCGGGCCCGAAGGTCAGCGATGGGACATCCAGGGTCGCATGGCCGGCTCCAGTCGAAAGCCGGTGCTCGATCGTCACATCGCTGACCCGGGTGCCGTCATGTTTCAGCGTGCCGGTCGCACGAACATAGTCACCGCCGAGCGTGAAATGCACGTCGCCGCTCTTGAGCGGGTAGAAGCGCGGGTTGGAATCGCGATCGGACACCGTCAGCGCACTCGTCAAGCTGAGATCGCCATGGTGGACCAGCCATTTGCCTGAAGCGTCGCTGAGCAGCAGCGGGACGTTGCCGATCGTCGATTTTGCGCCCGAGAAGGTGCCGCTGACGCCCTTTCCGACGAAACTGCCGGTGAGCTTGGCCGTATCGAACGTGATTGGCGATGCGGGCTTACCGAGGCGCATGCCGAGCTGGTTGAGCGAAAAGACCTTGCCCACGATCTGACCCCCGGCCGCCGCCAGGTGAAGGGGCGAGGTGCCGAGGCGGCCGTCGAGGACTGGTCCGGAAAAGCGGGCGTTGGCCAGCAAGGGCCCGCCGGGCCGCTTCGAGACGATGGCCGGCCCGACTGGGCAGATCGGAAGGTGCGTTTGGGAGAGCTGCAGCGCGCCGGTCTGGAGATAATTGAAGCTGACCACCGCGCAGCTGGTACCGAAGGCGAAGCTGCCCCCGCGGCCGATCCGGCCGTCGATCGGAATGCGCAGCGCCTGGACCCGACCATCGGGGAACGGACCGTCGAGCTGGGCGAGGCTGTGGAGCTCCGTCGATCCATCGCGCGCGGCGGCAAAGCGGATTGGAGCGAGTGCGAGACGCGATCCGCGGGCGGTATAAGGCGCAATTTCAGCGACGCCGCTCATCGGCCCGCCCGGGCCCGCCTGGTGAAGCGCGACCCTGCCGTTCGGCAAGCCGCCGCCACCCATTTGGATATTGCCGTCGATGCGCAAACCGTTCGCCGGCCAATAATAAGTCACCCCGCTTCCACCCGCGATGCGCGCTCTGGCGCCGCCCGGTCCGATGATGTCGGCGCTTTCGATACGCGCCGCACCGCCACCGGGAAAATTGACGACCTTGATGTGGCCGGCTGCGTTGAAGTTATGGGCGGTACGGTCGATCGCATCGCGGATCGCACCGGCGATCGGGCCGATCGGGGTTTTTGCGGCGGCTTCGAGCGGTTGAGTCACCCCGGCGAGCATGGACGGGTCGAGCGCCGAACTGTCGGCAGCAAAGTCGCCGGAGAGACCAAATTTGCCGTTGCGGATTCCTAAATTGTACGACGCGTTGAGCCTGGTGCGATCCGCGAAGATCGTCGCCATGCGCGACCTTTGCGCGGCCAGCTTCACATTGCCGCGCACATCGGTGAGCGGGCCCTTGTAGGTCAGCTCGCCGGCAAATGCCGCAAGGCCGTTCGCTCCGGCGTTGAGCGTCTGGATCGCCATCCGTCCGCGGCCGTCGACGCTGGTGAAGGCCTCGTTGAAGCTGGCGTTGGCGTCGAACCGCGGTGCGACGACGTCGAACTTGCTCACCGGACAAGCGAACCGGTCGAGGGTCACCGGCCCGTTGATGCCCGGCCGGCGAGCGACCACTGAAACGGCGACATTGGCATGGAGATTGAGCGCGGCGCAGCGTCCCGGAATCAAGCGCGGACTGACCATCGCGACACGGCCTTTGAAGCCGCCGCTCAGCTTGCCGTTACCCTCGACCGCAACTCCGACAGGGCCGAACGGAGTGGCGAGCGAAATGCTGCTGTCGGCGACGTCGAGGACGAAGTCGGGCAGCTGGAACGGCTTATTGCTCGGCGGGGGCATGAGTTTGTCGATCTGGCCCCAGCTCACCTTGCCGTGGATCAGCCGGCCGCGAAGCCGCACTCCGCGAGCCACGACGCGATAGACCTTGAAGCTGCCGTCCCATTTCAGCTTCATCTGGATGATGGCGTGGCGCGCAACGATATCGGGCCGTTTCGGATCGCCGATAACGAGATTGCTGACCTCCTGGGTCCTGATGCCGACACGGTCGAGGTGGTAGCTGGCCTGAACGCCGCGCCGTTCGAATTCCTGCTTGAGGTAATGGACCGCGATCGGACGCCGCTCGATCCACAAAACCCCGATGGCGAGGATCAGCAGCGCAATTCCCGCGGCCGCGATCACCCCGGCAACCCGGGTCCAACGGGGCCCGCGCCGTCTCAAAATTGTCTCTTCGGTCCCTGACCGCTCCGCCATGGGTCTTACTAACCCGATTTTCCCGTGACCGTTCCAGATGCGGCATGACTGAGGCTTGCGCGCTCGGCGAGCCGTGCTCTACGTCTGACGTGCTCGGATCAGTCGCAAGAGGAGCGGCATGGACGGGCGCATCAGCACGGAAGACGAAGGTGAAACCGCAAGCGGGCACCGCTCGCGCCTGCGCAAGCGCCTGCTCGACGCGGGTCCGCAGGGCTTTCACGATTACGAGCTCATCGAATATCTGCTCGCGCTGACCATTCCGCGGGTCGACACCAAGCCGCTGGCCAAAAGGCTGCTCCATGATTTCGGCGGAATCGGCCCCCTGCTTTCGGCCAGCGCCGATAACTTGCGGCGTGAGGGCATTACAGACCCAACGATCGCGGCTCTGAAGATCGCCGAGGCGACCGCGCTGAGGTTGCTGGAGAGCCGGATCGAGCGCCAACCGATCCTTTCGAGCTGGGATGCGCTCGGAGATTATCTTCAAGCCGCGATGGCGCATCGTCGGGTCGAAGAGGTGCGGATCCTGTTCCTCAACGCCAAAAACGTTCTGATCGCCAACGAGGCGCTGTGGAAAGGCAGCGTGGACGAGGCCTCGGTCCACGTCCGCGAAGTCATCGCCCGGGCGATCGCCCTCGGAGCAACGGCGCTGATCATCGTCCACAATCACCCGAGCGGCGACCCAACGCCGTCGAGCCAAGATATTCGGCTGACCCGCGACCTGGTCGAGGCCGGGCGGCACATGAAGGTGACGGTGCACGACCATGTGATCGTCGGTACGAACGGCCGCACGAGCATGAGGGCGATGGGGTTGATTTGATGCATCCCGGCGGCTCTGCTAGCCGCCTCGGGCATGGTCCCCCGCTACTCGCGTCCCGAAATGACGGCCATCTGGTCCGCCGAGAACCGCTATCGCATCTGGTGGCAGGTCGAGGTGTTCGCGGCCGAAGCGATGGGCAAGATCGGGATGATTCCGGTCGAGGATGCGGCGACCATCCGCAAGGCGTACGACACCAACGCGCTCGGCGAGATCGACGTGCCGGCGATCGACGCGATCGAGGCCGTCACCAAGCATGACGTGATCGCCTTTTTGACCTGGGCCGGCGAGAAGCTCGGGCCCGAGCGGCGCTGGCTGCACCAAGGTATGACCAGCTCGGATGTGCTGGACACGGCGCTTGCGGTGCAGCTGACGCAGGCGGCGGACCTGCTGCTGAAAGACATCGACGGGCTGTTGACCGTGCTGAAGCGCCGGGCGTTCGAGCACAAGCTGACCCCGACGATCGGCCGCAGCCACGGAATCCACGCCGAGCCGACGACGTTCGGACTGAAGCTCGCCCAGGCTCATGCCGAGTTCACTCGAAACCGCGACCGGCTCATTGCGGCGCGCGACGGTGTCGCGACCTGCGCGATTTCCGGCGCGGTCGGGACGTTCGCCAACGTCCCGCCCGAAGTGGAAGCGCATGTCGCCGCCGAGCTCGGCCTCACCGTCGAGCCGGTTTCGACCCAGGTGATCCCACGCGACCGGCACGCCATGTTCTTCGCCACGCTGGGTGTGATCGCCGCATCAATCGAGCGGCTGGCGACCGAAGTCCGGCACCTGCAGCGCACCGAAGTGCTCGAGGCCGAAGAATATTTCTCGCCGGGGCAGAAGGGCAGCTCGTCGATGCCGCACAAGCGCAACCCGGTGCTGAGCGAGAACCTCACCGGGCTCGCCCGCCTTGTGCGCGGTTATGTGACTCCTGCGCTGGAAAATGTCGCGCTTTGGCATGAGCGGGACATATCGCACTCGTCGGTCGAGCGGTTCATCGGCCCCGACGCGACGATCACGCTCGATTTCGCGCTCGCGCGTCTCACGAGCGTCATCGACAAGCTCTTCGTTTACCCCGAGCGGATGCAGAAAAACCTCGACCGCATGGGCGGGCTCGTCCACTCACAGCGGGTGATGCTCGCGCTCACCCAGGCCGGCCTCAGCCGCGAAGATGCCTATGGGCTCGTCCAGCGCAACGCGATGAAGGTATGGGAGTCCGACGGCAAGCTGTCGCTGCTCGACCTGCTGAAAGCCGATCCGGACGTGTCGCAGCACATGTCAGGCGAGCAGCTGAATGAGCTCTTCGATCTCGACTTTCACCTAAAGCACGTCGACACGATCTTCTCGCGCGTCTTCGGCTGACCTAGGGGTCGCGCGTGGACAGGGGCATTCAACCTTGCGGCTATCTGCTCGAGCTATCACTCGACTGGATCGTCGAGCGCGCGTCGGAGAACGTGCACCAATTGCTCGGCGAATCCCATGTCACCCTGATCGACGAGCCGCTCGGGCGGTTCGTTCAGTCCCAGGCGATTCACGACCTTCGCAACCTGTTCTCCAGGTTGAGCGCGACTACCGGGATCGCGCGGGCCTATCGGGTGCGGCTGACTGACGATCCCGACCTGTTCGACATTGCCTTCCAGCAGCGTGGCGATCGCGTCATCCTCGAAGCGGTTCCGACTCCTGCTGGGGGACTTGGCGAAGAATTGAGCGCCGTCGGTGGGCTTGGCGAGGGCCTGGCGAGCGAAAGCGGCCCTGATCTACTCGAAGCTGCGGCTCGGCGAATGCGCGCGCTCACCGCATTCGATCGGGTGACCCTCCTGATCGGCGGCTCGAAGGCGACCAGTAGCCGCACCGGCGTCCCGTTCCGATCCGGCGCGAACGCTACGCTGAGCGATGATCTTCCGCTGCTGGTATCCGACAGCGCGGCGACCGGCGTGTCCGTTTTCCCGCGCGAAGACGAAGATTCGGCGATCGCAACGGCGATCCTTCGCGCGCCATCGGCCGACCAGAAAGCGGAACTCGCCGAGCGCGGATTTGGCTCGACGATGCGGATTCCGGTTGCGCTCGGCAGCGAGAAGATCGGAGAGTTTCGCCTGGCGCATACGAAACCGCGCCGGCCAAGCTTCGAAGTCCATGCGGCGGCCGAGCTCTTTGCTCAGCTATTTGCCATGCGGCTGGAAATCGATCGGCTGAAAGGCGCCTGATCAGGCGCCGAAATATTCGCGGACGCGAGTGAAGAAGCCCTTCGCGGCGGGGCATTCTTCCCCTGTCTCGGTCTCGCGGAAGGCCTGCAGCAATTCCTTCTGCTTCGCCGACATTTTCGTCGGGGTCTCGACCAGAATGCGCGCAACGAGATCGCCGCGGCCACGCCCGTTGAGCACACTCATTCCCGAGCCGCGGTGCCGCAATTGCTCGCCCGACTGGACGCCCGCCGGAATCTTGATTTCGACCTTGTTCCCATCGACCCCCGGAAGGTTGATGGAACCACCGAGCGCTGCAGTGGTGAAACTGACCGGAACTTCGGCCACCAGGGTCGTTCCTTCGCGCGCGAAGATCGGGTGCCGCTTCATGTGTATGAACAGGTAAAGGTCGCCCGAAGCTGCGCCGCGAAGGCCGGCTTCGCCTTCACCGGCAACCCGGATCCGCGTGCCTTCGTCGACTCCGGCGGGAATTTTTACTGACAGCTTGTGCTGCATGATTGCCCGGCCCTCGCCGTGGCAGTTCGAGCAGGGATTGCTGATCACCTCCCCGCTCCCACGGCAGGTTGGGCAGCCGCGTTCGACGACGAAGAAGCCCTGCTGCGCGCGAACTTTGCCAGCGCCTCCGCAGGTCTGGCAGGTGCTGGCGCAGCGATCCAGGCCGGTGCAGCCGCGGCCCTCACAGCTGTTGCACGTCGACAGGGATTCGATCGTCACATTCTTTTCGGCACCGGAGAATGCCTCCTGGAGGCTTAGCTCGAGATCGTAGCGCAGGTCGGCGCCGCGCGCGGCGTTCTGGCGCGCGCCCCGTGGATCCATGAATTCCCCGAAAATAGTCGAGAAGATGTCGGAAAAGCCCTCGAAACCGGCGCTTCCGAACGGGTCGTGCCCACCGCCACCATTGAATGCGTCCCGGCCGAAGCGGTCGTATGCTGCGCGCTTCTGCGGATCCTTGAGCACGTCATAGGCTTCGTTGATCGCCTTGAAGCGGGCTTCGGATTCCTTGCAGCCGTTCTTGCGGTCCGGGTGATGCTCCTTGGCGAGACTACGATAAGCAGCCTTGATGGCCGCCTCGTCCGCGCCACGCGGAACCCCCAGCAATTCGTAATAGTCCTGCTCGACCATCACGTCTCCCCGTTACGCCTACTCATGGCGCCGGCCCCCTTTTGTCCGGCGCCACCCAATCATGCGCCCTTGTTCTCTTCGTCAACCTCGGAGAACTCAGCGTCGACCACATCTTCCTCGCCGGCCTGCTCCTCGGCCGAGGCAGCAGCCTCGCCCTCCGCGCCAGCAGAACCAGCGGCACCTTCGGTCTCCGCTTGCTGCGCCTTGTACATGGCTTCGCCGAGCTTCATCGCGGCCTGAGCCAGCGCGTTGGTCTTCTCGGTCATCTGGTCGGCGTCGTCGCTTTCGACCGCGCTCTTCGCCTCAGCGAGGGCGGTCTCAATCTCCGACTTCACCTCTGCCGAGACCTTGTCGCCATGCTCCTGCAGCTGCTTCTCGGTCGAATGGATGAGACTTTCGGCATTGTTCTTCGCCTCGGCAGCGCCGCGCCGCTTCTTGTCGTCTTCGGCGAACTGCTCGGCCTCCTTGACCATATTTTCTATGTCGGAGTCCGACAGGCCGCCCGAGGCCTGGATACGGATCTGCTGTTCCTTGCCGGTGCCCTTGTCCTTCGCCGACACGTTGACGATGCCATTGGCGTCGATGTCGAAGGTGACCTCGACCTGCGGCACGCCGCGTGGCGCGGGCGGAATTCCTACCAGGTCGAACTGGCCCAGAATCTTGTTGTCGGTCGCCATTTCCCGCTCGCCCTGGTAGACCTTGATGGTCACCGCATTCTGATTGTCCTCGGCGGTCGAGAAGACTTGGCTCTTCTTGGTCGGGATCGTCGTGTTGCGGTCGATCATCCGGGTGAAGACGCCGCCCAGCGTTTCGATACCGAGGGACAGCGGCGTTACGTCGAGCAGCAGGACGTCCTTGACGTCACCCTGCAGAACGCCCGCCTGGATCGCCGCGCCCATGGCGACGACCTCGTCCGGATTGACGCCGGTGTGCGGATCACGGCCGAAGAAATCCTTCACCCGCTCGCGCACGCGCGGCATGCGGGTCATGCCGCCGACCAGCACGACTTCGGCAACGTCCTTGGCGTCGATCCCGGCGTCCTTAAGTGCCTTCTTGCACGGCTCGATCGTCCGTTCGATCAGATCCTCCACCAGCTTTTCGAGGTCGGCACGGCTGATCGTTTCCACGAGGTGGAGCGGAGTGGTCGTTCCGCCTTCCATGCGCGCGGTGATGAACGGCTGGTTGATCTCGGTCGTCGCGGCCGAGCTCAATTCGATTTTCGCTTTCTCGGCAGCTTCCTTGAGGCGCTGCAGCGCAAGCCGATCGGTGCGAAGGTCGATATTCTCTTTCGCCTTGAACTTGTCCGCGAGCCAATTGACGATGCGCGCGTCGAAATCCTCGCCGCCGAGGAAGGTGTCGCCGTTCGTCGACTTCACCTCGAAGACGCCGTCGCCGATTTCGAGGATCGAGATGTCGAACGTTCCGCCGCCAAGGTCGTAGACGGCAATCGTCTTGCCCTCGTCCTTCTCGAGGCCGTAGGCGAGCGCAGCCGCGGTCGGCTCGTTGATGATGCGCAGCACTTCAAGACCCGCGATCTGGCCGGCGTCCTTGGTCGCCTGGCGCTGTGCGTCGTTGAAGTAAGCGGGAACGGTGATGACCGCTTGGGTGACTGTCTCTCCGAGATAGGCCTCGGCGGTCTCCTTCATCTTCTGGAGAATGAAGGCGGAAATCTGCGAGGGGCTGTAATCCTTGCCGCCCGCTTCAACCCATGCGTCGCCGTTCGATCCCTTGACGATCTTGTAGGGGACGAGCTCGGTGTCCTTCTTGGTGATCGGATCGTCGAAACGCCGGCCAATGAGGCGCTTAACCGCGAACACGGTGTTGTCCGGATTGGTCACCGCCTGGCGCTTGGCCGGCTGTCCGACCAGCCGCTCGCCGTCCTTGGTAAACGCGACGGTCGACGGCGTGGTGCGCGCGCCTTCGCTATTTTCGATCACCTTCGGCTTGCCGCCTTCCATGACGGCCACGCAGCTGTTCGTTGTGCCCAAGTCGATGCCGATGACCTTGGCCATATATTTTTCCCTCTTATCCAGCCCCTGTTCCGGCCACCTGTGGCGGCCGGAATTGTTGATATCCACCCGGGATATAGGGGGCGCGAGGGCGACGACAAGGATTGCGGTAAGAGAGGGTTAACCGCCGATCACGGCATCGCCATGCCGCCGTTGACGTGGATCGTCTGGCCGGTGACGTATCCGGCCTCCTTCGAAGCGAGGTAGACGCAGGCCGCGCCGATATCCTCGCCGGTGCCCATCTCGCCCAGCGGAATGCGGGCGAGAATGCCTTCGCGCTGCTGCTCATTGAGCGCATCGGTCATCGCGGACGTCATGAAGCCGGGAGCGATCGCGTTGACGGTGATGCCGCGGCTGGCAAGCTCCTGCGCCACCGATTTGGTCATCCCGATCAGCGCAGCCTTCGACGCGACATAGTTCGCCTGGCCCGGATTGCCGGTCACTCCGACGACCGACGTAATCGAAATGATCCGTCCGAAGCGAGCCTTCATCATCGGCCTTGCCGCCGCGCGCATCAGCCGGAACGCTGCCTCGAGGTTGATTCGGATCACCTCCTCGAACTCCTCGTCCTTCATCCGCATGAGGAGATTGTCGCGCGTCACGCCGGCGTTGTTGACGAGGATGTCGAGCTTTCCGCCCAGCGCCTCGACTGCTTGGGGAACAAGCTGGTCGACCGCGGCTCCGTCGGAAAGGTTGCAGGGCAGCGCGACATGGTCACCGCCCAGCGAGGCTCGGAACGTGCTGAGTTTCTCGACATTGCTTCCGGACACAGCAAGCCGCGCGCCCTGCCCGGCCAACGCCTTGGCGATCGCGCTGCCAAGCCCGCCGCTCGCGCCCGTCACCAGCGCGGTCATTCCTGAAAGATCAAACATTCACGCGATCTCCTTCGCCAGCGCCTCGATATCCTCGATCGTCACCACGCTCGTCACCGTCGCATCGGGCGCGATGCGCTTGACCATCCCGGCAAGCACCTTGCCGCCGAGCTCGATGAACTCCTCGACCCCGGCAGAGGTCATGTTCGCGACGCTCTCCCGCCAACGCACCATGCCGGTGACCTGTTCTACGAGCTGGTTGCGGATGGTGTCGGGATCGGTTGCCGGCTGCGCTGTCACGTTGGCGTAAAGCGGAATCGCGGGGGCCTTGACGATGACGTAGCCCAGCGCGTCGGCCATCGCCTCGGCCGCGGGCTGCATCAGCGGGCAGTGGAACGGCGCCGAAACTGGCAAAGGCACCGCGCGCTTTGCACCCATGTCTTTGGCCATCTCGATCGCTCGATCGATTGCCCCTTTGTGACCTGAAATGACGACCTGGGTCGGGTCATTGTCGTTAGCGACGGCGCAGACTTCGCCCTGTGAAGCGGCCTCGGCGATCTTCTGCGCGAGAGCGAGATCCGCTCCGAGCAACGCGGCCATCGCACCCTGCCCCACCGGCACAGCGGCCTGCATCGCCTGGCCGCGCAGTTTCAACAGCTTCGCCGTGGTCGCGAGGTCGAACGATCCGGCGGCGCAGAGCGCGGAATATTCGCCGAGGCTGTGACCGGCGACGAAGTTCGCCGCCTTGGTCAGCTCGACGCCGCCATCCTTTGTCAGCGCGCGGAACACGGCGATCGAATGTGCCATGATTGCGGGTTGCGCATTTTCGGTGAGCTTGAGTTCGTCCTCGGGGCCATCGCGCATCAGCCGGAACAGATTCTGCCCGAGCGCCTGATCTACCTCGTCGAAGACATCGCGCGCCGTGCGGCTCGCGCCGGCTAGCGCCGCGCCCATGCCGACCGCCTGGCTGCCCTGCCCCGGAAAAAGGAATGCGCGCATTGTTCCCCCTGCTATGAACCGCCGGGGCGACTAGGCCGACAGACGGGAATTGCCAAGGCTGGAAGGGGACGGATGACCAAGGATCGGGACGCCCGGCTGCTCGGGCCGTGGATGACGCTCGCGCTCGTTATTGGCGGCGTCGTCGGTTCGGGCATCTTCTACTTGCCGATCGCGCTTGCGCCGCTCGGGGGCAGCGTTCCCTTCGGTTGGTTGATCAGCGGCGTCGGCGTGATGGCCCTGGCTTATTGCTCGTCGCGCATCGTCAGCCCTGACGGGGGCGGCCTTCAGACCTATGTCGAAAATGAGCTGGGCCCGGCCGCCGGGTTCATCGTGACGTGGATGACCTGGTGCGCGACCTGGGTCGGGATCCCGGCCGTGGCGCTTGCCAGCGCGGGGCTCGCTCAGTTGATGCCCGGGCTTTCCGGCCACCTGATCGCTTTGTCGTTCGCGATCATCGCCATCCTGGCGTTGATCAATCTGCACGGGGTGAGGGCAACTGGCGATTTCGCCATCGTCACCGTGCTCATCAAGATTTTGCCGATAATGGCTGTGGTTGTGATCGCGGCGATGCTTGGCGTCAGGGGCGAACCGCTTCAGCCGATCGACGTTCCCGCCCCTTCGCTGGGCAATATCGCGACGGCGTCGGCTTTATGCTTGTTCGCCGTGACCGGGTTCGAATTCGCGATGTCTCCAGTCGGCAAGATCCGTAATCCCGAGCGTAATTTGGTTCGCGCGCTGATCATCGGCCTGGCGGGTATCGCCATTGTTTATTTGCTGACCACGCTGTCGCTCAGCCTCATCATTCCGAACGCCCGGATTGCAAAGTCGCTCACCCCCTTTCCAGACGCCATTGGGATTTACTGGGGGCCCGGCGCTGCAGCGATTGCGGCCGTGGCGATCGGAATAAGTGCGATCGGCGGGTTGAACGTAGCCATGCTGGGCGGCGGTGAGATGCTGTTCTCGATGTCGCTGCGCAGCGACATGCCTCGTTTCTTCAGTCGCACCAACCGCTTCAACGCGCCTTATGCGGCCCAACTCGGCACCCTGGCGCTGTCGGGCGTCTTGCTCGCGCTCAATGCGTCAAAGGAGACGACGCAGCTCTTCGCGTTCATCACCGTGCTGGCGAGCGATGCGGTGCTTTATCTGTATGCGGCCGCGGCGATTGCAGCGGCAATGAAGGACCGGAAGCCGCTGACCTACCTCGCGACCGCGATCGGGCTCGGCTTCGTCCTGTTCGCATTTTACGGCTCCGGGCTGGAGACGTTCCTGATGTCGCTCGGCCTGGCGGCATCAGGGATCGTGATCTTCCTGATCAGGAAGCCTCTGAAAAGCCCGCAGCAAGTCGCGACGGCCGAAGAGTGAAGCTCGAGACTCCTTGAGGGGGAAAGCGACGATGACCGACACCGATGAAAGCAAAATGGGCTTCTGGATGACGTCGGCGCTGGTCGTGGGCACGATCATCGGCGGGGCGATTTTCATGTTGCCGGTCAGCCTCGCCCCGCTCGGGCTCAACGCCTCCATAGGCTGGGTGATCAGCGGGTTGGGTGCGATGTGCATCGTCTTTGGACTCGCCCAGATCTCCCGGTTCGGGGGCGAAGGAATCCAGGCGAACATCGAGCGCGAATTTGGGGCGACGAGCGGCTTCCTCGCGACCTGGTCGTTCTGGGTTTCCAACTGGGTCGCGCAGGCTTCGGTCGCGGTCGCGACGGCATCGGCGCTGTCGTTCATCGGCCCACAATTCGGTGGGAGTGGCTGGGTCGTTTCGATTGCCGTCGGCTGCGTCATCTTCCTCACCGCGGTCAATGCCATCGGAGTGCGCGCCGCCGGCGGGCTCTCGATCGTGACGGTGGCAATCAAAATCCTCCCGCTGCTGGCCGTGATCTGGCTGTTCATCCAACGCGGCGCCAGCGGGGCAGCCTACGAACCGTTTGCGCCGATGCCGATTACATTCGCCAATGTCGCCACCGCCACGGCCCTCACCTTCTTCGCGCTGACCGGATTCGAAGCCGCAACCGCCCCGGTCTGCAAGATCCGGAATGCGTCGCGAACCATTCCACGTGCACTCCTGGGCGGGACCGCCTTCGTCGCGCTGCTCTATTTGGTCGCCGGAACGGGCATCCAGATGCTCTTACCCGCGAACCTCGTTGCGTCCTCGCCAGCCCCATTTGCCGACGCATTGGTGTCCAATTGGGGACATGGAGTTGCGTCCTTTGCCGCGCTGGCCATCGCGATCAGTGCGTTCGGATGTCTCAACTGCCTGATCCTCGGCACGGGTGAGCTTGGCTATTCCATGGCGCTGAGGGGCGACCTTCCTTCGGCGATGGCGCGCACCCGCGGCGCGAACACGCCCTTCGTCTCGCAAGCGATCGGATCGGCGCTGTCCATCCTTCTGATCCTTGCCAACAGCAGCCGTGCCACCGCCAACCTCTATACCTTCATCATCCTGCTTTCGACGGCCGCGGTGATCGTTGTGTATCTCGCCGGCGTATTGGCCGCGTGGAAAGCCAACGCGGCGATCGGCGCACGGTCGGTCTTCGTCGTCGCCCTGCTGTTTATCGTTTTCGCGATCTACGGGACCGGTCTTGAGGCCGACCTGTGGTGCCTGGTGCTATTGGGCGTCGGCCTTGCAATCCGCGCCGTTATGCGGCGCCTGAATTCGCGAGCCGACTCCAGCCTGGCGGTGGAGGCGAGCTGAGCCGCGCTTCCGGGATCATCCGCCTGAGCTTGCGCGAAAAGCTCCTCAGGCAAACTTCGCTCGTCCCCAAGGGTCCGGCTTCGTAGCTGGTCGATTGCATGCCGAGCTGGACGCGCGTGATGAGCTCGGTGTCTTCGGCGTTCACCCGGCGATTGATCCGCCAGTTGAGGTAGCGCGCCGCCTCCATCTCGCGGCGGTCATCGGGCAGCCCGTAACTGACCTCCCGAAGCAGCGTCTCCGTCGCGCTCACGGGCAGGAACTGCATGAAGTCGACCTGATCCGCGTAAATATCGAAGGCGACGTTCGGGAACAGCTTGTAATAGAGCCACTTGCGCTGGTGCGTCGGCGGCAGGTGATCGACCTTCGGCAAGTAACGCTGATAGGCGCGTTCGGACGGATTGGCCGATTCCTTGTCGACCAGGTCGCCTTCCATCTTGTCGACCCAGTCCTTTGCTTCGATCCGGTAGCTCTTGCCGAACAGGCGCGTCAGTCCAGGGTGGCCGACCGGGATATGGAGATGGTCGGAATAATTGTCCGCGATCGTCTTCCAATTGAGCGGCCGCGGCCGAAGCCTCAGCGGCGCCAGCGGTTTCAGCTCTTCGAAGCGATAAGGCGCGATCTCGTCGTCATAGGGCGCCATCATCTCGGCGATCGACGGTACACCAGGTTCGAGCGTGACGAACAGGAAACCCCGCCAATTTTCGAGCGCGACCGGCTTCAGTCCCAGAGTCTCGGTCTGGAGATCCGGATATTCCTGCCGGTGCGGGACTCCGACCAGGCGCCCGTCCCGCGCATAGCTCCACGCGTGATACGGGCACGTCAGGACCTTCGAGCATCCGCCTGTTCCGTCCACCAGCCGCGATCCGCGATGGCGGCAAACGTTTGAAAAAGCCCGCACTCGCCCGTCGTCGCCGCGGATGACGATCACGCTCTCGCCGAGATATTCCAGCGTGCGCCACTCGCCGGCTTCGGGGATTTCGCTCTCGTGGCAGACGACCTGCGGCGCCGCGCGCAGGAAGGCCTTTTTCTCCGCCTCGAAGAATTCGGGATCGAAATAGAGCCAGCCGGGCAGGCTCATGTCGTCGAGCGGATCACGAATCGGCTGGACGGATTTCAGATGCGTTGCCACGGGCATGCACTTGCCATTTCGCGGCTTTTGCGGCAATGGGCGCGGCGCTGGCGCGGAGCTTTTGCTCCTGCGCCCGTTATTTTTGGAAGACAGCCGGAGGGGCGTGCCAATGGGGTACGTCAGCGATCGGCCAAAAGAGAGAAGTGAAACATGCCGCTCTACGAGCATGTTTTCCTCGCGCGCCAGGACCTCGCACAGGCACAGGTCGATGCGCTCGCGGAAAACGCCAGCAAAATCATCGAAGACAATGGCGGGAAGGTCGAGAAGACCGAAACCTGGGGTCTCAGATCCCTCGCCTACCGCATCGCCAAGAACCGCAAGGCGCACTACGTGGCGCTGGACCTCGACGCGCCCGCCGCCGCCGTTGCGGAGCTGGAGCGCCAGTCGAACATCAACGAGGATATCATCCGCTTCCTCACCATCCGCGTCGACGAGCATGAAAAAGGCCCGTCGGCGATGATGCGCCGCGGCGACAAGGAGCGCTCATCGCGCGGCGACCGCGGCATGGATTTCCGCCGTGAAGAGGAGGTCGAGTAATGGCCCGCGCATTTTTCCGCCGCCGCAAGTCCTGCCCCTTTTCGGGCAAGGATGCGCCTAAGATCGATTACAAGGACATCCGCCTGCTCCAGGGCTTCATCTCGGAGCGCGGCAAGATCGTCCCCTCGCGGATCACCGCGGTCTCATCCAAGAAGCAGCGTGAACTCGCGCGCGCCATCAAGCGCTCGCGCCATCTCGGCCTGCTTCCGTACATCGTGAAATAAGGAGGCCCAGAGCATGGAAGTCATCCTGCTTGAGCGCGTCGAAAAGCTCGGTGCCATCGGCGACGTGGTGAAGGTCAAGAACGGCTTTGCCCGCAACTACCTTTTGCCGAACAAGAAGGCGCTCCGCGCCAACGAGGCCAACCGCAAGCTCTTCGAAACGAACCGCGCGCGGATCGAGAAAGAGAATGAGGAGAAGCGCCGCGATGCCGAGAAGGCGTCGAAGGGCGTCGATGGCAAGACCGTCAAGCTGATCCGCCAGGCATCGAACGTCGGCCACCTGTACGGGTCGGTCAGCGCTCGCGACATCGCTGAGGCGCTTGAGGGCGTTGGCGCGAAGGTCGCCAAGAGCCAGGTCGTGCTTGACCGTCCGATCAAGGCGATCGGCGTGCACGAGGTGAAGATTGCGCTCCACCCGGAGGTCGCGGTGACCGTCAAGGTCAACGTCGCCCGTTCGCCGGAAGAGGCGGATCTACAGGCTCAGGGCATCGACGTCCTTCAGCAGATGTTCGAGGAGGAAGCGGCGCCGATCGTTGCCGAAGACCTTGCACCGCCCGCTGAGGAAGCCGTTGAGGAAGGTCCGGCCGCGGACGCCGAAGCAACCGGCGAGGCTCCGGTCGAGAAATCTGCTGAAGCTGCTCCCGAGGCGGCGGAAACGCCAGCTGAAGAAGCCCCCGAAGCGGCTGCCGATGCGTCGGCCGACGAGGGCGAGCTGCCGGAGGCCTGATCAGCCTTTCAGAGACGACGAAAAAACGCCGCCGGTCAAACGATCGGCGGCGTTTTTTTACGCAGGCTCTTTCGCAAGCAAAGCCGCCTCGCGCTCGATCCACGGCGCGAAACTCGGCCGCGACAGGATAGAGTCGACATAAGCGCGGACTCGGCCGTGCCGCTGGGGATCGATCTCGCAGCATAGATGCGCGAGGTTCGCGAAGGGGCTCGCAACGGCGATGTCCGCGAGCGTTATGTTATCGCCGACGAGATATTTCCCGGCATCCGGCACGACGCGCTCGAGATAGTCGAGGATCGGCGGCAATTCCTCGCGCTCGGCGGTGTCGGCTGCCGCGAGGTCGCCTGGCCTGCCGATGAAGCGCGGGGCCACAATCCGATTGAAGAACATCTTCGCCCCGCAGGCGGTGAGGATCGTATCGGAAAACTCATCGAACCAGATCACCTTTCCGCGTGCGCGCGGTTCAGCGGGGATGAGCGCCGGATCGGGGAATTTGGCCTCGAGATAGTGAATGATCGCGGTCGAATCGGCGAGCGTGTAGTCGCCATCGCGCAGCGCCGGCATCTTCTTGAACGGACTCGCTTCGGCATATTCCGGCGAATGGTTGGGAAAGCCGGTGGGCTGGAGATCGAGCTCGATTCCCTTTTCGCCAGCGTAAGCGAGTACTTTGCGGACGTAGGGCGAGAGCGAAGATCCGTAGAGAATCATTTTGAATGCCTTTCCTTGGGGCGACTGGCGGCGGCGGTCGATTACCGAATTCGGTAATAGTCCGCGATCCGGTCGAGCGCGAGGGTGAGCACGAGCTTGCCCGCGCGAGCCGGCCAGCCGAGGGCGGTCTCGGCCTCGCGCATGCCCTCACCCGCGCAAACGATGCGCCACAGGATATTGGAAAGACCGGGCCCTGCTTTGGCGATGGCGCCATCGAACCGCGCGCGGGCGTCAATCTGCGCGCCATTGAGATCCGGCCCTGGAGCCGAACCGCCCCGGCCATTGGCGATCGGCGCCGAATCCCAGGCCATCGTGACCCGCGGGGACAGCTGCGCGCGCTCCCAGTCGGCGCGAAGCCGCTCGCCCGCCTCATACTGCCGCTTCGTCACCATGCCTCGGACGAACAGCCAGCCGAGCGGCGATTCGAGCATGTTCACGGTGACGGAACGGGCCGCGATCGCCCGGGGCGTTCTGGGTCCGGTATCGCCGTCTTCGATTGCACGCTCTCGAAGCAGTCGCCGCCCAATCTTCATCATCATCCTTCCTCCTGCGCGAGTCGGAATGCCCTTGCCATATCGGCAAGTCTGTAGGACAGTATAGAAACCGTTTTGGTTAGATAAAACTGAGGCCGGATCGATGATCACGAGGATTAGGGAAGTACGCCGGGCGCGCGGGATGACACTGGACGATGTCGCAAAGCGCTGCGATCCGCCGACCACTCCGCAGACGATCGGGCGCCTCGAAACGGGCACCCGCACGGTCTCGGTCGGTTGGCTCAATCGCATCGCCAACGCGCTCGGCGTCGAGGCGCAGGACCTGGTCCAGGGGGGCGAGACTGCCGAGCTCAGCGTGGCGGCGGTTCTCGGGCCGTCAGGCGCGACTGCTCCAAGGCGCTCTGCGATCGTCGTTCCGCCGCGGATCGACGATGGCCAGATCGCGGTGATCGTCTCGGGCAGCGTCGGCGACTACCGCGCCGGCGACGAAATCTGGTGCGATGCGCTGCAGCCGGAAGATTACGGGCGGGCGCTCAACCGCGACGTCCTCGTTCCGCGTCCCGCCGGCCGCTTCATCTTCGGACGGCTGATCAACCGCGACGAAGAAAAGCTGCAGATCCTGCCCCTGGAGGCTGGGGGCCGCCAACAGGTAATCGCCAATCCGCCCTGGCTCGGTGTCGCGGTGAAGCTGGTCCGAAGCCTTTAGCTATCGCTCGAATGGGAGGAGCTGCTGCGAATGAGAATTTCGATGATCGGCCTCGGGCGCATGGGGGCGAATATTGCTCTCCGCCTGATGCGCGGCGGGCATGAGGTCGTCGGTTTCGACCTCAATCAGGCCAGCGTGCGTGGGCTGGTCGCGGAAGGCGCAATCGGCGCAGGCTCGCTGGAAGAGACCGCCTCGCACCTCGACACCCCGAGGATATTCTGGGTGATGTTGCCGGCGGGCGCCCCGACCGAAGGGACAATCGCCACGCTTTTGGAGATTGCACAGCCGGGCGATGTCTTAATCGACGGCGGCAACACCTTCTTCAAGGACGACGTCCGTCGCGCCAAAGAGTGTCGCAAGCGCGGCATCCATTACGTCGACGTCGGGACATCGGGTGGCGTTTGGGGGCTCGAGCGCGGCTATTGCCTGATGATCGGCGGCGACCCGCAAGTCGTCGAGATGCTCGATCCGATCTTCAGCGCCCTCGCGCCAGGTTACGGGA
>Ga0268264_10000592_pt1 | contig 44004 bp, 24 predicted proteins | sample KBSSwiS32_FD_190357 | JGI IMG/M metagenome (GOLD analysis project Ga0268264, IMG submission 190357) | Switchgrass rhizosphere microbial communities from Kellogg Biological Station, Michigan, USA - KBS Switchgrass S3-2 (SPAdes) (version 2) | ecosystem: Host-associated > Plants > Roots >... | reverse complement strand
TCCCTGCAGGAAGGTGAGTTGAGTGCTGCCTGAGAAGCCTGACTCAAAGTTCACCACGGGAGTACCGCCGCCCCCGCCTGCATTGATGATATACGCGGCCGTTGCAATTGGGCTGGAACCGCCACTACTGCTGACAGCGAGCGCCTTCAACGTACTTGTCGCACTTACCGCGATTGGCCCTGAATAGACAGCGGAGGACGTCGTCGGATTGCTTCCGTCGGTTGTGAAATAGACAGTTGCGCCAGAAGTTGCATCCGAGATCGTCACCAGTTGGGTTCCCGAATAGGTCCCCGCGGCCGGTACGAATGTCGGCAGCGCCGCAGGTGTCACCGAGGTGGAACTGGTCGGTGTGTACGTCCAGTTGAGAATGCTCTGAGTCGAGACTGTGCCCCCCGTCCCTCCCGTGAAACCGACGTACGCGGTCGTGCTACCCACGATACCGGGGATATCGATTACCTGAGACAGCCGAACCGACACACCCGTCTGCGTGTCCGTCAACGTGAGAGTCAGGTTGGTACCGTCATAGGCCAGATGCGCCTGCAGGATGTGGCCGCTGTGCAGGTCGATCTGTCCGGTGACATCTGTTGCCGGGGTCGTGGGCGCGTTTCCGTTGGTGTAAAAGCCGATGGAGTTGATGCCTTCGCCGGCATTATCAAAGGTGTCAAACTTCACGGCGACGCTCTTCGCAATCCCCTGGTAGCCGAGCGCGCCTCCGATGCCACCGAGCGAGTCGAGCCCCATGTTCTGAATCGTGAAGGTGAATCCGTCGGAAGCATTCGGGCTGGCCGGAGTGACCTGAAAGCTGAAGTCACTCGTGAACCCTTGAACGTTCACCGGCGTCGAGTTCCAAACCGCATGAGCCTCGAAGTTGCCACCGTCCGTGAGCAGCAACGCGGTGCCCTGGAGGGTGATCGCGCCATTGCCATTGGAATCGAGAGTCAGGCCCGTGGTGCTCGAAAATCCGTTCGGGTCGTTGACGACGGGATTGCCCCCGCCGCCATTCACATTGATGGTGTAGGTGGCAGTGGCAACCGGGCTGGCCGTATCTCCGGGCGCGATGGCAAGCGCCTTCAGTGTTTCCGTCGTGGCGACGTTGATCGGTGCCGCATATACCGCCGACGACGACGTTGGCGTCGAATTGTCGGTTGTATAGAAGATAGTGGCACCGGGAGTTGAATCAGAGATGCTCACGGATTGCGCTGCCGTGAAGATTCCGCCCGGAGGTGAGAAGGTCGGCTGTGCCGTCTGCTGCGGTGGGGTACCGCCGCCCGACCCAATCGTGTACGTCGCGGTCCCTACCTCGCTATTATCAACACCATTCGCGACGGCAATGGCCTGGAGCGTCTCGGTGGTACCTACCGTGACTGGTCCTGTGTACCGGGTTGATGCCGTTGTCGGAGTCGTGCCGTTCGTCGTGAAGAAGAACGCTGCGTTCGGAGTCGTATCAGAAATCGTCACAGTCTGAGTGGTGGCGTACGTGCCCGCTGGCGGTGAGAAGGTGGGCGTGGTGGCTTTTCCACCGAGTAACCCATAGCCCACCAGCGCGCCCGGGTTCGTCGAATTGCCAACATAGACCCTGCCGTTTGCAATCGTCGGCGGCGCAAATTTAGTGGCCGACCCTCCTTGGTCCCGATTGCCCGCCTGCCCGCTCTTCCACAACAGATGGCTCAGATCCGTGGCATCGAAGGCGAACAGCTCCCCGGTATTGTGCATGAGCCAGTAGATGCCATTGGTTGTGTTGTTGGCGGAAATCGAGCCTGCATCCGTTGCACTGAAGTTGCCCAGCGTGGTGCTGCTCTGCGAGACGGGCGCGGTCGACATGAGGCCTGTGGCGGTGTCGAAGGAATACGCGCTGAGCGGGTGGCCGCCCGTATTCCAGTAGATACGGCCATTCAGGTACACGGGGGTGCTGAGGACAAAGCCCGCGCCCGTGATCTCCTGGGGGATCTGGGTATCGCTGTTGCTGCAAGGGGGCGTGAGCTGGGTGCAGAGCTTGCCCAGATTGTTCAGATCCAACATGTGGATGGTCTGTGCCTTGCCGGCCTGGGTCAGGCGTTGAGCGCCGTTCGAGGCGGTTGGCAGCAGCAGCACTCCGCCGGATCCCAGGTCGGTATCGCCCAGCGTGCTGCTGCCGCCCTCATTGAAGGGCGTGAAATAGTCGCGGACCGGAAAATGCCCGTTGGCCGGCAATCCGAGCTTGACGATACTGTCACCGAAATCCGTGGTGCCGTTTTGATAACCATTGCCTGTGGCAAGGTAGATATTGCCGTCGGCGTCTATCGCGGGAGCCGCTCCCGACATCCAGATGCCACCCTCGATGAGGTTCCCACCGGGCGCTCCGTTCGGCGTCACATTCCAGACACCATCCTGCGCAAGGGTCTGCGCGTCATAGGAAATCAACCACCCGTGATACACATCGTGGTCGCAATGGGAGGCCCATGAGATGAGCACGTGTCCATGGTCCAAAGCCAGTCCAGGGCGTTGCAGCTCGGCACTGGAATTGAATGAGACCAGAGCCCCGTCGCCATCGGGCGCAGTCCCGGGAGACGTCGCCTGAATCTCGGTGGGGCCGCCGAATTTTTCAGCCAGAGTGGCAATGTCCAGGGCGTGCAGGTGTTGGACGAGACGCCCTGCGACCTTGGCCTTGGAAACGACGTATAGAGTCTGGCTGGCGGGATCGATGACCGGAGTACCCGTGATCCCGATTTCCGGATTGATATCGAGGCACTGCTGCACGAGGTCGGAAGAGACATTGATAGTCGTCCCGCCGGCCGGAATCAGGCTCACCTGCCTGTAGATGGTCCCATTGTCGCCATCAATCGCATAAACGCTGTCGTGCTGAGTCGCGACATACACAACATTGTGGGTGCCACCTGCGATCTGGACACCGGCCATGACCAGCGGCTGCGCGTAGACCTGTCCGTCGAGCGTAATCTGGAATAACCGGCCGAACTGATCGACATTGACGTTGCTGGTGGTGAGAATCTGCTCGTGAGTATTGGCACCGGTACGGGCGAGGTCGTTGTGCCAGGTTGTCACATTGACCTGTGCCTGCGCGGAATTTCCCAGAAGCAGGCCCAACGATGCCGCGAAAGCCAGCGCTCCGCGCTTGTGAATGAACATCATGCTCAATTTCGCTCCCTGAGTGAAATCTTTTGATCAATACCGCGGGCCGCGACGAATGCCTGTCTGTCGACCGCGACACCCGAAGATACCTGCACGCGATGTTGGAGCCGCCTTCCGCCATGACCGGAAAACCGCTCGCGTGCGCTTTATAGATTCATTGCGGCAGGAACACAAATGAAGTTTATTTTTTTAACGTCGCCGGGCGAAGTGACCGCGACGGTATAACAATTACCACGGAACGCTCATGGCGCGGTAGTACCGGGCCTCTCAGCACTCTCCGGGCGATGCCGCAGGCCGCAACCGCTCACGCAGACCAGATCGAAGACGTCAGCAGCCACGTCACGCGTGCACCACGTGTGCTAGGACGCCGGAATGCACCGGTACTTGCGAACTGCTGCTTCAACGTCATACAACGCCGTCCGCGTAACCAAGGAAATCTGACGGATCATATAACGACAATCTGACAGGTGTGTCGCGGACGGAAAAAGCGCTGAAATAACCCAGTAAAACAGAACCCTTCCTCTGTATGATGTTCGAAGTTGTTTTAGACTCATTGCTGGCGGTAAGGATGAATGCAACTGCGACAGACGGTTCCGTTGCGCGGAGGGGCCAGAACACAGCTCTTACTCCGATGAGTTATGAATCACTCATTACAACAATCGTGGAGGTGGACGCCGACTCCCGAATGGGAGCTTCAGCTGCAGTCAGTCGTCATCACACCCTGCGTAACTGGCTCATCGGTGCACATATCGTCGAATTCGAACAGAACGGTGCGGATCGAGCCAGCTACGGGCAACAGCTCCTGTCCCGTGTCTCGCGAGACCTGAGACAGCGAAATGTCCCCGGATGCAGCCCGGAGATGCTTGGCAGGATGCGAGTCTTCTACCGCACTGATCCCCAATTGGGCAGTAGCATGTCACTCCCTTCCGCACCGAATCTCAGTGCATCTCCTGCGTGGAACGGTCTCCCTGAGATTCCGTCACCGGTGACGGAATCCGCGCCGAGCTATCCCACGCCACTGGACGGCCATCTGCTGCTGCAGCTTCCCTGGTCTCACCTGATCGAGCTCATCCGTCTCGATGACCCCTGGAAGCGCGCATTCTACGAAAACGAGTGCCTGACGAGCTCCTGGTCGCTGCTACGCTGCCATTTACTAATCGAACTCAAAGTTCGTCAGTTCCAACACGGAGATGCGGGACAGATGAACTTCTATCTCAACTACTGGAAGCGAGAAATGACGGGGCCAACGGATGCTCCACCGGTAGGTCTACTTCTGTGCAGTGACAAGGATCAGACCAAGGTGGAATACGCGACAGGCGGATTAGATCAACAGCTATTTGTCTCGCGCTATCTGGTAGCTCTGCCAAAGCCGACCGACATCGAGCAGCTGATCGAGCGCGATCGTGCCCTCTGGGAGCAGCGCCGCGCTACAGGTATAGCTCCCATGCCAACTTAGAAGGGGCGTCCCGTGAGTATGGATTTCCGTCCAGGAACTCACTCGATATCGCGATCCTCGCCGAGGATGGGTGCGGCAAACGGCTCCGGGCCGGGCGTTCGGCCGAACTTGATGGGCCGGGTAACCCCTCGATAGCTTCCGAGCGTCGGATGAGCGATCGGTGCAATCATATTCTCGGCTATCACCTGCGGGTGATCAAACATGTCTTCGACCTGTCGAGCCATCGCACAGGGCACCTGGTCCCCGAGCAACTCTTCCCATTCGAGAGCCGTGCGTGTCAGCAGAACTGCACGCAACTTCGGAACGATCTCCGCGGCATGTTGTGCGCGCTTACGCACGGTATCGTAGCGTGGATCGTTGCCGAGCTCCGTCAGCCCTGTCTTGGCGCAAAGCGCTTTCCAGAAGTGGGGTGTGTTAGCTGACAGATACAAATGGCCCTCGAGCGTGGGATGTAGGCCGGTGATACCGCCGGAGCGCATGTCACGCCAGATGTCGAGCGATTCTCCCTCGGCCCAGATCATGCGCGCCGATTGCATGGTCAACGCGCTGCGCAACAGGGACACTCCCACGAACTGGCCCTGGCCACTGCGCTCGCGTTCAAACAATGCCGACGCCACCCCTGCCGCAACCAGCGCGGCGGCGTAGTAGTCGACGGGTGATCCGTAGGTCAGCTCTGGCGTACCGTTGGGATTGCCTTGCAACGCGCACATGCCGGTCATTGCCTGCAGCACCTGATCGTAACCGGCCTTCTCCCGCAAAGGCCCCTCTTCCCCATAGCCGGTAACGGCGCAATAGATCAGCCGCGGGTTGATTTTGACGAGCCGCGGATAGTCGACTCCCAGGCGCTCGCCCACTCCGGGTCTGAAGTTGTGCACGAGCACGTCCACTTCAGCGACCCATTTCAGCAGCAGAGCGAGGTCCTCGGCGCGTTTGAGATCCAACACCATTCCCCGCTTGCTGCGGTTGACGCCGAGGAAGGCGCGGTTCTCACTCTCCAGGGTCGAAGGATAATGGCGCAGGTTATCGCCGCCCGGCGGCTCGATCTTGATGACATCGGCACCCTGGTCCGCCAACAGCGTGCATCCGTACGGACCCGCGATGTACGCGCTGAGATCCAACACACGAATACCGGTCAAAGGTCCGGGCGGCCCGGATCGGGTGAAATTCCAAATAGAGGAAGGCGAAGTCATGGCGTCATTCCCTTATGGCGTCGTTTCCGGTGCCAACATCATCCAGGTGAGCCGCCACGCTCCGTCGCGACGTCCACCCGCCCGGTAATAGGGTTCGAAAGTCAGTGGCGGACGGCCGACGGGGCACAGCCGTACAGGAGGACCGCCCTCACCGTCTGTTGCCTGCTCAGTCAGGAGCCACGTGTCCGGGGACCCTGTATCAATGCGAAGCGTCTCCTCGATTTTGTAGCCGTCGATCAGGTCTGTTGCATAAACCAACGGCCCGCGCGTGATGGCCAGATAGTCAAAGTGAAGCACTTCCTGGCTGACAGGAAGCCCATCCGGGGCCTGGGACTCCTGCACGTTTCGGTGAGTCTTGCGATGAATCTGGGGTCGCATGGGACACGACAGTCTGATGACATCCCCGGCACGCCACAGGCGCTCCAGTCGAACATACGTACCGGCGAGCGGGTGCAACGTGTTGCTGTCACCACCGACACTCACCGTGGCGCCTTGCGCCCAATCCGGGATACGGATTTCAATGCTGAATGCCGACGGGTTCTCAGGTGAGACCTCGAGAGCAATGGTCCCGTCAAAAGGGTACGCCGTTTTCTGCTCCAGGCGCACTTTACCCGCAGTCGGCAACCTCAGTTGCGTTTCCGACGGACCGAGCAGGTTTACTTTGACCCCACCGTCTCGTGAAATGCCGTAAGCGATCGAAGGCAGTTCCTCCAACGCCATGGCGCCACTGGACTTGCAGCAGCGCCAGTATGTGGTGTACACCCGCTTGCCGTTGGGAAACGAGTAGTAGCACCAGTCTTCGCCGTTCGGTGCCTGCGCGCCCAGCAGATCGTTGTAGGCACTACGCTCGATTTCCTCTGCGTAAGCGGCCTGTCCCGTGATGCATAGCAGCTCGCGATTGAGCTGTATCCAGGCCATCGTGGAGCAAGTCTCAACGTAGCCGTACGGACTGAACACAGATCCTGGATTGAAGACTTCGCGCGAGCGATGCGCGACGCCACCCCATGGGCCCCCACCCAGCGTCAAATGATGCGCGCGGACGTTGGCCCAGAGGCTCTCGACAGTGCGCAAACAGGTTGTATCACCCGTGGCGCGATACAGCTTCGCAAGGCCCACCAGGTTCCAGAGGATCTGATAACTCTTGCCCGTGGCGATTTCAGATGCGTCCGTTCCAGCCAGAGCCTGAGTCAACAACGCGTGTCGCGGGTTGCGCTCCGCCTGCTCCAGCACGAGCAGTGCGAGATCGAGATAGCGTTGTTGGCTCGTCGCAAAATAAAGCTCCAGGGCCGGATCGATCAGCACGGTCGCCGACAGGCCGTGATGATTGCCGAGATCGGTGATATCGATGGCGCCGCGGGTCAGGGTCTCACTGCACAGATCCCCGATGCGGCAGGCCGCCTCCAGATACTGTGAGTTGGGACAATGGCGATGGATCTCGAGTAGCCCAAGAATCAAGTAGCAGTGCGTCCAGATGTCCCATGTACGCGCGAACGGCGCGCCGTCCCAGGTCACCGGTTTCGGTGGCTGCTCGTGCATGAAGCGCCGCTCCGGGGCATAGTTCCCCGAATAACCGGCCGCGTCCTGCACACTCACCAGATAGTTGGCTACGTGCCGAGCTCTCTCGAGCAGTGTCCCATCGCGCGTGCGCGCCGCCGCTTTCGCCGCGGCATAAAGCCATTTGCCTGCATGCTCACCGTACCAGTCTCCTGCTCGATTGGTCTGCACGGTTTCCGGGTTGAAGACGGCAATCGCCGGACTCGTCTCATCGACAATAAAATGCGAAAGGCGCCCGCTGTGGTTCGCGGCCAGGGCTTCACCCAGCACACCACCCAAACATACATCACCCGGTGCTGCAAGCTGAATTGCGGGCGACGGGCGCTGCAGGCGTAGAGTGGCGGCTGTCATCCGACATCGATCACGCAGCGGAAACCAATTCCGGCCGACCGGTCCTTGCAGGGGGCCATCAGCAGGTATTTACCGTGCTGGTCCAGGCGGTAGGCTTGCGGAAAATACCAGTGCGAAGTCTGGGGTTGATATGCACTGCCCCCTCGCAGAATGGCCGCCCGCGTATGGGCATCGACATACTCATCCGTCCATTGCCAGATGTGACCCACGAGATCCATGACTCCGAATGGGCTCGCGCCGGCGGGATGTTGGTTTACATCGGCGGGTATCGGCATGTCGCGGCCGCAGGACGGCTCGGGCACCGCCTGCGGATTCCATTCGTTGCCCCACGGGTAATGGCGGCCGTCGTTGCCCTGAGCTGCATACTGCCATTCCCATTCGTGTGGCAGGCGCTTGCCGGCCCAATGCGCGTACGCGCGTGCATCTTCGATGGAGACCCAGACTACCGGCTTGTTGTCCCAACCTGCCTGTGGTCGGCCGTGATGCCAGTGCCGCAGGAAGTTGTGTTCGTCCCGTGGCCGGTATGACGTTGCCTCCAGGAAGGCACGATATTGGCCGTTGGTCACCGGATGTTGATCGATGCAAAACGTCTCAATGGAGACCCGGTGCCGATGGCTCCTGCGTGGGCTGCTTTCCCAGGGATACTGGACATCCACGCCCTCCCAGGTCTGACCCTCGATCTCGATGCCGTGGACCGCGAAATCAAACTCTCCGGCTGGAATCCGGATCATCCCCTCCGGTACGTGCGTTACACGCTGTGTGGGCTCGATAGGCACCAGTTGCTGAGGCAACGATTTCCATTCAGCGCAGAAGGACCCCAACGGCATGCGAGCGATTTCCTGCATACGTTCGAGAAAACGGTCCAGGTCCTGGATCTTCGCGGCGGGCGTGAGAGACAGGACGGCGCCGAAGCCGCGGCCTTCCAGGCGCAGAGCAACCACCGCGCGGCCTGCTTCGAAACGGGGCTCCATGCGCCGGCCGTTCCAGACATCAAAGTAGGTTGTACCGGCTACGTGCTCGATCTCGATCTGCTCTCCATCCACTTCGTATTCATTGCGATTCACGAGCGTCCACAATGTCATGCTCTTGCCGGGAAAACGGCTCGAGAACACGCCCGCGACGGATGTTTTCTCATACGGATTCCAATCCGGGCTCACGAGCAGCGGCGCGAATTGACGTTGGATCATCGCCACGCGCCTGAGAGTTTCCGCATCGCGTGGTGTGAGCTGGTTCCAGATGCCCCAGATATTTTCCCACGCGTTGTAACCGATGCCATTGAAGAATGCGTGCTGCAGGTCGTTGTTGCGATCGCGGCTCCAGCGATTCTCGATCGTGATAATGTGACGCGGCTCGAGCCACTTGAGCTTTACGACCACCGGAATGAGGTCCTGCGGGATCTTCTTCGTCCAGCTCTGGAGGTTCCAGGTGAGAATATGATCGCCTGCCTGAGCGGTCGTTTCAGGCTGCAGGACGACGGGATGGTTTACCGCTTCGCATGCATCGAAGAACGCACGCGGCAGACCGCTGTAGGTATCGCCATTGATGCCGTCAGCCCCGACCGCTTTGACCAACTCCGCCATGAGCGCCCAATGTGACTCGTCGCGTGCACGGGTTCCGTTATCCCATGGAGTAGTCGGCAGAAAGACCTTCACTCCCCGACGGTGAAAATCGGACACCACGCCCCGCAGCCCTTCGAGGCCACCGGGCAGGTCACGCACCAGGTCGAATTGATTGCGGTCATCCACGCCGATGTTGGGATAGACGTGCCAGAGGAGCACACTGTCAATGCCGCCGAACCGGCTTTCCAGATCATCCAGATACCGATCCACTTCATAGCGCGCTTCGGTGGCGTTGTAGAAATACCGGTCTTCCACCATCAGCAAGGCGTGCACGAAATTGCGCTGTGCCCATTGCAGCTCAGGGCGCCGATAGAGCGAATCGTCGAAGCCGATGCGGATGAGGTGTTCCTGTCGCCATTCGCGCAACCCCCGCAGCCAACTCTCCGACGCCCCGTTGACATCGATCATCCAATGACCAATGGCCGCAAAAGGCCAACCCGGCGCCTTGCCCGGCGGCGGAAGATAGGGCCCGGTCAATGCGTGCGAGAATTTGTATTCAGTGGTGGTGCAATGCGAGGGCAGACTCATGAAGGTACTCACAACGGGGCGTTTAGTCTGCGGGAGTGCGCTTGGAGGGTTGCAGACCGCAGTAGGCCCTCAGCTCGCTGCGCACAGGGTCGTTTTGATTGTCAGGAACCGAATTCATCAGCGCCTCCACTTCCGCGTATGTTGGAATGCTCGCCTGCGCGCCGGCCCGGGTGGTCGCAAGCGCTGCCGCGGCAGCCGCTCTGCGCAATCCCTGCGGCAGCGCAGCTCGCGATCGAAGCGATGCCACGAGCACCCCGCAGAATGTATCGCCGGCCGCGGTTGTATCCACGGAGGCAACCCGGTATGCGGGCTGCACGAAGAATTGTCCATCCGCACGGGCGCAGCAGCCGCGCGACCCCAAGGTCACGACGGCGCACGGCACGTCAACTGACTCCAGCCTCTGAGCGACCGACCCACCCTGACCCGCAATCAGGGTCAGCTCATCCTCATTGACGATCAGGACGTCAATGACATCGAGCAACTCCTCAGGCAGAGGCTGCGCCGGCGCGGCATTCAACACCACAGAAATACCTGCTGAGCTTGCAGCGAGCGCGATATCAGTCACCGCCCGCAGAGGAGTCTCGAGCTGCAGCAACAGGTATTCAACCCCTTCGAGATCCGGCAGATCCGCCGCACGCAGCATCGAGTTCGCCCCGGGGGCGACGGTAATTGCATTTTCCGCGTTGTCCGCCACGCATATCAACGCCGCACCTGTGGAGTGTTGCGCCACCCTCACGATATGCAGATGCACCCCGGCCGCGCGCAGGGAATCCTCGACCAACGGCGCGAAGACGTCTTCGCCAAGTGCAAGCACCATCCGAGTGGGTGCGCCACCCGCCCGCGCGCACGCGACCGCCTGGTTCGCGCCCTTCCCGCCTGGGAAGATCGCAAAATCATGCCCCAACACCGTCTCGCCCGGAGCCGGCACATGCGAAGCACGCGCGACGAAATCAACGTTGGCCGATCCCGCCACCAGCACCGTGCCCGAGGATTGATTCATGAACATTCACCAGCGGCTTCAGAACTCATATCGATAGGTCAATGACACCAGCCGGCCGCGGCCGGCGAAATAGTTGCGGTAATAGTCAATCTGCGAGCTCGAGAGGAAATAGAACTTGTTGGTCAGATTTTCGATGCCGAGCGAAAACGCGCCAAACTTCTGCGCATCGTAGTTTACCGTCAGATCATATGTCGTATAACCATGAGTATGTTCTGCAGCGCTCGTGCCCTCGTTGATGCTTCTTCCGACGATAGACGTGGCACCCGCAACCACGGAGCCATTCGGCAGGAAGTGCCACTCGACCGACCCGTTCACTTTGTCGGGACTGATATTGATTACGCCCAGCCGGGTGTTCAAAGGTCCGTTCGGATTTCCCGGAGCGGTCGTCTTGCCTACGACGTGGGCATACAATGCTGTGATCTTCCAGTCAGGCAGTATTCGGTAGTCCGCGGAAAAATCCACGCCATTGATCTTGACGGGAGCGCGATTGAGCACAAAGTCCTTCGTGACCGGATCGACGGCCAGCGACGATCCCAGGTCGGACTTCGACTCGTAGTACGACGCCCCGACACTGGCTCGCTGCCCGCGCCAGTTGAAACCGCCTTCCTTGTTCTTGAAAATGATGGCTTGCAGATCCAGCAGATCCTCCACCGAGTGACCTGGAGTGTTGACGTTGCGCAGCGGGATGCCGACGTTGGGCAGTGTAAACCCTTCGCTATAGGATCCGAACACCGACCACTCCGGGGTGATGCGCCAGATCACGCCCCCGTTGGACAGATTGTCCTTGTACTTCAGAGTCCCGCCCTTCACGAACTCCCGGTTCCGATACCAGGTGGTGGTGTAGTCCTCCACGTTGACCCGGCCGTCCTCGTGTCGCAGACCGCCGCTCAGGGTAACCGGTCCGATATCGTACGAGAGCTGCGCATAAGGTCCGAGGCTCTTGTAGTTCATCGGCGGTACCCAGATGCGATTCGTGAGCGCAAGGCGCTGCTGAGTCTCGTCCTGGACCGCGTCTACGCCGATGTGCAGCTCGAGTCCCGCGAGGCTGAACAGGTCGGGCCGCGTCCAGGAGGTACGCACTCCCTTCTTCTTCGACACGATCTCTGACTGATCGACGAGTGAGTTGATGGGAGCGATCAGAGGGTCCTGGCGATCGATGCTGTTGTCGCCGGGAAAGCGCATCGCCTGGTGGGCGAAATACAGATCGACGCCCAGGTTGCCGCCGAACAGGGCGTCATTCCGATAGGACAGCACCCCCTGCTTGAACTCATTGAGCTCGGTGCCAGCGATCGAAACGCCGTTCGTACCGAGCGGCGGCCCGCGCTCGGCGGTATCCGGAATACCGAGCTTGCGGCTGCCTTCGACCCAGTGATAGTTGCCCCCGGTATTCAACTTGAACCAGCTTCCCGAGAATTGCAGGCGCTGCGTGTGATCCGCCCCGAAGTCGGTGCCGACCTTCAGGAACACGTTCTTCTGCTGGGAATCGGCCAGAGATGTGGAGGCGCTCAGGCCGATGCGGCGTCCATTGCCATCATAGGTAATGCCGCGATCCACGAATGCACTTCCGAATACCAGATCGAACGCATCCTGCTTATGGGCCACGTTCAGGCCGACCTTCCAGATGTTGCTGTCGCTGTCGAACTGCGAGCCAAACCGGGTTGTCACGCTGACCTTGGTCCCAGGCTCGGTCGCGCGCTTGGAGATGTAGTTGATGATACCGCCCGCGGCGCCGATACCTTCAGCCGCGGACGGGCCGTTGATTACCTCAATGCGCTCGATGGTGTCCATGTCTGTGAACGTGCCATTCCGGGAGCCGTCGCGAAGCGGAGTGCTCTGCGGAATGCCGTCGAACAACCGCAACGGTTCGCGGCCGCGCAGTGTTTCGCCTATCGTGTTCAGCTCCTGCGATGACTCGGAATAACCGGGTACCGAGCGCGCCAGGATTGCCGTGGCATCTTCGGTTAGTGTCAGTTCCCGCTGCACCTCTGCCGGGGCGACCACGGTGATGGCACCCGGAATCTTGTCGACGGCTTTCGCAGTGCGGGTTCCCGTGACAATTACCTCCGGTTCACGCGCGGCGGTTGTGGTCGGGTCCGCATCGCTCTGCTGCGAGCAGACCTCCGTGGAAGTGGTCACCAGAACAATCAACCCAACCGTCGAGCACAGTGGCTTATTCATGCGTCCCCCTCTTATCGCACCGTGCCGAAGAGCCTATGAACTCGATGCGGGGAAAAGAATCGCCCGCTGCTATGTTCAGACGTGAGTTTCTGTTGGGTTAGTCAGCTCCTGACAGGCTTCCTTCAACAGCACCGTGACCAGCCGCATCCGCACGCTGGCGCGCGACCAGATGATCCCGATACAGCGGGAGACGGAAGGCTCGGGAAGCGGTAGGCGCGCGAGGTTCAGACCTTCCGGCCAGGGCGGCGCCCAGTCGGGCACCAGCGAGACGCCCAGTCCCCGATCGACCATGACGGCAATGGCATTGAGCGCATTGAGCTCGAAACGCTCGCAGGGCGTGATCTGCATCTTGCGCAGATAGTCATCGGCCTGGCGGCCGCCCCACTGAGTCCGGTCATAGCGGATGAGCGGCTCTTTGGCCAGCAGATCGTGGGGATCCCGATGGGCCAGATGTTTCGGGGCCAGCACAATCAGAGGCTCCTCGCGCAACAGCTGCCAGTCGCAGGTCTTCGGCAGGTCGTAAGGCGCTTGCAGAACAAACGCCGCATCGAGGTCGCCACTCTCCACGGCCGCGTAGAGCTGCGCGGAATAACCCGGCCGAATATAGACGTTGAGGTTGGGGAATTTCCCGACCATCCGTGCGAGAATCTCCGGGAGCATCCCTACGAGCGCCGTGGTGCAAGCCCCGAGGCGCAACTCGCCGGCAATCGTGCTGTCGTTGGCGATGCTGCGCAGATCGGCGAAATCTCGTGCGAGTTGGCGCGCCCGGTCCAGGATGCGCGCACCTTCTTCGGTCATGCGTACAGTGCGACCCACTCGAACAATCAGCGGTACACCCAGCTCGCGTTCCAGTGTATGGATCTGCTGCGCTATCGCGGCGGCAGTGATATTCAAGACGCGCGCAGCCGCGGCCATCGATCCCTCATCGACGACTGTGATGAAGGTTCTCAGAAACTGGGTGTCTATTGCGCCCTCACCTTGGGGCTCACAGGCATGCGATGCCCGCCGAAACGGACCGTCAGACCCTCGAGGGAATGCCGCGGTGGCGCAAACAGCAGGCTGGCCAGGTAGCCGACCACAATGGAAACCAGGATCGAAATGACGAGGTAGAAATACGGGTGCACGAGCTTCATCGACCAGGCGAGCAGAGTCACCACAATGGCAGTCACCATACCGATCGCCACCCCCGCAGAGTTGGCCCGGCGCGTGAACATGCCGAGGGTATATGCTCCGGCAAAACCGCCCCCCAGCAGTCCTGCCAACTCGATAGTCAGGTCCAACAGCGAGTGAATATCATGGAGCGACAGCAGCATTGCCAGGCCGATGCCGGCGAGACCGATGACCACGCTCATCCACTCTGCAAAGCGCACACTCTTGCGCTGCACCGGCTGTTGCACGAGCTTCTCGTAGAAATCCACCGAAAGAAGTGTTGCCACGCTGTTGATGATACCCGAAAGTGATCCCATCGCGGCCGCGAACAACCCCACTATAATGAGCCCGGTCACTCCTGCAGGCAGCTCTGTCGCAATGAACGAGGGGAATGTTGCATCGATGGGCAACATCGGATCCAGGCGCTCGGGATGCGTTTTGTAGAACGCAAACAGCACCGTGCCGATGAGATAGAAGATAAATCCCGCCGGCAGCAACACCGCGGCGAAAATCCACACCGAACGACCGGCGTTCCTGTCGGACGAAGTCGCCAGTGTCCGCTGCATCAACACCTGATCCTTGGGAAACGTCAGCACCGTGTCGCATAACATGAGAAGGAGGAAACCCCAGACGGTCGGCTGGGTCAGATCGAGGCTGAAGTTCAGCATTCTCGTTTTGTCGTAGGCGATCGCGGTCCGATAGATCGCCGCGCCACCGAGGGAATGAATGACGAAGCCGATGGCGAACAACGCACCACTCATCAGCACCAGAACCTGGATGACGTCAGTCCAGACAACGGCCCGCATCCCCCCTAAAGTCGTGTAGACGATGGTACAGATGCCCATCATCAGGATGGTCCATTTCACATCGACGCCCGTGATCGTGGCAATCGCCAGCGCCGGCAGATACAACACCACGCTCATGCGGCCACCGACGTTCATCGCAATGCACGTGGCGCTGGCGAGCAGGCGTATGGCCGGATTGAACCGTCGCTCGAGGTAGTCGAAAGCCGATACCAGGTCGAGGCGCCGCAGGGCCGGCACGACCCAGGTTGCGACGAAAACGAGCCCGAGGACGGTCACGAACTTACCGGTCATATATTGCCAATCCGTCTCGAACGCCTTGGCGGGAACCGCCAGGTAGCTGATGGAGCTGACGTTGGCCGCATAGAGACTGACACCCGCCGCCCAGAAGGGGATCGCACGGCTGCCGACAAAGAAATCCGCAGTGGAGCTGCGTTTGGAGCGCACGTGGAAATAGATACCCATGCCCAGCATGACGAGCAGGTAGACACTGACGATGATCCAATCGAGCCTGTTGAGGTGCCGGTGGTCTGAGCTCAGGGCAACACTTTCCAGACTGAGAACGTCACCGGACTGATATGCCAACAGGACACCCTCTTCCCAAGCCACGGCACCAATGATGTCATCTGCGCGACGGTAGGGAAGTTTTGCCCAGGCATCACTGATCGTGTGATAGCTCATCAAGCTCGCGGCGCCGCTGGCATCGTCTACGAGATAGAGCACGTGCGCCTGACCGATCGCTCTACCTGACCCTGTCACGACCCGTCCGGGCAACTCAGCACCCGCGCGCCAACCTGCATCCTTCGACCAACGCAGCATGCGGTCCGTTTTATGTTCTCCGCCGCTTACCGTCAGATAGACAGCCGAGTTCTGCATGACGAGCGATGTCGGCTCGCCGCCGCCGGTCCAAGCTGCATGCGCTGTCCAGATTTCCGATTCGGCGGATGTCGAAAGCTCGAGCAGCCGCGAGACGCCGTCCGGACCGACACCGGCGACCAAGACAGTGGCGCCGTGCGTCGTGCCCACCGCGGACGTGAGAATGACTGGCAATGGTGCGAGTGGGTGCAGTCTGAGGGCCGACCCATCCAACTCCAGACGCGCGAGTCGATTGATACCTGCCTTTCGCCCGCCATCACCCAGGAGGACGAATGCTTGCTGGCCCTCGGAGATGACGCCGCGAATGAGTAGGTTGTCGCGCAGATCCGCTGCGATCCAGCCACTGCGATCCTCTTTCAGAATCGATGCGCCCGCGGAATGGATGATCACGGGCCGGCCGGCTATCACAACGAGGCCGACTGTCTGGCCTTCGATGACAACAGGGGGCCACCGGGTCGTACTGATGGAGGAAACGTTGCCTGCCGTGAGCGCGGCCGCGGGACCGCACAACGACATCAGCAGCAGAGCTATCAATGCGAGGTAGATAGGCTTTGGCATGATCATCAGGAGCGATGGCGCGCTTCGCTCGTTGCGGCCAGCAGCGCCTCAGCCCTTTTGATGATGGGCAGATCGATCATGCGTCCATCGAGTAGAAAGGCACCTCTGCCCAGCGCCGCCGCCTCCTCGGCCGCCGCGACGATGCGCCGCGCGGATGCGAGTTGCAACTCATCGATCCGGAATACTTCATTGGCGATGGTCACCTGCCTGGGATGCACACAACTCTTGCCAATGTAGCCCAGCCGCCGTGCCAGCTCGGCTTCGCGCCGAAAGCCCTCTTCATCGGCCACATCGGGAAAAGCGCTATCATAGGTAAAACAATTGCTCTCGCCACCCGCCAGACGCACCGCCAGCAAGGCAGCATGCACGCTACGGCGGTCGCGCCGATCGATATGCAGCGATTCGAACAGATCAGTGAGTCCGAGTTGCAGACCGGCCACGCGGGGATGCGCGCGGGCAAGCTCCCACGCCAGACGTACCGCCCGGGGCGTTTCGATGTTCACCAGAAGGCGCATCGGCTCGTCGAGCCCGGCGGCCCTTTCGATGCTCTCGAGGACTGCCGCGGCTGCCTGGATCTCGGTTGCATCCTGTGTCTTCGGCAGGTTCAGCAGTGCGACCTGCGGACACGTGAATGCTTTCAGGTCCGCCTCGAAGTGGCGCGAGGTCCCCGCGTTGACCCGCACGATGATGATCTTCTGTCTCAATGCCTCTCTGGCTTCGGGGGCGCGCAGGAAATCCGCTACCTGCTCACGGGCCCGGGCCTTCGCATCCTCCGGGACGGAGTCCTCGAGGTCGAAGGAGATCGCATCGGCGTCACTGGCGAGCGCTTTCGCAAAAAGCTCGGGGCGTGTCCCCGGAACGAACAGTTTGCTACGCATGGATCCACCCCTTCCGCCCGCTGCGCAAGTGTGCGCGAACGGCGGAAGCGGATAGACCGCCCGAAACCTTCTTCAGACCATAGTTTTGCTTTCGTTACGAGGTTGGGGCTCCAGCCGTTGAAACATCAGATCTCGAGATACGCCGCCGGCGAGTGGCCGACCAGCTTTCTGAAATCGTTGCAGCCGCGAAGCAATCTCCACCCGGGCTCGCTCATCGCGGCAATTTCGCACCTCCCGCTCCGCGCGCTCGGCGCCCTGCAAGAGCTCTGTGGCCGGGACAGATCCGTTGGTGAGCGATCGAACGGGCCGCTGCAGAAACGGGTAGAACGCACCCGGGCGGAACTTCACCCCGACGATGCAATCGCGGCCTTCGAGCCTTCGCACCATCCGCCCGAGTTGTACGCCATAGATGCGTGATCGTCCGCGAGCCAGCACCAGGAGCCTGGAACGAGCTCGCCTGGCATCAAGGCGATCGCGATAACGAACGTGCACTGATCTGCCAACAGGCTGCGTTGAAACGGATTTCATTCCCGTCCACGTATGGATCAAATGCGGCGCGGACTGTTTGGATGATCCGAGCACGAGTTGGCTCGTCCGCCTCGTGCAGGACTCGGCCGAGCGGACCGAGCTGCGTGAAGTAAGGCACGAGCTCCTTCTCAGGAAATGCGCAGGGAACATCGACGGGCTGGATGTCGATGTCAGCCCAGCCACTCTCTTCCAGAATCCGCGCGACCCGTCCACTGTTCGCAAACGCGAACTGACCCGGCGCGTCCGGCTCGCGGGCTGGAATATTTGGCAGCAGCGGCGCAGCGGCGCGCTCGGCTGTTGTCATGAAGGGATTGTCTACAGCACCACGCCACGCGAGCAAACACAGCTCAGCATCGTCCGTCGCAGCGCGCCGCAGGTTCGCAAAGGCGCTGACGGAATTCTCGAAGAACATGACGCCGAAGCGCGAAATCATCATATCGAAGCTCGCAGGCTCGAATGGACGAGTCTGCGCGTCGGCGCAGATAAAGGTCGCCGTCGAGTCATCGTGTGCGGCGCGCGCCCGGGCGACGTCTATCATCGGCTCGGAAATGTCGACGCCGACAACTTCACCCTTCACTCCAAGCAGTCGCGCAACAGCAAGCGTGGTAGCGCCTGTACCGCAGCCGACGTCGAGCACCCGATGCGCGGATCTTGTAGCAACCGCCTGGACGAGCAGGTCCCCGAACGGTTCGAGAATCTCATCGAGCAGCGGCTGCACCTCGATCCAGGCGCGTCCTGCGCTGCCATTCCATAACGTTGTTTGCTCATCGTTGGTTGGCACGCCGCAGCCTCCTGTCCCGCCCGAACCCGATCACCCGCGGGCAACCAAACCCACCGGTATCTCGCTTCAGTGCCCCCGTGGGCCCTGCCCCTCGAGCTGTCCCGCGTCGCGCCGTTGGCGCTTCTCCCGCGTCGCGCCGCTGGCGCTTCTCGGGATTCCCTCCGCTGCGCTTCGGTTGTCGGGATTCCCTTCACTGCGCTCCGCTTGCCCCGCGTCGCGCCGCTGGCGCTTCTCGAGATTCCCTACGCTGCGCTTCGGTTGTCGGGATTCCCTTCACTGCGTTCCGCTTGCGACTCGGCCAACAGGTCCGACCCGAGAGCACCCACCAACTGATCAACCTGATTCGCCCTTGCTTCCACGGCACGGGCTTCGCGCACCCGTCCGTCCGCCATCAATGAATGCGCTTCCTGTAAGAGCTCATCACGGTGCTGGGATGCCCTCTCGTGGGTTTTTTTGACTCGCTTGTTCCTGGCAGCCATGGGCTTGACCTTTGCGGCGGGGTGCCGCTCGTGGACGAGTCACGTCATTCTCCCCAACAAAAGAACCGAACGCCAGAGGGTGATTCCGCGCATCCGAGGCGTACACTGTCCCACAAAGGCCCGGCTGCACCGATCCCAAGGTCGGGCGAAGGGGAAAATATGCTTATCAGTCAGCTTCTTCGGACGAAGCGGCCGGGTGTAGTCGTCGTCTCCCCCGAGACCTCCATCCGCTCGGCCGTTGCTCAAATGGTGCGCCAGCACGTCGGCTCCCTCGTCGTGGTTGATGAAGACCAACAACTGATGGGTGTGGTGTCTGAGCGCGAGATCATTCAAAACCTGGACCTGGAAGGCCCCGACCTCATGGGCATGACGGTGCGCAACGTCATGCGGACCAATGTTCCCGTGGCCAGCCAGGAAGATACGGTACTTTCGGTTATGGAAATAATGACGGCCGTACGCGCCAGGCATGTGCCAGTGGTCGCGTACGGCCGCCCCATCGGGATCGTGAGCATCGGCGATATCGTCAAATCACGCCTGGACGAGACAATCCAGGAAAACACCGTTTTGAAAGATATCGCGCGAGTTCGCTGGCACGCGAGCTAGTATTTCACCTCGCCCTGGATGACCCGGGGTGCAGTGTTGGTGGGTGTCGGCTCTACGCCGTTGTAGACGGAGGAGGACGAGTTGCTCGGATCCTGCAAGGCGCTTGCATCAGGAAGAGTGGCGTGTGTGGTCGACAGGCCAGCATTACTGCAGGTCGCCGCTGGCAGCTGCGCAAAGCGGATTTCCCGATCCAGCCACTTGACCAGATAGGTGCTGCTACCGTTGGTAACGGCACCCTTCTGCGGGCTGGCGTTGGGGTCGTACGGAATTGCGAATGCCGCCACGTAACGGGCGGCGCCACTGGGATCGTTGCAATCAATCGGCTGGTTGTTGATCGATGAGACGCAACTGCCCGGTATTCCCCACAGATCACCGAACCCGCCGTACTGCAGAATCAGATTGGTGTTGGCATAGGACCCATAGGGAGCGGTTCCGGATATGTTGGCAGGCACCTTGAAGCTCACATTCAGCGGCGCGTCGAAGCGCACGAAGTCGCCGCCACTGTTCTTGATGGCCGTGAACTGGTCCCAGCTGTTCGGCCCCGTCTGCCACTGATAGTAAACCTGCGCCGAGCCGATCTTCCAGTCGCAATACTGCGGATTTCCATTCTGGTCGGTTCCGCACTGCGCATCGGAGAGATTCGCTACCAGGCGGCCACTCATCACCCCATTTCGATATGCCTGGCTGTTTTCGTAGTCCGCGGCCGCGGTATCGACAACCGCTGCCGACGAATACACCAGCTGGTTGCTGTTCAGACCGTAGGAAACGGGCGTCGTCGTCGGCTGCCACGAGTTGTAGGTTGAACTGATGTACGGAGAGCTGCCGGTCGCCTGCGCAAGGTAGGCCTGGAGTGTATCGGCTGTTGGGCAGTTATTGACGCAGTAGAGAGTGGCCGGTAGAGAGGAATCATCCGGATAAACCAGGTCCTGAACGTGATAGGCCACCTGTGTGATATCCACCGGCGCTCCCGGATTGGCGAGATCAATGAACAGATCCCCACCGAGCGACTGCGACCACCCCTGGATACCCATGCTCAACGCCGACCAGAAAGTCGGATCCACGGCGACGGGTGCGGTCAACGGCGTCGACTGACAGCCATTCTGCCCGCACTGCATCTCGTTGACAGCAATGAACTTGCTGGAGCCATCATCCCAATAGAGCTCGTACTGGGTGTTGGCGTCGGGAAGACCTGAGCCCGTAACGTTGCCTATGAACGAGTTGAAGTGAACCTGATCAATCAGCGCGAGTGTCGTGTTCTGCCGGGTAAAGCGGGTGAGCCGCCCGCCCTTGTTGACTACGGTGTAGCTCGCCGTCGTTGCCGAACCGCTCTGATAGTCCACTTTCGAGATCGTTGAACCATCCGCGGGAGCGGCGGCGCCCGCTTGCGAGGACAAGCCGTAGTAGCCCACGTAGCCCTGATAGGTCTGGCCCCCGCTCGTGTATTGAATCGGGAAGCCGGAATTGCGCGTGATGCGCTCACCGGTGACGGAGTCATACAAGCCATAACGCCATACGGAGATTCCAGCGCTCGGATCGTTCGCATCGCGGCTGAAGCATATGTTGCTGTTACCGTCGGAACGCAGGAAGTAGCTCGAGTTGTAGGCGAAATCGAAGATGCTCGTGTTGGTTTGGTTATTGAACGAGCTATTGACGTTTATGCTGCCACCGCCGCTGGTCGTACCCACGCTCGAAAGCGCCAGCGCTGTAACCTCACTGCCTCCTCCTCCGCCCCCTCCTCCGCCACCGGAATCAACCTCGTAGTAACTGAGTGTGCCGTTTCCGGCCTGCATGAAGCCATTCATCATGCACGAGGTCCCGCCGGCGGTCGGCTTGCCGCAATAGTCCAGGCGGAAGGTGCCGTACGGATCGGTGGTTGACGGTGCCGCGGTCGCACTCAGGTGCGCGAAAACGGTGACCGGCGTGCCGCCCTGATCTATCGAAATCCAAGCGGATGCGAGCATGGGATCGGTGTTGGAGGCGCGGGTCGAGTTGACCACTGCGGTCATGTAGTCAGGCGCCTGAGTGGCGCCTGAGCTGGAGCTGTCGCTCGCGACACTCGAAGCCTTCTCGGCATCACACTTGTTCTTGTCGATGAGGGCCACGTAGGCGCCCTGATTCACCAGGGCATCAGGGCGCATGGCGTGGAAGACACAGGTGATCATGTTGACCTGGCCGATACTCTCCGATGTCGCATCCTGAACATGGCTCGACTGCGCGTCGGTGAGGTACGCGGACGTGGATGGCGGCGCCGCAGACACCGTGGTTGCTGCCAGCAGAATGAATGGCGCGCTCGCGCCACGGGCAATGTTGTATTTCATGGAACGGCCTTCGGTAGCTCAGTTGCTGTTATTTGCCGTGACGACCGAGACAGAGGATGGCGTTGCGATCCCTTGAATCTGCCCGGTAGTACCGCCACCGGAGGGGTTGTTGCCCGTCCCGGATGATGCACCGCCGCCCGCCGCAGCCGAGCTACCCCCGCAACCGGACAACAGTCCGAACACAACGGCCGCACACGCGCCGCCGCAGATCTTGTTCCACATGATTTGGACCCCTTAATTCACACACTAGGCTGAAAGTGTGGAGCAGCGTCCGTGGTATCCGTCGGTTTCTCCAGCGCAGCCCGTCACAAACTCCGCAGAGCGGCCCGCACAAGATGCAAACTGTGAAGCGCCGCGTCTGAAGCCATTTTTTGGAAACCGGTGTCCGTGTTACCGAGAGCGCTACCAGCGCCTGATGCGCAGCACACCGCAAATGCCTCAGCCGAACTTCACGAACTTCTTTTCATCCAACACAGAGTCAACCTCCGCGTCCGTGAGGGCCTTGACAGCCCTGCCCGGCTTGCGGCCCCCGCTTGCGCCGCCGTCACTCTGCGACTTGCGGATCGACGTCTGTTCGTTGGCGGCCACCTTGAAGAACGCCATGGTGCTTTGGAGTTGTTCGGCCTGGCTGCTCATTTCCTCGGCCGTGGAAGCCAATTCCTCGGAAGCCGCGGCGTTCTGCTGAGTGGTCTGACTCAACTGCGTGACGGCGGAATTGATCTGGGCAACACCCGTGGATTGTTCCTGTGACGCCGCCGAAATCTCCTGGACCAGGTCGGAAGTCTTGCGGATGCTCGGAACCATTTCGGCGAGCAATGAGCCGGCCTTTTCCGCGAGCTCCACGCTGCCGGTAGCCACCGTGCTGATCTCCTGGGCCGCCACCTGGCTGCGCTCCGCGAGCTTGCGCACCTCAGCCGCAACAACTGCAAACCCCTTGCCGTGCTCACCGGCACGCGCGGCCTCGATCGCCGCGTTCAGTGCCAGCAGGTTGGTCTGATACGCGATATCGTCGATGATGCTGATTTTCTGCGCGATCTGCTTCATGGCCGCCACCGTGGCGTTGACGGCTTCGCCCCCCTCGCTCGCCTCACCGGCCGCCTTCGTGGCCATACTGTCGGTCACCTTCGCATTATCGGTGTTTTGCGCAATGGAAGCGGTCATCTGCTCGAGCGAGGCGCTGGTCTCCTCGACGCTCGCCGCCTGCTCACTCGAGGCCTGTGACAGCGACTGCGAAGTGCTGCTGACCTCTTCGGCGGCTCCCGCGAGGGCTTGCGAGGCCCCGTTGACGTCGCTGATGATGGATGAAAGCTTCGTCACCATGTTGTGTAGAGCACGGAGCATGCTGCTCTCATCACCCTTCTTCACTTCGACGGTGACCGAGAGATCGCCCGCGGCGACGGACTGTAGAACTGAAGCCGCATAGGCGGGCTCGCCGCCCAACTGTTTGAGGAGACTGCGAGTCACGAGCATGGCGGCGGCAATCGCCATGACGACGGCCAACGCCCCGAGGCTGAGAATCAGGGTCCGCGCGCTTGCATACGTCTCGCGTGCCTGGGCTGCCCCTTGATCGCTCAGCTTGTCTTCAACCTCGGCGAGTTGGTCCAGTGTGTCACGCATGGCAGCGTTGTTCACCGAGGCGCCGGAAGAATAATAATATTGGAAGGCCTCCTGCTGCTTGCGGGCGAGGCCCAGCTCCGCGGTTTTTTCAAATTCGGGGATCAGCGCCTTCCACTGCTTGCGAACGCTGGCGAGCAGATCCTTTTCGGTGGCGCTGGTGCCGGCCAGCGAATTGAACAGCTTGTCCAGCGCGTCCGACTCCGTGTCGAACTGGTCGAATGCCTTGTGCAGCTTGCCCTCTTCGGCCTTGAGCTTCTCATCCTGGGTCATCAACATCAGATTGCGGATCCTGACAGACACCTCATAGGCCGCCGATCGCATCTGGACGGCGTGACGCGCTTCGACAATGTTTTCATCCGTGATCGCCCGTAGCACTTCGTTGATCCGTGCCATTCGCGTCACTCCGACACCGATCACGCTCAACAGCAGCAACACCACCACGCCGAAGGCCAGCATCAGCCGCGTGCTCACTTTCATATCCGAAAACATCCTCTACTCCTGGTTCTGAATCTCCGCGGCCACGTCGATGCCGCGTCAGGCAGCCGGTATCGGCCGCGCCGACTCATGCATTAGGCTGCACGGCGATGCACTTTTTCCGCGAGGACCGTGGCGTATTCAGATTGATGCGCCGCGGGAGGTGGGCGCAGATCAGGGCCGACCCCGCGGCGCAACGTCCGTCGCGCCGCGAAAGCCGTCGAGGAGTCGGATTACGGAGACCCTTGCTGTGACGCAGCTCCTTGATCGCCAGCGCCTGTCGCGTTCACTTTGATCGGACTGACATTGTCGAAGCTGCTGGTTTCAATCGTGTTGTTGGTGACATCGCCCGAGCACGCAGCCAGACCAACGTAATATGTGCTCGGCAGCGCGATCGTACTCGTTCCCACCGTAAACCAACTGATCCCATCGGAGGACTGATACGCGGTAAACACGTTACCCGCGCGCCGCAACCTGAACCAGGCGGGCATGGTCGTGTATTCATTGCCCGTGGTCCATGTCATGGGCCCTCCGGCGCTGGACCGGACTCCCATCTCGGCGATGCGCCGGCCCAAAGAACCCAATACCAACGTCACGGCCGGGTCCTCGCTGCTCAGGCCCGCGCGCATCATCAGACCGGTATTGCTCATTTTGGCCCCACTGACGGATGCCAGGCGCGCGGTCAGCGTGAAGTCACCGGTGACCTGCCGATAGACGAAGCCGAAGGTATCGCTGCCCGAGGGATTGGTCGAGAGATAGCTGCCGCCCACACCGCCGATACCACTTCCCTGCCCTGACACCAGGAGCGTGTTGTTGGTGACAGTTGCATACTGGGCGCTGCCGGCGGTCTGGACCGTGCCGATATCTGCGTTGAGCCAACCGGTCGGCAGTGCCCCCGCGGCCATGGGAGTGGCAGAAGTGGCGGCGCAGGCCTTGCTGGAAGCGCTCGTACCAGACTGATTCTTTGCCTGAATTGCGTAGGAATACGTTACGCCGTTGGTGACGGTCGTATCGGTGTACTCTGTCAGAGTAGTCTGATTCAGTGTTGCGATGGTCTCGTAGGCGCCACCATTAGTAGAGCGCAGCACAATGAAACCGTTGGCCTTGGCCACCGTCGACCAACTCACGTACACGCGTCCAACTGCCGCCGTAGCTTTCACATCGGTCGGAGCCTCTGGAGCGGGCCCGGGTGGGTTGGGTGAGGCAGCGGCATTCAGCGTAAATGTCAGGGTTCCATAACCGAAGTGATCGATACTGCCGTGCTCCGGCCGCATCAGCTCGGCCAGGGCTTTGCTGTTTGGAGTGTTCAAACCCTGCAGCACGCCATAGTGGTTGTAGATCAGCTCCCACACGGGGCGATCATCCAAGCGGCCGCGGCCGTTGGTGGAAATCCAGAACTGGCGCACATTGTCGCCACAATTGTTGTACGTCTTGTAGGGCACGTCGCGCGCGGCGTTGTATCGAGCCGTGTACTCGGCCCCCGCCAGGAGCCGATTTCCGGCAAAGCCGAACAGATCAACACCCTGGTTCCATGCGGTCTGGGCGGCGTAGCCCAGCAGTCCGACACCGAGCTGGTCGTGTTCCTGGTCGCGCCCCGCCTCATTCCATTGGCCGAGGTTTCCGGACCACAGGAAGTAGACCGCGTTCATGATCGCGCCGTTGCCCGCCCCGCTCTGATAGTAATCCACTCCCTGGTTGAACCAGGCGACGTTGTCATTGAACACGCCCATGGCAATGAGCGCCCCGATGTTGGCTGCGTCCCAGTTCGCCCAGTAGTAGCTGATGCAATAACCGTTGTGATTGGTGAGAAACTCGTTCACCGCCGGATAGAAATAGTTGCTCTGCATGTTCTTGAACGCGGTGATATCCGTGGGCGACCAGCCGGGATACAGCCGCAGCACCTCAGCGGCCAGAGCGAAGTCCTGGATTGGAATGGCCTGCAGTCCGTAGACATCGGGCGGTGCGGCGGTTGGAACCTGGCTCACCGCCGCCGACCATGCATTCAATATCCTGACCGCGGCGTCCGCATGCGTCGTATCACCCGAGATGTACCAGCGAATCGCATTCAGGTAGGCAGCGTGGGCATCCTGATCGGCCCGTTGGCGATTCGCCCCCAGGTTGGCTCGCGGGGCGGCGGTATAGGTGCTCTGGGCCAGGGGATCGACAATGAGCAGACTCCAGTCATCGATCCAGGGATGCGCGCCGGCAGCGACCTGCGTCTTCATGCGATCCAGATCCACCTGTGTGTGCAACCCGCCGGGGTGCACGAACTGCGCGTTCGCTGTCTCACTGACCACGCAGGCCAGCATGAACACGAGACTGACGATGCCGACTCTCGACTGCTTCACCGCGTGCATGGCGCTTCCCCTGTGAGCACCCGAACTGTTCCGGGTGAAATAGGATATCGATAACATACTATTTATTGCAATAGGCTCCCCGTGCCGGGTTTCGCGACACCCGGGCATGTTATCGGTCCCATTTTCCTGGTTTCCCGAACCGCCTACGCAGCGCTGGATTCGGCACCGGCGTTGCGCTATGTTATCGATAACTGATTTATATGACTCAGCGGATATCGCCAGATACCGCTCGAGCACACGCCCCGGAGCCAAGCGCCGGGAGCAAGATCGGTAAGGGGGCCCAACATGAATGGCAGACAACAGATCCTCGTGAGTTTACTCGGATCCACCGGCGTGGCCGCCTTGGGCACGCCCGTGTACGCGCAGACCGCCGCGCCGGCAACTACCCGGAGTGCTTCAGCAAACGCAACGGATTCCACAACCAACCTGCAGGAGGTCGTGGTCAGCGGCGTTCGCAAAAGCCTGCAATCCTCGGTAGCGGTCAAACAGAACATGCAGGAAATCGTCGACTCGGTGTCGGCGGAGGACATCGGCAAGCTGCCCGACAACAACGTTGCCGAAACGCTGACGCGCATCCCGGGAGTTCAGGGCTACCGCTACGGCGGCGAAGGCGCATCCCCGGTCGGCGCAGGCAGCGGGCTGACCATCCGTGGCCTGTCAGGCCAGACCGCATCCCAGGTCGATGGCCGCGCCTACGCAACCGCGGGCCTGCGGGAATTCAACATCGAGGACGCGATTCCCGGCATGGTTGCCGGAATCGATGTCTACAAGAATCCGACTGCCGAACATATCGAAGGCGGTATCGGCGGTCTCATCAACATTCGCACGCGTCATCCGAGCGACTTCGCGAGCGCGACGGCTACGGTGGGCGTAACGGGCCGATATAACGAGCTCGACAAACACGTGAAGCCGGAGCTCTTCGGGCTCCTTGCGGACAAATGGGACCTGGAGAATGGCGGACGCATCGGCGTAGTCCTCGGTGCCGTTTACCAGCGGAGCGAAGGCCGCTCGGATAACAACCCCGCCAATGGCGGCGCCACCTATGAGCGCTCCATTCGAGCCGACGATCCGGAATACGCGCAGCGCGCGGCCGCCAACACCAGCAACAATCCCAATGCGCCGTTGGCGGCTTTGGTTGGCCGTTCCGATGTCTGGGGCCTGGTGAATGTTCCGACCCTCGCCTGCGACAACGTCAAAACGCCTTGCAATGTTCCCGATTTTGCACACGCGGGTCTCGGTGGAACCGCGCTGAATGCCAGTCAGATCGGCAACGTGATGTCGGCCACCGCCCAATCCCAGATACCGGTGGGTGAAGAAATCATCAAGCGCACCCGCAAAGGATTTCAGCTGGCGGCCGACTGGGTCGTGAACGACCACCTGCGCCTGTATGCCGAGAGTAACTACACCTATTACCTGTACAATCAGAACTACCTGTTTCTGAACAGTGTCGATGGCCGTAACGTTCAGAACCTCCAGACCACCCCCTTCGCGCTCACCGAAGGTCTGGCCAATCGCAATCTCAATGGGGGATCCGATGACGTGCTGGTCAGTCAACGGCTGGCGGGCGGGACCTTCCTCAATTCCGACTTGAATGTGACCGGAGGCGACGAGCACCATCCTTATTGGACGGCGATCGCGGCCACGGGTTTCGAGTGGCAGCCGACACCAAAACTCGCGATAAAGGGCGATCTGGCTGTTACGAAATCGGAGGTCAGGGACGATAACCGCTCGGTTAACATCGCCTCTGCGCCGGCGTTGTGGCAATCCACCGGCATCGGCGGATGGGCCATCACGCGTGATCTCACTGGTACCCCTCATACCATGACCTTCTCGGGGCCTGATGTAGGCTCCACGTCCACGTGGGCGGGCAACTTCTACAATGACGGGACAAACAATCTCACCCAGGACAAGGGAATGGCCGTGCGCCTGGATGCCAAGTATCAACTCGACAGTGGCTTCTTCCAGGATTTCAAAGTGGGTACGCGCTACGCCCCAACCCAGGATCGTTTCTGGAATTACGGATTTACCCAGAACTACAACCTGACCTCGGACGGCCTGGGGCTCGCCGGCTGGCCGGCTTCTCTCGGGGGCACCGCCTATCACTCGAACGGCATACCGGCCGCTGACTTCGCCAACCTGCTGCAGGGCTCGCTCACGAACTTCATGCATGGAAATGCGGGCTATTCCGGCGGCTACCTGGCCTACTCACCGGCTCAGTTGCTGGGGGATGTGGTCCGCAACAATTTCCCGCTTGCCAACATTCCGGCCGGAGCCACGCGGTCCGAACAACTGCTGCAGCGACGCGTCGAAAAGGAAGAGACGTCGGCTGTCTACCTCATGGGTGATTTCGCCGGCTTCAACGACAAGATCAAGGGCAACCTCGGGGTCCGCGTAGTTCGCACCCACCAGTACAGCCAGGGTTATGCCAATGATCTGACCCAGACGCCCGTGGCCATTATCGCCACCGCCGATTCCAAGAATTACACCAACACTCTGCCCTCCCTGAACGTGACGTACTACGTGCAACCCGACGTGCTGGTGCGATTCGGCTACTCAAAAGGCATCACCCGACCGTCCTTCGCCGACCTGAACCCGGCCGTTGCCCCCAACATCGCAACCGGCCTCGGTACCGCCGGCAATCCGGATCTGAAGCCACTGAAGGCGGATAACTATGACATCGCATTCGAGAAGTACTTCAATTCCACCAACTATGCGTCCTTGGACTTCTTTGACAAGGAGTTGAATGGGTTCGCCTACGGACTCAATCATTGCGAGATCGTCCCGAATGCGCCGCCGAGCAGCGCCGCGTTTGCCGCGGCCATCGGCTGTCAGCCCGGTGAGTACCAGATTGCCCGTCAGACCAATGCCGGCAAAGGCTATGCGCGCGGGATCGAAGCGGCAGCCCAGACGTTCCTGGATTTTCTGCCCGGAATCTGGCGGCATTTCGGCACCTCCGCCTCGTTCACCTATGTCGATACAGAGAACCCGGTGAACTTTGGCACGGCGAGCAACCCGCGCATCGTCAACGTGCCGCAGCCCTTCGTGTCCAAGTACAACTACACGGCACAGGCATTCTACGACGATGGAAAATTATCCGGCCGCCTCGTCTACACCTGGCGTTCGGACGAGATCCTGTTCGGCGTATCCACGAATCCGATCGACGGACGCTACATCGGTTCCTACGGCATCCTCGATGCCTCGCTGAACTACAACCTGAAGGACGCCCTCTCCATTACCTTCAACGCCAACAACCTGACCGACAAAGGTCTCGACCGCTTCGTCGGTGAGCCTGCCTACGCGACCGGAATCGAGCGGCAGCATTACATCAACGGCCGTACCTACAGCCTCGGGGTCCGTTACAAGTTTGGCGGTTAGGCGGGGCTGATTGCTCGAATCGGCCGGCCGCTCGCATCGGTGGGCGGCGTCGCAGCGAGCGAGAACCAGGAGCAGAGCCAGAAGACGCAAGCGAAGCCCGCTATGAGGAAGTAGGTATGCTGGAAGCCGAGACGGTCATAACCGATGCCGGCCAGAGGTGAGAACAACGCAAGTCCCAGCGAGTGACCGAAGCTGACACCCACGAGATAGATCGTGGACGAAAAGCGGGTGTCAAAGTGGTATGCGATGTAACGGAATATTGAAACCGACAGTATCGGCAACTCCAGGGAGTGCAGCATCTTGCAGGCGCAGATGGCGAGTGGGCCGGCCGCCAGCCCCGATCCCGCGATGCGCACGATCATGATGCCCGAAGCGAGCAGCAGGCCGTAACGCGCGCCCGTGCGCATGACAATCCAGGGGGCAACAAACATCATGCCGGCTTCCACGAAGATCTGCGCGGAGCTGAGGTAACCGAACATCTCGTTGCCGCGCGCCGCCGTCGGGAACAGCGAAGCGAAATAGAAAGGGAACTGCTGGTCGTAAACGAGGTAAAGATTGGTGACGCCCAGAATGAGCACCATGAAGCCCCAGAACTGCGGCAACCGCAGGATCGATACAGCCTCGCGCGGACGCAGCGCAGCCTCCACTGAAGGCCCGCTCGTGTCCGTCCCGAGGCGCGCAGCGAGGATGATGGGAATCAGCAGGACCCCGGCCACTGAGGCCAGACAGAAGTTCAACTTGGGATCGAGGTTGTAAAGGCGCCCTGTGAAGACCGCGGCGCTTGCGTACCCCAGTGAGCCCCACAGGCGTGCGCGGCTGTATTCGAATCCATATCGGCGCCCTACCCGGTCCACGAACGACTCGAGGGCGAAGGGCCCGGCAACGAAAGTCACGCCCAGGTACAGCCCTCCCAACAACGCCCCGAGCAGCAGGTTCACATGCAACAGCGGTGCATAGGCGAAGCGGAAAAAGAGGAACGCCAGGACTACCAGGCAGGCAAGCGTCACGGGCACGAGCTTGCGCAATCCCATCCGGTCGGAAACGTAGCCAAACACCGGCTGCGCCAGCATGGCGGCCACGAAGTTGGCCGAATAGACCGTGCCCACCGCCGCGCCACTCAAGCCCAGCGAGCCTTTCAGCCAGATCGCCAGCATCGACATGCAAGCGGCCTGGGCGAAGAAGAAAAAGAACAGGAAAGCGCTCAGCAGGCTGTAGTTGGTCCGGCGGCTCGCGCGCGCGGGCGGCAGCCTATCGGGCGGCGCTTGCATCTGACATGCTCGGTCTGTTATTGATACCAGATCATACACAGCCGCTGCTGCCGGGCAAGCGCATTCACCAGGCACGGCGATCTCGATGGAGCGATGGGCGTCATGAAGTCAAAGTCCGCACGGGGTCGAAAGCGCCCTGCGACACGTACGCCGAAAAAAAAGGCCATTCCGACCATCCATGACGTTGCGCGGCGCGGTGGAGTCTCGGCGATGACAGTGTCCCGTGTCATCAACGGACACAAATACGTGAGCGCGGAAACGCAGGAGAAGGTTTATCGCGCCATCAAGGATCTCGGTTTCTCACCCAACGCCGCGGCAAGAAACATCCATGGTGGCGCCCGGATCGCACTCATCTACTCCAACCCGTCGTCCTCGAACCTCACCAATTATCTGATGGGCGCGTTTCGGCAGAGCGCTATCGGCGGATGTCAGCTACACGCGGAGCCGGCGACGCTGTCGGATCCGCTCGAGGGACTCAAGAAGCTCGTTTCCGCCGGCATCGATGCCGTGATCCTCCCTCCACCTCTGTGCGACTCTGATGCTGTATTTGGCTTTCTCGAACGCAAGGGCGTGCAGGCATTGAGCTTCGCGACGGCGGAGCTGCGGCCGGATCGTTCGGCGGTCATCATCAATGATTTCGAGGGTGCCCGGATGATGACCGAGCATCTGCTCGAGTTGGGTCATCGCGACATCGCCTTCGTCCAGGGCGATCCCGCGCACTCGCCGGCGAAACGACGTGAGGCCGGATTCCGCCAGGCCATGGCGGATGCCGGTTTACAGCTCGAGCCCCGCAGAATCGCCCCGGGATACTTCACCTACCGCTCGGGGCTGCAGGCGGGCCAACAACTTCTGGAATCCAACGATCGCCCCACGGCCATCTTCGCTGCCAACGATGACATGGCAGCGGCCGTCTCTGCGATCGCACACGGCCTGGGCCTGTCCATCCCGGGCGACCTGAGTATCGCCGGTTTTGACGATACGCCCGTTGCCACCACCGTATGGCCCGAGCTCACGACCATCCGCCAACCGATTGCCGACATGGCCTCCGCGGCGGTGGAGATCATGATCGATGCGGTGCGCCGCGCACGGCTGGACGAGGCTGCCAAGCCGCAACATCGATTCATGCCCCTGTCGCTGGTGAAGCGCGCATCAACCGCGGTTCCAACCCGCTCCAGATAGTGACCCAACTGCGCTCTCCGCAAGGCGACCCCTCCGACCGTCATCGAATCGATGCGGCGATTGAGACGGCATTGGCGCGCGTCAAGGCCATGCTACCGCGCTTCACGGAACAGTTTCCGGCACCGGCATCGACCAACGGCACGTACGGGGCGATCGACAATATCGAATGGACCTCGGGTTTCTGGACCGGAATTCTCTGGCTGAGCTATCAGCTCAGCGCAGATGAGGAATTCCGCGCCGCCGCGCTCGAGCAGGTGTGTAGTTTTCAACATCGAGTCGATAACGAGATTGGCACTGATCATCACGATCTCGGCTTCCTGTACTCCTTGTCCTGCGTTGCGGCCTGGAAAATCGACGGCGACAGGTCAGCACGCGCCAGTGCCCTGAAAGCGGCCGACCTGCTGCGCCGCCGCTATCTCCCGGTAGCGGGCATCATTCAGGCATGGGGCAATCTCAACGATCCGGCCCAGGCGGGCCGCATGATCATCGACTGCAACCTCAACCTCCCGCTGCTCTATTGGGCCGGTGATCAGACCGGCGATCCCGCCTATCGCGAGGTCGCCGACAACCATGTCGCGCGGGCCGCCCGCTATCTGGTGCGGTCCGACGATTCGACATTCCATACCTTTCACATGGATCCGCTCACGGGCGCTCCCCTTCGGGGTACGACCCATCAAGGCTACAGCGATACATCCTGTTGGTCTCGTGGCCAGGCCTGGGGCATGTACGGCTTTCCCCTGGTCTATCGTTACAACGGCGCGACTTCGCTGATCGCCCTGAGTGCCCGCCTGAGCCGCTATTTTCTGGCGCGGCTGCCAGCCGATCAGGTCTGCTGTTGGGATCTGATATTCGTGGATGGTGAGGCCGAACGCGATACTTCTGCTGCCGCGATCGCCGTCTGTGGACTGTTGGAAACGGCACGGCAGCTGCCGTTGACCGATGCGAACCGCGCGCGCTTCGAAGCCGCGGCTCGGGCTATTCTGCTCAGCCTGATCGACAACTATGCCCTGGGTGAGCACGATCCGGGGGACGGTCTCCTGCGTGAGGCGGTTTATCACATGCCCGAAAAAAGGGGCGTCCGTGAACGCGTGATCTGGGGCGACTACTTCTATCTCGAAGCACTGATGCGCTTCACGAGAGTGTGGGACCCGTACTGGTGAATCACACACGGCGCGCATTTACGAAGGGCTGCATCGCCGTCGCAGCCATCACCGCCACAAACGTGCAGGCGGCGAAGCAACGCTCGACACGCCTCACTGCCAGCTCCCCCGATGGCAACCTGATAATGACTCTGGATCTCACCCCAGGGATGCCCCGCTGGAGCCTCGCTCGCGGCGCCACGCCGGTAATGGCCCCTTCCCCGGTTTCTCTCCAGTTGGCTTCCGGAGTCTTTCTGGGCGCGAGCGTGGAAATTCTCGGTGTTTCGCGGCAATCGTATTCAGGCAACTGGACACCCCGATTCGGTATCAGCGCGAGCTATGACGAAAGCTCCAATGAGCTTACGGTGCATTTGCGGGACACGCAGACGGACATTCACTACGACCTCATCGCAAGAGTCTTCAATACCGCAGCCGCTATTCGCCAGGCGATCGTGAGGACCGCTGGTCAGAGTCGCGTACGCCTGATGGGCGAGCAAACCGGCTACTGCTTTCCCGTGTCCGCGACCTTTTATGCCAGTCGCGATGAGGGAGAGATCCTCGTCGGCAAGCTGCACGCAGGTAGGCTCGGACCCAACTTCCCGATGCCCGCCTGGCCACCGCTGACAGCGCACGAAGATCCGGGACAACTGTTTGATTACCCGATCACCGTAGACATCGGCAACGGCCTGTACGGACTGATGGCCGAGTCAGACCGGCCGCACTATCCGCGCGCCATGCTGCGCGCATCGGGCAGCAACTGCCTCGAAACACACCTGATGCGCTATCCAGGTCGGACGCTCGGGCCCGACGGCGTTGATGTGCCAACACCGGAGGAACCTGAGTTCGATCTCGATGTCGGGCAACGGACCCCATGGCGAATCCTGATTGTGGCTGAGACGCCTGCTCAGCTGATCGAGCGCGGCGGCATCATCCAAACATTGGCAACGCCCTGTGTGTTGGAAGACACCAGTTGGATCCAGCCGGGTCGCGCCTATCGCGTGCGTGGTGCCTATACCACTGCCAACGGGATAGCCGCGGTGGACTGGGCGGCGACACGCAAACTCGGATACATCGAGTACGACGCGCATTGGTACGGGGACGGGACCGATGACTCCGACGCCACAGTGCCCGTTACACAGTTGGACATCCGCAAGATCATCGAGTACGCCGGCTCGAAGGGCATCCGCACCATGCTCTACGTGGACCGCGCGCCTGCCATGAAGCAGTTGCAGGCCATTTGCAAAACCTATTCCGAGTGGGGTGCCGCGGGAATCAAGTTCGGCTTCATGTGGGAAGGCCGCAAGTCAGACGCAGACGTACTCTATGGCATCATCGAGACATGCGCGGAGCATCGCCTGATCTGCGACATTCATGACGATATCCGGCCGGCCGGGCTGGAACGCACTCTGCCCAACTACCTCGCCCTGGAGGGTGTGCGCGGCAATGAACAATTCCCCCCTGCCCGGCACAATGTCAACCTCGCCTATCAACGCGCCATCGTGGGCCCGATGGACTACACCATCTGCTATGCCCAGGATCGAAATCAAACGACCAACGCGCACCAACTGGCCCTGACAGTTATTTACTACACACCGCAAGCGTATCTCTATTGGTACGACTCATGGGAAAAGTACGTCGGGAAGGCGTGGCCCGAGCTCACGTGGTTTGACGATGTGCCTGTCACCTGGGATGAAACACGGGCCCTCGGCGGCGAGTTGGGTGAATTCGTCATCGTGGCTCGCCGTAAGGGTCGGCGCTGGTATCTGGGTGCCATTACCAACGAGCAATCGCGCCGCGCCACGGTTTCCCTGGAGTTTCTGAGCAGCCACTCGAGCGCCGGGCACACCCGCTGGCGCGCGCATCGCTACAGCGATGGCGAATGGAACAAATGGGTCTGGAAGACCGAGGTCAACCTGGACGAATTCGAAGTCACGCCCGCGACCGTCCTGCAGATCGCCCTGAACCCCGCGGGAGGCCAGGCGATCCTGTTCGAGCCAACGTAGCGGCACCTGGAGCGCACCTCAGCCCTATCCGCATCGAGTTCGCGCAGTGCGCATTGCGCTGCGAAGCCGCTATGCTACAACACCCGGCTGTCTCGAATTGGCGACTCCCGATACCGCCGCTTGTGACTCAGTTGGCGTGCGCCAGGAGTACGGTACGGGTAGCATCCGCCGCGGCGCGGCAGGATAATTGATACAGCCGAGCTTACGATTGTCGTGTATGGGTAGGGTCCCCAAAGGAGCTTGCAAGGCAGATGCACAACGGTGAGCTCCCACCCCCGGCCCCCTCCAAACCTCGCATCCTGTTGGTCGAAGACGAAGCCGTGCTGCGTGGCCATCTGGCCCGGGTACTCTCCGATGAATACATCGTGGATACGGCTGGCAACGGCCAGGAGGCGCTCGAGTGCGTGATGCGCTCTCCTCCCGTGCTCGTTGTCACCGATATCGTGATGCCCACCATCGGTGGAATCGAGCTGCTCAAGGCCCTGCGCAGCCAGGAGCAAACCCGGATGATCCCGGTATTGCTCATTTCGGGACTTGCGATCCAGGAACAGCGCATCGAGGGTTTCAAGGAAGGCGCGGATGGTTACCTGGCCAAACCGTACACGGAACATGAGCTGCGCGCGTATATCGGTTCGATGTTGCAATCGGCCGCCCGGCGCGCGGCAGCAGCGCTGGCGGAGCGTGCCGCGCTTCTCGAAAGCATCACGGATGGATTCTATTCCCTGGATCGGGAGTATCGCTTTACTTACCTGAACCAGCGCGCGCTGGATCACTTCCACGCGGCGCCGGAAACCCTGCTGGGACACGTACTCTGGGAAGTTTTTCCACACACGCGCGAATCTGTGTTTCAGCAGGAGTACGAGCGCGCCCTGAGCCAGCAGCGCTCGGTTTCGTTCGAAACCGTCTCGCTCATCAGCAATACCTGGGTGGAGGTACGCGCCTATCCGACGCCGCAGGGGTTGGCTGTCTATTTCCGTGACGTTACGGACCGCAAGCGGGCCGAAGAGCACTTGCGCGAAGCGGACCGAAAGAAGAATGAATTCCTGGCCATCCTCGCCCACGAGTTGCGCAACCCCCTCGCCCCGTTGCGCAATGGCCTGCACATCCTCAAACGGCACCCCGACCTGGATCCAACCGTTTCGGACACCATCAGCATGATGGACCGGCAGATGACCCACCTGGTGCGTTTAGTGGATGATCTGTTGGATGTGAGCCGCATTACGCGCGGCCGGTTTGAATTGCGCCAGCGCAAGGTGCTGCTCACGGAAGTTCTGGCCAACGCCGTGGAGTCCACGCGAGCCACCATTGAATCGAGCCGACACGAATTGACGGTTGCGATCCGCGCTCCTGGCCTCCATGTCGATGGCGACCCTGACCGGCTCGCGCAGGTTTTCTCGAACCTGCTGTTGAATGCTGCCAAATACACCGACGCCGGTGGACGCATCACACTCGGTCTCGACCGTGAGAACGGCGAGGCAATAGTTACCGTCGAGGACAATGGAATCGGTATCCCACCGCATTCGCTCGAACAGGTGTTCGATATGTTTGCCCAGGTACGCTCGCACGAGGTCCGCGGCGCTGAAGGTCTCGGCATCGGGCTTTCTCTCGTGCGCACGCTCGTACAGATGCACAATGGGACGGTCAGCGCGTTCAGCGAAGGCCCGGGGTTGGGCGCGCGGATCTGCGTGCGTCTGCCGATTGCCACGGCTACCGACACGCCGGTTGTCGCGCCCTCGCCTTCGCCGCGGAATCGAGGTCAACGTGTCCTGGTTGTGGATGACAACACAGATGCCGCTGCATCGCTTGCCCTGCTGTTGAAAATGGAAGATCACGAAGTGTGCACAGCCGCGGACGGCATCGAAGCCATCGAGTGCGCCCGCACCTTTGAACCGCAAATCATCTTCATGGATCTGGCCATGCCTCGGTTGGACGGTCTGGAGGCGGCGCGCCGCATTCGCGGATTGCCCCAGGGCGAGCACGTGCGTATCGTTGCGTTGACCGGATGGGGACAAGAGGCAGATCGGCAACGGACACGCGCTGCCGGAATGGATGCACATCTGACCAAACCGGTCAGTCTCGATGCGCTGCACAGCGTGTTGCGAGGGTCGCGTTGAAGCGGCTGATCCGCTCATCACTGGATTCGTGATGCAAAGCAGCTATTCGATCCCACTCGTTGTCCTTTCCTACGTCGTCGCCGTTCTGGCCTCGCACGTCACGCTGAGTCTCGCGCAGCGCCTGCACCCGACTTACGCGGCGCGCCTGGGACACAAACCATTGTATCTGCCCTGGATCGTGGGCGGCGCGTTCTCGATGGGTACGGGCATCTGGTCGATGCACTTCATCGGCATGCTCGCATTCCATCTGCCCGTGCAGGTAGCTTACGACCTGTCACTGACAGTGACTTCATGGCTGATCGCCGTCGTCGTTTCGGGCTTTGCGTTACACCGCTTTCACCGCAACGATACAACAGCGAGCGGCATCGCGGTGCCCGGTGTCTTCATCGGCATCGGTATCTCGGCCATGCATTACACGGGCATGGCGGCGATGCAGATGTTTCCAGGCATCGACTACGACCCCCTGCTGTTTGCGGCATCGGTGCTCGTCGCAATTGCGGCAGCGATTGCCGCACTGTGGATCGCCTTCAGCTTGCCGCATAGCGGCAGGGGCCGGCATTGGTACAAGATCGCGGCTGCCTCTGTCATGGGCGCGGCGATCGTCGGCATGCACTACACGGGAATGGGGGCAGCTCATTTCGCGCCGAACGCAGTCTGCATCTCCAGTGGCCCGCGCCTGGATGCAAACTGGCTCGCCATCACGATCGCGATGTTTACATTTCTCATCCTCGGCTCGACCCTCCTCCTCTCCGTTATCGATGCCCAACTGCAGTCGACGATCGCGCGTTCGGCGGAAGCACTTCGCAGCGCGAACGAGGAGTTGGAACAGCGGGTATTCGATCGCACCGCGCAACTGCAGTCAGTCAACGAAACCCTGCAATCTCAGATCGCCGCACGGCGCGAGAGTCAACAGCTCCTGCAGGCCATCATCGACAACTCGCAGACGGTTGTGTATGTCAAGGACCTGGACGGCCGGTTCCAACTCGTGAATCGCCAGTTCGAACAGATCTTCGGCCTTTCACGGGATGAGATTCTCGGTCGAACCGACCATCATCTGTTTGCGGCGGAGACCGCGGACGCATTCCGCAAACTGGATGTTCGTGTAGCTGAAGGGGATCACGCCGTGACTGCGGAGGAGACGGTCCCGCAGCCAGACGGGCTGCATACCTATATCTCCGTCAAGGCGCCGTTGCGGGATGAGGCCGGTCGGGTCAACGCCATATTCGGCATCTCCACCGACATCACCGACCGTAAACGCGATGAAGAGCAATTGCGCTCGCAGCTCGCGCGTCTGAGCCTCCTCGATGAGACCACGAGAGCGATCGGCGAGCGCCAGGATCTGCGCAGGCTCTTTCAGGTGGTGCTGCGAAATCTCGAAGAGCATCTGCCAATCGATTTCGGCTGCGCTTGTCTCTATGACCCTGCGCAGCAGACATTGTCCGTTGCCAGCGTTGCCGTAAAGGGCCAGTCGCCCTCCCTGGACCTGGGCGTAACAGAGCAGGCTCCCCTCCGTGTCGACGAGAGTGGCCTGGGCCGATGCTGCAGGCAGGGGCAACTGATGTACGAACCCGACATCAGCGGTTCGCCATCCGCTTTTGTTGCGCAGCTCGCCGGCCTCGGGCTGCATTCCGTCGTGTTTGCTCCGCTGATTGTGGACAGCAAAGTGTTCGGAGTGATGATTGCGGCGCGCCGCGCAGCCGGCGCATTTACGAGCGGGGACTGCGAATTCCTGCGCCAACTGAGCGGTCACGTCGCGCTCGCCGCCCACCAGAGCCAGCTCTATGAGGCCTTGCAGCGCGCGTATGAGGATCTTCGGCAGACGCAGCAGACGGTCATGAAACAGGAGCGCCTGCGGGCTCTGGGTCAAATGGCCAGCGGTATTGCCCACGATGTGAATAATGCGCTCACGCCTGCAGCGCTGTATTTGCAGTCACTTCTCGATCGTGATCGCTCGTTGGGCACGGAGGCGCGCAACTATCTCAGAATCACCCTGCGTGCAATCGAAGATGTCGCGAACACTATCGCTCGCATGCGCGAGTTTTACCGTCCCCGCGAAGCGCAGACTGCACTGCTTCCCGTCGATCTCAACGAAGTCCTGCAGCAGGTTCTGGATCTGACGCGAGCCAGTTGGAACGATATGCCGCAGGAACGCGGCATCCTGATTCGCATGATTCGCGATCTCGAGCCGCGGTTGTCGCGCGTGCTCGGTGCGGAGAGTGAAATTCGCGACGCGCTGACCAATGTCGTGTTGAACGCCGTAGATGCGATGCCCGAGGGAGGCACCCTCACCATACGCTCAAAGTCACTTGGTGCGACATTGGCGCCGGCCGGGAATGGATCGCCGGCACGCGTGTTGGTCGAAGTGTGCGATACCGGCATCGGAATGACCGAGGCCGTGCGCAATCGCTGCCTGGAACCCTTTTTCACCACCAAGGGCGAACGTGGCACCGGGCTGGGCCTCGCCATGGTGTACGGAATGACTCAACGTCATGGTGCGGATCTCGAGCTCCAGAGTGAGGGCGGTGTTGGTACAACGGTGCGGCTCATCTTTCCTGTTGCATCGACGAGTGCATCAGGGGTGGGTAACACGCATGTACGGCCGGTCGGTCAGTTGCGTATCCTGCTCGTCGATGACGATCCGCTGATTTTGCAATCTCTGCAGGACTCGCTCGAGGGAGACGGACACCTCGTGGGTATTGCGGAGGGCGGGCAGGCTGGGATTGATGCGTTCCGTGTCGCGGAGCAGCGCGGGACGCGTTTTGACGTGGTGATTACCGATCTTGGAATGCCTTACGTGGATGGTCGGACAGTCGCAACCACCATCAAATCCCGAGCTCCCGATGTGCCGGTGATATTGCTCACAGGGTGGGGTTATCGCCTGCAGGCCGAAAACGACACGCCCCCACATGTCGATTGTGTTCTCAGCAAGCCCCCCAAACTGCTGGAGTTGCGTGCCGTGCTGGCAAAGCTCGCCGGCGGCGCACGATCGATGGCCGGAACGCCCGTATCGCACTCCGCGTCGTAGCGGAGAGTCAGCGTCACGGCTTCAGGAACCGCGCGAGCGCCAGCGCGGCGCCCCATACAGACAGGACCACCGCTCCCCCGGTAACCAACATCCACAGTTTTACTCGCTCAATTTCCGTGCGTATTGATCCGCGCAGTTCCTCTATCGACGCCCTGACCGATCCGAACTCTTTCGCCACCTCGGTCTTGAATGACAGGAATTCCGTTCTCAAAAGATCAACAGCGCCCCGCAGTGACTTGACCTCTCCTTTGATCTCGGTCACATCGGCCTGCAGGTGCCGCACATCCGATTCCAACTTCCCGATTCGACCCTCATCATTCATCACTCTCTCCTGGGTAGCGCGCGCATTCATCGAAGACTGCCTCTCTTTAACAGACCGCGGTGATGCAGTCCGATCGCGGCAGCATAAGCTCAGATGTGAGCTTCCAGACAGATAAAATATCGGCGCATTTACAGCAATTTTACACCTGCGGGCGAAAAATAATCATCCGCATTGGAGCGGAAACGGCCGTCAGTTTTCCATTCAACACGCGGCTATCGAATTTGACCGAACGTGTAAGTCCGACGTCGAAAACCACACACATGACACCACGGTCAACATGCGTCGGTAGCCGACGAGTCGCCTGCCGTATGGCATCGTAGTAGGGGATTGAGGTAGACTGTCCGCGTCCAAGGACTGGCAACAAAAAAATAAAAGTGAACAGCAGCCAATCGGACAACCCGGGTTCGAAGAACGCAGATATCGAGGCGCTGCGCGCCATCGCGGTGGGCCTCGTGGTGATGTGTCACCTGGGTGAGCTTTTCCGGACGCCGGGGCTCCATCATTCGCCATTCAGATTTACGGACTTCTGGGGCGGCGTCGACATCTTCTTCTGTGTCAGCGGATTCGTCATCACAACCTCGCTGTTGCGCAGGCCCATGCCGGATTCATTTCGCGCCCTCGCAGTCCCCTTTTATATCCGCCGCATTTTTCGGATCTGGCCAGCCGCGTTTCTATGGCTGCTGATTGCGCTCCTGGCGGCCAAATTCGTCAATGCGAGTGGCGCCTTCGGGCACTTCAGGCCGGATTTGCGTGACGGGTTGGCGGCAGTCCTGCAGGTGCACAACGTTTATTGGAGTCTCTGCAGCACCGGGCACACGAGTCCCTGTGGAAAGGAAGTCATCTACTGGAGTCTGTCGCTCGAAGAGCAGTTTTACGTGCTCTTCCCCATCCTGTTGTATTTCGCGGGCCCGAGCCGGCTCCGGTGGGTACTCGGCGCGCTGATCGTGATCCAGTTTCCATTGCCGCGAGATGCCCCGGACATGCTTTGGTTCATCCGCACCGATGCGATCTGCTACGGAGTACTGATTGCGATGGCCGCACAGCAAGGCCGTTTGTCACCGGTTGTGAAGGTTGCCCACAACCATCCGGTGCGGTGCCGATGGCTCGCCTTGCTGCTGGTTGCCGCGGTGGCCGGCTTGTCATTGACACCTGAGATCAAGATCAATGTTGGGCTGATCGCCCTGGCTTCGGCGGGGCTGGTATTGCTGGCGAGTTGCAACCTGGGAGTCATCGTTCCAGGCCAGGGGTGGCTGCGGGCCGGGTTACTCTGGGGTGGCTCGCGGTCATTTGGCATCTACCTGGTGCATGACAGTTGTTTCTGGCTCACCCGCGAAATCTTCTATCGGGTCGACCCTGGCCATCCTGCGGATCACTGGGTCGGTATGGCAGTGACGTGCGGTATTTTGCTCGTTCTCACGACCGAGGTGTCCTACAGGTTGGTGGAAACACCCTTGCGCGAATTGGGTCATCGCCTGTCGAAGCGGGCTGCAGACCGCCGCTCTGGATTGCCTGTAGCGGCGTAACACTTGCAGTGTCGTAGCCGCTGCCGCACATTGCCGAACCCCGAATGCACGGGATCGAGCACATGAAACCCATCAACCGCACCCTTTCCGATCACCTCGTGGAGGCGATGCGCGAGCGCATCCTGTCCTCCCAGCTATCCCCCGATCAGCCCATCCGCCAGGATGTGTTGGCCGCCGAGATGGGTGTCAGCAAAATCCCGCTGCGGGAGGCCCTGGCCCGGCTGGAACAGGAAGGCCTGTTGCGGTCGCACGCGCATCGCGGCTTCTTCGTGTGTGCGCTCAGCCGGGAAGAGGCTGAAGAAGTCTACGCGTTGCGCCTGAAGTTGGAACCCGACGCGGTCGCGCTGGCGGCCGAGCGCGCAACCCAGGCAGAACGCACCACCGCGGAGCAGGTGCTTGCAACACTGGATCGTGTGACGACCAAACATGGCGAGGGCGTGGGCGCCTTCAACCGGGCCTTCCACCTCGCGCTGATCCGCCCCTGCCGGCAGCCGACGACCATAAGCATCCTCGGGCGTCTGCAAGTGCTGTCCGAGCGGTACGTCCGCAAGCATCTCGAGCAGCTCGGCCGCGATGAACGCGCCAACGAGGAACACCGGCAGATATTCAAAGCCTGGGTGGACTGTAAGTCCACCAAAGTGCACCAGCTCATGTTCCGCCACATCGACAAGACGCTGCGGGACCTGCGGCAACAGCTCGATGTAGAAACTGCCGCGAGCAGTCCGCGCCGCCCGCACCGCACCTGACGCCCGCACCGCGCGTCACATCCGCGCCGCGCCGAGTGTCCGGCTTGAAAACTAGTCTCATAGGGATTATACAGTATACGATCCGTAGTCAGACAATTCGGGGGGCTCTCATGAGTCCAAACCGCCGCCAGCTCATGCTGGGAGGGATCTCGTCAGCAATAGCGCTCTGCGTCCGCCCGTCTGCTGGCAAAGCGGCCGAGGGGCTGCTGCCCAAAACGGCCCGCCCTCTTCCCCTGCCCGCCGTGCGCCTGTTGCCTTCGGAATTTGCAACCGCGGTTGAGGTCAATCGCACCTACCTGCTGCAGTTGAATCCGGACCGGTTGCTGCACAACTTCCGCAAATATGCCGGACTCGAGCCCAAGGCCCCTGTCTACGGAGGCTGGGAGGGCGACACGATTGCCGGTCACACGCTCGGGCATTACCTGAGCGCACTGGTGCTCATGCATGCACAGACGGGCGATGCGGAATGCCGTCGCCGCGCTGACTACATCGTCACGGAGTTATCGGTAGTCCAACAGAAGCGCGGCACGGGCTACATCGGCGCATTGGGTCGCCGACGCAAGGACAAAACCGTGGTGGACGGTGAGGAAATCTTTCCCGAGGTCATGAGTGGCCGCATCGAGTCCGGTGGCTTCGACCTCAACGGCTCCTGGTCGCCGCTCTACACCGTCCACAAAGTGTTCGCAGGCCTGCTCGATGTTCACGCGGGTTGGAATAACACCCAGGCACTGCAGGTCGCCACCGGGCTCGCTACCTATTTCGAGCGCGTGTTTGCCGCCCTCGATGACGCACAGATGCAGAAAATGCTCGGTTGCGAGTACGGCGGCCTCAATGAATCATTCGCAGAGCTTTATGCCAGGACTCGGGACCGCCGTTGGCTCGTCGTG
>Ga0268264_10000591_pt1 | contig 44006 bp, 37 predicted proteins | sample KBSSwiS32_FD_190357 | JGI IMG/M metagenome (GOLD analysis project Ga0268264, IMG submission 190357) | Switchgrass rhizosphere microbial communities from Kellogg Biological Station, Michigan, USA - KBS Switchgrass S3-2 (SPAdes) (version 2) | ecosystem: Host-associated > Plants > Roots >... | reverse complement strand
CGCGGCGCGAGATCGTCCGCGCCACGCCACCGAGCCCCGTCACCCCGTACACCGAGACCGAGCCGAAGCTGCTGATGTCGCGCATCGACGAAGCGGCCGCCAAGGGCTACGCCATCGTCATGAACCAGACGCTGGTCGGCGACATCTCGGTCGCCGCGGCGATCACCGACCACGCCGGCCATCCGGTCGCGGCGATCAACGTCGCCGTGCCGACTACGCGCTGGACGGTGGAGAAGGCCGAGGAGCAGCTGGTGCCGCACGTGCAGCTGGCGGCGACCTCGATCTCGCAGGCGAAGATGCCGCGCGGCTGATGCGCGGCACGGCGGCGAGCGCGCACTCGCGGCCGCTCACATCGTCAGGAAGCGATCGCGCTGCGCCTTGGCGCAGGTCCCCATCACCTGCAGCGAGCGCTCGACCGCCGCCGGCCCGATCACGAACGGATTGGGCCCTTGCGCGCCGCGCTCGGCGCGCAGCCTCGCCTTCGCCAGCGCGCCGTCGTAGCCGGCATGGTTCGAGATCAGCACGTCGACCGGGAGCGTGCGCGCGAGTCCGGCCATGCGGTCGGTGGCGGCGATGTAGGTCTCGAGCCGCGGCACTTCCTTGCCGAAGTTGAAGGCGGTGCCGCCCCACAGCATGACCGTGTGCGGGCTGCCGCCCGAGGTGACGTTGAAGACCGGCGACAGGGTGCCCAGGGTGTGGCCGGGCGTGATGTAGAAGGTCATCGTCGTGTCGCCGAGCGTGAGCGTCTCGCCGTCCTTGACGACGCGGTCGCGCTTGGGCGGCGACATCCAGTCCTTGTACGGAAACTCGAGCACGCCGCCGTCCATCTGCGCCCAGTCGGCCTCGCTGGCGATGACGTGCGCCTTGTACTTCTGCACGAAGTAGTTCGCGCCGCCGTAGTGGTCGCCGTGGGCGTGCGTGACGACGACGAACTTGATCTGCGCCGGGTCGAGGCCGAGCTTGACCATGCCGCCCTCGATGAGCTCCTGCGCCTCGCGCGTGTTGTTCAGGGCATCGATGAGGATGATGCCGTCCGAGGTCTTCAGCGCCCACGCCGAGACCCACGACGTGGCGATGTAGTACAGGTTGTCGAAGGCCTGGCCGGGCGGCGGGCTCGGCGCGGCGATCGCGCGGTCGATGAAGCGCTCGAGCGCCGCGCCGCTCGCCCGCACCGCGGGCTGCGGCTGGCAGAGCGTCAGCAGCGCCTTCAGGTCGTCGCCGGCGAGTTGCCGAGCCTGCGCCACGTAGGCATCGACGCTGGCCTGCGAGGCCGCGGCGTCGGCCGCGCTGCCGGCGCCGTACGCGAAGAGCGCGGCGGCGCCCGCGGTCGCCGACAGGAGAAGAAGCATCGGATGGCGCATGGCTCGACCCTCGTGGCGCGACCGTGCCGCGACGCGGACCGGTGCGGAAAGCGACGCTACTACGAATTGAATCGATGCGCGCTCACGCGCGGAGGTCCTGCGCATCGAGCCAGCGCGCGATCGCCGCCGCCGGCGGTAGCGCCGCTGGCCTCAGAATGCATCGATGACCTTGTCTCGATGAGCGCCGTCTCCCCGACGGCCACGCTGCCCGGCGCCTCCTGGCGCGGGGACTTGCTAGGCGCACTGAACGCGACCGCCGCCATGCTCCCCTTCGTGGTGAGCTACGGCTTCATCGCCTATGGCGCGCTCGGCGCTTCCGCGGCGCAGGCCGGGCTCACCGCTTCGGTGATCGCGGTGGTGCTCGGCGGCGCCGTGATGGCGGCGCTCGGCGGCAGCCGCCTGCCCAGCGCGTCGCCCAGCGCCTCGTCGTGCCTGATCGTCGCCGCCGCCGTGCTCGGGTTGCTTCGCGATCCGGCGCTGCCCGTGCACTCTCCCGCCGGCTCCGCGCTGCTGCTCGCCTGCGTCGCGCTGGTCGTCGTCGCAGGCGGCTTGCTGACCATGCTGCTCGGCACGCTGAAGGCCGGCAGCCTCGTGCGCTTCGTTCCGCAGCCCGTGCTCGCCGGCCTCATGAACGGCGTCGCGATCCTGCTCGTCCTGTCGCAGCTCGAGCCGATGCTCGGCCTGGCACCCGGTTCGCTGACGCGCGACGGGCTTCGCGCGGTCATGGCGTGGCAGCCGGCCGCGCTCGCGATCGCGCTGGCGACCGTCGCGGCGGTGGCGCTTGCGGCGTGGCGATGGCCGCGCGCGCCGGCGCCGCTGGTCGCCCTGGTCGTCGCCGGGCTGGCGGTCTGGCTGTGGCAGAGCAACGCCGCACCGGGCAGCGCCGCCGCGGCCTTGCAGCGCATCGGCGAGCTCGACGTCGAGCTGCCGCGGCCCGACGCGCTGATGCCGCTCGCCGACACGAGGACATGGGCGCTCCTGGCGCGGCACTTCCCGGCTCTCGCCTTCAACGCGCTGCTGATTGCCGTGATCGGCGCCCTCGAGTCGGTGATGAACCTGTCGGCGGTCCAGCAGCGCCTCGATGACCGCAGCGATCCGAACCGGGAGCTCCTCGCCGTCGGCGCCGCCAACGTCGTGAGCGGCTTGTTCGGAGGCCTGCCGGTCGTCTACATGCGGCTGCGCGTGATCGCGACGCTGAACGGCGGCGGACGCCGTCGCGCGGCCATGTGGCTCGGCTGCCTGCTGCTGGCGCTGACGTTCACGATCGGCCTGCCCCTCGTCGAGCCGCTCTCGACCGCCGTGATCGCCGGCGTCGTCGTCGCGCTGGCGTGGACGCTGGTTGACCGATGGACGCGGCAGCTCGTCGCCCACTGGTGGCGCGGCGATCACAGCGCCGACCTGCGCCGCAGCCTGATCATCGTCGTCGTCGTCTCCGTCGTCATGGTCGTCTGGGGCATCGGCGCGGGCGCGGTCATCGGCGTGCTGCTCGCGGCGGTGTCGTTCATCCGGACCTTGAACCGGCAGGTTGTTCGCAACCGGTACAGCGCCGCCGACTTTCCGAGCCGTCGCGTCTACGAGACCCGGGACGAAGCCGCCCTCGCGCCGCTGCGTTCGCGCATCCGCGTGCTTGAGCTGGAGGGCGCGCTGTTCTTCGGCAACGCGGATCGCCTGGCGCAAGAGGCCGAGGGCCTCGCCTCCGACACCCTCGACCTCGTCGTCGATCTGCGCCGCATCTCGACCATCGACGCCTCCGGCGCGGTGGCGCTGGCCCAGCTCGGGCAGCGGCTCGGCGGGCGCGGCATCCGGCTACGACTCGCAGGCGTGCGCCCTTCGGAGCGCCACGCCCGCGCCCTGCTCGCGCATGGGATCGCCTTCGCCGCGCCCGACGACCGAAGCGTGCAAAGCAGCGGCCTGCGCGTCTACCAGGACCTCGACCGCGCCATCGAAGCGGCCGAGCTGCACGTCCTCGCCGCGGCGGCGCCAGAGCACCTGCCGCGCGCCGTCGCGCTCGCCGACTGTCGTGTCCTCGCCGGACTGGATTCAATGCAGCTCGCGACGCTGTCACGGCACCTGCGCGAACGCAGGCTGGCGGCAGGCGAGCGGCTGTTCGGCGAGGGCGAGCCCGGGCTGTCGTTGTACGTGCTGACCGAGGGCTCGATCAGCGTCGTCGACCCGCGCCGCGGCCAGCGCTTCGCCACCCTGTCGCCCGGAATGTGCTTCGGCGAGACGGCGCTGCTCGATGGCGGCGGCCGCAGCGCCGACGCGGTGGCCGACGTGGCCAGCGTCGTCCATGAACTCACGAAGGACGCGCTCGGCCCGCTCCAGCGCGACGAGCCCGAGCTGGCGGCCCAGCTCTACTGGAACCTCGCGCAGCACTTGTCGGAGCGACTGCGCGCCGCATCATCGGCGTGGCGGCGCGAAGCGAATTGAGGGCGTGCGGCGATGTGAGATCGTGGCGAGCTCGACCATCCTGTCGGTGAACGCCTCGGCCGGAGTGCGTCAAGGGGCGCAACACACGGCCGCATCGTCCTTCAGGACTACGCCGTTCGACCCATGCCGGGTGGACGAGCCCGGCTCCTCCCTTCTGAGGACGCGCCGCCGCGACGGTCTTCCTAGAGTGGCTCCGCGCTGACCGAGCGCACCACTGCCAGGAGCCGTCCCCATGAACCCTTCGCCCGAGACCTCCCCCGACGCGGCCCGCACACGTCGTCTGGCGCTGCTGGCCGCTGCACCGTTCGCCGTGCTCGCGTTCGCGGTCTATGCCTTCACCGGGCTGCACACCGACGCGGATGCCAGCGGAAAGCCGGTGCTGGCAAACGCCGCGCGACCGGAAGCGACGGCGCAAACGCTTCAGGCCGCTCCCGTCAACGTCGACGAAGCGCCCGTGCCGTCGCCGCAAGACGCCGAGCTGTTGGCCTACCACGCGCACGGAGGCTGAGCACTCGCGCACTCCCCCTCCAGCCGACCGCCCGCGCCCGCAAAAGAGAGGACGGCGCGGCGCACGCCGTGCTGGCGGCCTTGCACCCCTCGCCGAAGCGGTGTGCAATCGCTGCTCTGCAGCGGCATCAAGGGTGGGTCGGCATGCGACGCTTCGGCATGACGGCATCGGGTCGCCCGGATGCTGCCCACTTGCTGGTGTGGTTCGTCCTCATCACGACGGCGGCGCACGCCTCACCGGCACCGGCACCGCCGCAGCTGATCGATGAGGCCGTGCGGCTCATCCCGGGAGCCGAGGCGAAGCGCGTCACCCTGCCCGACACGGTGCCGCGACCGGACGCTTCCGACGGCAAGATCTTCGAGGCCACCTACATCGTCCGCGCCGCACTGGGCGCGGCTCGCGAACCGATGGCCGTCTATCTGCCCGGCGTCCTCACGCCTGCTCGTGTGAAGGTCAACGGCCACGTCGTCTCGGACAACGTCACCGGGAACGTCCCCCGAGGTCGACGCGGCGCCGACCGTCTCGTGCTCGCGAGCTTTCCCGCGGAATTCGTGCGACCCGGCGTGAACGAGATCGAGATCACGGTGGCAAGCCTGCGCTGGACGAGCCTCTCGAAGGTCTGGATCGGCAGCGAGCACGAGCTGCGCCGGATGTATGACCGCAAGATCCTGCTGATGGTCGAAGGGCCGATCGTGGCGTCGGCCGTGATCATGGCGCTCTCGCTGTGCGTGCTCGTCCTCTGGGTAAGGCAGAACCGCGAGCCGCTGTACGGCTACTTCGGGTTCGGCGGGTTGCTCTGGGCACTGCACACGGTGTGGACGCTGCTGCCCGACCCCCTGCTGCGGCCTCCACACCTCAGCATCTGGTGGACGATGGGCTTCGCATTCTTCTGCGCGCCGCTCATCGTCTTCTGCGTCCGCCTCTCGAAATGGCGCCTGCCCCGCTTCGAGAAGGTCCTGTGGATCGGCCTCGCGCTCGGGCCTGCCCTGCTCTACGCGGGCTACTTCGCGGGCTTCGGGGGCACGGCCGAGATGTACTGGCGCCTGGCCTGGATCGGCGCGGTGGGCGTCGGCGTGTTCGCGGTCGGCCGCTACGCTTTCGCAGAGCGCAACACGCGGGCGATCCTTCTGCTCGGGGTCGGCGGCATGGCGTTCGCGTTCGGCGTTCGCGACTGGCTGCTTGCCCGCGGCGATACCGACAACAACCCGGTGTACCTGACGAGCTACTCCGGCCTGCTGTTCTTCCCTCTCGTCGCGTGGATCCTGATCGACAACTTCGTCGTGACCGCGCGTGCCCTGAGCCAGCTCAACGTCGAGCTCGAGCGCCGCGTCGTCGATAAGAGCGCCGAGCTGCGGCGCGCGCTCGACGACATGCGCCAGGCGAGAGATGCAGCCGAAGCGGCCGACCGCGCCAAGAGCAGCTTCCTCGCCGTCGCGAGCCACGACCTGCGCCAGCCGGCGCATGCCCTCGGCCTGTACGTCGCCGCCCTGCGCACCGAGCAACTGACGGCGGAGCAGTACGAGCTCACGCAGCGGATGAGCGCTTCGGTCACCGCGCTCGACACCATGTTCAACACCCTGCTCGACATCTCCAGGATGGAGGCCGGTGCCGTCGTGCCCGAGGTGTGCCCGCTCGACCTGGAATCGATGCTGCACCGCGTCGCCGGCGACTTCTCGAGCGAAGCGGCCGGCAAGGGGCTTCGCTTCTCGATGCGGGTCAGCAAGGCGGCGCGAAGCCTGCGCGCGCGCAGCGACCCGATGCTCCTCGAGCGAATCGTCCGCAACCTCCTCGGCAACGCCGTCCGGTACACGCACGATGGCGGCGTGCTCCTCGCCTGCAGGCTGCGCGACGGCCAGTGGCGGATCGAGGTCCGCGACACGGGCCCGGGAATCCGCGCCGACCTGCACGAGCGGATCTTCGAGGAGTTCTTCCAGGTCGACGGCCCCGAGCGGGACCAGGCCGGCGGGCTCGGTCTCGGCTTGTCGATCGTGCGACGGCTCTCCTCTCTGCTCGGCCATCCGCTGACGCTGCGGTCGGCCGTGGGACGCGGCTCCTGCTTCGTGCTAACGGTGCCGGCGACCACCGAAGCGGCACGCCGGCTACAGCCCGTCGCCCAGGTCGGATCGCTGCAAGGACTCGGCGTCGGCGTCATCGACGACGACCCGGAGGTGCGCGACTCGATGGCCGTCCTGCTCGGACGCTGGGGCTGCAAGGTGCTGGTCGCCGAGACCGCCGAGGAGCTGATCGAGCGTGCGGGCGGATCGCTGCGCGAGCGGTTGCAGGTGCTCGTCGTCGATCTTCAGCTGCGCGGCGGGCGCAGCGGCATCGACGCGATCGCGACCGTGACGCACGCGCGCGGCGGCCGCTGCCCGACGCTGATCGTCTCGGGCGCGGCGGCGCCGGAGCGCCTCGCGCAGCTTCGCGCCAGCGGTCTCGAATGGCTGACCAAGCCCGTCGCTGCCGCGCGCCTGCGAAGCTGGCTCATCCAGGCCGGCCGCGCCGCCTTTCTCGCCGACGAGGCCAAGGGGCCTGCGTCGACTTCAGCCGCCGGACGCAGTGACGAGGCGGAGCTCAAGTGGACGTCCTGATCGCCGACGACCATCCGCTCGTGCGCGATGCGCTGGCGACGGTCGTTCGCCAGCTCGAGGAGGACGCGCGCGTCGTCCAGGTCGGCGACTATCCGACGCTCGTCGAGCACGTCACCGCCGCGGTTCCCGATCTGCTGCTGATCGATCTGAACATGCCGGGGATGCACGGGCTCGACGGCCTGCGTCGCCTGCGCGAGCGGTTCCCGTCGCTCGCCGTCGTCGTCGCCTCCGGCCAGGATGACCCGGCGACGATCCGCGGCGCGCTCGCGACCGGCATCAACGGCTTCGTTCCCAAGAGCGATTCGCCGGCGCTGCTGCTCCAGGCGCTGCGCACAGTGCGCGCGGGCGGTGTCTACATCCCGGCGCGAACGCTCGGCGACTTCCAGAACGGCCAGCCTCCGCCGACGATCGACTCGTCGGGCCTGACGCCGCGGCAGCTCGACGTGCTTCGGCTGCTGCTGAAGGGAGAGCCGAACAAGCTTATCGCCCGGCAGCTTGGCCTCACCGAAGGAACGGTGAAGGTGCACATCGCCGCCATCCTGCGCGTGCTGCAGGTGCGCAACAGGACCGAAGCGGTCGTGCGGGCGCGCGAGCTCGGGCTCTGCCCGCCGTCGTAGTCGGTGACGGGCAGGCCGCTGCGCGGCGGTCTATGCCTTTTGGCAGATGCCGTGAGTGCAGGGCTCTCTCCTCTATGTGAAGGTGGCACGGATCGCCGTGCCTCACTAGATTGGGTCCCTCGTCGCGAGCACCCTGCAACGCGACGGTCCGCTCGAGGAAACGCCATGTCACTGCACCGCTTCCGTGTCGACGACGCCGACTGGCATCCGCACCCGATCTCACTCGCTGTCTACATCGCCGGCGTCGCGGTGCTCGCCTGGGGCGTGCATGCCTTTGCCCAGATGCCCGAGGGCCAGGGAGGCGCATCGCCGCGGGCGGAGCCGTGGCGAGCGGCCGAGTCCAAGTGGTCGCGGGCGCCGAAGACGGATCAGCAGCGCGTCGCGCGCTCGGTGACCGCCCCCTAGACCTTCAGTTCACGCCGCAGGTCCGGGAACACCTTCCCCGATCGCCTCGTCGCCCGCGTGCCCTGAGCGCAGCACGACGAACGCCTTGACGATCTGCCCGCGCTCCTCGTCGGGCGCGCCGATCACCGCGCACTCGGCGACGGCCTCGTGGCGCAGCAGCACGTCTTCCACCTCCACCGCGGCGATGTTGTAGCCGGCCGAGATGATCATGTCGTCGGTGCGCGACTGGTAGAAGAAGTAGCCGTCGGCGTCCTGCCGGTAGGCGTCGCCGGTGTAGTTCCAGCCGCCCTTCACGTAGTCGGCCTGGCGCGGGTCGTCGAGGTAGCGGCAGCCCGTGGGGCCCTGCACTGCGAGGCGGCCGATCGTTCCCATGGGCACCTCGTTGCCGTGGTCGTCGACGACGCGCGCGCGGTAGCCCGGCACGGCCTTGCCGGTGGCGCCGGGCCGCGCACTCGCCTCGTCGGCGGCGATGAAGATGTGGAACATCTCGGTCGCGCCGATGCCGTCGATGATCTCGATGCCGGTCGCCTCCTTCCAGAGCGCGCGCGTCGCGGCGGGGAGCGCCTCGCCGGCGGCGACGCACTTGCGCAGCGGCCCGCCGTCGCGCACGGCGATTCTGTTCGCGCGCGCGCCGGCGGCCATCGCGCGGTACGAGGTCGGCGCCGTGAAGCAGACGCTCGCGCGGTGGGCCACGATCGCCTCGAGCAGGTCGGGCGGGCCGGCCTTCTCGAGCAGCACCGTCGAGGCGCCGATGTGCATCGGGAACACCGTCAGGCCGCCGAGCCCGAAGGTGAACGCGAGCGGCGGGCTGCCGATGAAGACGTCGTCGGGCGCGGCGCGCAGCACGTGCGGCGGGAAGCACACGCAGCTCGCCATCACGTCGCGGTGGAAGTGCATCGTCGCCTTCGGCTGGCCGGTGGTTCCCGACGTGAAGGCGAACAGGCACGTGTCGTCGGCGGCGGTGTCGACGTTCGTGAAGGGCGCGTCGTGGCGCGCCATGCGCGCTTCCAGGCCGTCGGCGGCCGAGGGGTCGCCGCCGAAGCAGACGATCCGTGCGAGCGCCGGCGTGGACGCCGATGGCGCCGTGCCCGGCGCCGTGGAGAGCTGCGGCGCCGCCGCCGCGGCCGCGTCGAGCTCGCCGCGCAGGCCCGCGTCGCAGAGGGCGATCGTCGCGCGCGACTTGGCGATGATCTGCGCCAGCTCCTTGGCGCGCAGCATCGGCATCGTCGCGACGGCGATGCCGCCGGCCTTCATCACCGCGAACCAGCATGCGACCAGCATCGGCTTGTTGGCGGCGCGCAGCAGAACGCGGTTGCCGGGAACGAGGCCGCACTCGGCGACGAGGACGTGGGCGATGCGATCGGCCTGCTTCTGCAGCTCGGCGTATGTCCACGAAGGGCCGCCGGGCGCGCTGACGCAGCGCCGGTCGCCGCGGCCTTCCTTCACGTGGCGGTCGAGCAGCTCGGTCGCGCAGTTCAGCCGCTCGGGGAACTTGAGCTCGGGCAGGTCGAACCGGAACTCCGGCTGCGCCTCACGCTTGGGCAGCCGGTCGCGCGCGAAGGTGTCGACGTGGGCGGTGTAGGTGCTCATGGTCCTCGCGGGTGGCAAAGAGGGCTCGACGACGGCGCCGGCATGCGCTACTCGATGACGCGATCCGCTCGCACCAGCACGCCGGGTGGGATCGACACGCCGAGCTGCCTCGCGGTCTTGCGGTTGACGACGAGCTCGAGGATCGTCGGCTGCTCGATGGGCAGCGACGACGGCGCGGCACCTTTGAGGATGCGGTCGACGAAGTAGCCGACGCGCGCGTACGCATCGGCGAGGCGCGGCCCGTACGTGCAGAGCGCCCCGCTGTCCGCCATGAGGGCCCAGCCCGAGATCACGGGCAGGCGCCGCGCAAGCGCGAAGTCCAGAATCTTGCGCCGATGGACGACGACGAAGCCGTCCGACAGCACGAGCAAGGCCTCGGGCGGAGACGCCGCGAGGGCGGCGAGCGCCGAGTCGAGCTCCGCCTCGCTGCGCGTCGTATACGCCGACGTGAGAAGGCCGAGCTGCCGCGCCTTGTCCTCGACGATGGCACGTTCGCGCTCCTGCCCCGGATGCAGCGCGTTGGCGAGAACGCCGACGCGGCGCATCGAGGGCAGGATCTGCTGAACGAGCTCCAGGCGCTTGCCGTTGATCTCGGCCAGCATGAGCGTCACGCCCGTGGCGTTGAAGAGAGGATGGGCGAGGTCGGTCGCGACGCCGGCAGCGACGGGGTCGGCGCTGAACTGGTAGACCGCGGGGACGGTCCGCTTGCCCGTCACGACGATCGTCGTCGCCACCGCGTGGGTGACGATCAGGGCGACGCCGGCGCGCTCGAGGTCGGCGACGAATGTCGGGATCAGCGCGAGGTTGCCGTCGGCAAAGCGAAGATCGAGCGCCAGCGAGTCGGGCTCCGCATGGCCGCGGCGAGCGAGATCGCCGCGCACCGGCGTCAGGAAGCCTGCGGCTTCGTCGGCGCTGCCGCCGCTGATGAAGCCGACCCGGCGCACCGCTGCCCGGGCAGAACGCCATGACGGTGCGCCGGCCCATGCCGCGATGCCGAGGCACAAGCGGCGGCGCGACGGCCCGGCGTCGATGGCCATCTGTGCCTCTTCCCTCAGAACGCGGCGATCCCGGTGATCGCGCGCCCCAAGATCAGCGCGTGCACGTCGTGCGTTCCTTCGTAGGTGTTGACGACCTCGAGGTTGACGAGGTGGCGGGCGACGCCAAACTCGTCGCTGATGCCGTTGCCGCCGAGCATGTCGCGCGCCGTGCGCGCGATGTCGAGCGCCTTGCCACACGAGTTGCGCTTCATGATCGACGTCAGGTCGGTCGACGCCGTGCCTTCGTCCTTCATGCGGCCGAGGCGCAGGCACCCCTGCAGGCCGATCGCGATCTCGGTCAGCATGTCGGCGAGCTTCTTCTGCACCAGCTGGTTGGCGGCGAGCGGCTTGCCGAACTGCTTGCGGTCGAGCGTGTACTGGCGGGCGCGGTGGAAGCAGTCTTCGGCGGCGCCGAGCGCGCCCCAGGCGATGCCGTAGCGGGCCGAGTTGAGGCAGGTGAACGGGCCCTTCAGGCCGCGCACTTCGGGGAAGGCGTTCTCTTCCGGACAGAACACCTCGTCCATGACGACCTCGCCGGTGATCGACGCACGCAGGCCGACCTTGCCCTCGATCTTCGGCGTCGACAGGCCCTTGGCGCCCTTGTCGAGGACGAAGCCGCGGATCGCGCCTTCGTCGTCCTTGGCCCAGATCACGAACACGTCGGCGATCGGCGAGTTGGTGATCCACATCTTCGCGCCGCTGAGCGAGTAGCCGCCGGCGACCTTCCTGGCGCGCGTGATCATGCTGCCGGGGTCGGAGCCGTGGTTCGGCTCGGTGAGGCCGAAGCAGCCGATCCACTCGCCGCGCGCGAGCTTCGGCAGGTACTTCTGCTTCTGCGCTTCGGTGCCGAACTCGTTGATCGGCACCATCACGAGCGACGACTGCACGCTCATCATCGAGCGGTAGCCCGAGTCGACGCGCTCGACCTCGCGCGCGACCAATCCGTAGCAGACGTAGTTCATTCCGCCGCCGCCATATTGCTCGGGGATCGTCGAGCCGAGCAGGCCGAGCTCGCCCATCTCGCGAAAGATCGCCGCGTCGGTCGTGCCGTGGCGGAACGCCTCGGTCACGCGCGGCAGGAGCCGGTCCTGCGCGTACGCGCGCGCGGCGTCGCGCACCGCGCGCTCGTCGCCCGTGAGCTGCTGGTCGAGGAGCAGCGGGTCGTCCCAGTGGAAGCTTGCCTTGGCTTTGGCCATGTGATGTTCTCCTGCTCGGTTCGTGCGGCGGTCGGCCGCTGGTATCAGCCCGGGACGACCGCGGTGACCTCGATCTCGACCTTGGCGCGGTCTTCCATCAGCGCGGTCACCTCGACCGCCGTCATGGCGATGTCGTAGTGGCCGATGATGGCGCGAAACGCCGTGCCGATGTCGCGGCCGGCGGCGAGGTACTCGCGCTTGCTCGTCACGTACCACGTCATGCGGACGATGTGCTCGGGCCGCGCACCGGCGGCGCGCAGGACGGCGGCGACGTTGGCGAGCGCGAGCTTGGCCTGCTCGCCGAAGTCGTCGCTCGTCCAGACGCCTTGCGGCGTCCAGCCGATCTGGCCGGCGACGTAGACCTGGCGGCCGGTCGCGGCGACGCCGTTGGCGTAGCCCTTGGGGCGCGGCCAGCCTTCGGGGAGGAGCGCCTGGTTGGTCGTCGTCATGCCTTGTCCTTGTGGTCGGTGCCATGCGCCTTGAGCAGGTCGCGGCCGATGATGAGCTGCTGCACCTCGCTCGCGCCTTCGTAGATGCGCAGGGCGCGGATCTCGCGGTAGAGCCGCTCGACCGTCTCGCCGCTCTGCACGCCGCGCCCGCCCCACATCTGCACCGCCGCGTCGATCACCTGCTGCGCGCCTTCGGTCGCGGCGAGCTTGGCCATCGCCGCCTCGCGCGTGACGGTGGCGCCGGTGTCGCGCAGCCAGGCGGCGCGGTAGGTGAGGAGCGCGGCACTGTCGATCGTGAGCGCCATCTGCGCGAGCCTGGCCTGCGTGAGCTGGAAGTCGCCGAGGACGCCGCCGAACATCTTCCGCGAGGTCGCTCGCTCCATCGCCTCGGCGAAGGCGCGCCGCGCGAAGCCGAGCGCGGCGGCGGCGACCGAGGTGCGAAAGACATCGAGCGTCCGCATCGCGACCTTGAAGCCCTCGCCTTCGGCGCCGATGCGGCGCGTCGCCGGGATGCGGCAGCCGTTGAAGCGCAGCCGCGCGAGCGGGTGCGGCGCGATCACGTCGATGCGCTCGGCGATTGAGAACCCGGGCGCGTCGGCGTCGACGATGAACGCGCTGATGCCGCGCGCGCCTTTCGACGCCGGATCGCTCGCGGCGCCGGTGCGCGCGAAGACGACGTAGAAGTCGGCGATACCGCCGTTCGAGATCCAGGTCTTCTCGCCGTCGAGGACGTAGTTGCCGGCGTCGGGGCGCGCCGAGCTTGCCATCGCGGCGACGTCGGAGCCGGCGTCGGGCTCGGAGAGCGCGAACGCGGCGATCGACTTGCCGGCGGCGACTCGCGGCAGGTAGTGCGCCTTCTGCTCGGCCGTTCCGGCGAGGCTGATCGCGCCCGAACCGAGGCCCTGCATCGCGAACGCGAAGTCGGCGAGGCCGTCGTGGCGCGCGAGCGTCTCGCGCGTGAGGCAGATCGTCCGTGTGTCGATGTCGTCGCCGGCGCCGCCGTGGATGCGGCCGGCGACGGCGTGGGCGAGCCAGCCGGCGTCGCCGAGCGCGCGGACGAGCGATCGGCACGTCGCGTCGACCTCGGTGCGGTCGTGGCCGTGCGCGTGGCCGAGGGCCGTCGTCGCCCAGGCGTCGAGCTCGGTCGCGAACTCGCGATGGCGCGGCTCGAAGAACGGCCAGTCGAGGGCGTCGGAGATCGCACGGTTCATGGCCATCACCAGGTCGGCGCGATGCGCTTGCCCGGCAGCACGTCGTACGGGTCGCCCCAGCCCGGCGCCGCCTTGAGGCGATCGCGCCAGGCGGCGAGGTTCGGAAAGCGCTCCTCGAGGACGTAGCCGCTTTCGTCGGCCGGGAAGAACAGGTAGCCCGAGAGCGAGATGTCGGCGATCGTGAACGCGTCGCCAACGATGTACTGGCGTCCGGCCAGGTGCTTCTCGACGACGGCGAACGCGTTGTCGATGCGGCCTTTCAGGAACGTGGCGACGGCCGGGTCGGGCGCCTTGGGGGCGAACGACTTCATGAAGCGCCAGGTCGCGAAGTAGCTGGTGAACTTGTGGTTGTCGAAGAAGAGCCAGCGCAGGACTTCGCGCTTCTCGTCGGCGTCCTTGCCGCCGAACTTCCCATGCTGCTCGGCGAGCATCGTCAGGATCACGCCCGACTGCGTGATCTTCGTGGCGTCGTCGAGCTCGAGCACGGGCACCTCGCCCATCTCGTTGATGCCCTCGCGCCACGCCGGGTCGCGCGTCGCGCCGCCCGCGAACTCGGCGAACGACATCGCCACCGGCTGCCACGGCACGCCGAGCGCGCGCAGCAGGAAGGCGACCTTGAACGTGTTGCCCGACTGGGCAAAGCCGTGGAGCTTCAGCATGTGATCAGTTCCCTTCGAACTTCGGCTTCTGCTTGTTGGCGAACGCCTCGTACGCGCGCGTGAAATCCTCGGTCAGCATGCAGATCGCCTGCGCCTGCGCCTCGGCCTCGATCGCCTGCTCGATCGTCATCGCCCACTCCTGGTGGAGCATCGCCTTGGTGATGCCGTTGGCGAAGGTCGGGCCGGCGGCGAGCTCCTTGGCGAGCGCCATCGCCTCGTCGAGCAACTTCGCCGGCTCGACCAGCTTGTTGAAGAAGCCCCAGCGCTCGCCCTCCTCGCCGCCGAGCGCGCGGCCGGTGTAGAGCAGCTCGCTCGCGCGGCCCTGGCCGACGATCCTCGGCAGCATCGCGCACGCGCCCATGTCGCAGCCGGCGAGGCCGACGCGGTTGAAGAGGAACGCGGTCTTGGAGCGCGCGGTGCCGACGCGCAGGTCGCTCGCCATCGCCAGGATCGCGCCGGCGCCGGCGCAGACGCCGTCGATGGCGGCGACGATCGGCTGCGGGCAGACGCGCATCGCCTTGACGAGGTCGCCGGTCATGCGCGTGAACATCAGCAGCTCGGGCGCCTTCAGCCTGACCAGCGGGCCGATGATCTCGTGCACGTCGCCGCCCGAGCAGAAGTTGTCGCCGGCGCCGGCGAGGACGACGACCTTGACGTCGCCCGCGTGGCGCAGCCGCTCGAACAGGTCGCGCAGCTCGGCGTACGAGTCGAAGGTGAGCGGGTTCTTGCGCTCGGGGCGGTTCAGCGTGATCGCGGCGACGCCGCCGCTCAGCGCCCACTGGAAGTGCTGCCCGCGATAGCCCGCGAGCGGGCGCCGGTTGCCGGCGGCGAGCGCCGGGTCGAGGCCGGGGATGGGAATGTCGGTCATGGCGTTTCTGCCTCGGGGGGCTTGAGCTTGTCGAGCAGGTGCACGCGCAGCGTACCGAGATGCGCATGGAGGGTGGCGACGGCCTGCGCATCGAGGCCGGCGAAGAGCTCGCGGATCCAGCGCTCGTGCTCCTCGGCCATCGCCGCGAACGTGCTCTTGCCCTTCGGCGTGAGGCGGACGATCCAGGCGCGCCGGTCGGCCGGGCTCGCCTCGCGGCTGACGAGGCCGTCGCGCGCGAGCTCGTCGGTGAGGCCGGTGACGTTGCCGCCGGTCACCATCAGGAGGCGCGAGAGCTCGCTCATCTTGAGGCCGTCCTTGGCGCGGTCGAGCTGTGCCATGTAGTCGAAGCGCGCGAGCGAGATGCCGAAGCGCTCGCGCAGGCGGCGCCGCACCTCGTTCTCGATCTGGGTCGTGCTCGCGAGCAGGCGCAGCCAGAGGCGCAGCACCGCGTGGTCGCCGCGGCCGGCACGCGCCTCGTGGCCGAGGCCGTCGGCCTCGCGCAGGACGGCGTGCGAAGGGTCGTTCTTCATCGTGGACTCGTCTTGCGGGCAGCGGGTCGGGCGAGGCGCGGCATCACACCCCCAGCGCCCGGTTGGCCGCCTCGAGCGGCGACACGCCGGCGCTCTGCGCCGCCATCGACTTCTCGCGCTCGAGGTTGCGCTCGAGCTGGACCTTGGCCGAGCGGTACTGCTTCGGCCACGGCACGTCGGTGACGCCGATCTTGGCTGCTTCGAGCAGCGTCCACGCCGGATTGGCGAGGTGCGGCCGCGCCACCGCGCACAGGTCGGCGCGGCCGGCGGCGATGATGCTGTTGACGTGGTCGGCTTCCGAGATTGCGCCGACGGCGATCGTCGGGATGCCGGCTTCGTTGCGGATGCGGTCGGCGAACGGCGTCTGGTACATGCGGCCGTAGACCGGCTGCTGCTTCTTGCTGACCTGGCCCGAAGAGCAGTCGATCATGTCGGCGCCCGCCGCCTTGAAGACGCGCGCGATCTCGACCGCGTCGTCGGGCGTGATGCCGCCCTCGACCCAGTCGTGCGCCGAGATCCGCACCGAGATCGGCAGGCGCTCGGGCCACACCTTGCGAACGGCGGCGAAGACCTCGAGCGGGTAGCGCAGCCGGTTCTCGAGCGAGCCGCCGTACCAGTCGGTGCGCTGGTTGGTGAGCGGCGAGATGAACGACGAGAGCAGGTAGCCGTGCGCGCAGTGCAGCTCGAGCCAGTCGAAGCCGGCTTCTGCGGCGTACTGGGTCGCGCGGACGAACTCGGCGGTGACGCGGTCCATGTCGGCGCGCGTCATCGCCCGCGACCAGTCGCTGACGCCATCGAGGTACTGCTGCGGCGACGCCGAGACGAGCGGCCAGTTGCCTGCGGCGAGCGGCTGGTCCTCGCCTTCCCACGGCACGCGCGTCGATCCTTTCGCGCCGGCGTGGCCGAGCTGCATCGCGATCTTCGCCGGCGTGTTGGCGTGGACGAAGTCGACGATCCGCTTCCAGCCGTCGCGCTGCTGCCCGTTCCAGAGGCCCGGGCAGGCGGGCGTGATGCGCGCGTCAGGGGACGGGCACGTCATCTCGGCGACGACCATGCCGGCGCCGCCCATCGCGCGCGCGCCGAGGTGGACGAGGTGGTAGTCGCCCGGCATCCCGTCGACGCACGAGTACTGCGCCATCGGCGAGACGACGATGCGGTTGGCCAGCGTCACGCCGCGCAGCGTGAACGGCGTCAGCATCGGAGGGATCGAGTGGCGCGTCGACTCGCGCGCGACGCCCGCCCGCACCGCGATCCAGTCCTCGAAGTCCTCGACGTACTCCTTGTCGCGCAGGCGCAGGTTCTCGTGGCTGATGCGCTGGCTGCGCGTCAGCAGCGAGTAGGCGAACTGCGCGGGCGGCAGGTTGACGTAGCGGTCGACGTGCTCGAACCACTCGGTCGAGTTGCGCGCCGCGTTCTGGATCTTCAGCACCTCGACGCTGCGCAGCTCCTCGTAGTGCAGCAGGGCGGCGGGCAGGTCGCGCGGGTGCGCACCGATCGAGCGCGCCAGCTCGATCGCGTCCTCGAGCGCGAGCTTGGTCCCCGAGCCGATCGAGAAGTGCGCGGTGTGGGCGGCGTCGCCCATCAGGACGACCGGCGTTCCGGCGCCGAGACCGCCACCGCCGCGGCGGTGGTCGAGCCAGTGCACCCAGCGCTCGCAGACGACGCGCGGGAACCTGATCCACTGCGCCGAGCCGCGCAGGTGCGTCGCATTCGAGATCAGTGGATGGCCGTGCAGCGTCTCGACGAAGAGCTTCTCGCAGAACGCGATCGCCTCTTCCTTCTCCATTCGGTCCAGGCCGGCCTTCTTCCAGACCTCCTCGGGCGTCTCGACGATGAAGGTCGAGTGGGTCGCATCGAACCGGTAGGCGTGCGCCTGGAACCAGCCGTGCGGCGTCTCCTGGAAGTCGAAGGTGAACGCCTCGAACAGGCGCGTCGTGCCGAGCCAGACGAAGCGGTTGCGGCGCATGTCGACGTCGGGCTTGTAGGTCTCGGCGTACTCGCCGCGGACGCGGCTGTTGAGGCCGTCGCTGGCGATGACCAGATCGGCGTCGGCGTAGTGGGCGGCCGACTTGACGTCGGTCTCGAACACCAGCTCGACGCCGACGTCCTCGCAGCGTGCCTGCAGGATGTTGAGCAGGCGCTTCCTGCCGATGCCGCAGAAGCCGTGTCCGCCCGAGACGAACTTCGCGCCGCGGATCGTGACCTCGATGTCGTCCCAGTGGTTGAAGGCGTCGAGGATCTGCGCCGCGCTCTTCGGGTCGGCCGACTGCAGGTTGCCGAGCGTCTGGTCGGAGAAGACGACGCCCCAGCCGAACGTGTCGTAGGGCTTGTTGCGCTCGACGACGACGATCCGGTGCGCCGGGTCCTGCTGCTTCATCAGCAGCGCGAAATAGAGTCCCGACGGGCCCCCGCCGATGCAGACGATCTTCACATCAGCCTTGAATAGTTGACCAGTAAAGCAAGTCTAGGGCGGGCGGCGCCGTTTGGCAAGCGGGAATGCCCGGCCGACGTACCTCGCGGGCGTCGGGCGAGGGGCCCGCCAGACCGAGACGAGGGTTGCGCCGTCGACACGCGCTGTGCATCATCCGCTCGGCATCGACTTGATTGGCGTCGGCACGAGCCAGCTTTCGACATCGACGAGAGGCATCATGAGACGGCGCGCAGTGCTCGGATCTGTGGCCATTGGCGTGATCCCGATGCCGCTCGCGGTCCATGCGCAGCGCGCCAAGGTCGTGCGGATCGGCTTTCTCGGCGCGGAATCAGCTGAGCGGACTCAAGCCGATCTCAACCGCCTGCGGGCGGGACTTCGCGAGCTAGGCTATGTCGAAGGGATCGACCTCGCGTTCGAAGTCAGGGCAGCAAACGGAGAATATGACCGGTTGCCGGGCCTCGCCAAGGAGTTGGTCGGCAAACGCATCGACGTGCTTGTGACCAGTGGCTCGAAGGCCGGAATGGCCGCCAAAGAGGCGACTTCCCTTGTTCCCATCGTCGTGAGCAACATGGGCGACGCGGTGCTCGCCGGATTCTCGGGCAGCCTGGCGATGCCCGGCAGCAACGTTACGGGCGTGTCGCTGATGAATCCCGAGGTGACGGCGAAGCAGTTGGAATTGCTTCGCGAGGTGATGCCGAGAATCGCGCGCGTCGCCGTGCTCATGAATCCAGCCAATCCCAACTATGCACTGACTTTTGCGGCGCTGCAGCGGGTGGCCGAAGGATTCAGCGTCCACGTCGAGCGCTTCGACGCTCAGCGGCCGGGCGAGATCGAGCCAGCGATGCGCACGGTATTGAACGCCGGCCTCAGGGCCATGATCGTCCAGTCGGAAACGCTCTTTGCCGCGCAGGCCGCGCTGATCGCAGAGACTGCCACCAGGCACCGCATCGCTGCCGTGGGCACCAGCTCATTCGCCCGGGCCGGCGGGCTCATCGGCTACTCGGCGAGTCTGAGCGAGCGGTGGCGCGCCGTGGCCAAGTACGCCGACCGCATCGTGAAGGGAGCGCAGCCCGCGCAGCTGCCGATCGAGCAGCCGACCAAGTTCGATCTGGTCGTCAACGTGCGAACAGCCAAGGGCCTCGGCCTCGCGATTCCTCAGTCACTGCTGCTGCGGGCCGACGAGGTCATCGAGTAGCCGCTGCGAGCCTTGGCGTTCGCTCATCCCTCGACCAGCGCGAGGACGCGCAGCCGGCGCCGTGGATCTAGAGCGAGCCGCGACGTTTGGCAAGCGGCAATCTCCAGGCGGTGTAGGCTCGCCCCGGATGAGACGCGCGCCCGCTGCATTCCTCGTCGCCTGCGTCCTGTCGTTCGGCGCGCACGCCGGACCCGATGACCGCGTCGCTCTCGTCATCGGCAATGCCGCCTACCCCGCGGCGCCGCTGGACAACTCGGTCAAGGACGCGAAGGCGGTCGCCTTCGCGCTGCGCGAGCTCGGCTTCCAGGTGATCGAGCTCATCGACGCCAACAAGCTCGAGATGGTCCGGGGCGTCGCCGAAGCGCGCGAGCGCCTCAAGGGCCTCGGCGGCACCGGGCTGCTGTTCTACGCGGGTCACGCCATCCAAGTCGACTGGCACAACTACCTCGTTCCCGTCGACGCCCGGCTCGCCCAGGCGCGCGACGTGCAGTTGCAGACCGTGGACATGCAGTCGATCTTCGACGCGTTCAAGGCAGCCGGCAACCGGATGAACATCGTCGTCCTCGACGCCTGCCGCGACAACCCGTTCGGCCCGAGCGGCTCGAGCAAGGGCCTCGCCCCCCTCGACGCGCCGCCGGGAACGTACATGGCCTACTCGACGGCGCCCGGCAACGTCGCCGAGGACGGCGCGTCGAGAGACGGGAACAGCCTCTTCACGGCGCAGTTCGTCCTGGAGCTGAAAAAGCCGAAGTCGCGCATCGAGGAAGTCTTCAAGCGCGTTCGACTGCAGGTTCGCCAGCGCACCGAAGGCCGCCAGATTCCCTGGGACAGCTCGAGCCTCGAGGACGAGTTCTACTTCGACGAGGGCACGGCCGCGCCGGCTCGGGACGATCCCCGCGTGCGCGAGCGCGAGTTCGCGCTGCAAAAGGCGGAATGGGACCGCATCAGCGAGTCGAAGGACGCGGCCGTCTTCTACGCCTACCTGGAGAAGTACCCGAGCGGCATGATCGCGGCGCTCGCGCAGTCGCGCATCGACGCGTTGCAGGCGCCCAAGATCAAGCCGCAACGCGACGCGAGCGGACGGCCGGGGGACGTCTGGGGCGAAGCGATGAACGACGGCGACCGCTTCTGGTATCACGTGTCCAGCGGCTACACCGGCCGGACGACGGGGATGGGCTCGCTGCGCCTGGAGATCCGCGGCGACGAAGTGTGGGAGATGTGGTTCCGCGGCCACGCGAGCGTCGCCACGGTGCGCGGCACCCGCGCGGGATTCACCGAGAAGGACGAGTCGGGGACCTACGACCCGCCGATCCCGCTGGTGCCCGGGGACGTCTGGCAGGTCGGCCAGACCGCGAAGTCGCGAACGGTGTGGAAGCCGTCGTCCGGACCGGCGCAGTGGATGGACGTGGAGGTCAAGGTCGTCGCGCGCGAGCCCGTCACCGTGCCGCTCGGCACCTTCGACGCTTACAAGGTCGTGCTCAACGGCTTGCGCGAGGACGGCACCCGCATCACGCGCACTTCCTGGTTCGAGCCCGGCTGGTACGGCCCGTTGAAGTGGCATCAGGTGATTCGCGAAGCCCGATCATCGGTTCCTGAGATCACCAGCCGCGAGCTGAGCGGGCGCGAGCGCGGCACCGAGTAGCGCGCACCGGCGTGCATCGACGCCCCGTCGGGCTGCGTTCCCCGCGTCAGGCGGCTTCTTCGACCAGCGCGAGGACGCGCAGCGGGCTGCCGCTGCCCTTCTCGATCTTGAGCGGCGGGCAGATCAGAAGCGCGCCCGTCGGCGGCAGCAGGTCGAGGTTGGTCAGGCACTGCAGGCCGTAGCGGCCGGCGCCGTGCATGTAGTAATGGCACGGGTACGGCGGCCGCAGGTGATAGCCCTGGCCGGCATCGGTGCCGATCGCTTCCGAGCCGAAGCCGAGCACGCCGCGCTCCTCGACCAGGAAGCGCACCGCCTCGGTCGACGGCCCCGGCGTGTGCTGCCCGGTCTCGTCGAAGTTCTGGTACGCCTCGGCGTCGCCGGCGCGCTTGGACCAGTCGGTTCGCATCAGCACCCACGACCCGGCGCCGATCCGCCCGTGCGCCGACTCGAAGCGCTCGATGTCGGCGACGGTCATGAGGTAGTCGGCGTCGGCCTTGACGGGCTCGCTGCAATCGATCAAGCACGCCGGCGCGACGAAGTGCTGCGCCGGGATCGTGTCGACCGAGTTGTTGGCGAGGTCCTTGCCGGAGATCCAGTGGATCGGCGCGTCGAAGTGGGTGCCGGTGTGCTCGCCGCACGAGAAGTTGTTCCAGTACCAGCCGGGCCCGCGCGCGTCGTACGCCGAGACCTCCTCGATCCGGAACGGCCAGCACTGGCCCATCTCGGGCGGCAGCGCGATCTGCGGAAAGTCGGGGCTGAGCGTCTGCGTCAGGTCGACGACGCGGATGCGCCGCGAGGCGAGCGCGGCAGCGAGCTGGGCCAGGAGCGAGGTCGGCGCGGGCGCGACGGCCTTCGCCTTCTTCGTCGCGAGCGGGGAGCGGGCGGGCGTCATGGACCAAATGGTCGCACGACTCGGCGCGCGCGGTGGCGCTCGCTTCAGGTCGGAACGATGAACCCCTTCGAGGCGAACCCCCAGACCATTCGCGATGCGTCCGGCCCGTTGCCGTCGCTGAACCGCTCGCCGTGCGCGCCGCCGCTCCAGGCGTGGCCGAGGCGGCCGACCTCGACCAGCGTCGCCCGGGTCACGCCGCGGTGCTTGAACTCGGTGACCGTCATCGGATAGCGCTTGCCGCGCTGGACGCCGCGCGCTGCGCCGGCACGCGCGCCCGCGGCCGCGGCCCAGACCTGCGCCGCGGCGCGGCCGTTGCCGACCGCGACGACGGCGTCGTGCTCGCCCTGGATCACCATCAGCGGCGGCCAGGCGGCGGCCTCGTTCGCGCTCGCCGGCAGCGGCCCGGGGCGGCGCCGTCCCTGCATCGCGCCGACCGCGGACAGCGTCGAATGCGCCGCGCCCGGCGCGATGCCCGAGTGCATCGTCAGCGAGGTGAAGCGCTCGGGATGGCGGGTGACGAGGAGTGCCGCCATGCTGGCCCCGGCCGACAGTCCCGCGATCGCGACGCGAGCGCGATCGGCACCGTAGAGCGTGCCCACCTGGTCGATCGCCGCCATGATCAGCGCCGCCTCGCCGTGGGCGCGCCCGAACCGGGTGTCGAACCAGTTCCAGCACCCGTTCGCGTTCGCGACGCGATCCTGCTCGGGGTACAGAACGAGGAAGCGCTCGCGCGCGGCGACGACGTTCATGCGCGTGCTGGCGGCGAAGCTGTTCGCGTCCTGGCTGCAGCCGTGCAGCATGACGAGCAGCGGCAGCCGCTCGCCGAAGCGAACGCCGGCCGGGCGGAACAGGCGATAGCGCTGCGCGCCCGTCGGCCCGAAGACGATGCCGGCGAGCCAGTCGCCCGCGCCGCGCGGGGCCGCGCGGCGCGCCCGCAGCGGCGCGAGGGCGCGGCCGAGCGAGCGCGAGCCCGCGCCCAGGCCGGTGCGGATCAGCGCCGCGAGCTGGCGCTGGAAGAGCGCCGGCCAGGACGACGCGGCGCGCCGCTTCGCCATCCGGCTAGCGACGCTTCCTGCGCTTGGCCGCCGACACACCGGTCATCGCGTCGGCCCAGACCGCGAAGACGTCGCGCGCGGCGGTGTTCATCGCCGCGCTGGACTGGCGCCTGGCTTCGGCGGCGATCTGCCCGCGCGCGGTATTGGCGACCGAGTGGGCGCCGCTCAGCCACATGCTCATGAACGGGTTCTTCTTCAGCCAAGGGTTGGCCATGGGGTCCTCCTGCTACTGGCGACATGATCGCGCGGCGCAGGGACCGGGGCCATCGGAGCTCGCGGCACTCTCGCGTAGGTGGATATGCCGCCGTGCCTACTCCAGCGTGATCTTCGCGTCGTCGATGATTCGCGAATAGCGCTGCGCCATGTCGGCGACGTGGCCGGCGAAGTCGGCGGGGCCGAGGTAGGCGGGCTGGAAGCCGACGACCACGAGCCGTTGCCGCACCTCGGCGTCGTTCAGTGCCTGGGCGATGCCGTCGCTGATGCGCTGAACGACTTCGCGTGGCGTTCCTGTCGGTGCCGACACGCCGCACCAGACGACCGCTTCGAAGCCGGGGTAACCGGACTCGGCGACGGTGGGCACCGCCTTGAGCTCATCGAGCCGGTCGCGCGTGGTCACCGCGAGCGAGCGCAGCTTGCCGGCGGCGATCTGCGCCGACACCTCCGAGAGATTGCCGAGCACGGCGCCGACATGGCCGCCGAGCACCGCGTTGACCGCGGGGGCGCCGCCGGGGAACGGCACGTAGACGAGCTTCACGCCCGCGGCGCGCTGGAGCATCTCGGCGGCGATGTGCTGGGTCGTTCCAGGGCCGACGGTGCCCAGCGTCAGGATGCCGGGCTGCGCCCTTGCCGCGTCGAGCCATTCCTTGAGCGTGCGATAGGGGCTGCTCGGGTTCACCGCGATGACCTGCGGCGAGTTGACCATCAGGGCGATCGGCTCGAACCCCTTGATGGCGTCGTACGGCAGCGTCGGCCGCAGCTTCGCGTTGATCACCAAGCTGTTGGCGACGAGGACGACGGTGTAGCCGTCGGCAGGGGCGCGCGCGACGAACGTCGTGCCGACCACCGACCCCGCGCCGGGCTTGGTCTCGACCAGAACCGGCTGACGCCACTGCTGCTCGAGGTTCGACGCGATCACCCGCGCGAGCACGTCGAACGCGCCTCCCGGCGCGAACGGAACGACGACGTGGACGGGCTTGCTCGGAAAGGTCTGCGCGGCGGCAAGAGCGGGCAGGATGCACCCGAGCACCATGGCGGCGAGTCTTCGGGTCATGAGCGTGTCCTCGCAGTGAGACCGGTCAGCGAGCGTAGACGCCTTGGCGCGGCGGGTCTCGGGGAGTTGTGCCTATGCCGCGGCGGGCGGGCCGAAGGCGGCGATCCGCTCGGCGAGCCGGACCAGGCTGCGATCGCTTCCGGCCGGGCCCAGCAGCGAGATCCCGAGCGGTGCACCGAGGCGCGAGCCGAGCGGCAGCGAGAGCTGCGGGAATCCGGCCAGGCCGGCGCCGCAGAGGAGCCGCGTCGCGCGATTGCGGTAGTCCTCGAGGCCGGCCTCGTCGGCGCTCGCGAGCGGCGCGACGTCGGGCATCGTCGGCATCACGAGCACGCCGTCGCGGCCGAGCAACTGCCCGAGGTGGGTGCGGAAGCGCTCGCGAAACGCGCTCGCTGTGGCGACCTCCTCGTCGCTGACCTCGCGCGCCCAGGCGAAGCGGTCCTTCACCCCGGGCCCGAGCGGCGGCCTGAAGCGATCGATCAGCGCGCCGTCGGTCCGCCACGCTTCGCGACCCTGCAAATAGCGAAAGCTCCAGTACATCGCGTCGAAGTCGTCGAGGACGACGTCGACTGCAGCGGCGCGGCCGAGCGCCGACTCGACCCGATCGCGCGGCCCGCGCTGCGCGTCGAGCACCTCGGGCGCGAGCAGGCCCCACAGGTCGGTCGGCGCGAGCAGGCGGACGCGCTCGGGCAGCGGCGCGGGATCGGCGCCGAGCAGGACGTCGGCGACGCGCGCGAAGGTCGCCACGTCGCGCGTGAACCAGCCGCAGGTGTCGAAGCTCGGCGCGAGGTCGAGGACGCCCGCGAGGCTGATCCGCCCGTGCGTCGGCCGGAGCCCGATCAGCGCGCAATGGTTGGCGGGTGCGCGCACCGAGCCGCCGGTGTCGCTGCCGAGCGCGAAGTCGCACAGGTGGTTCGACACCGCCGACGCCGACCCCGACGACGAGCCGCCGCTGATGCGCTCCGGCGCGGCGCCGTTGACGGGCGAGCCGAAGTGCGCGTTCTGGCCGTTCATCGAGAACGCCAGCTCGTCGGTGATCGTCTTGCCGACGAAGCGCGCGCCGGCGTCGAGCAGCCGCTGCACGGTCGGCGCGGTCGTCGTCTTGATCCCCGACATCGCCAGCACGAACGGCTGGCCGCCGCTGGTCGGGTAGCCGGCGACGTCGAACAGGTCCTTGACGGCGAACGTCAGCCCGGCGAGCGGGCCCGACGGCGCGTGCCCGACCGGCGCGTCGGGGTACGGCATGAAGGCGCGCGCGGCGTCTCGAAGCATCGTCATGGCGGCTCTCCTCGGGAGGCATTCTTGCCGAGTCCACTACAGTGCGCAGCGTGTCGCCCGTCGATCGCCTCCACCGTCGCGGCGCGGTGCTCGCGCCGCTGGCGATCGGCCTCGCGCTCGCGTCGCCGCGCATCGCCGCGCAGGCTGCGGCGACGCTGCGCCGGATCGGCTTCCTGACGCTGCGTGCGGAGCCCAACGAGTACGACGCCGCGTTCCGCGACGCGATGAGGCGCCTGGGCTATGTCGAGGGCAGCACGCTGAAGATCGACTATCGCTGGGCCGCCGGCAGCGAACGGCGCGCCGAGGAGCTCGCGGCCGAACTGGTGGCGAGCGACGTCGAAGTCATCGTCACGGCGACGACCGCTGCGATCCGCGCCGCGATGCGGGCGACCCGGAGCATTCCGATCGTCATGGCGGCATCGGCCGACCCGATCATCGCCGGCATCGTCGCGAGCCATGCGCAGCCGGGCGGCAACGTCACCGGGTTGAGCATGGTGTCGACCGACACCGCCACGAAGCGGCTGCAGCTGCTGCGCGAGTTCCTCCCCTCGACGACGCGGGTCGCGGTGCTGCTCTTCGGAACGAGCGCGCCGGGTCCGGGCGACCAGGGCAACGCGCTCCTGATCGAGCAGCTGCGCACGGCGGCGGCGCAGCTCGGCATGTCGCTGGTGGTGGCCGGGATCGGCAGCAGCGCCGACATCGCGAATGCGTTCGCCACCATCGAGCGCGGCGGCGCGCAAGCGCTGATCGTCCAGGCCAGCGCGGTGACGATCGACAACCGCGCGCGCATCGTCGAGCGAGCCGCGACGCACCGCCTCCCGGCGGTGTACGAGACCGAGGGCTTCGTCCAGGCCGGCGGGCTGCTCTCGTACGGGCCAAGCCTGGTCGAGATGTATCGGCGTGCCGCGACCTACGTCGACAAGATCCTGAAGGGCGCCAAGCCGGGCAGCCTGCCCGTCGAGCAACCCGACAAGTACGAGCTGGTGATCAACCGCAAGACCGCGCGCACGCTCGGTCTGACGATCCCGCGGGCGCTGATGGTGCGGGCCGATCGGCTGATCGATTAGCGGCGCTTCACGCAACGCGGCGAACAAAGGAGACACGAATGGGCCCGGTTCCGATGCCCCACCACGACCCCGGCACGTCGCCGAGCCCGCTCCTGCGCCGTGTGCTCGGCGGCATGTCGATCTTCACGCTGGTGATGTCGATCCCCCAGATCCTGGCGATCTGGGTGCACCGCCAGGCCGCCGGTGTCTCCGTCGTGTCGTGGGCCGCCTACCTGCTCTCCGCCCTGCTCTGGTTCTGGTATGGCCTGCAACAGCGCGACCGGAACATCTACCTGCCGTGCATCGGCTGGATCGCGCTCGACATCGCCGTCGTCGCCGGCGCGCTGGTCTACGGCTGATCGCGATGCGACGAAGGAGCCTCCTCGTGCTTGCGGCGCTGGCCCTGGCGGCGCGATGCCCGCGCGCGGCGCCAGGCGCGGTCAGGACCCGCGTCGAGACCGAGGCCGGCGCCTTCGTCGTCGAGGTCGACCCCGAGGTCGCGCCGATCACCGTCGCCCACTACCTCGCCCACGTCGACCGCCAGCTGCTCGACGGCGGCGCGGTCTATCGCATCGTCACGCTCGCGAACCAGGCGCCGGAGACGCGCCACAAGATCGAGGTCGTGCAGTGGGGAATGATGCGGCCCGACGACCAGCCGCCGCCGCTGCCGCCGATCGTTCACGAGACGACGCGGCAGAGTGGGCTGCGCCATCGCGACGGCACCGTCTCGATGGCGCGCGCGCAGCCCGGCAGCGCCACCGCCGAGTACTTCGTCTGCATCGGCGACCAGCCCGAGCTCGACTTCGGCGGCGGCCGCAACCCCGACGGCCTCGGCTTCGCAGCGTTCGGGCGCGTCGTCGAAGGGATGGACGTGGTCCGCGCCCTGCACGCGCGCGGCGAGGCCGACCAGTACCTCGCGCAGCCGATTCGCGTTCGCTCGGTGCGCCGGATCGCGCCCGACAGCCGACCCGGCAGCTGAACGTTCCGTCGGACCGGCCGAGCAGCGTCGCGGCATTCGTCGGCGTGATGGCGGCATTCGGGATCGCAACTTCCCGACACCTCGGGTTTACCCCTAATCTCCCCTCCGACGAGATCCACCGACCTCTCACGGGAGCGCCCATGAACACGACCACTTTCGCACCGTCGGCCCACGAGGTCGACGCCGGCCGGACGCCTCGGCCCACCGCCGCCCTGGTGACGATGGCACGACGCGCCGGCCTCGCTGTCTGGCACGGCCTCGAGGCCTACGGCCGCGCCAAGGCGCAACGCGAGCTGCGCTTCCTGCACGATCGCTGGGAGACCAGCGATCCGCAATTGGCGCAGCGGCTGCGCGCCGCCGACGCCTTCCTCGTCGCCGAGGGGAAGCGGCGCGACACTTGACGCCCGGCGCCGCGGGGCGCGGGACGACTCAGTCGTCGTGCGGCTCGGAGGCGTCGAAGTCGGCGAAGCGCCAGCGCTGATAGGCGTAGAACGCGCCGGTCAGCACGGCCGCGGCGATCACGCCCGCCGCAGCGTAGAGCGACCGCGCGGCGGACGGCGCGAGCCCATGGACGAGCAGCGCGACGCCGGCACCGGCGACGACGTTGTTGATGACGGCGATCATGCTGGCCGTCGTGCCGAAGAACGCGAGCACCGAGCCGAAGCGAGTCGCCGGTGGATCGGCTTCGGGCCAGCGGCCGCGCGCGGCGGAGAAATGGCGCGCTGCGTCGGGCCCGAGGCTGCGATAGACGGTGCGGATGCGGGCGATTCCGGCCAGGCAATGCATGCTCTCGAGCGCCGTCTCGACGAGCCGGATCACGGTGAACAGGCCGAGCAGGAACAGCGTTGGCAGGACGGTCGCCGCGAACGGAACGAACGCTTCGGGCGAACTCGCCAGGAAGCCCATCGCCACCAGCGAGCTCGACAGCGCCATGACGTAGAGCGAGCTGCGCGCGTTCGCCTCGGTGTAGGTCGTTCCGGTCGCCGTCTGCAGGACGAAGTGCTCGGTCGTCAGCGCCGAGAGGAGCGCCGTCCGTCGTGCCTGCTCTTCGCTGTGCGCGTCCATCGCGTTGCTCCTTTCGCGCCGGCGATCATCTCTCGCGTCGGCGTCCGGGCGGTAAGCCTAGACTCGGCCCATCGGCAGGAGCCGGCGAAAGGATTCGCCTGGAACCTGTCGGGCGCAGGGCCTCCATCGTGCTGGAGCGCCAGCCGGCGCGGACAGGCGCGGGCGGCGACCCCTCGCTCAGCGCACCGGTCGCATCGAGTTGGCGACGATGTAGCTCGCGATCTGACGGCCCACCGCGTCGCTCGCTTCGAGCGCACTGCGAAAGTGGATGCCGCCCCAGATGCGGACCACGCGGGTCTCCTCGACGAGCGCCGCGAGGTTGTCGAAGGAGCGCGTCAGCTTCGGGTCGGCGCTGTCGGTGATGACGAGCTTGGGCGACGGACCGGCGCCGAACACCGACTCGAACACGCCCAGCGCGACGCTGGCCAGGATCGCCGCCTGCGACGGGTACTCGGGATGCATCGGCGTCGCGTTGAGCGGCGTCCAGCCCGGGTCGCGCTCGGTCGCGTCGTTGCCGTCGAGATCGCCATTGCGGATCGCGGTGACCGGCCGCCAGCGGTTGTACTGGAACTTCGCGTCCCAGTCGACGATGAACGAATTCGCGGCGGCCATCGACAGCAACGCGAACAGCCGCGCGTTGTCGGCGAGGTCGAGGCCCTTCGCTGCGCCGAGCTGTCGCGCCGACTCGTACCATGCCGTCGTCAGGTTCGGCTGCGACCAGAACTTGACCGCGTCCGTCTGCTGCGCCGTCCGGCGCGTGCTCTTCGCTCCGCCGAGTTCCTTGGTCTCGTTGTAATCGCGGGCGTAGAGCGCGCTCGTCAGCGCCGGCGGCGGCGGCGGCCTGAACTGGTCGGCGCGCGCGAACACCCACGGCTTGGCGCGCGCGTATTCGGCGAAGAGCGGCGGCGTCGTCGGGATCCAGACACCGGGGGTCGTCACCGGTCTATAGGTGTCGGGCGCCGTGGTCGCATCGTCGGCGCGGTCGGCGATCGCGGCGGCGGCAGCCAGCTCGCCGATCGCGATCCCGGCACTCTTCGCCGCACCGTCGGGCAGCGCCGCGATGGCCGCCGCATAGGCGGCATCCACCTTGGCCTTCTGGGTCGGCGCGAGGGTCGACAGCGCGGCTCGCGCCGCGGCGACCGCCGCCGCCTCGGCCGATGCCGACGGATCGAGCGGGCTCTTGAGCGCATGGCGGGTATAGCGGTTCTGCACCGTATTGACGGCGTCGGCCATCGCGACGTGAACGATCGCCAGTGCCCGGACCTGCGGGTTGCCGGCGACGTTGGCGGCCTTGAAGGTGTCGAAGGCGATCACGTTCCAGTCGGTGACGGCATCGGCGCTCGCCGCTGCCGGGAACAGCGCGAGGGCCAGCCCAACGACTGCGCACGCCGCCGTGCGAAGTGTCCGCGTCGTCGCGCACACGACGTTCCTCTCGCGATGCATGACGGCGCCGCGATGAGCACTTGCGACCATGAGGTTCTCCTGGAGCAATGACGATAGCCAGCGGCTAGCGAGCCGCATCTTGAGCTTCTCGCCGGCTGCGGTCCATCGAAATCCGGTGCGGGACGTCCTCAAACGAAGGGTTGCTACCCCCCGCTGCCAACTCGCGCTCGAGCACCTTCGGGTTCTCGCGCCAGCGCTCGACCCACTCCTCGCGACGTCGCCCGGCAGACGTGTGACGCGCCCGGCGACTCTAGGGCGCCATCGTCTCCCGCGTGACCTCCCAGCCTGCGTCGATGCCGCCAGGAAGCATCTGCCCCCGGTCTTCGCCGACCTCAGCGGCGATGAGTCGATTGAGCTTCTCGTTCATCGCGACGACGAGCTCGCGCTGCGGCCGGGCACCCATGGCGAGGTTGTTCATCTCGGCAGGATCGGCGCGGACATCGTAGAGCTCGACATCGTTCACCCTGTAGAGATCCTCGATCGTCGTCGGCCGGTTGTGCTGCTTCGGCGAGAAGTAGCGCGTAAACACGTGGCGGCCATCGTAGACCGATCGCAGCGCGCCGCGCTTCATCATGTCGGGCGCGAGCCCGGCGCTCTTCAGCTGGTCGGGCTTGCCGCCCTTCTGGAGATGCTCGACCGCCTTGTAGAAGAAGTCGCCGTCGAGGTAGGCGAACATGTTGTAGCTGAACAGCGCGCCGTCGCGCACGGCGTCGACGTCGGCCCGTTCCGGCGCGGCCAGTACGGGGGCCAGGTCCTTGCCCGGCAATCCCTTGACGATCTCGGCCCGCTTCGCCGGCGCGACGCCGGTCATACCCACCAGCGTCGGCGCGATGTCGAGGTGCGAGGTGACGGCACGGCATTGCTTGCCGCCGGCGTAGGCGGGATGAACGACGATGAACGGGACGTTGTTCTGCTCCCGATACGCCGCCGCGCCCTTGGCGTGCAGCTGATGCGCGCCGTCCATGTCGCCGTGATCGGCGGTGAGGACGACGATGGTTCGGTCCGCGAGGCCCGCAGTGTCGAGCTCGGCCAGCACGGTCGCGATGTTGCGATCGACGTCGCGCAGGCAGTTCAGGTAGTAGTTGTGGCGCCTGCGCCAGCGCGCTTCCTCGTTCGGGATCTCGCCCACCATTGCGTCGTGCGAGCGCAGGAAATCGCGATGCGCCGCTGGGCGCCCGGGCGCGTCCAGCGGCTGGAAGTGGCTCGCCGGAAGCGCGAACTCCCACTTCTTCGCGTACAGCGGATCGGCCGGGTCACGCGCGACGTGCGTCAGGCCGCGCTGCGGCCGCAGTGGCGCCCCCGGGGCGTCGGTGTCGTAGAACATCACATCGTGCGGGTTGACGAGATTGACCGCGAGGAACCATGGCTTGCCGTCGGCCGCCAGCGCGCGGCCCTTGCCGCGCAGCCAGCTCGCGCCCATCGCCGCGGTGATGCCGTCGTGCAGGTAGCCGCCCTGCGTGTGGGCGATGATGTCGCCGATGCCGAAGTAGTCCGAGAAGCCGTACGCCTCCATCTCCTTGGTGAAGATCCGTGACGGGGCCGCGAGCGTGTTGACGGTCTCGAATTCCTTGGTCAGGTGCCACTTGCCCTTGTACGCGGTGTAGTAGCCGGCATCGCGCAGCATGTCGCCGACGGTCCGGATGTCGGGCGACAAGCTCTTGATCCACGGAAAATTCGTGTTGTCGAACATCCCCGTCTGCTGGATGTGCTGCCCGGTGTAGATCACCGAGCGCGACGGCGTGCAGACGCACGAGTTGATGTGGTGGTTGACGAAGGTCGTTCCCTGCTTCCTCAAGCGGTCGTGCGCGGGCAGGCTGTAGCCGAGGGGAAGCTCGCCCGGGCGAAAGAAGCGCTCCTGGTCGGTGAGGATGAAGAGGATGTTGTAGGGGCCGCTCGCTCGCGCGTTCGCGGCGCCCGGTGCCGCGGGCGCGGTCGCCGCGGCGGCCTTGCTGTTCGCGAGCCCCGCGCCGAGGCCCCACGACACCGCCCCCAGTCCGGCGATGCGAAAAAGATCGCGCCGCGAAGTCGAGTCGTTCGATCCCTGATCACCGTCCATGCCGGCTCCCGTTGTCGTTCATTCCTGCTGGCGACGAACGCCATCCCGTCGACGACGGGACCGCGTGTTCTATGCGCACTCGCCCGTCGCCGCTTGATCCAGCGCAACCCGACGTTGCGCGCGCTCACCCTCCGGCCGCCAGCTCGCGCTCCAGCACCTTCGGGTTCTCGCGCCAGCGCTCGACCCACTCCTGCGCGACGTCGCCCGGGTAGACGTCCTCGATGCCTTCCTTGAGCGCCTTGACGATCGCGCTCGCGAGCGCGCCGGGGGCGACCTTCGGCGGCGGCAGGTTCTGGTTCCACTCGTCGTCGATCGGTCCGGGAAAGACGTTGACGACGCGGATTCCCGACGGCCGCATCTCGGCGCGCAGGCACTGCGCGAGCGAATAGGCCGCGGCCTTCGACGCCGAGAAGGTCCCGTGCGGCGGGTAGTTCGAGAGCGCATAGACCGAGAGCACGTTGACCCACGCGGCCGCATGCGTCTCTCCGTCGGCCGAGCGCGCCTTCAGCGCCGGCCCGAACTCCTGCGCCAGGCGCAGCAGGCCGAAGTAGTTGATGTCCATCTCGGCCTTGGCGGCATCGGTGCCGCGCCGCGCCGCGATGCCGAAGGCGCGATGGACCTCGGCGTTGTTGACGACGATGTCGACCTTGCCGCCGATCTCGCCGGCGAGCGCGCCGACCGACCGGCCGTTGGTGAGGTCGAGCGGCACCAGCGTCACCTGTGGCAAGGACGTGATGTCGGCGAGCCCGGGGAGCTTCTTCCATGGCTCGGCGTGGCCGAGCCAGACGATCTCGGCGCCCGCCTTGACGAGCGCCTTGACGAGCGCCTGGCCCACCTCGGTCTTGCCGTCGGTGACGAGGATCTTCCGGAACTTGGGGTCGCTGGTCATCTCGCGCAGCATCTTGTCGTCGGCCATGTGTTCGCTCTCCTCGGGCGGGAATCCGATCAGCACCGCGGCGCCGGCGCGGTCGAGGCGCGCGCCGACGTGGACGCGCACCTCCTTCCTGGACAGCGGGGGCTCGCCGCCGCCGGCAGGCGGTGGCGACGCGACGTCGCCGTGCAGGTGCACGATCACCGTCGGCCCGGCGTCGAGACGGACGAGGCCGAGCCGCCACGGCAGCCGCTCGCGGTAGAACGGATCGTTGCTGTGGTGGAGCACGGTCTCGCTGATCAGCTCGCCGGCGCCGCCCTGCGGTGTCCATTTCAGCTGCGACGACAGGCAGCGATGACACGCGTCGCGCGGCGGGTACTGGACGGCGGCGCAACGCTCGCACACCTGCAGCTCGAAGCGGCCTTCGGCGGCGGCGGCGGTCATGCCGAGCGCGGTGCGGCCGCGCGCGAACGGCGGCAGGTTCATCTGCCGCGTGCGCAGCACCGGGTTCTTGCGGCGCGGCTTCATCAGCGGCGTCGTCACGACGACACCTCGCGTCTCACGATGAGCGGCCCAGGATGACTGCGCCCGTGCACAGGCAGCGGTCGTAGGTGACCATGCCGAAGCCGGAGACGAGGCCGACCTTCGCGTCGGTCACGGCGCGCGCGCCGGCGTCGTCGGTGAGCTGGCGGATCGCCTCGGTCATGCCGAGGAAGCCGCCGGCGCAGCCGGCCTGGCCGGCCGAGAGCTGGCCGCCGCTGGTGTTGTTCGGGAAGTCGCCGTCGTGGGTCAGCGTTCGCGCGCGGACGAACGCCGGGCCTTCGCCTTTGGCGCAGAAGCCGAGGTCCTCGAACTGCAGCATGACGACGACCGGATAGTCATCGTAGGTCTGGACGAAGTCGATCGTGTCGGGCGTCGCGCCGGCCTGCGCGTACAGGTCGTCGCGGTCGACGAGCCAGCCGCCGCGCAGCAGCACCGGGTCGTCGGCGAAGGCGTTGTGGCGCTCGATCGCGCCGCGCACGAGGACGTGAGGGAGGCCGAGACCGCGCGCGCGCTCTTCGCGCATCACCAGGAACGCCTCGGCGCCGGCGCACGGCATGACGCAATCGTACAGATGGATCGGCTCGGCGATCGGCCGCGCGTCGAGGTACTGCTCGAGCGTCAGCGGCGTCTTGAAGAGCGCGCCCAGATTCGCGAGCGCGTTGGCTCGCTGCGCGACGGCGATGCGGCCGAAGTCCTCGCGCGTCGCGCCGTGCGCCCGCATGTAGGCCGCGGTGATGAACGCGAAGATCGAGTTCGGCCCGCCCGAGCCGTACGGGTAGCTCGCGTCGCGCGCGAAATGGGAGAAGCCGCCGAGCATCTGCCGGAACGACTCGACGTGGTTCGCATCGGCCGCGACGCAGGCGACGACGTCGGCGTCGCCCGCCTGCACCGCGCGCGCCGCCCGGCGCAGCGCCATCACGCCCGAGGCGCCACCGGTCGGGATGTGGTCGAGCCAGCGCGGGCTGAGGCCCAGGTGCTGGGTGACGCCGACGGCGGTGTCGGGTGCGAGCGAGAAGCTCGAAACGGTGAGGCCGTCGATGGCGTCCTTGGCGATTCTCGAGCGCTCGACCAGCGCCTCGATCGCCCGGCCGATGAACCAGTGCGCGCCGTGCGTCGAGTAGCGCACGTACGGGACGGTCACCGGCACCGCGACGGCGACGCCTTCATACGACCGGCGCGAGGAGCGCGACGTCACGTCACGGCTTTGCGGCGCCGCTTCATCGCCCGCGTGTCGATGCAGTTCGGCGCACCCGGCAGGGTCCGCGCCAGCTCGCGCAGCTCGCCGCGCTGGATCTTCTGCGAGACGGTCAGCGGCAGCGCGTCGACGAAGGCGACGTAACCCGGCGCCTTGAAGTAGGCGAGCCGCTCGAGGGCGTGGCGGACGATGCTGGTCGCGAGCCGCTCGGGCGGCGGCGTGTTCGGCGACTTGCGCAGGACGATGCAGGCGAGCACCTCGTCGCCGCGCACCGTGTCCGGCGTCGCCGCGACGCCGCATGCGGCGACCGCCGGATGATCGTTGAGCACGCTCTCGACCTCGATCGCCGAGATGTTCTCGCCGCTGCGCCTGATCACGTTCTTGCGCCGGTCGACGAAGTGGAAGTCGCCTTCGGCGCTGCGCCGGACGACGTCGCCGGTGTGGAACCAGCCGTCTTGCCACGCCGCCTCGGTCGCCGGTTCGTCCTTCAGGTAGCCGCTGAAGAAGTCGCGGCGCGCGTCGACGCCGGTCGCGCGGACGAGCAGCTCGCCGGGAACGTCGATTCCGCAATCGGCGCCCTTCTCGCTGACGATGCGCACCTCGACGTTGGGCGGGACGCGGCCGAAGCAGTTCGTGCCGACGTGGCGCGGCTCGCGGTGCGCCATGATGCAGGCGGCAGCGCCGGTCTCGGTCATCGCCCACGCCTCGAGCAGCGGAAAGCCGAAGCGCTCCTCGAACGGCGCGTGGTGGCGCGCGTCGACGCCGGCGCCGAAGCCGAAGCGCACGGGGTGCTGGCGATCGAGCTCGCTCGCCGGCGCCTGCAGCAGCATCGCCGGCATCACGCCGAGGTAGTGGGCGACCGTCGCGCGGCTGTCGCGGACGCTCTGCCACCAGGTGTTCGGATGGAAGCGGTCGAGCTGGACAATACAGCCGCCGGAGAGGATCGCCGCCATCGACGAGAACGCGAGCGCGTTCATGTGGCTGAGCGGCAGCGGCGTGATGAAGCGGTCGATGTCGGGAACGACTTCGGCGAGCTCGTGCAGGCCGAGGTACCACTCGCCGGCGCGCAGGAAATAGCCGTTGGCAAGGCGGCATCCCTTCGGCCGCCCGGTCGTTCCCGACGTGTAAAGCAAGGCGCACTCGGTGCTGCGGCCGATCGGCTCGCGGCCGAGGCGCGCCGGCGACCGCGCCGCCGGGATGCGGCCCGCCACCTCGGGACGGATCGTGTCGAGCGTCGTGCCGGCCTCGATCCCGGCCGCGCGCAGCGCGCCTTCGCGGGCCGGCACCACCACCGCCAGCGACATCTCGCTGTGGCCGATCAGGTACGTCAGCTCGTTCCCGCGCAGGTCGGCGTGGATCGGCACGATGCTGACGCCGAGCGCGTTGAGCGCGATCCAGTGGGTGAAGAACGCCGGCCGGTTCTCGAGAAGGAGACCAACCCGGTGGCCGTGGCCGTAGCCGGCCTGCGCGTAGGCGACGCGCAGGCGCTCGACCTCGCCGGCGACCTCGCGCCAGCTGCGCGGGCCCGGGTCGATGCCGTAGGCGGCCGCGGTGACCGGCTCGACGCACAGGAACTCGGCGTCGGCGCGGCGTGCGGCGACCCGGCGGAAAGCGTCGTAGACGGTGGCGGTGGGTGCGTTCATATGAAGAGTTGGACGGCGGGCAACGCGGCGTCGCCGTTGAGGAGGTCGACGCGCTTCAGGCGCAGGCGCAACGCGCCGCCGTCGCGGACGAGATGATGGACCGCGGTGCCGACGAAGGTCTGGATCTCGTCGCCCTGCGCCTCGGTGTAGTGGAACGGCGTTCGCAGCACGAAGCGCTGGGCGGCGCCGTCGCTCGTCTCCAGCGTCGGCGTCTGCAGCAGGTGCAGCGCCCGGCTCGGCGGCTGCTGCGAGTACGCGCGCGGGCTCTTCAGCCGCTCGACGCGCAGTTCGCGCAGCAGCTTGTCTTCGTACAGGTGCGAGTTGTGGTGGACGCCGTCAGTCTGCTCGGGCGTCAGCGGCACCCAGTAGATGCCGTCATCGGTCCAGAGGTCGAGCCATTCGGCGTAGCGCTTGTCGTCGAGCAGGCGCGCCTCGCGCACGACGAAGTCGATCAGTTCGCGTTCGGTCGAGTCGGCGCCCGTCATGGCTCGCCCGTCGGCATCGTCGCGGTCATGTACTGCACCCAGGCGCGGTACTGGTTGCGCATCGAGATCTCGCTCGTTCCGGTCGCCGTGACCTCGGCCTGGCCGACCTCGGCCGCATCGAAGTCACGCAGCAGGCTGACCCACGGGTTGCCGCTCGCCTGCAGCCCCCTCTGGATCGCCCGGTAGGCGTGCAGGTCGTCGTGGCCGACGACCGAGAACGGCGAGTTGATGAGGCGGTTGTAGGTGACGGTGCGGGCGAGCAGCGCCTCGGGCGCGCCCTTCAGGCGAAAGGTCCAGCTCTCGATCACCGTCTTGTCGACGGCGATCGGGCGGACGACGCGGATCGACTGGATCGCGCCCTTGATCGTCAGGCTCGGGTAGTAGACGGTGTTGTGGCGTGCGATCTTCATGATCTCGGCGCTGCGCTCGGCGCCGTAAGCCGCGTGCATCGCCTCCTCGTAGCCGGCGATTCCCGAATAGCCGCTGTGAATCGAGAAGTGAACGCCCGAGTAGCTGTGGCCGTTGGCGAAGACGCGAACGCCCATGTCCTCGAAGAACTTGTAGTCGGAGACGAACGGAACGAACTGCTCGATCGCCATCGGCTTGGGCTTGTCCACGGGCTGGTCCTTCCACATCGCCTTCGCGGTCCCCGCCGACGATTCGTGCACGACCATCGGATGCATCGTGTCGTTCAGGTTCTCGACGAACATCTTCCAGTTGCACGCGTGCAGGAAGCGCAGGCACCCGCCGGTGATCTCGAGCTCGCCCTCGGGCGAGCGGTCGGCGAGGTTGTCGATCGACGTCAGCGACGCGCCGAAGTAGCTGGCGAAGTCGGGGCCGGCGTCGCTCAGCTTGCAGAACACGAAGCCGCGGTAGCGCTCGACGTGCCGGACCGGAACGAGACCCTTGGACGCTTCGCATTCGGCCAGGCGCGTGCCGTCGTAGCCGCTCTTGAGCGGGATCGCGCGCAGGCTGCCGTCGGTGTTGTAGGCCCAGGCGTGGTACGGGCAGCGAAAGAACCTGCCGGTGTTGCCCGCCGGTGCGCTGACGACACGCGCGCCCTTGTGGGCGCAGCGGTTCATCAGGACGCGCACGCTGCCGTCGTCGTGGCGAACCGCGACCAGCGGCCGGCCAGCGATCTCGAGCGTGACGTAGTCGCCCGCGTTCGCCAGCTGGCTCTCGTGGCAGACGTAGCTCCAGGTGTTGGCGAAGAAGTGCTCCTGCTCGAGCGCGAAAAGCTCCGGGTCGATGTAGAGGTCGCGGTGGACGCGGTCGGGCTCGACCAGCGCGCGGATCGCATCGGGACGCCCGCGATAGCGCGAGCCGGTCGCGGCGGTCGGCGTCGTCGCGGTCGTCATCGTCTCGTCGCCTCGGGTCGAGCTCATGCCAGTGCGTGGTGCCGGAGCGCCGCGGCAAGCCCGTGACCGTGCTCGTCGGCGAGCGCGGCGTCGCGCAGCTCGGCGAGGGTCGCGGGCGCGAGTGCGGCGCCGGCCCTGCCGACGACGCCCATCAGCACGCCGAAGTTGCGCCAGCCGCGCTCGTGCGTGTCGCCGTAGCCCTTGACGAGGCGCTGGCACTGCGCCACCTCGACGGCGAGGGCAGGATCGAGCGCGGCGACGCGAACGATCTCGGCGAGCCATGCGTCGATGCGCTCGGCCTCGACCGCGAAGCGCACGCTCTTGCGCCGGAAGCGCCGCAGCCCCGCGATCGCATACAGCAGCAGAAAGCCCGAGAGCGAGCTCGTCGTCACGACCTTGCCCTTCTCGGTCCAGCGCTCGACCAGCGCGCGCGGCCAGCCGGGTCGCTCGAGCCAGCGGGCGAGCCCGGCCGGGAGCGTCTCGCAGATCTCCTGCACACGGGGATGGAGGTACTCGTCGATCGCGAGGACCTGGCCGGCACCGACCCGCACTTCGCCGTGGACTCGCTCGAAGCGCGTCGCCCGCGTCTTCAGCGCGGCGACGCGGATGGTGTCCTCGTACGTCATCCAGAGGGCGAGGTGGCGCGCGGTCTCGGCGACGAGCCGCGACGGCGCATCGGCCGCAACGGCGCCGACGCGGTCGAGTCGATCGAGGTAAAGCCGGGCATGGTCGACGTCCTGCCAGTCGATCGTCCGGCGCAGGCCCTCGATCGCGATCTCCTGGGCTTCGACCGGAAGACTCATCCGCACGCGCTCGACGAGCGCGGCGACCTCGGGATCGCGCGGTCGCGTCGCCGCGGCAGCCGCGAGAGGGAGCGGCTGCGGCGACGCGGTCGCCGCCGACGGCGCCGCGAGCTCGGAGCCATCGGAGACGCTCGCGTCGCGCGCGCTCGCCGGCGTCGCGTCGCGGCCGAGCGCGCTCGCGAAGCCGGCGTCGAAGGCGCGCCGGCTCGCGGCGACGCCGACGCCGCCGCGCGCGATCGTTTCCTCGAACGCCGGCCGCGCGAACGGCAGCGCGCCGCTGCCGGCGAGCGCGCCGAAGAGCACCGCGCTGATGACGCTGCCCGACTCGTCGGCGATCTGTGCCATGTCGTACGCGATCCAGCGCGCCGCCGACGCCTTGGCGATCGTGGCGAGCGCGCCGGCGTCGACGCGGCCGTCGCCGAGCGCCGTCTTCTCGCCGATCGACCAGACGCGATGCGTCGACGCGATCAGCGTCGTCCGGTCGGGCGTGACGAGGCCGCGCTGGACGCCGCGCGCCGCTTCCATCAGCTCGGAGGCGAGGACGATGTCGACGTCGCCCGGCATCGGCATCAGCGCCAGCACCGGCGCCAAGCCGGCCGCCTCGGCGTCGGCGCGCGGGAACAGCTCGACGTAGTAGATCGTCGCGCCGGTGCGCTGCGCGACGCCGGGCACCGAGGTCGCCTGCGCAAGGTAGCCGTTGCTTTCGGCGAGCTCGACGATCCAGTCGGACAGGACGCCGCCGCCTTCGCCGCCGATGGCGAGGATCGCGATCTTGATGGGCTGGGCGGTCATGGCGCTGCGCTCAGAACGCGAAGCGAGCGCGCCGGCGCGCATCGCGCCGTTGCATCGCGCCGATCACGGCAGCGCGCACCCGGGCCAGGAAGCGATCCCACGCCGTCGGGTTGCTGACGATCCTCGCCTTGTAGAACGAGGGGCAGAGGACGGCGGCGTGCGAGACCTCGCCGCAGACGCCGCAGCCGACGCAGCTGTCGAGCACGGTCGCGACCGGGTCGGTGCGCAGCGGGTCGGGGTTGGCCTTGATCGAGAGCGACGGACAGCCCGAGAGGCGGATGCACGAGTGGTCGCCGGTGCAGGTGTCGCTGTCGACGCCGAAGCGCTCGCGGACGACGCGCTCGCCGCGCGCGATCGCCGCCTTGACGAGCGGCTTCTCGCGCCGCTGCCGGTTGAGCATGCATTCCGACTGCGCGACCACCACCTTCGGGCCGGCGTCCTTGGTCGTCAGCGCCTCGTGCAGCGCGTCGCGCATCGCCGAGACGTCGAAGGTGTGCGTCACCGTCTTCACCCACTCGACGCCGACGCCGCGCACTGCGCGCTCGATCGCATGGCCGGTGCTGCGCGACTTGTTGGCGGCGTGCGACGAGAGCAGCTCCTGGCCGCCGGTCGCCGAGGTGTAGTTGTTGTCGACGACGATGGTCAGGTTGTCGCTGCGGTTGAAGACCGCGTGGGCGATGCCGCTGGTCAGGCCGTTGTGCCAGAAGCCGCCGTCGCCCATGACGCTGATCGCGCGCTTGCCGGGCAGCGCCTCGCCGGCGCCGCGCGCGACCGGCGCGTTGAACGCCGACGCGCCGGCGGTGCCGAGCCCGTAGCCCATCGTCGTGTTGCCGAGGTGGAACGGCGGCAGGATCGAGAACAGGTGGCAGCCGATGTCGGCGCTCATGTGGTGCTCACCGAGCTCCCGCTCGACCAGCTTGATCGCGCTGAAGATCGGCCGCTCGGGGCAGCCGGTGCAAAAGCCCGGCGGCCGCGCGTGCACGTGCGCAGCGAGCGCCGCCGGCGCGATCGCGGCGGGCGCGACCGGACGATTCGCCGGCGAAAGACGGCCGTAGCGCTCGAGGAACTCGCGCAGCCCGTCGCGGACGACGCCGAGCGTGTATTCGCCGGCACGCGGCAGCAGGTCCTTGCCGTGCAGGACGGCCGCAGCGTCGCCGTGGCGCAGCACCGTCGCCAGCGTCTGCTCGATGAAGTTGGGCTGCCCTTCCTCGACGATCAGGAGCGCGCGCTTGCCGGCCGCGAAGCGCAGCACCTCGCTCTCGATCACCGGGTAGGCGACGTTCATGACGTAGATCGGCACCTGCGACCTGCCGTACACGTCGGCCAGGCCGAGCCGCTCGAGCGAGCGCAGCACCGCGTTGCAATGGCCGCCCTGGACGACGATACCGATGTCGCTCGCGCCGCCTGCGCTCGCCTCGATGAACTCGTTGAGCTTGTTCTCCTCGATGAAGCGCACCGCCGCCGGCCAGCGCTCCTCGATCTTCTCGCGCTCGTGCGCGTAGCTCATCGGCGGCAGCGTGATGCGGTTCAGGTCGCGCGCCGGCGCGGCCATCGCCTCGGCGAGCGTGAACGGCGGGCGCCGGTTCGCCGCCGCCGTGAACTGGCCGTGCACGTGGCAGGCGCGGATGCGCAGCTCGATCATCACCGGCGTCCGGCTCGCCTCGGAGAGCTCGAAGCCCGCCTTCACGGCGGCGACGATCGACGGCAGGTTCGGGCGCGGATCGAGCAGCCAGATCTGCGACTTCATCGCGAAGGCGTGGCTCCTCTCCTGCATGATCGAAGAGCCTTCGCCGTAGTCCTCGCCGACGATGACGAGCGCGCCGCCGGTGACGCCGCCCGAGGCGAGGTTGGCGAGCGCGTCGGAGGCGACGTTGACGCCGACCGGGCCCTTGAACGTGACCGCGCCGCGTAGCGGGTAGTTGACCGACGCGGCGAGCGTCGCCGCTGCGGTCGCCTCGCTGGCACTGTTCTCGAAGCGGATGCCGTGCTCGACCAGGATGTCCTCGGCGTCGGCGAGGACGTCCATCAGGTGCGAGATCGGCGCGCCCTGGTAGCCGGCGACGTACGAGACGCCGGACTCGAGCAGCGCCTTGGTGACGGCGAGGATTCCCTCGCCGCGGAAGGTCTCGCCCTCGCCCAACCGGAGCTTGCCGACTTCCTCTGCGAACGAACGTTCAGCCATGTCCGTCCGATATTAGTGGAGATGGCGCGACGGTCGAGCGGCGAGCACGCCGGGCGGTGCGGGGGCGCCGGATCAGGGGCGCAGGCCGACGACGTTGTGGGCGTGGACGGGCCGCTGGAAGCCCTTCAGCGCCAGCTCGCCGACGCTGCCGGCGTCGATCAGCAGCTCGGTCTTCGAATAGATGCGTGGCGAGATCAGGATCTGGCCGTCGCCGGCCTCGCCGCAAAGACGCGCCGCCAGGTTCGTCACCGTGCCGATCGCGCCGTAGTCGAGCCGGCCCTCGAAGCCGATCGTGCCGATCGTCGCGAAGCCACCGGCGATGCCGACGCCGAAGCCGAGCGCGTGACCTCGCTTGGTCCAATTGCGCGCGAGCACCTTCATCGACTCGCGCATCCGCAACGCCATCCTGATCGCCTGCATCTCGTGCTCGTCGACCGGAACCGGGTCGTTGAACAGGATCATCACCCCGTCACCGGCGAAGTGCTCGATCGTGCCGTCGTGCGCCATGATCGCCCGGCCGAGCTCCGCGTGGTACTCGCGCAGCACGCTCATCACTTCCTCCGGCTCGGCGGTCTCGGTGAAGCCGGTGAAGCCGCGCAGGTCGACGAAGACGACCGTGATCTCGCGCCGCCGGGTCTTGAGGGGATCGTCGGCGTCGCCGGCCATGATCAGGTCGCTCACCTTGGGCGAGAGGAAGCGCGTCAGCTTGGACATCTGGCCGATCTGCGCCACCTGCTCGGCGACGCGCGTCTCGAGGCGCGCATTCCACTCGGCGATCTGCGCCGCCTGCTCCTCGACCTGGCGGTTCTTGTCGCGGATCTCGGCGTTGAGCGCCTCGAGCTGACGGTTCTTCTCGGTGATCTGCTTGTTCGCTTCCTCGGTGCGCCGGGTCGCGTCGAGCAGCTCGCGCTCGGCGCGCTTCTGCTCGGTGATGTCGGTCATCACGGTCACCGTGCCGCCACTCGCGACGCGTCGGCGCAGGATGCGATAGCAGCGGCCGTCGGGCGCGTGGTCCTCGAAGCTGCGCCCGCTCGGGTGGCGCAGGCTTTCGACCCGCTGGGCGACTTGCGCGACCGGGTCGCCATCGCCGTAATAGCCGTTCTCGGCGAGGTAGCGCAGGAAGCCGGTGTAGGGCTGGCCAGGCTGCAGCAAGGCCGCGGGCGCGGTGTACATCTCCTTGAAGCGGTCGTTGCAGACGACGATGCGCAGGTCGTCGTCGGTGTACACGAGCGCGCCCGGCATGTTGTCGAGCGCGACGTGCAGCTGCGCCTCACCGGCGGCGAGGTCTTGCTCGGCCTGCTTGAGCTCCGTGATGTCGGTCATCACCGTCACCGTGCCGCCGCACGCGGCGCGGCGGCGCAGGATGCGGTACCAGCGCCCGTCGGGAACGTGGTCCTCGAAAGCGCGCCCGGTCGGATGGCGCAGGCTGTGCACGCGCTGCGCGACCAGCTCGGCGGGGTCGCCGGGGCCGTAGTAGCCGTGCTCGGCGAGGTAGCGCAGGAAGTCGGTGTAGGGTCGACCGGGCTCGAGCAGCTCCGCCGGCACCGGGTACATCTCGCGAAAGCGCTGGTTGCAGACGACGATCGCGAGCGCCTCGTCGGTGTAGACGAGCGCCCCGGGCATGTTGTCGAGGGCGGCGTGAAGCCGGGCCTCGACGTCGTTGCGGGCTTCCTCGGCCATGGTCGGCCGAGTATCGGGACGGATGTGCGTCCGGTCAACGCGATGCGGCTTCCCGCGCCGTGCACGCCGACGAGCGAGCCGCACCCCCGGCGAGTCCGACCGGCATCGCGCGGGTGTTCCAATGGCTCATCCGGAGGGAGGGAGACCCCGTGCAAGATGAACTCGTCTACCCGCGCGAGCGCACCCTCGGCGCGATCACGCTGGTGCTGGGCGTCCTCGTCTGGCTGCTGATCATCGTCGGTACCGTCGGCATCGCCCTGGTCTACCTGCTGATCGGCTTTCTGTTCTACCTGTTCGCGCATTCGGCGCTGATTGCCTGGCTGCGCGGCAACGGCGTGCTGCTCTCGTCGCAGCAACTGCCCGACCTGCGCGACCGCTTCGACGCGTGCTGCGCCCGGCTCGGCCTCGACAACGACAAGCCCGAGGCCTACCTGCTCCAGGGCGGCGGCGCTCTCAACGCGTTCGCGACGCGCTTCCTCGGCCGCCACTACGTCGTCCTGCTCTCCGACATCGTCGACGCGATGCAGGCGCATCCCGACGGCATCAACTTCTACTTCGGCCACGAGCTCGGCCACGTTCGAATGAAGCACCTCACCGGGCGGCTCTTGCGCGCGCCGGTGCTCTGGCTGCCGCTCGTCGGCGCCGCCTACTCGCGC
>Ga0268264_10000589_pt1 | contig 44094 bp, 20 predicted proteins | sample KBSSwiS32_FD_190357 | JGI IMG/M metagenome (GOLD analysis project Ga0268264, IMG submission 190357) | Switchgrass rhizosphere microbial communities from Kellogg Biological Station, Michigan, USA - KBS Switchgrass S3-2 (SPAdes) (version 2) | ecosystem: Host-associated > Plants > Roots >... | reverse complement strand
ATCGGTCATAGCTTCTCCATCCAGAAGCCGGGCGACGAAACGAAGGCGCTCTTCCATTACCGAACTCGCTTTCCACGGCATCTACACCTCCCGCAGAACAAAAGCGGAAAGTGTAACCCATGTGTCCGGTACGTTCTGTTACCTATGTCTCGGGCCGCTCACCCTCCCTCAGAACGGCTCGGGAACAAAGTCGAATTCGTCAATTGTGCCAACCGTCCCTGCACTTCGACGTTGAAGCCTCGGCCATATGGTTCGGCGTGTATGATCACTCCGGCCACTAGCCGCCGCAACGCTACGATCAGTTCCGCCGATTCCACGAAGTTGCTGTGCTCGGCGGCAAGGGTGGCCAGTCTTTCGACATCGGCGCGGTATTGCTCGATCGCAGCGGGATGCAATGTGACGATATCGGACGCGTTGGCGCATTTCAGCTTGCCGTCTGTGTCGGCGCGCTCGATTTCAAGCGCCTTGATCCTCGGCACTAGGGTGGCGAGGTCGACGCCTTGTGTTACCGCGTCGATCAGCCGCTCGAGTTCGCGTGAGACCTCGGCATTGCGGCGCGTCAACTTACTCTTCTGGTCGCCAGCTTCGCGCGCCAAACGCCGACGCTCCTCGTTATAGACCCTGATGTATTCCGTAATCGCAGTTGGATTGGCCAATTCGTCCTTCAGTCCCGCGAATACATCGCTTCAATGGCGTCGTGGTTGACCTTCCGGCTGTTGGTGCAGGATCCACTTTCCTTGTGTGCGCCGCATTGCAGTCGTGCGGTCCCTTTGTGATTGCCGATCGATACCATTCCGCCGCCGCAGGATCCACACCGCAGCAATCCTGAAAGAGGACGCCGCGGTGCGCGAGATTGAGGTGCGCCGAGGTGCGAGCGCTTCAGCTTGATGGCCTGCGCCGCGTTCCACGTCGCATCATCGATAACGCGCAGTTGCGGCGCCTCGGTAATGCGATGCTGCTCCTTCGCATTGATTCGCGAGATCCGTTTCCCCGTGGTCGGATCCTTGGCCATCCGGACCTTGTTCCAGACGATGCGACCGACATAAAGCTCATTGAGCAGCATGCCATGGCCCCGCGCGGCGCCGCTATGCGATCGGCGTTGAGTTCGGCAGCGATGGCGCGAGGCGTGGCGCCGGCAATAAAGCGTCCAAAAATCCGTCGCACGATTTCGGCTTGCGCGGCGTCGATGACGAGCTCGCCCGGCGAACCGGGGACGATAGAATAACCATAGGCACGTCCGCCGGCGTGACGGCCATCGCGGATCACGCCCTCGAGTCCGCGTCGTACATGCAGCGCCAGGTTTTCGAGATACATTTCGCCCATCAGCGCCCGCAGTGCGCCGTCAATCTTGGTCACTTTACCGGTCGCGGTATGAATGGTGATGCCGAGAAAATCGAGTTCCTTGCGGGCAGCGTGATAATCGGCCTGGTCGCGAAAAATGTGATCCATGTCTTCGGCAACGACGTCGTCGAAAAGCCTTGCTGCTGCGGCCCGCATAGCGCAATGAAGCCGGGGCGCTTCTTTGCTGACGACGCGGACACGGCGCGGTCTTCGAAGGTCAACACCACAGTCATGCCATTGCGAGTGCAGACCTCGCGGCAGAACGCGATCTGGTCATCGACCGATTTGTCGTTTTTGTAGATCGCTGGAAAAGCGGGCGTAGATGGCGACGCGGATCATGCACTCGGCTCGGTCGCGCGGGCTTGAACTGATCTGCGCGCGATTTCGGCTTCATGATCTATCCGAGCGCGCAGTTTGGCAAGCGCGCTGACCACTGCGAGAATGTCCTCGCCATCTTGCGCAGGCTCGTGCTCAACATTCTGCGAACCCATCCCGATCGCGCATCGCTCCGCCGTATCCCTTACTCATCATCCCTTGACCGCGAGGTCGGCGCGTGGCGTCGGGTGAGGGGGCGCGGCGAACTCGATAGACCGTAACCCCTCACCCGATTTGCTGCGCGCAAGCGGCAGGTGATGACTTTCCGGCAGTTGTTCGAGCACCTTCCTTGCGGCGTAGTGCTAGTCTATTCTTTGCAGGCTGGTTCAAGCTAATGCCAAAATGCGTCCTGCTAGCGATGGGCATCGGTGAGCCAATTTGATAGAAATTGCGATCGCCACAAGAGCCGGCCGGTGTCCCCTGCTGTGTCAAGAGGTACATCAGACCGTTGATGTACTGATGAGGCAGATCGACGACCGGAAAGCAGGTGGTGGTCCCTGGAAGGTTTGACCGGAACCGATTGGAGCCGAGATAGGCAAGAAAGTCGCGATCCCCCGGTGTCGATCCGACGGTCTAATACTTGACCTTAGCGAGGTGCGCCCGGTCGATCACGGCCTGCGGTGTGAGCGCGGTCTGCGCAGCGAGCGACGGCAATTTCTTGATGAAGTAGGTGCCGCTATCGTTGATCATGAAGAAAGAGCTGCCTGTGTCCAGGCTGCCGGCCGTGCGACCGTCCATCGTCAGCTGCGCTGACTGCATCGGCGCGGTCGGCATCAAGCGGACAGATGACGCTGCGGCAGACGACACGCCCATCACCAAAGCCACGGCCAATCCGGGTCACACGGCGGTCTCGGGCATTCAACGCAAGCTCCTCGTTGTCGCGGACCGTTTGCTTGGACCGGCCAGACGCTCGGATTTCGTCATGACCGGCATCAAGCGTGAACAGCTCCGATACGTCGTCGATTTTCTTGCGCGTCTGCTGGACACGTTTTTCCATGCCACGATCAGATTTTGGCTTCGCCCGTGCGCCGGCGCCTTCGACGCCGTTTCCCTTGGCTTTGATCGCCGCGAGCGAGGCCCGTGCTGCCGTCTAGCGGAGGGCATTCGGTTTCGTAGTGACGGCGAAAGGTAGCTGGCGAGAAGCCCCAACTATCCAGGGCAGAAACGGGGTGCGGCACAATCGGAGCTTGCACCCGGAGCGCATGTACATGTTGTACCTAACGCGCCATTCTACCCAGGGTCCCGCAGTCTCCGCTCGACGGAGGCGCCGCACACTTTGGTAACCTATAACCGTTACTCAGATCAGCCCGATGCGTCCGGGGTTTGGCATCGGAAGGTAGCGATTCGATGTCTCATGGGTCTGATGAAAGCGAAAACTACTGGCCGGGTTATGTCGATGCGCTGACATCGATGATCCAGGTGCTGGCATTCGTCATGCTGATGCTGGCGATGGCTGTTTTCGTATTGTCGCAGAGCGTCTCGAAGCATGCCGTCGAAGCCATCGCCAACGCGGTCAAAGCCGATGTGAAGCCGAATGCCGATATCAAGCAACTGACGCAGGCGGTGATGGATAGGCTTCAACAACTGGGATCCGCGGCTCCGGTCAACGCGTCGAACAGGCCTCCCGACCCGCCCTCCGAAGCCTCGACGGGCAAGTCGATCGCGCCGAGGGAGGCTGCCAGTGAATCTCGCTCGGAAAAAATTGTCGGGATGAGGGTCAGCGCCGCGCCAGCGCGCAATGATCAGGCCTCGGTTCAAATATCATCCGATGCACCTCGCATCAGGGTGGCTTTCGAGGAGCACAGCTTCAAGATCGGGCAGGAACGCGCGGAATCCCTGGCGAAGTTCGTTGATGAGAACCGGGTTGTCGAGCAGGGGCACGTCATCATCAACGCCTATGCCTATTCGGGTGACGGCGCCCTGTCGGAAGCCAGACGCCTTGCCTACTACCGAGCCATGATGGCGCGCAGGCAGCTGGTCGATGATAAAAAAGTCCGGGCGGACAGCATTCGCATCAACGTCAACGACACGGCGGACAAGGATAAGGGTTCGACCGTCGAAATCATTGCCGCCAATGGCGCCTATTAGCGCATGTCCCTGCGAGATCGGATGCGGATCGCCGACGGAGATATGCGCCAACACTGGAAGCGACGGCGTTTCGCGTCCAGGTCGGATCACCGGGCAATCCAACGGAAGGCGCTGGAGCTGAGGAGTTCCCGGAGGCCTGCGGGCTCCCGCGAAAGGACACGGTGATGGAAAAACAGATAGCGCAGATCCGCTACAAGATGATCGGCCTTGTCGTGCTCATTGCGATGGGCAGCGCATGGCAATGGGACTTCATCGTCGAAGGCGTCAAGGCCCATGTCTACACCACCGGTTCGATCCTGAGCGCGTTCGCGTTTTCGATCATCATGGCCTTCATCTTTGTTTTCAAGTTGAAGAACGAAGTCGTCGCCTTCAATGCCTTGAAGGAGATGTGGGACGACATCCGGATCGGCGCCAATGAGCAGAACAGAGATCCCCTCTGGCGCCATTATCGTTGTTCGAGGCCGGCAAGAATCTTCAAGAGGCCCCGCCTGCTCGGCCACGCCTACGATCTCGTCACCGAGGAGCTGGCGCGAACCAAGAGGATTCGTATTTCCGTCGAGACGATGAACACGCTGGTCCACAAGATCGGTCAGACGATCGACGACGAGAAATCACTGCTGGGATACATGTCCGGCCTGCTGGTCTTCATGGGGCTGATCGGAACGTTCATCGGCCTGCTGCACATGGTCGGGTCGATGGGGGGCATCATCGGTTCGCTTGCAAGTTCGGCCGGCGGCTCCGGTGCAACCGATGCATTTCAGCAGCTGCTCGGCGCGTTGCAGGAACCGCTGAAGGGAATGGCCGCGGGCTTCGCGGCGTCGCTGTTCGGATTGTTCAGTTCGCTCGTCGTCGGCCTTCTCGGTCGTTTGGCCGGTCAGGCCGCGGGCGTGTTGAAGCACGAGTTCGAATCGTGGCTGGCGGGCGTCGTCTCGATTGGCGACGAAGAAAATTCCGATCGCGACGCGCCAGACCGGATCGAGGCGCGGACGGCTTCGTCCGACCAGTCGCTGATCCAGACCGTCGGCAGCATACTTGCGGACTACTCCAAGGTGGCCGGAAGTTTTGACGGCGCCATCCGAGTGCTGCGGGACATTCAGGCAAGCCAGCAGCAGCAGGAAAGATGGATGCAGACCGTTGCGCAAAGCCTGTCACGTGTCGGCGCCGGCCTGGAGACGCTGTCGGACGGCGTATCAAGAGCCGTTACGACAGAACTGCAGGCGACGCGCACCATGGTCCAGGAAATGGAGCGCGCCCATTCGGCGCATGTTCGCTTGCTGGCCAACAATCATGCCCAAACGGCCGTGCAGATCGCCGCGGCGATCGAACAGAACGCGGCGCTTGTCGAACGCATGCCATCGCAGGTCGGCGCCAATATCGAAGCCAGGATCGGCGGTGCGGTCAAGGAAGCGGTGCGGCCCGTGGAATTGGCAGTCGCCCAACAGATACAGAGAATCGAGAGCATGTTCGATCAGTCCGCAGACGAACATCCCGAAAGAATGTCGGGAATTTCGCACGGGCGCGGCGCCGTGGTGCCCTCGCACCAGGCCAGCCTATCGATGAGCGCTTTGGAGAGCAGAATTTCCGAGGGATTCGACCGCCTCGATCAGAGCGTCGGAGCGGCGTTCTCGGCCTATTCAGCCGTTCTAAAGCTGGCTGTTGCCGCGCTTGATAGGACCGACCAGAGCGCGCATCGCGTTGCCGAACAGGCCACGGGGGTTGCCCCGCCCGCGGCGAAAAGATCGGCAAGCTAGCTGAATGTCGTATCGGCCGTCCGGCAGCCAGAACCTACGAAAGAAAATTCGAATGACAGACGCGAATACAGCGAATTGGGGAAAATCCGTCCGCCTTGCCCTTCCGAAGTCGCTCGAGAAAAAGAAGGGCTTTTCCAGGCGGCACGCCCGCCATGACTGCGTCGTGATCGGTGTCATGAAGGTCATCGATATCGGGGCCGAGTTCGACGGAGCCCTGCTCGAAATATCGCGTGGCGGCTGCACCTTCAGGCAGGCCAGCATGTTCGTCCTCGAACGGTTGAATGAATTGGTGCTCATCCACACTGAGTTTTTCGAGGCGGAAGGTCGTATTCGCGCGGTGCGCCCGGACGGCTACGGCATCCAGTTCTTCAGCGAAATCGACGAAGCCGTGATCGACAGGATCGTTGCTGAATACGGTTACAAGATCTCGGAGTCGTTTCTCGCGAAACGAAATTGATTGGCCAACGCGCGCCACGCCGCGACAAGATGTCTTGCGCTTGATGATCAACCTGAGAGAGAGAAATTGAATGCTGCCGCGATCGTCAACAGACGCTGCCGCGATCGTCAACAGACTGAGTTGTTTCGAATGAGAGACCAACGGCGTTGGAGTCTGCGCGTTCGACAACGGCACTTAACTGGCAATTAACGGTAATCAATTACTAACAGCGCTGTCGGGTTCTTGTTCTCGCTTGCAGCACTGTGAAGCATGAATGCACTTAGAGAGTTCTCTCCGCTGGATGCTCGCGAGACGTGTAAGCATCAACCACAGGTTCGTCCCACCAGTCTTAAAGCAGCGAGAGTGGCGTTCGTCTCGGTGCGGCGGACGGGGCGCTCCCTGATTGTCGTTGCACTGGCAGTTGGCCTTGCTGGATGTTCAATCAATTCCTCAATGCCGTCGAGCCCGTTTTTCTCCGCGCTTGCACGTCTCAAACCATTCCCGGCAAATGCGAGCAGCAATGCCGTGGTGGCGAGTACTGCGCCGTCGACGATCGACGCCAATGCCTCGACAACCAACAGCATGGTGACGGGTTCGCTGCGCCCATCGATCGATGCTCCGAGCCTCCTCCAGCCGGATGCAGTCCGGAGCGGTTCGGGCGGCGGCTCCGGCAATGCGCCGTCCATTGCAGCGGCCGCGGATCGCAAGGACGTCTATCCGCAGATCGCTCGTGCTTCTGAAGCTATGGGAGGCGTCTTCGACGCCGGGCCGCCGTCAACGGAGGCCGAGGGCGGTTCATCATCGCCACGCCGGCGTGCCGATGCGAAGCGTGTGTCGCTGAGCGAGGCGGTGACGGCTGCCGTGCTGAACCACCCTCTGATGGGAGCCCAGGCCGCCAAGGTGACGGGCTCGCTCGCGGACGTGAGGACGGCGCAGGGCGCCACCCGTCCTCAGTTGCAGGTTTATGCAGGGTCGGGCGGGTCCTATCTCGGCTCCTACCTGAATTCTCCGACCCTGTTCGAGCAGGTGAATATTCCCGCGAGCTCACGGTCGGACGCCGGTTTCACATTGAGACAGCTCGTCTATGACTTCGGCGCCGCAAGGAATGATATCGCCCGCAGCAAATCGCTGGTCGATGCCGAACGATTGCGTCTTGCCGACCAGGCCGAAGATGTCGCGTTGCGGACCGTCAATGCGTACTTGAATCTGCTCGAGCAAGGCGAGCTGATCGCCCTGATCGACAAGGTTGTCGCCGACAACAACAGCTTTGCCGCTCTGGTCAAGGCGAGCGAGCGGCAAGGCAACGGGACCGTGGCCGATGTCAACCGGATCAAGTCGAAGGTCATCGAAACCGAAGCGCTTCGCACCGACATCATGACGTCCTACCAAACCGCGCAGGACGAATTCTTTCGGCTCACCAAGCTGGATTCAGGCAGGCTCGGCCGCCCAAATTCCAGCTTGCCCGTGGTGCCACCGTCGTTTGATAGCGCGTTTCAGACGGCCCAACAGTACAATCCGTCGCTGCTTGCCCTGGGCGCCACGAGCACCGCGATCGACCGTCAGCTCGCCTCGCAGAAGGCCCAGCGGTTGCCTCGTGTCGATCTTCAGGGAGACGGGCTCGTCAAGCATTATGTTGGAAGCCCCGGGGCGAGTCAGGGCGTCGTCGACTCGCGCCTGATGCTGATGGTCTCCTACAAGCTCCTCGACGGTGGCGTGATGTCTGCGCAGGAAGATCGTATTCGAGAGGACAGAAGGGCCAATGATTTCAGGGCGCTTGATGAAAAGGAAGGCATCGAACTCAATCTGCGACGTTTCTATCAGGCGCTTTCCGCCAATCGCATCAAAGAGAGCGCCGCGATCCAAGGAGCGGTGACCGCGCAGCATGCGAACGCGCTCTACATCGAGCAGTTCAAAGCCGGCAAGCGGACGGTTTTCGAAGTGCTCGACAGTCGGTTTGTAGTCTTCACCATGCAGAAGAATGCCGTCAACGGCCGGTATGAGCAGCTGCGTGCCGCCTATGGAATTCTGCGCAACATGGGTCGCCTGGTCGAGACCGCCATTCACGTCCAGGACAAGTCCTCCACGAAATCGGTCGCCGATCGCGGACCCGAGAGGTGAGCCGCCGCATGTTCGGCTCTAAGCGCTGCGATAAGTTTCCGCTAAGTACGAATCGTGCGCCTGATTCCAAGGGGTCAATAGATTGTTGACGAGGCCGTAGGATAAGTATTGTTGTTAGCTCCTGAGAGTTTGGTTTAGTTGGCAGCGGTTACAGTGTTGCAATGGATAGTGCTGCCGCTAGGCCGAAGGAAATCAAGTCCGAATCGGCGAGCGAGGCGAAGGCTGCAACCGCCGCGCTCACTCCAGCAATAGAGAGCATCGTTACATCCGTTCAGCGCCCGGCGCCGGGCGCGATAAATGTTGTCCAGGTGCCGCCCGGCGCCCATCTCAAGCTCGACTTTGCCACGACCGACACCAAGTTTGCCGTCCTCGACGTCGATTTGGTCCTGCTGTTTCCCGACGGTGGAAAGGTCATCCTCCCGGGTTACGCCTTCAACCTGGTCGGGCCCGACAGCTCCGACGCGAGTTTTTCCGACAAGACCCTGTCGCCGCAACAGATGCTTGCGTCCGTCGACGATCTGCATCTGCTCAACGACAGTAACTCGCCGATCCTCGGCGCCAGCGCGAAAGCACAGCCGTCGAACGCAGCCAAGGACCCGGGCGAGGTCAAGGATCAAGGGGAGGCCAAGGAGCAGGCTTCCGAGGCGGCTCCGCCGTCACCTCCGCCGCAGCCTGCGGCTCCGAGCGCGCGATATAGCGCGGTTGCCGACTTCGAAAAGCCGCCTGAGCCTCCGGCCGATCGCTCCCTGAAGAAGCCGGCTGACGACGCGATTCCGACGTCCTCGGGCTCCCCGCCGGCATCGCATCATACGAGCGACGCCGTTCCGTCGGGGGCGACCGCAACGGATCCCGGCACGGACGGCGGTGGTGCGGGTAACGTCAGTGCAGCACATCTCGACATCGTGCTGCTGGGTGTTTCCGGCGACCGGGTTACGGCATTGCCATCGGGAGGAGCTCAGATCCTCGGCGCGGCCGCCGAGATTCCTGCGACGACCGATCCGGTATTTGCGGTTCAACAGCAGATGCGAACGATTGTCGGCACCGCTGCCGCCGACGTCATCTATGCCGCTGACCCCAATCGCATGCCGTCGGGGACCACCGAGCGGCTGATCGATGTCCGGGTGACGTTTCCCGATGCCGGTGTGGTCGCGAAGACCGCGACGATCACCAACCTGCCCGCGGGTTATGCGATCAACAACGCCACCCAGAGCGGCTCGAATTGGATCGTCACGCTCGACCCCGCCGATCCGAGCCATCTGCAGCTCGAGCTCCGCTATGTGCTGCCGACCGCCGCCACGCATCCGGATGCGAACGGGTTTCGCGGCAGTTTCAACCTCAGCATTCTGTTCAGTGCGACCGATGCCGCGGGTGCGAACCACTTTTATTCCGGCACCCAGACGTTCGTCATTCGCGACGTCACCGACGCCAGCGATGTCACGATCACGTCGGCGGACGGCAAATCGCTGATTTATGCGCTGAATACCGTTCCGCCCGGCGCCAACATCGCCGCCGGAGGCGGCGACGATCTGGTCTATGCCGGTCCTGGGCACGACGTTCTGGACGGCGGGGCCGGCAACAACACACTCTCTTATAAGCATTCGAACGACGCGGTCGTCGTCGATCTGTCGGCTGGAACCGGCCGCGGCGGCTACGCCGAGGCAGATGTCATCCAGAACTTCACGAACATCGAGGGCTCGCGGTTTGCCGACAGGCTGACGGGTACGGCGGGCGATAACACGTTCATTGGCAGCGGCGGCGGTGACACGTTCATCGGCAACGGCGGCGTCGATACGGTCGACTACAGCAGCTCCACGGCTGGTGTTAGCGTCAATCTCACCACGGGTGTCGGTACCGGCGGCCTCGCCAATGGCGACACACTGATCGGCATCAGCAATGTGACCGGTTCGGCGACCGGCAACAACATGCTGATCGGCAACGGCGGCGCGAATGTCCTGATCGGCGGCTCCGGCAATGACGTGATCGATGGCGCGGGAGGAGCGGACACCATCATCGCCGCCGCGGGCGATGACACCGTAGTCTATCGCGGCGCGGAAATCTCGATCGACGGGGGAGCGGGCTCCAACACCCTCGCTTTGGGCACCGCAGTCATCGTCAATCTCGGCAGCGCGGATCAGACCGTCGGCGACGCCGTCAGCGTCACGAATTTCCAGAATGTCGATGCATCGGCGTTGACGAGCGGCGTTTCTATCACCGGATCCGCCGGCGTTAACGTCATAACCGGCGGTTCCGGCGCCGACACCATCGATGGGGGCGGCGGTGCGGACGTCATCAACGGCGGCGCCGGCGACGATCGGATCGTCTATCGCGGCACCGAGGCCAGCATCAACGGCGGCGGCGACACCAATACTCTCGTGATGCTTGCGCAGGCCAGCATCAATCTCGGCAGCGCCGACCAGACCAGCGGCGATACCACCAAGGTCGCGAATTTCCAGAATGCCGATGCCTCGCAGCTGACTTCCGCGCAATCCATCTCGGTGGTCGGATCGGCCGGCGTCAATATCCTGACCGGTGGCGCCGGCAACGACAGCATCGACGGCGGTGGTGGCGCCGATATCATCGCAGGCGGCGCTGGCAACGATTCGATCACCTACCGGGGAAGCGAGAATTCGATCGACGGCGGCAGCGGGATCAATACCCTCGTGCTCGCCGCTGCGGTGACGGTCAATCTCGGCAATGCGGACGCGACAACGGCCGATGGGACTGTCGTCAGCAATTTCCTCAACGTCAACGCGTCGGCGCTGAGCGTCGGTCTCGACATCACCGGCTCGACCACCGCCAATGCCATCACCGCCGGTACGGGAGACGACGTCATCGATGGCGGCGGCGGCGCGGATGTCGTTGCCGCGAGTGCCGGAAACGACATCGTCGCCTATCACGGCACCGAAACGGCGATTGACGGCGGCAGCGGATCGGACACGCTGGTGCTGGCCGCATCCGGGGGGATCACCTCGGTCAATCTGGCGTTGGCGGCAAGCGCCGACCAGACCGCGGGAGACGCCGTCAACGTCACACGCTTCGAGAACGTCGACGCGAGCAGTCTGACGGCGGCGCTGAATGTCGCCGGCTCGATGTCGGCGAATACCGTCATTACCGGAGCGGGCAACGACACGGTCGATGGCGGCGGCGGCTCCGACGTCATCGGCACCGGGGGAGGCAACGACACCGTTGCCTATCACGGCACCGAGATTTCGGTCGATGGCGGCACCGGCTCCAACACGCTGGTGCTGTTCGACGCGACCGATATCAACCTGACCCGCATCGACCAGTCGATCGGCGACACCGTCGTCGTTTCGAACTTCCGGAACGTGGATGCGAGCGCGCTTGGAGCCGGGCAGGACGTTTCCATCATCGGGTCGGCAGCCGCCAACATTCTGATCGGCGGAGCCGGTGCGGATGCCATCAACGGCGGAGGCGGGGCGGACGTCGTCAATGCCAGTGCGGGCGACGATTCCGTCTCGTATTGGGGCAGCGAGGTGTCGATCGACGGCGGCTCCGGCACCAATACGCTGGTATTGCGTGCGGCCGCGGTGGTCAATCTTGCCGCCGCCGATCAGACCACTGGCGACACGACCGTCATCGCCAACTTCCAGAATGTCGACGGCTCGGCCCTGACGACCGGTTCGACCATCAGCGGCTCGGCCGGCGTCAACATCATCACCGGCGGCGCAGGAAACGATACGATCGACGGCGGCGGCGGCGCCGATATCATTGCCGCGGGCACCGGCAACGACACCGTGTTCGTTCACGGCAATGAAGTCGCCATCGACGGCGGCGACGGTAACGATACGCTGGTGCTCCCGGCCTCGAGCATGGTCACCGCGGTCAGCTTCGCCGTTGCATCCGGTCTCGACCAGACGGCGGGTGATACCGGAACGGTCACGAATTTCGAGAGCCTCGATGCCAGCGCGATGACGACCGCCCTCGCGGTCACCGGTTCGCTGCTGGCCAATGCGATCACCGCGGGTTCGGGCAACGACGTCATCCATGGGGGCGGTGGCGGCGATGTCATCAATGCCGGCGCCGGCAACGACGCCGTCGACTATTGGGGAACGGAAACCTCGATCGACGGCGGAACCGGCGCCAACACGCTGGTGCTGCGCGCCGCGGCGACGATCGACCTCGTGGCGGCCGATCAGACGACGGGCGATTCCACCGCCGTTGCGAATTTCACCAACGTCGATGCCAGCGCGGTGTCGATCGGCGTCTCGATTCGGGGCACGGCTGCGGCGAATACCATCACCGGTGGTGCCGGAGCGGACATCATCGACGGTGGCGGCGGCGCCGATGTCATCGGTGCCGGAGCCGGCGCCGATACGGTCACCTTGCACGGCAATGAGATCTCGATCGACGGCGGTACCGGATCGGACACACTGCTGCTCGTTGCCGGGACAACTATCACGGCTGTCAATCTTGCGGTCGCCGCGGGCGCCGATCAGACCACCGGCGACGCGGTCAGCGTCCGAAATTTTGAGAATCTCGACGCCGGCCTGGTGTCGACGGCGCTTGCCGTTACTGGCTCGGCGGTCGCCAACACCATCACGACCGGTTCCGGTGATGACAGCATAGACGGAGGCGGCGGCGCGGACGTCGTCAATGCCGGGGCCGGTAACGACACGGTGACCTATCACGGCACCGAAGCATCGATTGATGCCGGAACCGGTGCCAACATGCTGCTGCTGCAGGCTGTCACCGATGTCAATCTGGGACACGTGGACCAGACCGCCGGTGACGCCACCACGGTGATGAATTTCCAGAATGTCGACGCCGGCGCGCTTGGCGCGGCACAAGGCGTCAACATCATCGGCAGTTCGGCCGCCAACACCATCATCGGCGGCGGCGGTAGTGATACACTCGACGGCGGCGGCGGGACCGACATCATTCACGCCGGTGCGGGCGACGACCTCGTTGCCTATCGCGGCACCGAGTCGTTGCTCGACGGCGGCAGCGACAGCAACACGCTGCAGTTGAAAGCGACGGCGACCGTCGACCTCGCCAACGCCGACCAGACCACCGGCGATATCGTCAATGTCAGCGGTTTCGCCAACGTCGATGCCAGCGGGCTCGGCCCGGCCCAGGGTGTATCGGTCACCGGCTCGGCTTCGGCGAACACCATCACCGGCGGTGCCGGCAACGACGCCATCGACGGTGGCGGCGGCGCGGACGTCATCAACGCCGGGGACGGCAACGACAGCGTGCATTTCCATGGCACGGAAGTGCTGATCGATGGCGGTTTCGGCTCCAATACCCTGATCCTCGAGCATCCGGGCGGCGTAACGCGCGTCGATCTCAGCGTCGCACCAGGCGCTGATCAAACCATCGGTGACAGTGTCAATGTCGCGGATTTCCAGAATATTGATGCAAGCATTCTGACGACCGCCGTTGCGGTCACCGGCTCGTCCTCGGCCAACACCATTACCACGGGCTCGGGCAACGACGTCATCGACGGCGGCAGCGGATCCGACGCGATCATCGCCGGCGCCGGCAACGATACGGTCTCCTACTACAATTCGGAAGTCTCGATCGATGGCGGCGCCGGAACCAATACGCTGGTGCTCCGTGCCGCGGCCGTCGTCAATCTGGCGAACGCGGACCAGACCACGGGCGACGCGACCGCCGTCGCCAATTTCGAGAATGTCGATGCCTCCGCGCTCGCGGTTGGCGCCACGATCAGCGGGTCGGCCGCGGCAAATGTCATCACCGGTGGCGCCGGCGACGACAGTATCGACGGCGGCGGCGGCGCCGATGCCATCAGCGGGGGCAGCGGCGACGATACGGTGACGGTGCGCGGCACCGAGGTATCGATCGATGGTGGCACCGGCTCCGACACGCTGATGTTGGCGGCATCGAGCAGTGTCACTGCGGTCAATTTTGCGCTCGCGGCAGGGAGCGACCAGACCGCGGGGGATGCCGTTCGCGTCACCGGCTTTGAGAGTCTCGACGCCGGTGCGATGACCTCGGCCCTGACCGTCACCGGGTCATTCGGGGCCAACGCGATCACCACCGGCTCGGGCGGCGACGTCATTCACGGCGGAGGCGGCGCGGACATCATCAACACCGGTGCCGGCACCGACATTGTCGACTATTGGGGCACCGAAGTCTCGATCGATGGTGGAGCCGATACCGACACGCTGACGGTGCGTGCGTCGGCGACGATCGACTTGACGGCGACCGATCAGTCGGTGGGCGATCTTGCGACGGTTACGAACTTCGAGAACGTTGACGCCTCGGGCCTGACCGCGACGCAGTTGATCCATGTTGTCGGCACCTCGGGCGCGAACATCATCGCCGGCGGTGCCGGAGCAGACGTCATCGACGGTGGGCGCGGCGCGGACGTCATCAGCGCTGGTGCCGGCGACGACACGGTCACGTTCCACAGCACCGAGTCATCGATCGATGGTGGAGCGGGTACCGATACCCTGATCCTTGCCGCCGGCTCTGTCGTCACGGCGGTCAATCTGGCGGTCCTCGCGGGCGCCGACCAGACCACCGGCGACGCCGTCAGCGTCACGAATTTCGAAAGTATCGACGGCAGTGCGCTGACGACGGCGCTGAACGTGACCGGTTCGTCCAGCATCAATACGATCACCACCGGTTCCGGCAATGACACGATCGACGGCGGCGGCGGCGCCGACATCATCAATACGGGCGCCGGCAGCGACACGGTTTCCTATCACGGCACCGAGCTTTCGATCGATGCCGGAACGGGTGTCAATACACTGGTGTTGCAGACGGCCACCGACATCAATCTCGGACGTGTCGACCAGACCGTCGGCGACGCCGTGACGGTGACGAATTTCCAGAACATCGACGCAAGCGCGCTCGGCGCGGCGCAGGGCATTACCATCGTCGGCAGTTCGGCGGCCAATATCATCGCGGGCGGCCTGGGCGCGGACATCATCGACGGTGCGGGTGGCGCCGACACCATCATTGCCGGCGGCGGTGACGACGTGGTGGTGTACCGTGGTTCCGAAGCCTCGATCGACGGCGGCAGCGGCGATAATACGCTGCAGCTGCGGGCGGCGACCACGGTCAATCTCGCCAGTGCGGATCAGACCAGCGGCGACGGCGTCGTCGTGTCGAACTTTGTCAACGTCGATGCAAGCGCGCTCGGTGCGACGCAGGGCGTATCGATCACCGGGTCTGCGTCAGCCAACACTTTCATTGGTGGTGCGGCGGCAGACCTGATCGACGGCGGCGGCGGCGGAGACACGATCAGTGCAGGCGCCGGCAACGACAGCGTCCAGTACTACGGAACCGAGATCGGCGTCGATGGCGGTACCGGCAACGATACCCTGGTCATGCGTGCTTCCGGCGGGACCAGCGCCATTAACCTGGCGACCCCCGCGAATGTCGATCAGACCTCCGGCGATGGCGCAGGCGTCACGAATTTCGAGAACGTCGATGCCTCCGCAGTGGTGACGGCGCTCGCCATCACCGGCTCATCCTCGGCCAACACGATCACGACGGGCTCCGGCAACGATACGATCGATGGCGGCGGAGGTGCCGACGTCATCAACGCCGGGGCGGGCGACGATGCGGTCTCTTACAATAATTCCGAGGTCTCGATCGACGGCGGCACCGACACCAACACGCTGTTGCTGCGTGCGACCGCCAGCGTCAATCTAGGTAGCGCCGACCAGACGGTGGGCGATGCGACCATCGTTGCCAATTTCCAGAATGTCGATGCTTCGGCGCTTTCGGCCGGTGCGACCCTTATCGGGTCCGCTGCCGCCAACGTCATCATCGGCGGCGCCGGCAACGACATCATCGAGGGTGGCGGCGGGGCTGACGTCATCCGTGCGGCGGGCGGTGACGACACGGTTACCTACCGAGGCGCCGAGACGTCGATTGACGGCGGCGCGGGCGCCGATACCCTGGTCTTGAATGCCGGCGCCAACGTCACCGCGGTCAACTTCGCGGTTGCCGCCGGCGTCGGCCAGACGACCGGCGATTCCGTCAGCGTCACGAACTTCGAGAATCTCAACGCCAGCGCGATGACGACGGCGCTGGCCGTCACCGGATCGTCCGGCGTCAACGTCATCGCCGCCGGCTCCGGCAATGACGTCATCCACGGTGGTGCCGGGGCGGATGTCATCGGTGCCGGCGCCGGCAACGATGCCGTGGATTTCTGGGGAACGGAGGTCTCGATCGATGGCGGCGCCGGCAGCAACACGTTGGTGGTTCGGACGCAGGCAACGATCGATCTCACCGCCGCCGACCAAACCGTGGGAGATCTTGCCGCGGTTACCAGGTTCCAGAACGTCGATGCCTCCAGCCTGACGCTGACGCAATCGGTTTCCGTTGTGGGCACCTCCGGTGTGAACATGATCACAGGCGGAGCCGGCGCCGATACCATCGACGGTGGCGGCGGCGCCGATGTCATCAATGCCAGCACCGGCAATGATAGCGTCATCCTGCACGGCTCGGAGGTCTCGTCCGATGGCGGCGCCGGGTCGGATCTGTTGATCCTGACCGCTGGCACCACTGTCACGGGGGTGAATTTCGGCGTCATTGCGGGGGCGGATCAAACGGCCGGCGATTCGGTCGCCGTCGCGAACTTCGAAAACCTCGGCGCCGGCGCCGCGACCACCGCATTGACCGTCATAGGCTCCGCTGCGGCCAATATGATCACGACGGGCTCGGGCAACGATAGCATCGATGGCGGTGGTGGCGCCGACGTGATCGATGCCGGCGCAGGCAATGATGCGATCTCCTACCGCGGCACCGAAGTGTCGGTCGATGCGGGAACGGGTTCGGACGCGATCGTTCTGCAGGCGTCCGGCGGCATTACCACGATTGATCTGAGTGGCCCGCCCGGCTCGGACCAGACCTACGGCGACAGCGTTACCGTATCCAATTTCGAGAACGTCGATGCGTCGGTGCTGCTGGCGTCGCAAGGCATCACGATTCTCGGTTCAACCGCGGCAAACGTCATGACCGGCGGGGCTGGCGCGGACATTGTCGATGGCGGCGGCGGCGCCGACGTCATCAACAGCGGTGCTGGCGCGGATACCGTCACCTATTACGGCTCGGAAAGCTCGATCGACGGCGGCACCGGCAACGACAGCCTGGTGCTGGCGGCCGCTGGCGGCGTCACCGCCGTCAACTTTTCGGCTGCCGCGGGTTCCGACCAGACCGTTAGTGACGCCGTATTCGTCGCGAACTTCGAGAATCTCGATGCCTCTGTCCTCGCGACGGCCTTGACGGTCACGGGATCGTCGGCAGCCAATGCCATGACGACCGGGGCGGGCAACGACACTATCGACGGTGGCGGCGGAGCCGATATCCTCGACGCCGGCGCGGGAAATGACACGGTTTCCTATTACAATTCGGAAGTCTCAATCAGCGGCGGAACCGGCATCAACACGCTCGCGCTTCGGGCGGTCACCAGCGTCAACCTCGGCAATATCGACCAGACCGCCGGCGACGCGGTTGCGGTTTCCAGCTTCCAGAACGTCGACGCGTCGGCACTCTCCTCCGGCGTCTCGGTCATTGGTTCGGTCGGTGCGAACACTATCATTGGCGGCTCCGGTAACGATGCCATCGACGGTGCAGGCGGCTCGGACGTCATCTACGCCGGCGCCGGCAACGATGCGGTCACGTTCCACGGCACCGAGGCCGCGATCGACGGTGGTGCCGGCCTCGATACGTTGACCGTGGCCGCCGGGGCAGCGGTAACGGCGGTCAACTTTGCCGTCGTCGCGGGCCTCGACCAGACCACCGGCGATTCCGCCAATGTTACGAATTTCGAGAATCTCAATGCCGCGGCGGTCACCGCCGCGTTGACGGTCACAGGATCGACCGCGGCCAATGCGATCGATACCGGGGCCGGCAACGACATCATCGATGGCGGCGGCGGCGCTGATGCGATCAGCGCGGGCGGCGGCAACGATACGGTTTCCTACTACGGCTCCGAAAACGTGATCGACGGCGAGGCCGGCAGCAATACCCTGCTGCTCCGCGCAGTCACCACGGTCAATCTCGGCAACGTCGACCAGACGACGGGCGACGTGACCAGCGTCGCCAACTTCCAGAACGTGGATGCTTCCGGACTGTTGTCCTCGGTGTCCATCACCGGGTCGTCGGCAGCCAATACGATCACGACCGGGGCCGGCAACGACGGCATCGACGGCGCGGGCGGCGCCGATGTGATTGCCGCGGGCGCTGGCAACGATACGGTTTCCTACTACGGCACCGAGATTTCGATCGACAGCGGTGCCGGGATCAACACGCTGGTGATGCGGGCCGCGGTCAACGTCAGTCTGGCGAACGCCGACCAGACCGTTGGCGATACCACTGGGGTCACCGGCTTCCAGAACGTGGATGCCTCGGCGCTGGCTTCAGCGATATCGATCGCGGGCTCTTCGGCGGGCAACGTCATTGCCGGTGGCAGCGGTAACGATACCATCGACGGTGGCGGCGGCTCGGATGTGATCGGCGCCGCCGCCGGCAGCGACACCGTGACCTATCACGGCACGGAATCGTCGATCGACGGCGGCGCCGGCACCGACACGCTGGTGCTGGCCGCTTCCGGAGGCGTCACGACGGTGAATTTTGCCGTGGCGACCAATGTCGATCAAACCACCGGCGATGCCGTCAACGTCACGAACTTCGAGAACCTCGACGCCAACGCGCTGAGCACGGCGCTTGCGGTAACGGCCGCCGGCTTTGCCAACATCATCACCACCGGTTCGGGTAACGACAGCATCGACGGCGGCGGCGGTGCCGACGTTGTCGATGCCGGGGGTGGTAATGATCTGATCGCCTATTACGGTACCGAGATTTCAATCGACGGCGGCAGCGGCATCAACACGCTGCAGCTGAAGACGGCGGTGAACGTCAATCTCGCCAATCCGGACCAGACCATCGCCGACGCCACGACCGTCACCAACATGGAGAACGTCGATGGGTCGGCGCTGTCGTCGGCGGTGTCGATTACCGGCTCGCTGGGCGCAAACAGCCTTGCCGGCGGCACCGGCAATGACAGCATCGACGGCGGTGGTGGAGCGGATGTCATCGCCGGCGGCAACGGCGATGATACCATTGCCTACCATGGCGCGGAAATGTCCATCGATGGCGGCATCGCGAGCGACACGCTGATCGTTGCTGCCGGCGCCAGCCTCACTGGGGTCAACTTCTCCGTCGCCGCCGGCGTCGATCAGACCACGGGTGACGCGGTCGGCGTCACCAATTTCGAAAGCTTGGATGCCAGTGCGCTGACTACGGCGCTCCAGGTCACGGGTTCGACTTCCGCCAATACGATCACGACCGGATCCGGCAACGACACCATTGACGGCGGTGGCGGCGCCGACGTCATCAGCGCCGGTGGCGGTAACGACGCGATCTCCTATTACGGCACGGAAACCGCGATCGACGGGGGCACCGGCACCAACACCCTGGTGCTGAGGGCAGCGGCCACCGTCAGTCTCGGTAGCACCGACCAGACCATCGGCGACGTGGCCAGCGTCGTCGGCTTCCAGAATGTCGACGCCAGCGCGCTGTCCTCAGCGGTGTCGATCGCTGGTTCGTCCGGGGCCAATGTGATCACGGCGGGTTCGGGCAACGATTCCATCGACGGAGCGGGCGGCGCAGACACCATCAGCGCCGGGGCTGGCGGCGATACGGTGATCTATCACGGCAGCGAAATCACGGTCGATGGCGGTACGGGATCCGATACGCTGGTGCTGGCGGCTTCGGGTGGGATCACCGCGGTCAATTTGGCGGTTGGCGCAGGCGCGGATCAGACCGCCGGCGACACGGTCATCGTCGCGAATTTCGAGAATCTCGACGGCTCGATTCTCACCACGGCCATAACGGTCACCGGTTCGTCGGCGGCCAATGTCATCACCACCGGCTCCGGCAAGGATGCCGTCGATGGCGGTGGCGGGGCCGATGTCATCAATGCGGGCGGCGGTGACGATACGGTCTCATACTACAACGCGGAAACATCCATCGACGGCGGCAGCGGCACCAACACGCTGTTGTTGAAAGCGGCGGCGACCGTCGATCTCGGCAGTCTCGACCAGACGGCGAGCGACGCGGTCTCGGTCGCCAACTTCCAGAACGTCGATGCCTCGATCCTGTCCGCGGCCGTATCGATTACTGGGTCGGTCGGTGCCAACACGATCACCGGCGGTTCCGGCGGCGACAGCATCGATGGTGCTGGTGGCGCGGATATCATTGCCGCGGGAGGCGGCAACGATACGGTTACCTATCAGGGCAGCGAAATCTCGATCGACGGCGGGACCGGCTCCGACACCCTGGTGCTGGCGGCTTCCGGCGGCATCACCGCGGTCAGTTTCCTGGTCGCGGCCGGTGCCGATCAGACCACCGGCGACGCCGTCAGTGCTACCAACTTCGAGAATCTCGATGCATCCGTCGTCACGTCGGCCTTGACGGTCACTGGCTCGTCGTCGTCGAACGCAATCCGCACGGGTTCGGGTAACGATATCATCGATGGTGGCGGCGGGACCGACGTGATCGGCGCCGGCGCGGGGAATGACACGGTCTCCTACTACGGCACGGAGAATTCGGTCGATGGCGGCACCGGCACCAATACGCTGGTGATGCGAACCGCGGCGACGGTGAATCTCGCCAATTCAGACCAGACCACGGGCGACGTAACTAATGTCTCGAACTTCGGGAATGTCGATGCTTCGGCGCTGACGACCGCCGTGTTGATCACCGGCTCGTCGGCCGCCAACGTCGTCACCGGCGGTTCTGGCAACGACACCATCGACGGAGCGGGCGGAGCGGACACCATCGTCGCGGGCGGGGGCAATGACGCGGTCTCCTATTACGGGACCGAGGTGTCCATCGATGGCGACGTCGGCGCCAATACCCTGGTGCTCAAGGCGGCCGTGACCGTCAATCTCGCCAACAGCGATCAGACCACGGCCGATTCGACCAATGTCGCCAATTTCCAGAACGTCGATGCGTCGGCGCTAACGACTGCGGTGTCCGTCACCGGATCGTCTGCGGCCAACGCGATCACCACCGGCGCCGGCAAGGACACCATTGACGGCGGCGGCGGAGCCGACGTCATCAATGCCGGATCCGGCGACGACGCGGTGACTTATCACGGCGGCGAAATCTCGATCGATGGCAACGCCGGAACGGATACACTGATCGTTGCCGCCGGGTCCGGACTGACGGCCGTCAACCTCGCCGTTGCCTCCGGTTCGGACCAGACCACCGGCGACAGCGTCAGCATCGCGAATTTCGAGAACCTGGATGCCAGCGCGCTGACCACGGCGCTGGTCGTGACCGGATCGGCTTTCGGCAATGCGATCACGACCGGTGCCGGCAACGATACCGTCGACGGCGGCGGCGGAACCGATGTCATCATCGCCGGGGCCGGCAACGATACCGTCTACGACTACGGCAATGAGATCGTGCTGGACGGCGGATCCGGCACCAATACGCTGCTGCTGAAGGCGGCGACAACGGTCAATCTCGGCAATGCCGATCAGACCGCCGGCGACACCGCCAACGTCATCAACTTCCAGAACGTCGACGCCTCGGCTTTGTCAGTGGGCGTTTCGCTCACCGGTTCCTCGGGCACGAACATCATCATCGGCGGCCTTAGCGACGACACCATCGACGGTGCCGGCGGCACCGACGTCATCGGCGCCAATGGCGGCAACGACACCGTCGTCTATCGCGGAACCGAAACCTCGATCGACGGCGGTACCGGTTCCGATACGCTGCAACTCGGCGCGACCGGGGGCATCACCGCGGTCAATTTCGCCGTTGCCGCGGGCGCGGACCAGACCACGGGCGACAGCGTCGCGGTCGCGAATTTCGAGAACCTCGACGCCTCGGTGGCGACGACGGCGCTGACTGTCTCGGGTTCGTCCGGGGTCAACATCATCACCACCGGGGGAGGCGCCGACAGCATCGACGGCGGTGGCGGCGCCGACATCATCAGCGCAGGCGCGGGCGACGACACGGTCTCCTACCGTGGTGCCGAGTTCTCGATCGACGGTGGAACCGATACCAATACGCTGCTGCTGCGGGTTGCCGCGACCGTCAATCTCGCCAATGCCGACCAGACGATGGGCGATCTCGTCACGGTCGCCAACTTCCAGAATGTCGACGCATCGCAACTGCTCACCGGTGTCTCGATCACCGGCTCTTCCGGTGTCAACGTCATTACCGGTAGCATCGGCAACGACAGCATCGACGGCGGCGGCGGTGCCGATATCATCAATGCCGGCACCGGAAACGACAGCATCAACTATCGCGGCACCGAAGCCTCGATCGACGGCGGTGCCGGGTCCGACACGCTGGTCCTGACGGCGTCCGGCGGCATCGCGGCGGTCGATTTCTCCGTGGTGGCAGGCGCTGACCAGACCGTCGGCGACGTCGTCGGTATCACGAACTTCGAAAACCTCGATGCGACCGCGGTCACCACCGCGTTGACCGTCACCGGCTCGTCCGCGGCCAATTCGATTCTGACCGGCGCCGGCAACGACATCATCGACGGCGGCGGCGGCGTCGACATCATCGCCGCCGGCGCCGGGAATGACACCGTCGTCTATCAGGGAACCGAAGCGTCGATCGACGGCGGCAGCGGCGTCAACACGCTGAAGATGGGCCTCGCGACCACGATCAATCTCGGCAACATCGACCAGACCACCGGCGATATTTCCGCGGTCACGAATTTCCAGAACGTCGACGCATCGGTATTGTCCGCGGCGGTGTCGATCACCGGCTCCTCGGGTGCCAACACGATCATCGGCGGCTCGGGCGCTGATACGATCGATGGCGGCGGCGGCGCGGACCTCATCACGGCCGGAGCGGGCGACGATACGGTCTCCTATCGCGGCAGCGAAGTGTCGATCGATGGGGAGGCGGACAACAACACGCTGGTGTTGCGGGCGACGGCCACGGTCAATCTCGGCGGCGCAGATCAGACCTCGGGTGACACCGTCACCGTCGCCCACTTCCAGAACGTCGACGCATCGCTGTTGTCCACCGGCGTTTCAATCACCGGCTCGGGCGACACCAACACGATCACCGGATCGTCGGGCAGCGACACCATCGACGGCGGCGGTGGCACCGACGTGATCGCGGCCGGCAACGGCAATGACTCGGTCACCTATCACGGTTCCGAGACGTCGATCGATGGCGGCAGCGGCTCCGATAGTCTGGTTCTGGTCACCTCGGGCGGCATCACCTCGATCAATTTTGCCGTGGCCGCAGGCTCGGACCAGAGCGTCGGCGACACCGTCGCGGTGGCCAATTTCGAGAATCTCGATGCAAGCATTCTGACCACCGCACTGGCCGTCACCGGTTCGGCGGCCGCGAATGCGATTACGACAGGAGCGGGGAACGACACGATCGATGGCGGCGGCGGCGCCGACGTCATCAATGGCGGCGGCGGCAACGACACCGCGGTCTACTATGGTTCCGAAACGTCGATCGACGGCGGTACCGGCATCAACACACTGATCCTGCACGCAGCCACCACCGTCAACCTGGCCAGCGCGGATCAGACCTCCGGCGATACACCTGCGGTCGTCAATTTCCAGAACGTCGATGCGTCGTCGCTCGCCCTCGGGGTCTCCCTGACTGGCGCGTCGGGAGCTAATACGCTGACGGGCGGTGCCGGCGATGACAGCATGGACGGCGGCGGCGGCGCTGACGTCATCGCGGCCGGCAGCGGCGAGGACGCGGTAACGTATCACGGAAGTGAAGTGTCCCTCGACGGCGGCAGCGGCGTCGATACCCTGGTGATGGCGGCGGGAAGCGGCGGATTCAGCGCCGTCGATTTTTCGGTGACGGCTGGCGCGGACCAGACCGCGGGCGACACCACCAACGTGAGGAACTTCGAGAACGTCGATACGAGCGCGCTGACGTCGGCGATCTCCGTCATCGGTTCGAACTCCGCGAACACCATCACGACGGGTTTGGGCAACGACACGATAGACGGTAACGGCGGCGCAGACATCATCAATGCCGGCGCCGGCAACGACACCGTTGCCTATTGGGGAACGGAGACCTCGATCGACGGCGGCGCGGGCACCAATACCCTGCGGTTGCGCGTCGGCGGCTCCATTAATCTCGGCAATGCTGACCAGACCTCCGGTGATCTCGCCAGCGTCTCGCATTTCCAGAACGTCGACGCGTCGGGCCTCGCGGGCGGCGCCGTGATTACCGGTTCGTCCGGCGTCAATGTGATCACCGGCGGCAATGGCGGCGACCTCGTTGATGGCGGCGGCGGCGCCGATGTCATCAGCACCGGTGGCGAGAGCGACTCGGTCGTCTATCATGGCACGGAAGTCTCGATCGACGGCGGCAGCTCAAGCGATTCGCTGACCCTGGCCGCAACAGGCGGTATCACCGCCGTCAATCTTTCGGTGGCAGGCGGTGTGGACCAGACCACCGGCGATACCGTCAACGTGACGAATTTCGAGAACCTGAACGCGTGGAACGCGACGACGGCGTTGACCGTCACCGGCTCCTCGGGTGGCAACTCCATCGTGACGGGGGGCGGCGACGATACGATCGATGGCCGCGGTGGCGGGGACGGCATCAGCGCCGGTGGCGGCAACGACACCGTTTCCTACTACGCATCTGATTCTTTCATCGACGGCGGCACCGGTACCAATACGCTGGTCCTGAAATCGGCCGTGGCCGTCAATCTCGCCAACGCCGATCAGACCACGGGCGACCTGACCACCGTTACCAACTTCCAGAACGTCGACGGTTCCGCGGTGACAACCGGAATGTTGATGAACGGCAACTCCGGGGCCAACGTGATTACCGGCGGCGCGGGCGACGACACCATCGACGGCGGTGCCGGCGCCGACACCATCGACGGCGGTCTCGGCAACGACGTCATCAACTATTACACGACCGACGCGGCGATCAGCGGCGGGGGCGGCACCAACACGCTGGTCCTGCAGAACAACGTTAACGTCAACCTCGCGGCCGCGGATCAAACCGTCGGCGATTCGGTCGTCGTCACCAACTTCCAGAATGTCACGGCGCAGAATGTCGGCGGGCCGGTTTCGCTGACCGGCACGTCCGGCGCCAACACCATCACTGGCAGCTCCGACAACGACACCATCGACGGCGGCGGCGGCGCAGACGTCATCAACGCCGGCAACGGCAACGATGCCGTCGCCTATTACGGCACCGAAACCTCGATCGACGGCGGCGCGGGCACCGACACGCTGACCCTGGCGGCGGCGGGCAGCACCACGACCATTGATCTTTCGGTAGCCGCCGGTTCGGACCAGACCGCCGGTGATGGCGTCGGCATCACTAATTTCGAAAGCGTGAACGCCGCCGTCTTGAATAGCGCCGTCACCGTCATCGGCTCGTCGGCGGCCAACGCCATCACCACCGGTTCGGGCGATGACATCATCAAGGGCAACGCCGGCGCCGACACGATCGCTGCCGGCGCAGGTAACGACACGGTCGACTATTGGGGCACGGAAGTCTCCATCGACGGCGGCACCGACAACAATACCTTGATCGTTCGTTCGGCCTCGGGTCTGTCGAGCGTCAATCTGGCGGCGACGGCGGGCACCGACATCACCGGTGGTGACGGCGTTTCCGTGCTGAATTTCCAGAACCTGGACGCCAGCAGGATCGGCAACAGCCTGACTGTGACGGGGTTGTCATCGACGAACAGCATCGCAACCGGCGCCGGTGCCGACACCATCGACGGCGGCGGCGGCGCCGATGTCATCAGCGCGGGCGCGGGCAACGACAGTGTCACGTATCATGGCGCCGAAGTGTCGATTGACGGGGGCGCCGGAATCGATACGCTCACGCTCGTGGCCGGCGGCGGCATCACGGCGGTCAATTTCGCCGTGTCAGCCGGCGTGGATCAGACCACCGGCGACGCCGTCGCGGTGTTGAATTTCGAATATCTCGACGCCGGCGCGCTCACCTCCGGCGTGACCTTCACCGGTTCGACCGGCCGGAACGACGTCACGCTGGGTTCAGGCGCCGACACCGTCGACGGCAATGGCGGCGCCGACAACATCAGCGCCGGTGCGGGCAACGACACCGTCACCTATCACGGTTCGGAAGCGACCATCGACGGCGGCAGCGGTACCAACACCCTGGTGATGCAGACGGCTGTGACCGTGAATCTCTCCGGCGGCGACCAGACCACCGGCGACCTCGTTACCGTCACGCGTTTTCAGAACGTCGATGCCTCGTCGCTCTCCGCGGACATTTCGATCACGGGCTCGACCGTCGCCAACGTGATCACTGGCGGAAGCGGCGCGGACACGATCGACGGCGGCGGCGGCGCCGATACCTTGCGCGGTGGCGCAGGCAATGACGCGATGGCCTACTATGGCGCCGAAGTCACCATCGACGGTGGCGCCGGCGCCAACACATTGCAGCTTCACGCCGCCACCACGGTCAATCTCGGGAACGCCGATCAGACCACGGGCGACACCGTCAACGTCGCCAACTTCCTGAACGTCGACGCCACGCTGGTCGCCGCGGCGGTATCGATCACGGGTACTTCGGCGGCGAACACGCTCACCGGCGGCTCCGGCAACGACATCATCGATGGCGCCGGCGGCGCCGATGTCATCAACGCCGGCGGCGGCAACGACACGGTGACCTACCGCGGCGTGGAATCCTCGATCGACGGCGGCGCGGGCGCCGATACGCTGGTGTTTGCAGCCGCCGCTGGCGTCACCGCGATCAACTTCGCGGTCGCGGCGGGCGCGGACCAGACCACCGGCGACAGCGTCGGTGTCGCGAACTTCGAGAGCGTCAACGCCGGCATCTTCACCACCGCCCTGACCGTGACCGGCTCCTCGGCCGCCAACACCATCACCACCGGGGCCGGCAACGACATCATCGACGGCAGCGGCGGCGCGGACGTGATCGTTGCCGGAGCCGGCAACGACACCGTGTCATATTACGGCGCCGAGACCTCGGTCGATGGCGGTGCCGGCACCAACACGCTGATCCTGAATACCTCCGCCGTCTTGAATCTCGCCAACGCCAATCAACTGTCGTTCGGCTCGGGAACGATCGCCAATTTCCAGAACGTCGATGCATCGGCCGTATCGGCGGCTGTTTCGATCACGGGGTCTTCGGGCGCGAATGTCATCACCGGTGGTTCCGGCAGCGACGTCATCGACGGCGCCGGCGGCGCCGACGTGATCGTTGCCGGAGCCGGCAACGATAGTGTGTCCTACTACGGGACCGAGGCGTCGATCGACGGCGGTTCCGGCAGCAACACGCTGGTCCTGAAGGCGGCGACGACCGTCAATCTCGGCAGCGCTGACCAGACCACCGGCGATACGCCGACGGTCACCAATTTCGCCAATCTCGATGCGTCGGCGGTTGCTTCCGCGCTGGCCATCACCGGTTCCTCGACCGCCAATACCATTACCAGTGGTTCCGGCGATGACACCATCGACGGTGCGGGCGGCGCCGACGCCATCAACGCCGGCACGGGCAACGACACCGTGACCGATCGCGGCACCGAAAGCTCGATCGATGGCGGCGCCAGTACCGACACATTGATTCTGACGGCCGGATCCGGCGTGACGGCGATGAATTTTACGGTAGGCGCCGGCTCCGATCAGACCACCGGCGACTCCACCACGGTCGCCAATTTCGAGAACCTGAATGCCGGCGTCTTGGCCACGGCGATCACGGTCACCGGCCTCTCCGTGGTCAACACGATCACGACTGGTTCCGGCAACGACAGCATCGACGGCGGCGGCGGCGCCGATGTCATCGCCACCGGCGCCGGCAATGACAGCGTCTCCTACTACGGCACGGAAAACTCCATCGATGGCGGCAGCGGGACCAACACTCTGGTGCTGAAGGCGGCAGGCACGATCAATCTGGGCGGTGCCGATCAGTCCAGCGGTGACACCGCCAATGTCACCAACTTCCAGAACGTCGATGGATCGGCGCTGTCGTCGGCGGCCTCGATCACCGGCTCGTCGGGCGTCAACACCCTCACCGGCGGTTTGGGCAACGACAGCATCGACGGTGCCGGCGGCGCCGACGTCATTGCCGCTGGCGGCGGCAACGACACCGTGACCGAGCGTGGCGCGGAAGTCTCGATCGATGGCGGAGCCGGCAGTGACACCCTGGTGCTGGCGGTGGCCGGCATCACGACGGTCAATTTCTCGCGCGCGGCGGGGGTGGACCAGACCGACGGCGACAGCCTCGGCGTCACCAATTTCGAGAGCGTCGACGCCTCGATCCTGGGCACGGCCGTGACCGTGACAGGGTCTTCCGCGGCCAATACGATCACGACCGGCTCCGGCAACGACAGCATCGACGGCGGCGGCGGCGGCGACGTGATCGCTGCGGGCGCCGGCAATGACACCGTGACATATCGCGGCACCGAAACCTCGATCGACGGCGGTACCGGCAGCGATACGCTAATCCTGGCCGCCGGAGGCATCACCGCGATCAGCTTCGCGGTGACGGCAGGCACGGACCAGTCCACGGGCGACAACGTCGGCGTCACCAATTTCGACAATGTGGATGCCTCCGCGCTCGGTTCGGCGCTGACCGTCACCGGTTCCTCGTCGGCCAACACGATCACGACCGGCTCCGGTAGCGACAGCATCGACGGTGGCGGCGGCGCCGACACCATTGCCGCCGGCGCCGGCAACGACAGCGTTTCCTACTACGGCACGGAGGCCTCGATCGACGGCGGCACCGGCACCAACACTCTGGTGCTGAAGACGGCAGGCACGATCAATCTCGGCAATGCCGACCAGAGCAGCGGCGATTCCACCACGGTCGCCAACTTCCAGAACGTTGACGCGTCGGCGTTGTCGTCGGCGGCCTCGATCACCGGCTCGTCGGACGCCAACATCCTCACCGGCGGCGCGGGCAACGATATCATCGACGGTGCCGGCGGCGCCGACGTCATTGCGGCCGGTGGCAGCAACGACACCGTCACCTACCACGGCAGCGAAACCTCCATCGACGGCGGGGGCGGCATGGATACGCTGCATCTTGCGGCTGCCGGTGGCATTACCGCGGTCAATTTCGGGGTCGTGGCGGGTGCGGATCAGACCACCGGAGACACGGTCGGCATTACCAATTTCGAGAATATCGACGCCTCGGTCGCGAGCTCGGCCTTGACGGTGACGGGCTCGTCCGCGGCCAACACGATCACGACCGGTTCCGGCGACGACATCATCGACGGTGCCGGCGGCGCCGACGTCATTGCCGCCGGCGGCGGCAACGACACCGTCACCTATCACGGCACCGAAACCTCGATCGACGGCGGCAGCGGCGCCAACACGCTGGTATTGGCCAGCGCTGCGACGGTCAATCTCGGCAATGCGGATCAGACCTCGGCCGACTCGACCACAGTCACGGGCTTCGTCCACGTCGATGCGTCGGCATTGTCCTCGGCGGTGACGATCACCGGTTCGTCGGCAGACAATACGATGACGGGCGGCTCGGGCAACGACACTATCGACGGCGCTGGCGGAGCCGACGTCATTGCGGCCGGCGGCGGCAACGACACGGTCACCTATCACGGCACCGAAACCTCGATCGACGGCGGCAGCGGAACCAATACGCTGGTCATGGCCACCGCCGCGACGGTCGATCTTGGCGATGCGGATCAGACCTCGGGTGACTCAACGACGGTCGCCGGTTTCGGCAACGTCGATGCCTCGGCATTGTCGTCGGCGCTGACGCTGACGGGGTCCTCGGACGCCAACGTCATCACCGGCGGTTCCGGAAACGACACCATCAATGGGGGCGGGGGAGCGGACACGCTGTTTGGTGGCGGCGGTGACGACATCTTCATCATCGACCACTCATCGCTCGTCCTCTCCACGATCAATGGCGGGAGCGGAAGCAACAACACGGTCAATCTTGCCGCCAATTCGGGCACCGTCGCCGATACCGAACTGCTGGCATCGCTGACCAACATCGAGTCCATCGATTTTACCGCGGCCAATGTCAATGCGTCGCTCAACCTGTCCGGCAGCCAGATCAGCCAGATGGACGGCGGCGCGGCCAACACGCTCACGCTGCACTTCGATGCGGGTGACATTTTGAATGTCACCGATGCGGCGGCGAACTATACCACTGCCGTGGTCGGCAGCACGACGACCTACACCATCTACGACGATGCCGCGCATACCAACGTTGTCGCGCATGTTGCGATGGTCGCCTGATCCACCGGCGGGCAGGCGCGCTATTGCCGCAACGCGTTGTCCTTCAACCGGCGCAGCGGCTTCAGGATCATGCCGAGCACGCTCTGTCGATTGCCGATCACATCGACGTCAGCGAGCATCCCCGGGAGAACCGGATGATCGGGACCGAGCGCGGCCGCGTCTGCTTGCAGGCGGACCCGGAAATAGGGGATGCCGCGTTCGTCCTGATGCGCATCGGGTGAAATGTCCGAAACCCGGGCGCTCAATCCGCCATAGACCGAATATTCGTAGGCGCTCACCTTGACGATGGCACGCTGGCCCGGCCAGACGTCGGCGCGATCGGCCGGCGGCAGTTTCATCTCGACCTCGATCAAGCCGTCCGCGGGTACGATCTCGGCAAGTGCCTCGCCCGGCTTCACCACGCCGCCGATGGTGGTCACGTTCAGCTTGTTGATCGTGCCGCCCACCGTGGCATTGACGTCGGAGCGGCGGCTGCGGTCCTGCAGAGCTTCGATGCTCTTCGTCAGCTTCTCCATGTCGGTTGCGGTTTGCCCGCGCTCCTTTTCCGCGTCGGCCTGAAATCGCGATATCGCTTCGGACTTGCGCTGCTGGATTTCAACCAACGCGGCTTCGGTTCGCGGAATTTCGTGCGCCAGGTCGGACAAGCGTGAGATCGCCTGCTGCAGCACGCGCTCGGCTTCCAGGCGCTCGTTGCTTGACGCCGCGCCGATCGAGGAAAGATGCTTGAGGCTTGCAAGCCTTTCTTCCGAGATTTGGCGCTCGCGGGTCACCGACGGTTGCCGAGATCTGAGTTCCGACAGCTCGATCTCCTTTTGTCGCTCCTGCTGGCGCAAGATGGAAAGCTGCTCATTCAGATTGGCCTGGCGGCGGCGGAACAAGGATGTCTCGTTGTCGACGACCTGCCGGCTCACTGCGGCAATTTCCGGCGGGAATTGAATCTCCTTGGCGCCGGACGTTTCGGCGTCCAGACGCTGGATGCGGGCCTGCTTCGAGCCCAGTTCGATGGCTGCCTGCGCGAGCTCGGATTTGAAGAAGCTGTTCTCGACCCGCATCAGCGGCTGGCCGGCAACGACGGTGTCTCCCTCCTTCACCAGGATTTCCGCGACGATGCCGCCTTCGAGATGTTGCACCTCCTGCTTGGTTTGCTGGGTCACGATGCGACCGGAGCCGCGGGTTATCTTGTCGATCCGCACCACGATGGAAAACACCAGGGCGAGCAAGGTGCAAACGCCGAGAATAACGACGAACCGTCCCTGCGCCTCGGTGGCGATCCGGTCGATATGGCGAGGAAAGCCCGCCGGCCTTTCGACATGCGGTGCGATCTCGCCGCCGTGAGACGGCGTTGCGACGGCGTCGATGGCGGTACGGACGCGGAGGGGGTGCAAGGACGGTTCATGCGTTCGGGTAAGGCTAAGCCAATGAATCGAAAAACAATTTACGAACCATTAATGGTAATTTCGTACCCCTGATACTTGATCGCCAAGGTACGTGGACGGCATGTTTTCTCGCAGCATCGACTTCATTCGTGTCCCGCGAGGTTCGATGCTGTTCTCCGGCTTGGCGGCGATCGGGCTCGCCGAAATGCCAGACCCGAACCGGCTCGACGTCTCGCGGTTGCCGCCTCCTGATCTGCTGGCGCGGCTGCTCAACGAAATTGCCTCGGTTTGGCGCCGACAGCGCGGAGAGTTGACGCACGGCTCGGTTGCGGTCCCGGACATCGAGAGCCCCGAGGCGCTGGTTTCGTTCGCGGCCGGCAACGATCTCGATGTCTTGTTTGAAAACCGCCTGGTTGCGTGTTTGTCGGCTGAAGACCTGCCGGCGGTGATGCTGACCAACGATGGCCGGGGGCGGATGCTGGTCGCGCGCCGCGGCCACGAGTTTGTCGCTCTCCATGCGGGCAAGAGCTATTTCATCGACGAGGATGCGCTGGCGGCGGAAGAGGCGGGCACCATCTTCCTGGTACGCCCGCGCGGTCTGGTCCCGGGCCAGAATCCCGCGGAGCTGGTGTCGGCGATCGCGGGTCCGGAGCTTGCGGACCCCGTTCGCGGCATCCTTGGCTTCATGACCGCCCGGCATCGCAAGCTGGTGGTCCAGCTGCTGATTGCCGCCGCATTCTCGAACATCATGCTGCTCGCGCTTCCGATCTATTCGGGCCTGATTTTTGATCGCGTGATCCCTCACTCCGCCTTCGACACGCTTTGGGCGATTTCGATCGGCGTGACCATCGCGCTGCTTGCCGACATCGCCGTGCGCTGGGTCAGGCTCAAGATCCAAGACGCATTGGCAAGCGTCGCCAGTTCCGCCGTTCAAGCCTCGGTGATGCGGAAGTTGCTCGAGGCGAAGATGGCCGAGGCGCCGCGATCGGCGGGGGCGATCGCGCTTCGGCTCCGAAATCTCGACGGAATGACGCAGCTCGTGCCGCAACTGGTGACCGGCCTGGTTGTGGACGTCCCGTTCCTGCTTCTGGTCTTCTTATTGCTTTGGTTGAACGGCGGTCCGGTGGTGCTGGTGCCGATACTCGGTATTGCCGTGCTGGTCGGCGTGCATCATTGGGCCAGTCTCGGTTCGGAAGCCGAGCAGCTACGCTCGAACACCTTGATGAAGCTGCAGTCCGACCGGCTGACCGAAGCGGTGGAAGTACTGGAGATGATCAAGTCGACCCGCACCGAACTGCGGATCCTGAACCGCTTCGAGCGCATCTTCGATGAATTTGCCTACTCATCCCACCTGGTGCGGCTATGGCACGGCGTGGCGGCCTACGCCAACGCCACGGTCGGGCAACTGATGGTCGCCATGGTGTTGGTTGTCGGCGCCTATGAAATCTCTTTCGGCAACATGACCGTGGGCAGCCTGTCGACATGCTCATTGCTGGTCGGACGAATCATGGCGCCGATCGGCCTACTGATCTCGGTCATCCATCGCGTGATCCAGAGCCGCGCCATGTTGAAATCGCTTGCGGAGGAAAGTGGATACGGAAGCGAGGTCGCGGGCGACGGCAGCGGCGCCTTGCGGACACCGATGCGTTGCTCGCTGCGTGTGAACAACGTTTCCTTTTGCTATTCCGATCAGGGCGCGCCGCAGATCGATGGTGTTTCGGCGGTCATTCAACCGGGCGAGCGGGTCGGCATCATCGGCCGCTCAGGGTCCGGAAAGAGCACCTTGTTGCGGCTGATCGCGAGATTGGCCGAACCGGACAAGGGCTCCATTCTTCTCGATGGCTTTGATGTACGTCACTATGCGCCGTCCGATCTGCGCCGGGCGCTCGGATATATGGGGCAGACCGCCGGGCTGGTCGATGACACGTTGATGAAGAACCTTACGTTCGGGCTGGATAAGCTCGATCCGGAGCAGTTCAACCTGATGACGCAACTGACCGGTGTCGCCGACTGCGCCGCCGGTCACCCGCGCGGCTTCGGGATGCCGGTGGGGCCCCGGGGCGAGAGACTTTCCGGCGGCGAACGACAATCGGTCGCGCTGGCCCGGCTGCTTCTCGCCAATCCGAGCGCGCTTCTTCTCGATGAGCCGACGTCTTCTATGGATACCATGCTGGAGGCGCGCCTGGTGAAGAGCTTGAAGGAAATCATCGGCAACCGCACCCTGATCGTCGCCACCCACCGGGCGCCGGTGTTGCAACTGGTCGACCGGATCATCTGGCTGGATTCCGGCCGGCTCGTCGCCGATGGACCGAAGGCTGACGTTCTCAAGCGCATGTCCGGCGTTGCCGCCTGATCAGGCTGGCCTCCCCCGGGCCGTGCGGGACTAATTTGCGGCGCGCTCTTCTGACCTCTGCCCGCAACCGCCCCGTCAACGGGTGAACGAACGAAGAAAATTCCGGAGGCATATTGATTTTACTCGTGAATTCAGCGGATTTTGATTCTGCTGCTCCGGATTGCCGCCCGCGTGAGCAAATTAGAAGGTGGGTCGCTCGGTCACGGCCTCTTCCATCTCCACCGGCGCATCTGGACCATGGAGCAGCAACCATTCGCGATGGGGAGGGTGCGCCCGTCCGCGGCTGAGTTGGTTCCGTCCGCTTGGGTACTTCCCGAGAGATCAAAAACGGTGAGCGTCCGGCGTCGCGTACCACGCGATTGCCTGAAAGAGGAATTTGAGATGGTTGCAGGTCTGGGAATTGAACCTATCGGCAACGCCGCGACGCTTTACGCCGCGACTGACGCATACACGTCGTAGTCTAGTCCGAGAGCGAGCTGCGTGCGAAGAATCATCGAGTCGTCTGCCCTCCACGAAAGTCGACAGATCCGCACTTACGGCTGCCGTTTTTAAGCCCGTGACAAATCGTACAAGGTTATAAGCGTGCGTACCGATATCTCCAATAGCACCGTCTGGTCCTGAACGAGCAGGATCCGTGCGCCAATCCGCCTGCTTGCTTGAAAGTGCGCGAGTTAGCCAATCCTGCGGATACTCAACTTGCACCACCCGAATCTTGCCCAGGTCACCATTCGCCACCATGGCACGCGCTTGTCGTACCAAAGGATATCCAGTGTAATTGTGCGTTAGCAGAAACTTCGCGCCATTCTTTGGCTTGATTTTGGCTAGCGCACGAGCGTCATCGAGCGTTGACGTAAGCGGCTTGTCGCAAATCACATGAATTCCAGCCTCAAGAAATGCCTTGACCGGTGCAAAGTGCAGGTGATTTGGTGTAACGATTGAGACGGCCTGAACGCCGTCTTTGCGGGCAGTCTCTTTCGCCGCCATCTCCGCAAAGCTTGCATATATTCGGTCTTCGGCCAGCCCAATCCTTCTACCAGATTCTTGAGCTAAGATGGGGTCGCAGGATAGAGCTCCCGCAACCAGTTCATAGGCGTCGTCGATTCGCGATGCAATTCGGTGTACGTTCCCGATGAAGGCTCCGATCCCACCACCGACCATTCCCAGTCGGATGCGCGACGTCTCGCTGTCTCTCATGACATGCCCTCATCTGGCCGCAGACCAAGCATTCTCAGATTTGCTTCCCTATTTGTGCCGGAGCCCGCAAAGTCGTCAAAAGCTCGCTCGGTTACCCGTATGATGTAATCGGAAATCAACCGAGCTCCTTCCCGAGCTCCATCCTCCGGATGCTTTAGCGCGCATTCCCACTCCAGCACGGCCCACCCCGCGTACTCGTAGGCCGTGAGCTTCGAAAAGATCGATCGAAAATCAACCTGACCGTCGCCAATCGATCGAAAACGTCCGGCGCGGTTAACCCACGACTGAAAACCTCCGTAGACACCTTGCCTGCCGGTTGGATTGAATTCGGCATCCTTGACGTGGAACGCCCTGATGCGCTGGTGGTAGATGTCGATGAAATCGAGATACTTGAGTTGCTGCAGTACAAAATGGCTTGGGTCGTAAAGTATATTGGCGCGAGCGTGGTTCTTTACCCGATCAAGGAACATTTCGAAAGTCGACCCGTCGTGCAGATCCTCGCCCGGATGTAATTCATAGCAAACGTCTACACCGTAGTGATCGAACTCATCCAGAATTGGTAACCATCGGCGGCCAAGTTCACCAAAGGCATCGTCGATCAAGCCATGGGGGCGTTGGGGCCAGGGGTAGATGAAAGGCCACGCCAACGCGCCGGAAAAAGTTGCATGGGCATTCAGACCAAGGTTGCTCGACGCCCTTGCGGCCCATTTCAATTGTTGAATTGCCCACGCCGTCCGAGCGGAGGAATTGCCATGGACTGCAACAGGCGCGAAACCATCAAAAGCACCGGAGTAGGCCGGATGCACAGCGACCAGTTGCCCCTGAAGGTGCGTCGACAATTCAGTAATCTCGAGTCCATGACGATTGACTGTGCCGCGCAGTTCATCCGCATATGTTTTCGAAGTCGCAGCCTTTTCCAGGTCAATAAAGCTGGAAACCCAGCTGGGTATCTGCACGCCCTTGTAGCCAAGACCCGCCGCCCAGGCGCATATGTTGTCCAACGTATTAAAAGGTGGGGATTCGCCGGCGAACTGAGCCAGGAATATTGCCGGTCCTTTGATGGTGCGCATAATTAATCTCCTCTCTCTCGTCTAAGGGCCTGAGCCTGACGGCTCTGGATCCCACTGCAGTTCTGCTTCTTACTCCACGGCGCGACATGGTCGCGGTTGAAGGGATCGCGCTGCACCGGTCCTCCGCTTACATCGTGACGGCGAGATATTTCGCCTCCATGAACTCGGCGGTGCCATGCCCCTGTCCGCCTTCGCGTCCAATGCCGCTCTGCTTGACGCCGCCGAACGGGGCGGCCGGATCCGACATGAGACCGCGATTGAGCGCGATCATACCCGTTTCAATCTTTGCGGCTACACGCATGCCGCGGGCGAGATCACGAGTGTAGATGTAGGCGGCGAGCCCGTATTCGGTGTCGTTCGCCCGCTCGATCGCCTCGCTCTCCGTTTCGAAGCGCGTGATCGGCGCCACAGGACCGAAGATTTCCTCTTGCGCCATCGCGGCGTCGGCCGGCACGTCGCAGAGGACTGTCGGAGGATAGTAAAATCCCGTCCCGCTCCCGACCGAGCCACCGCACAGAACGCGCGCGCCACGCGCGACGGCGTTCTGAACCAGCCGATCGATCTTATCGACGGCCTTTTTCGTGATCATCGGACCGCATTCGGTGGCGGCATCGACGCCCGCGCCCACTTTGAGCGCGGTCATGCGCTTTCGAAGCCCTTCGGCGAAGGCGTCGTGGATGCCGGATTGCACGTAGATGCGGTTTGCGGCGGTGCAGGCTTCGCCGGCGTTGCGCATTTTCGCCACCATGGCGCCGTCGAGCGCAGCCTCGAGATCGGCGTCGTCGAAGACGATGAACGGCGCGTTGCCGCCGAGTTCCATCGAGCACGAGATGACGTGTTTCGCTGCTTCGGCGAGGAGGAGGCGGCCAACTCCGGTCGAGCCGGTGAACGACAGTTTCCGCACCCGTGGATCCGCTAGCATGGCGGCGGTGGCCGCAGCAGGATTGGAAACCGTGAGGACGTTGACGACGCCCGGGGGAACGCCGGCTTCTTCAAACAGCGTAGCGAGCGCGTAGGCCGTGAGAGGCGTCTCGCTCGCGGGCTTGAGAACAACCGTGCAGCCCGCTGCCAGGGCGGGAGCGATCTTGCGCGTCGCCATGGCCGCCGGGAAATTCCAGGGCGTGATCAAAACGCAGACGCCGATCGGCTGATAGTCGACGATAATGCGGTTCGCGCCCGAAGGAGCGAGGCCGAATTCGCCGGTGATTCGCACGGCTTCCTCGGCGTTCCAGCGGAAGAACTCGGCGGCATAGGCGACCTCGCTGCGCGCATCGCGCAAAGCCTTGCCGTTCTCGATCGATATCAGCTCGGCGAGCGTTTCCGAACGCCGGGTCATCAATTCGAAGCAGCGCCTCAAGATTTCGGATCGCTTGCGCGGCGGCGTCTCGCGCCAGCCGGCCGCCGCCCGGGCAGCGGCCTCCACCGCTGCCTCGACGTCGATCATGGCCGCATCGGGAACCTCGGCGATCACGCGCTCGGTGGACGGATCAACCACCTCGATAAGCCGGCCGTCAGCGGCCTGTCGCCATTGGCCGTCGATATAGAGGCCGCGCGTGTAAGCGCGGAGGTCGAGGGCTTCTTGGTCGGTCTTGAGCGTGTGCTGGGGCATGGTCATGATGCGATCCTGTGAGCTCAGATGGCGCTGCCGGCGAGATCGCCGTCGTAGGCGGCTTTCACCAGGCGTTTCATCGCGGGAAGGTCGAACGGTCGGGGATTGTTCTTGATCAGCCGGTCGATGCCGAGGGCGAGTTCGGCGGTCCAATCAATCTTGTCGGCGGGAAGTCCAAGACCGGCCAACGTGGGAGTGATCCCGATCGCCGCGAACATTCGGCTGATTTCTTCAATCGTCGCGCGGGCCATCTCGCCGTCGCTTCGGTTCGAGCGCTCGAGGCCGAGAGCGACGCCGACTTCGGCGATTTCGGTCGTCGCCGCGGAGCAATTATAATTCATCACATAAGGCAGCATGGTCGCGACGCCGAGCCCGTGCGGCGTGTGGGTCATGGCGCCGACTGGATATTGCACCGCGTGCGCGGCCGCCGTTCCCGCGGTTCCGAACGCGCAGCCAGCCGCTAGAGCGCCCATCATCACATCCGCCCGCGCGTCCTCGTCCGCGCCATCGCGGCAGGCCTTCTCGAGACTGCGTCCCAGGAGCTTGATGGCGAGCAGAGCGAAGTGATCGGTCAGCGCCGTCTTGCCGATGAAGACATGTTTCTGCGGCAGGTCGGAAGCGACACCGCGTCTAGCCGCGGTGAAGGCCTCGATCGCGTGAGTCAGGGCGTCGGCCCCCGCGATTGCCGTCAGGGACGGCGGACACGTCATCGTCAGTTCCGGGTCGCAGATCGCAGCGGCGGCTATCAGGTGCGGGCTCGAAATGCCGATCTTCAAAATTCTATCAGGATCGGAGATCACTGCAACCGGCGTCACTTCCGAACCGGTGCCCGCTGTGGTTGGCGCGGCGATCACTGGCAGGATCGGACCCGGCACCTTGAACTCACCGTAATAGTCCTGAAGCTTGCCGCCATGGCTGATCAGCAAGGCCGCGCATTTCGCCTGATCGAGGCAGCTGCCGCCGCCGATGCCGATCACCATATCGGGCATGAAGCTCCGCGCCTCCTCAACGCAGGCACCGACCGTGTCGACCGGCACTTCTGGCTGCACGCGATCATGAACGAAAACCTCAACCGACGATGCTTTCAGGGCCGCGACGATTTCGGAAAAAGCGGCGGTGCCGGCGAACCGCTCGTCGGTGCATAGGAGCGCACGACGTCCATGCTTGGCGGCGACGGTGGAAAGCGCATGGCGCTGACCCCTGCCAAATAAAATCTCGCGGGGCAGCCTCAAGCCAGCGAACAGGGTCATGATGCATATCCTCTGGCGACGGACGAATTGGATTGTGCGGGACCGTTGCGTTCGCTCCAGAGGCGAGGCTCAATCTCATAGCCGCTCGCGGCGCGAAGGCGGGCCGCGCTATCGCAGAGGCTGCCGACAGGGGCGCCGGCCTGCATGGGTGGCGCAGCGCGAACCAGATCCAGATAGCCGGAGAGTCTCCGTACCAATTCCGGAGCGGAGCCCAGATCTATCGCAATGATGACATCACCCTTGTTGCAGGCGAATTCCGCATCGAGCATGCCGCGGGTGTCGGGCGCGAGCGCTGAGGCTGCGAGCGCCGCGTCCATTAAGCCGCCGCGTTGAATACGATGTAATCGTTGGAGGCCATGCGCCGGGTGCCCAGCCAGTTCGGCTTCAACGAGCACATCGGCACGGTGCAATTCATTTTCTTCCAAGGCACTACGCTCCATGAGCAAGCCCAAACCCCACGAGCCCAAGCCCGTGCCCGTTCAATCTTTAACGATTAAATCCTATATGATATAGGATTGAATATCGCGGAACATCGTGCTAGAAGCAACTTGTGTCAAGAGGCAAGCCGAAATCGATGAACGTCACCGATCCTTCAGCAACCGGGGCCGCCAGCGGGCAGATCCATCGCCCCACTAGTCTGGCGGGCGACGTGTATGAGGCGATTTTCGCGCAGCTCATGTCGCTGAAGATTGCGCCCGGCGCGCGCATCACCGTCGATAGCCTGGTCCGCGAATTCAACGTGTCGCAAACGCCTATCCGTGAGGCGCTAGGTCGGCTCGAGGGTGAAGGGCTGGTGCTGAAGACGCACTTGATCGGCTATCGCGCGGCGCCGCAGATCACGAAGCGCCAGCTTGACGAAATCTATGAGCTTCGATTGCGTCTCGAGCCCTACTGCGCCGCGAAGGCGGCGGTGCGTTTGGACGACACGAAGCTGGCGATGCTTCGCGAAGCGGCCGGCATGATGGTCCGCCGGGAAGGCAAGGACGAACGCCTGCGGTACTCGAACTTCGCGCGGCAGGACGCCGACTTTCACGACAAGATCTTGGCCTGCGCCGAGAACGAACTCATTCGTCAAGCCATCGCTTTCCAGCACACCCACTTTCACATTTTTCGTCTCATGTTCCATTCGCGCGTCACCGAGGAGGCTCTCGACGAGCACGAAGCGATACTGGCGGCCTTCGCGGCTGCGGACCCCGCGGCCGCCGAAGAAGCGATGCGCGTTCATATTGAACGCTCTCGCGATCGCCTGCTGTCAGCGTTCGATTGAGCCGCCCCCGATGTCGATAAATGTCGCGATGGACAGAGGAAAAGAGGTCGTGCGGCTCGGAAGCGCCGAAACAGTGCTCCGGGACGGGAAGCGGATTGGTCCCTATCCTGGTCGGACCTTGAGCCAGATGGGCATGGCTCAACTGATGGGGGGACCGAGCGCGCTATTTTCGCGCGGTAGCGTCGATTGCGGATTGCGACCGGTAGTGAGTGCGTGCATCCTTTGCAGCGGCGGTGGTCTGGGAGTTGGCAATGGGACCGTTTGAGACATCCGCACTGCGTTTGACCAATGTAAGCAAGTCGTACGGCGGCGTGCGGGCGCTTGAAAACCTGTCCTTCAGGGTGGCGGAAGGTCGTTTCTTCGTATTGTTTGGGCCGAGCTCGGTCGGCAAGACGACGACGCTGCGCACAATCGCTGGTCTCATCGCTCCCGAACGCGGGCATGTCGAGATTTTTGGCAAGGATTGGACCCATGAACCGATTGCGGGCCGGGGCGTGTCGATGGTGTTCCAGTCCTTCGCGCTCTATCCGCACCTGACGGTTTACGACAACCTCGCCTATCCACTGATCGAAGAAAGGCGCCCACGTGAGGAGATCGATCGCCGCGTGAAGGAGACGGCGGCGATGCTCCGGCTCGACACGAAGATCAATCGAAAGCCCAATACGCTGTCGGGTGGCGAACAGCAGCGCGTGGCCTTGGGTCGCTCCTTGATACGCCGCCCCAGGATCCTGTTGCTGGACGAGCCTTTGACCAACCTCGACGCGAAGCTCCGCCATGACATGCGGGCGGAGCTGAAGCGCCTTCACCGCCAGTTTGGTCTCACCATCGTCTACGCCACACCCGATGAGCTCGAAGCCCTCTCGATGGGTGAGGAAATCGCAGTGATGCGCGATGGCGGCGTGGTGCAGATCGGAACGCCGGACGAGCTCTTCGAAGCGCCGTGTGATCTGTATGTGGCAAGCAAGATCGGCTCGCCCCACATGAACATGATCAACGGCAAACTGGCCACGGGCAACGCCGCCCTCGAATCCGCAATCGGGCCATTACCTTTCGTGAAAAAGATGCAGGCTGCAGAAGCAGGCGAAGCGGCCGTGGTCGGCATCCGCCCGAGCGACGTGCGCTTTGCGGGGAAGGGGGAGCAAGGCCTCAAGGCCAATATTGCCATGCTCGAGCCGCTGGGGGACGTCACCATCGTATCAGTGGAAACCGGCGGTGAAACACTGCGCATGGTGCTGCCGGAATCCGCCGCCTCGGGTCTGCAGCCCGGCCAACAGGCGGCGGTTATCCTCGATCCAAGCAAATTCTACATCTTCCGCGCTTCGAGTGGGCGGATGATGACCTGAGGCGAGTGATCTAAAGAAAAATGAAACCGAAACGGAGGAAACCAAGATGACAGCGACAAGGGAGATCAACAGCATCGTGATGGCGGCCGGGCTTGCCGCTTCGCTGGTGCTGGGAGCGACATTTGCGTTCGCCGATGAAGTGACGCTGACGATGGCTGTGCCGGACTGGCCACCAACGCGCATCATGAAGAAGTTTTTCGACGAGCAGTACAAGCCGAAGTCCGGCAACACGGTGAAGCTCCAGGTGGATTTCATTCCGTGGCCAGACTTCTATACCCGCGTGAATGCGTCGCTCACATCAGGCGAGCGGAAGTACAACTTCATCGTCTCGGACTCGCAGTGGCTGGGCGCGTTCGTCGAGGGCGGCTATTTCCGGAAGATCAACGATCTGCTCAACGCAGATCCGGAGTTCATGAAGACGTTCAAGGACATCCATCCGAACGCACTGAACGCCTACTCGACTTATCCGTACAAGTCGGAAAATTACTACGGCTTTCCGCAGTTTCCCGATGTGCTGGTCAACTACGCGCGAAAGGACATTATCTGCCACGAAGCAGAACAGAAGAACTTCATGGCGAAATTCAACCAGAAACTTCCCTGCACGGGCGAAGAGCTCGACGCCATGACCTGGGACGACTTCAAGAACGTCGGCGAATTCTTCCGCCGCAAGAAGGGCGAGATGCTGGCGGGCAAGCCTGCCGAAGACGATTTTTACGGCGTCGCGTTTCAGGCGGGCAAGAGCTACGACTTCTCGTCCATGCAGATCAACGGCTTCATTTGGCAAATGGGCGGTGACATCTGGGATGAGACCCAGGCACCCACCAGCAAGGCGGAAGGTGTTGTGAACTCGCCGGCGGCGGTGAAGGCGGTAGAGAAGTATCTGAACCTGATCGCGTACATGCCGCCTCTCGCCAAGACGGGCACGATGGACATCTTCAAGTCCGATGAGCTGTTCCGCCAAGGCAAGGTGGCCATGAGCATCAACTGGATCGGCCTTGCCGAAGCCTCGCTTGATGCGAAGACTTCGAAGGTCTCGGACAGCCTGGTGTTCGGCATGATGCCGGGAACCAAAGGCGCTGACGGCAAGCTGGTCCGCTGGTCCAACATTGGCGGCCAGCCCTTCGTGCTGACCACCTGGACGACCGACGCGCAAATCAAGGAGGCCGTGGAGTTCGTGAAGTGGTGGCTGTCGTCGAACATCCAGCACCAGTATGCGGCGGCCGGCGGTCAGTCTGCCATCAAGTCGGTGTACTCGGATCCGAAGTACGTCAGCTACCGCCCCTGGAACAGGGCTTGGGCGCCTTCGCTGGATTGGCAGAAGGACGTGTGGCACGTGCCGCAGTTCTTCGAGTTGCTGACCCAGCAGCAAGACCAGTATGATCTCGCCATTACCGGCAGACAGGATGCCAAGGCGACTCAGGACAATATCGCCAAGTTCCAGCAGCGCCTGCTCACGGAGGCGGGGCTGAGCAAGTAGCACGACGCGTGAGCTCTGCGAGCGGCGCAATTGCGAGGCTTGGCCGGGGAAGAGACTTCGTCCTCCTTCCCCGGCCAATTGATGGATTTGGCCAGGAGCCGACCGCGGTCGCACGAGGCCGCTCGGCCACGCACGGGAATTGCTTTTCCACGGAAGCTTCATGCAACTGATGTCAACCATACAATCTGCCAAGACTGCACCGGCTCTTCTCGAGCTTTCGGCCGACAATTGGCGGCTTGCAGTTCTCCTGGGACTTGTCGTCTCCGCGCTTGCGGTGGTGACGCTGCCAGCGTCCAGTTCCTTCTGGGTGGTTGGCGCCATGTCGGCTTTGGTCGCCGCGGCATTCGCGGTGAATGCCTACCGCCGTCGCTACTATGGCGGGCTCCTGGTCGCGCCCGCCATCGCCGTTCTATTCGTAATGAACATCTTCCCGCTGCTTTGGTCCCTGGGGCTTTCATTTTATGCCTATCAGTCGAACCTGCAGTCCATCCGCTTCGTCGGTCTCAACAACTACATCAAGGTTCTGACCGACGAGGTCGCGGCGCCGGTTAGCTGGAACGCCCTCATCAACACCGCCATGTTCGCGGTGTGCACGGTTTCCGTACAGATGATCGTGGGGTTTCTCCTGGCGATGCTTTTCGCCAAGCAGTTCCCGCTGCGGAAATATCTGCTGATTCTGGTTCTCACACCGATGATGCTGTCGGTCGTGGCCTCAGGTGTCTTCTTCACCTACTACTATGATCCCACCTTCGGCATCCTGAGCTATGTGATCAATAGCGTCGCGGGCGGCCAGTTCATCGTCATGGACAGCAAGGCGGGCGCTGTGGCCGGTGTCGTTTTTGCCGACGCCTGGATGTGGTCGCCCTTC
>Ga0268264_10000587_pt1 | contig 44141 bp, 38 predicted proteins | sample KBSSwiS32_FD_190357 | JGI IMG/M metagenome (GOLD analysis project Ga0268264, IMG submission 190357) | Switchgrass rhizosphere microbial communities from Kellogg Biological Station, Michigan, USA - KBS Switchgrass S3-2 (SPAdes) (version 2) | ecosystem: Host-associated > Plants > Roots >... | reverse complement strand
CCCACCCGGGGGGGGGGGGGGGGGTTAGCCATATGGCTCCCTCACGAGCGCCTGTGACTCGTCGGCGCGTGCCCATACGGGCCCAAAACGGACGCGACTTTCGGCATGGCGTGCAGAGCGTCCCTGGTTCGAAGGTACCTCCGGGGGCCAACGTCGAGGTCTCACATGGAATGTCCGCGAGGAACGTCAGGCTTGAGCGCGATCGGATGCGGGCACGGCGTTCGCAACTCGGTGGGCGTGAGGTCAAGCGTGCCTCGGAGGGCCGCTCGCTGGAGGGGGGCCGTGTACTCGCTGATGGGAGTCGTGGGCGCCTCGACGTTGACGAGGTCGGTGAGGGCGACGTCGAGGGGCGTACGCCGACCGACGGGGAGGATGCGGCCCCGGTGAATCGGATGCGCTTTCCCGAGGTTCGAGTCCTTGCGGAGCAGTTCCCGACGCAGGGAGGTGGCCAGGTTGTGCGTGACCTCGTGGGTGGCGTTGGCGAGGTCGAGTAGCTGGGCGCTGGTGAGAGTGAAGGGCTTCGCGTTGCGGATCCATCCAGTGATCGCCACGGTGATCTCTGCCTGCTGATGACGGCGGTGCCAGTCGGCTTCGTACTTCTTGACGTCCTCGAGGTAGCGCATCCGTGGCTGGATGGCGCTGAGCATCTCCTCGCGCAGGCGGAACTCCGAGGCGAGTGCGCTGGCGCGAGGATGCTCGGCCGCGATCTCCGCGAAGTAGCCGGTGAGGAAGAGCTGGCTGGTGATCAGTTGCCGCGCGGTCGCTGCGGCGATCTGAGGCTCGGCGTTGTACCCGGACCCATCGTTGATCATGGGCCGCAAGTAGCTGGCGAGTCGACGCTGGGCGACGATCACGTCACTTGGGGTGGACACCAGGCAGACCGGCCCGCCCGTGACCCGGTTCTCGTCTGTGGGGGAAGGTGTGCTCTCGTCCGGAGAGCTGCTGGTCGCGTACAGGGTCAGCGACCTACTCGACTACGAAGAGATCCACACGGTCTCACTCGCCTGAATGTCGTCGCCAATAGCGACTCACGGAGCCAAGTGAGTCATCATGCCGCGGCCTAGGACTGTCGTTGGCTCGCACGGGAAGATCACGGTGACTGGCCATGTTCTCGACGCAACAGGGCGCAAAGTGCGGGCCCCCGAAGGCGTACGGCCCACCTCGTGGCGGGCACGCACGTCGGTCCGGGACCGCGACGGCCAACGCCGCGATGTGGAGGCTTGGGACACCAGCAAAGCCAAGGCCGAGACGAGGCTGAAGGCCATGCTTGTCGAGCGCGAGGCGCCGGGTAGAGCGAAGGATCTTCGCGCTGACATGACCGTGAGAGTTGCCGGTGAGGTGTGGCTGGCCCGGATCGAACGACCAGGGGGCAAGTTGAGCACCAACACGGTGTCCCAGTATCGAGGCTCCTTCGAGCGGCTGGTGAGGGATAGCGCGATCGGCTCCCTGTCTTTGCGCGAGGCCAACCGTGTAGCCGTGCTCGAGCGCTACTTGCAGGACGTAGCGGAGGCTCATGGCAAGGGCTCTGCGAAGACCGCTCGCTCGGTAGTGTCCAGCATTCTCATGCTTGCGGTTCGTCACGACGTGCTCGATGGCAATCGGGTGCGCGATGTCGAGAACCCGAGCGTCGAACGGAAGGCCAGCGCACGCGACCCTGACCGCGCGTTCACGAAGGCTGAACTCGCCCACGTGCTGGCCGTGACGCGCAAGCACAAGACTGCGCGGGAGTTCGATCTAGTGGACTTCGTGCACTTCCTGGCAGGCACCGGTGCTCGACACAGCGAGGCCCTGGCTGTGCGTTGGCGCGACGTAGCGCTCGCTGACGACGACGGCAAGCCGTTAGAGGTGGGCGAGGTACACATCAGGGGGACGAAGACGGCACGGAGCGACCGCTTCGTGCCCATGGCGGCATGGCTGACAACACGGCTTCGCGATCGTGCGCAGCTGTTGGGGACCGCGGGCCTCGTCTTCCCCACCCCGGGCCGGTGGGGCACCGCGAGCCGCGACACCGAGCGGGACCGGCGCAACGTGTCACGACACCTGCGAGTGATTCTCGACGCCGCAGGCATGAACTGGGCGACCGCACATACGTTCCGCACGACAGTCGGTGACCTGGTGACGAAGGGCGTCAACGGCACCGAAGCCTCCAATATCCTCGGCCACGCTCGCGCCTCGATGACCTACGACCGCTACAGCGACCGCCGGCAGCGCTCCATGGGCGCCGTCGACGTGCTGGGGGATGTCACTTCGTGAGCTGTATCGCGGGTGCAAGCCGGGATGCGTGGAGGGCAGGGAGTTCCCGATCTGCATTGACGCACGTCAGGCGCTCCTTGTGCTCCACCGCTAGGACGCGAGCGTCGGCGACTCGGTGCTCGAGCAGTCGCGCCCGTGCGGCCGGCGGTCTTCCAGGGCGTGTCCCAGCCGATGTCCCGAAGGGTTCGGAGTGGCCAGCGGGGCGCCGGAACGGCCCTCCTTACGTTGCCCGTCGATACGTACCCAGGATGGTCCAAGCGTGAAGTTGCACGCTGCCCGTGTTGGGGTCGGAATGCGATGCGGTTGCCGACGAACCCGAACGAAGTGGGAGCCGCGCTGCAGCCGGGGTCCCGTACTGGTCGACATGCAGCAGACCTGGGTACGCGTCATCGGAGGATAGACGCAACGACGCAACGTGTGACCGCCCAGATCGCGGCTTAGCTCAGCGGAAGTTGCCGCGTCGGTACGTGACTCACCGTTGGCCGTAGCGTTCCCGACCATGACGCAACGCGCGGCCGTCCTCTACGCACGCATCTCGGTCTCAACAGAGGAGTCGGTGTCGGTACAGCGCCAGATGTCGTCTGGCCGGAAGTACGCCTCGGCACGCGGTTGGCGGGTGGTGGGCGAGTTCATTGACGACGGCGTCTCGGCGACCCACAACAAGCCAGAACATCGCCCGGGGTGGCGGAGCCTGCTGGGATCCCCGGTGCCGTTTGACGCCGTGGTCGTCTGGAAGGTCGACCGGCTAGCGCGGCGAGTGATCGACTTCCTGCACGCAGACGAGACGTTGCAGGCGCGTGGTGCCGCGATCGTGTGCGTGGAGCAAAGTATCGACATGACCACCGGGGAGGGCCGCGCGTTCGCACAGATGCTCGCGGTGTTCGGCGAGATGGAGGCTGCCGCAATCTCGTCGAGAGTCACTGCCGCACGTGCACACCTGATCTCGCAGGGGCGGATCCCTGGCGGACTGCAGCCGTACGGGTGGTGCTCGGTTCCCAACCCAGATGGGCCGGGATACGTGCGCGGCCAGGACCTCGAGCGGATCGAGTGGGTACGCGGGATGGTGGAGCGGGTGCTGCGGGGAGACACGGTGTACTCGATCCAAACGTGGCTCAACACATCAGGGGCACCAGCGCCTCGGGCTCGGAAGCCTGGGCGCCGCTGGGGCTACTCCAGCGTGGACGTCCTGATGAGGAATCCGGTACTCGCGGGGATGTTCCCCATCAACTCCCGCAACGCCTATGGCCCGGAAGGCCCCGAGGTACGGCGGGGCGAGGACGGACAACCCATCGTCGCAGCCGATGGGATCGTCACCGTCGAGCAGTACCGGGCCATCCTGCACGCCATTACCCACAAGGCGCACCACTCCGCGGGGAGCAAGAAGAGCCGGAGGGCGACGTCGCCCCTGCTTGCCCTGCTCGTCACCTGTCGTACCTGCGAGCGTGTGATGTACCGATGTCGCAACGTCGGGAAGCCCTCCCTGTTCTGTCGGCACTGCGGACAGATGGTGACCATGCTGCCCCTCGCTGACTACCTAGTGCGACGCCTCGTGAACGAGCGTGGCTCGCAACGCATGTACCGCCGAACCCTGGATGTGCCCCACGACCCCGGCGCCTCACGGAAGCTCGCCAGCATCGACCACGCCCTCAGGGCCGCAGCCCTCGCCCTCACCGAGGACCGCACCGAGGCCGACACCCGCAGCCTTAGCGAGGAAGTCGCGACGCTAAAACGGGCTCGGATCGCGGCCAGAAAGAAGGCAGGCAGCCGGGCAGTCGAGCGGATGGTTTACGTGGGCACGGTCCAGCAGGTCTGGAACCTGTGCGTCGACGACGACCAGCGACATGAGGTCCTTGTCGGACAGATCGAGACCCTGATCGTATCGAAAGCCATCGCCGATGGTCAGTTCCACTCGAGCCGCGTCGAACTGATCTGGAGCGCCAACCGAAAACCGATCGTCCCAGAGGCGATCTCGGTCGGTCCGATTCACCGCCGCATGCGCGACCTCAATCCCTGGATCTCGGTGAGGGAAGCCTCCCGACTCGCGGGCAGCAGCGAGTCACTCATCAAAGGCGGCATCAAGCGCGGACAGATCACGCAGCGGCAGGTCCATCGAGCGCACCCCTCCCTCGAACGCGCGTCGGTCATCGCGTTCTTGCGCGACCGCAGGCCCAACGGCTGACCGATGGTCTTGCGAGCCGCCAGTGATCTCCAAGCTGTTTGCCTCGCACGAGACTCAATAAGGGCCCCTCGTCGGCTAGATGAGTGCGCTCGTGCGTCCGACTCGCGGTAAGCGGCAAGTCTCAGGAGAGGACTCTGCGCAGCTCGGTCTACTCACAGAGTTGCTCATCCAATGGCCGGCTTGGCCACCCATACGCCCTCGTCGCGCATGACGTGTCGATCTGGCACGCGGAGGCCGCGGCTGAAGAACATGAACTCGCGACCGACCTTCTGTATCTGGGCGGTGTGCGAGATGCCGAAGCGTAGGCAGCGGAACTCTCGGTAGAGCGCGCGCGTCCTGTCGTCGGCGTCGTACGTAAGGATCCACGGGTGCGGAGACTTCGTCAGCACCTGCTCTAGCCGCTGGTGCTCGCTCCACGAGTGATCGGTCATGTACAGCTCTTCACCCGGCACCACGTACGGCGGGTCCACGTAGAGCAGCACCGGCTTCGCGCGCCGGTTGAGGGTGCGAATGAGTTCGATGGCTCGCTCCTCCCTAACGTCGACTTGCGACGAGAACTGTTCAAGATCGCTGATTCGCCGCACGAGGTCGGTCTTGTTGAAGCGTGCATCGATCAGCCAGTTGCCCGTCTGCTCGAGTCCGCCGATGGGTCGCGCGCTGAGGATCCCCGAGCGGTTCGTGCGGTTGAGGAAAAACGTCGCGAAGCCGAGCGTCAGATCGTCGTAACCGTTTGGCGCGAGGTAGACCGCCCGCTGGTTGTGCCAGTTGTCGATGTCGACGGCACACTCGGTCACCAGCTCGGCAAGTGCCTCGGTGTTGAAGAAGACTGAGCGCCAGAACGCGGCGATGCCGGGGTTGAGGTCGTTGATGATGACCTTGCTGACGTGCCCGTCTGACAGCAGTTGCAGCCCTGCTCCGGCACCGCCCGCGTACGGCTCGCAGTACGTGTCGATGACCGCCGACTGGCTAGCAAGAACGCGTGCCAGGTAGGGGGCCAGGCGTGCCTTCCCGCCTGGGTAGCGAAGTGGTGAGAGGTAGGGGGGGCCGCTCACCCCACGGCCTCGTTGATGCTGTTAAGGAGCGGCGTGAACGCACCGCTGAACCGTCGCGCCAGATGAGGATCTGCTCGCACCGAAGGGTTATGCACGAACTGGTGCATGTACGTGACGCCAATGTCATTGACCTCCAAGAGTGCCTGAACGAGATCCTGACGGGTCTTCTGAGGGGTGTCGATGGCGGGGTCCAGCTTGTAGATGCAGCCGCGAATCTTCTGGGCGAGTTTGTCGTTCTCCTTCTTGCCCGACCACGCGAGGACCTTCGGCTCAGACACAGCCAGTTCTAGGATCACTCGCGCCTGAACACACGCGGTCGCGTAGTTGTCATCGATCGGCAGTGCCTTCGCCTCTCGCAGCAGTCGCTGGATGTTGGGAGACAGGTTCGGCAGCTTGACGCCCGAGTACAGACAACGCTCGGGCTTCTTGTCGCGCTTGCTGCCGCCTCCCGAGCCTGACGTGTCGTCATCGTCGTTGTCAGCGCCGTCGCCATCGTCACCGCCGTCGCCATCGTCCCCGGTGTCGCCGTCGTCGCCGCCCGTCGAGGTGTTGTCGTTGTCCGAGTCGTCGTCCGTCGCGTCGTCGTCCTCGTCGTCCGGCTCGGGCGAGTAGGGGTGATCGGCCAGCCTGACGTGGTCGGGCAGGGAGTCGGCTGCGTTCGGCAGGAACGCGGCAGCCTCGTCGTTCAATAGGTCGCCGCGAAGAGCGTCGTTCTTGAAGGCGTCGACCGAGTTGGCGTCCAAGAACTCGAACGCCCAGACGAAGTAGTCGTGCAACTGATTCGCGGTGTGCCGGGCGGTGAGCGTCTGTGGGTCACCGTCAGTGGCCTGCTTCATCAGGAGCTGCATGCGACTGAGGGTCACGCCCGTGAACATGCGCCCGATGTTCGTCAGCTTGCTGGCGCGCACCTTGTTGATGAGCGCCACCAGCCCGGTGTCCTGGTGATACGCCTCGGTCAGTTCATCGGCGATCGCGATGGAACGCACGGTGCCGCTGTCGATAGGTGCCTTCATCCGCTTGCGATGAAGGGCTGCCTGCTGAGCGCTCCACGTCCGCACGCCGACGCCGTCGTTGGCTCCCGTGTGGCGCAAGGTCAGCCACGGATCGGCCTCCTCGCGGCTCTTAGTGATTGCGCAGTAGATCGTCGTGGGCGGCTTCTTGCCCGAGTCCTTGAGGCGCTGGAACGCCGCCTGGTGCGCCGGGTCGTCAGCCAACTTCGGGTCGGCAATCAGTTTCAAGGCCGCGAAGCGTCTATTGCCTTCGAACACGACGTACTTCGTGCGGTCCTTCCAGGCGATGGGCAACTCGGTAGGGTTCGCCTCACCTCGCGTGCACAGGTCGCGGGCAAGGGCCAGCAGCTGGTTGTAGCCCTCGGCCAGGAGGCGGTTGATCGCCTCTCTATCGTTCGACGTGCCGTCAGGCAGGCGCGGGTTCTGTGGGTCGAGCAGGGTCTGCGACGGTCGCAGGCTCTTGTACTCCACTATTCCTCCCGGTTGCTCCCCCAGCCGAATGGACGCCGAGACATCGGTCCCGGCAGAATAAGCAGATTCGGACGACTTGCCGAGAGCCGACGCGCCCAAGCTCGCCGCCAAGGGGCGAGCAACTTCAAGCTGACCATGCGCCCCCAGCCCTTGAGCCGGTCGTCCGGCAGGACTCGGTGCGCGAGGCGCCCTGAGCCCAGAGTCATTGGCTTGGGTAGGAGCCCCTCCATGGGCGGATTCGAGCATTGAAGAGCGCGCACAGCCAGCGCCAATCTGGGCCCGTGTGCAGCACCGAGACTCAGGGCCCCGATGGGTGTCTCCTGGGCCCCGGACTCGATCTAGCCGGACGCGTCCACACGGTTCTGCCGTGCGACCAGCTTTGCTGCTTACGAGCGTTGACGTACCGGGCTGCGAGGACGGTCATGGCACGCCGACGACATACGAGCGGCACGGCGATCGTCGGCAGCGTTCATCCGCGCGGTGGACGTCCTCCGAGGACGTTGCCTTGGCGCGCCGAATTGTGGGGGTAAAGCGGGGGATCGCCGACAACCAGAGAGCCCCTGATCTGCGAAGGTGCAGGTCAGGGGCTCTGTCTGTACGCCATCAGGGACTCGAACCCCGAACCCGCTGATTAAGAGTCAGCTGCTCTGCCAATTGAGCTAATGGCGCTCGCGCTTCCGCGACCACCAACGTTACCAGCGCGGCTCGCCCCGTCGAAATCGCTGACCGTCACTCGGCGGGTACTGGCGCGTTAGCCTGCACAAGCGTCTCGGACCACCAGTGAGGACCCCCCATGCACCCCGTCGTACGCCGCTCCCTGGTCGCCGTCGCCATGGCGCTGACCCTCGTGCTGCCGACCGCGGCGCCGAGCCAGGCGGCGATCCCGCTCCCGCACGAGGACCCCTTCTACAGCTACGACGGGGCGACCCCGCTCCAGGACGTCGCTCGCGGCACCGTCCTGAAGAGCCGCAACGTCAGCGTGGGCGTGCCGGGCACCGGGACGGGCGTGGTGCCGGCGGTCCAGCTGCTCTACCGCACCCAGGACGAGCAGGGCCGGCCGACCGCGACGGTGACGACCGTGATCAACCCGACCGGGCCGGTCAACGGCGGGCTGGTCGCCTACCTGAGCTTCTACGACGCCCTGGGCGACATCTGCTCGCCGAGCTACACGCTGCAGGGCGGCGACCCGGGCGCCGCGAACGCCCAGCTGGCCTACGCCGAGACCGGGCTGGTGCTCGGGCTCGCCGCGCAGGGCTACGCCGTCACGGTGCCGGACTTCGAGGGGCCGGACCTGCACTGGGTGGCCGGCCACGAGTCGGGCTGGAGCGCGCTGGACGGGATCCGCGCCACCGAGAGCTACCTCGGCATGGCCAGCTCCCAGAAGGTGGGGCTGTTCGGCTACTCGGGCGGCTCGATCGCGGGGGAGTGGGCCAGTGAGCTCGCCCCGACGTACGCCCCCGAGCTCAACATCGTCGGCACCGCCATCGGGGGCATCCCGGTCCACCTCGCGCACAACCTGCGCTACGTCAACGGCAGCGACACCTGGTCGGGCGTGATGCCCGCCGTCCTGGTCTCGCTCGGCCGCGCGTTCGGGATCAAGATCAACAAGTTCGCCTCCGCCTACGGCAAGCAGGTGATGGCGCAGGTGCAGGACCAGTGCATCGGCTCCTTCAACGGCAACTACCCGGGGCTGAGGATCCAGCAGCTGGTCAAGCCGAAGTACCACGCGTTCCTCAAGGTCCGCCCCTTCGTCCGCATCATCAACAGCCTGATCATGGGCAGCGCGCCCGGCCACCCGCTGATGCCGATGTTCATGGGCGTCGGCAACGCCGACGGCACCGGCGACCACGTGATGATCGCCAAGGACGTGCAGGGGCTCGCACACGAGTACTGCGGCGAGGGCGTGCCCGTCCAGCTCAAGGTCTACGACGGCGCCGAGCACTCCCAGGCGGGGCTGCAGTTCTTCCCCGAGGCGATGAGCTTCCTCGGCGAGCGGTTCGCCGGGGTGCCGTTCACCGGCAACTGCGCCGACATCCCTGAGGGCAACTCCCTGGCGCCGCTCAAGATGCCGAAGAAGCACCGCCACCACCATCACAACGGCCACCACCACGGCCATCACCACGGCCACCACCACTAGCGGCTGGCCAGCACCGCCTGCGCCGCGTTGTGGCCGGCCACCCCGGACACGCCGGCGCCACGGCGCGCGCCTGCGCCCGCGAGGAAGACGCGCGGCAGCCCGGTCGGCACGCCCCACTGCTGGTCGGGGGTGTCCAGCCTCGACCGGTTGCTCGCCCACGGCCAGTCCAGCCGCCCGTGGTGGGGATGACCGCCCGGCATCGCCAGCTCGGCCTCGACGTCCGCCGGCGCCTTCGTCTCCAGGCACGGGTTGCCCTGTGCATCGTGCGCGATGACCGACTCGATCGGGTCGACGAGGTGCTCGTCCAACATCGCGAACACCCGGCGCACCGCCTCGTCGCGACGGCCGTGCGGATCGGTCGCGAACAGCGACTCCGGGGTCTGGAGGGTGAGGATCGACATGATCTGCGTCCCCGGCGGTGAGTCGCCGAGGAGTGAGGGATCGACCAGCGAGGGGCAGAGGACCTCGGCCGGGATCCGCGATGGCAGGAAGCCGTGCGCGCTCTCGTCGTACGCCGTCTGCAGCTCGGTGTACGACGAGCCGAGGTGCAGCGTCCCGGCGAAGGCCACCGCCGGGTCGAGACCGGACCTGAGCCGCGGCAGCCGGTCCAGCAGCAGGTTGATCTTGAGCTGGGCGCCCTCGGGCTTGGTCTCGGGGTCATCGGGCTCGCCCAGCAGGATGTGCAGCACCCAGGGCGCGACGTTGGCCAGCACGTAGGCCGCCTCCACCGTCGCCGGCCCGCCGGCGGTGTCGAAGTCGATCTCGTTGAGCTCCTCGCCGGGGCGGATCGCCGAGACGCCGGCGCCGACCCGGATATCGGCCCCGGCCGCTGCGGCGGCGCGCGCCAACGCGTCGGTGAGCGCGCCCAGGCCGCCGACCACGGCCCGCTCCTCGCCGCTGCCGTTGCCGATCAGCCGATACAGGAACGCCCGGTTCTGCTCCAGGGACGGGTCGCGCAGCGCGCCGAAGTTGCCGACCAGCGCGTCGCTGGCCACCAGACCGCGGACGGCGTCGTCGGTGAACCGTCGCTCGAGCACCTCGCCCAGGGGCGTGGTGACGATGTCGCGCCAGGTCGCCTCGTCCACCTGCGCCGCGAGGTCTCTCTCCCAGGGCAGCGGCTGCAGCAGGGTCGGCTCGACCGCTCGGGCCAGCTCGGCCACCTCGGAGTAGAAGCTGCACCAGACGTCGTACTCGCGGCTGCTGTCGGTGAGCTCGAGGAACGAGGTCCTCGTGCGCTTGCCCTCGACGTTCTCCACGAGCAGCCCGCGGTGGCGGCCCTCGCGCACCACCGGCGTGTAGGACTCCAGCGGCCGCGACACGAGCCGGACATCGAGGTCGAGCTCGGCCATGAGTCGCTCGGGCATCAGGGAGACGAGCTCGGCGTAGCGCGAGACCCGCGCCGGCCGCCCTGCGAAGGGCTGGGTGGTGACCGCCGCACCACCTACGCGCCCCAAGCGCTCGAGCACCAGGACCGAGAGACCGGAGCGGGCGAGGTAGGCCGCCGCGACGAGGCCGTTGTGCCCGCCACCCACGATCACGACGTCGTAGCGCCCGAAGGCGGCGTGCGGGGTCGTCACGGTTCCAACCTAGTCGCGGTCCCGCGGCCCACCAGCGCGACCCGACGGAATATCCAAAGTTCAACTATCGTTGAGGGCGGTACCACCGAAACCAAGGAGATGGGTGCCAATGCCCGCGATCACTGTCGACGACCTCACCGTCCTGGCCCGCCTGCGCGAGCCCGGTCTGGGAGACCAGCCACGCCCCGTCTGGCAGGTGACCACGGCGCCGACCGGCTACGAGGGCGAGGGCTTCCCGGTCCGCCGCGCGTTCGCCGGCATCGACCTGGCGCACCTCGACCCGTTCATCATGATGGACCAGATGGGCGAGGTGGAGTACGCCCCCGGCGAGGCCAAGGGCACGCCCTGGCACCCGCACCGCGGCTTCGAGACCGTCACCTACATCATCGACGGGGTCTTCGACCACCAGGACAGCCACGGCGGCGGCGGCTCGATCACCAACGGCGACACCCAGTGGATGACCGCCGGCTCCGGGCTGCTGCACATCGAGGCGCCCCCGGAGTGGCTGGTTCAGCAGGGCGGCCTGTTCCACGGGATCCAGCTATGGGTGAACCTGCCGCGCGACGCCAAGATGAACAACCCCAAGTACCAGGACATCCGCTCCGGCGAGGTCCAGCTGCTCACCTCTGCCGATGCCGGCTCGCTGGTCCGCGTGATCGCGGGCTCGGTCGACGGCCACCAGGGGCCGGGCTCGACGTTCACTCCCATGTCGCTGGTGCACGCCACCATCGAGCCGGGCGCGCGGCTCGACCTGCCCTGGAACGTCGACTTCAACGCGCTGGTCTACGTCCTCAACGGCAGCGGCACCGTCGGCACCGAGGGTCGGCCGACCCGGATGGGTCAGTCCGCGGTGCTCGGCGCCGGCGACTACCTCACGATCACGGCCGACCAGCGCCAGGAGAGCCGCTCGCCCAAGCTCGACGTGATCGTGGTCGGCGGCCAGCCGATCCGCGAGCCGCTCGCATGGGCCGGCCCGTTCGTGATGAACACCAAGGACGAGGTGCTGAAGGCCTACGAGGACTTCCAGCGCGGTCACTTCGGGCACATCCCCGCCTGACCAGGGGCGTGTCTCCTGATCCCTGGCGGCGCCGGACGCCGCCCAGATCACGCGCCCGCCGCGTTGCCGCCACTTCGAAGACACCCAGTCTGCGCGCGTGCCGGCCCGCAGCCGGCCCGCACCTGGACGACGCCGGCATCCACCATCGATAGGCAGACACGCCCCAGCGCGTAGCCTCACCGCGTGGCCCGGATCTACCGCGACGCGTACGGCGTCCCGCACATCCGGGCCACCGACGTGCTCGACCTGGCCCGCGGGCAGGGACTGGTCACCGCGCGCGACCGGGCCTGGCAGCTGGAGTACCAGCGGCGGCGGGCCACCGGAACCACCGCCGAGGTGCTCGGTGCGGCGCTGGTGCCGTGGGACACCTGGGCCCGCCGGACGCGGATCGTCGACACCGCCCAGCGAGCGCTGGCCGGGCTGGCTGCGGAGTCGCGCGCGTTCGTCACGGCGTACGTCGAGGGCGTGAACGCCGGGCTGCACGCCGATGCCCCCGAGCTGGCGGGGCTCGGCATCGAGCCCCGGCCGTGGGAGCCCTGGACGCCGCTGGCCGTCTTCCACGCCCAGCACCTGCTGTTCGCCAGCATCCCGGCCAAGCTCTGGCACCAGCGAGCGCGGGCGGTGCTGGGCGCCGACGAGGCGCTGCTCTCCCGCGACCCGGCGTACTCCTCGGGCAGCAACGCCTGGGCGGTCGGCGGTGCGCGGACGGCGTCCGGGATGCCGCTCATCGGAGGCGACCCACACCGGGTCTTCGAGTCGCCCGGCGTCTACGCCCAGGTGCGGCTGGCGGCCGAGGACGAGGGCATCGACGTCTTCGGGTTCACCTTCCCCGGCGTCCCCGGGGTGCAGCACTTCGCGCACGCCGGCGAGGTGGCGTGGGCGATCACGAACGCAGTGGCCGACTACCAGGACGTCTACGAGGAGCTGCTCGACGACGTCGTCGACGGGCGCGAGGAGACCATCGCGGTCTGCGGTGCCGACCCGGTGACCGTGGAGGTGCTGGCGACCGAGCGGGGCCCCCTCTTCGAGGTCGACCGCGACGCCGGCCGCGGGCTCGCCGTCCGCGACGCCCCGACCGCCCTCGGTGACCTCGGCTTCGACGCCCTGCTGCCGCTGCTGCGCTCCAGGACCGTCGACGACGTCGACCGCGCCCTCGACGCCTGGGTGGCTCCGGTCAACAACGTCGTCATCGCCGACCGCACCGGCTCGGTGCGCTTCCGCAACGCCGGCCGGGTGCCGGTGCGCGACCGCGCCAACCGGCGCGGCATCGTCACGGGCCGTGCCGGGGACGCGTGGTCGGGCTGGCTGGAGCTGCCGAGGAACGATGTGCCGCCCGACGGGCAGGTGGTCACCGCCAACGAGCGGCGGGGGAGCGAGAGCGAGCTCTTGGGCGAGGAGTTCGCGCCGCCGCACCGGGCCGCACGGATCCACACCCTGCTCCGCGGCCGCGACGGCCTGACGGTGGCTGACTTCGAGGCCGTGCTGGGCGACTGCTTCGCGATCACCGCCCTGCCGCTGTGCGCGCTGGTGCGGGAGCTGACGCCCGGGCCGGCCGGGCAGCCGGTCCGGGACGCGATCCTCGCGTGGGACGGCGTGATGGCCGCGGGCTCCGCCGGGGCAGCGGCGTTCGCGGCGTGGCGCTCGGCGCTCACCACCCGGCTGTGCGCGGAGCCCGTGCTGGCCCCGCTGCTCGACGACCAGGTGCACGGCCCGCTCTTCGCGCCCTACCTCTCGCTGGTCGGCAGCGTCGGGCTCGCACTCGAGCCGCTGGTCGACGCGCGCACGCCGTACGGCATCGACCTACGCCGGCTCGCCACCGACGCGCTCGACGACGCCGCCGGCCACGCAGCGACCTGGGGGGAGAGCCATGTGCTCAGCCCGACGCACGCCTTCGACCTCGCCGGCCTCGAGCCGCCCGCGCTGCCGGTCACACCGGTCTCCGGCGACATCGACACGGTGCGCTGCACCGGCTGGCTGCCGGGGCTCACCGACGAGGCCTACCGCGGCTCGGTCGCCCGCTACGTCTGGGACCTGGCCGACCGCGCCGAGAGCCGCTGGGTCGTGCCCATGGGCGCCTCGGGCGACCCGCGCTCGCCGCACCACCTCGACCAGCTCGAGCCGTGGGCCGCCGCGCGGCTGCTGCCGATCGAGCTGGACTGGGAGCGGCTCACACCGGAGCCGTGAGCTCCTTCTCGAACCACGCCTGCGCGTAGGGGTTGTCGTTGTAGCGGTCGATGTGGCGATAGCCCGACCGCTCGTACATCGCGATCGCCTCGACCAGGGTGCCGTTGGTGTCGAGCCTGACGGTGTGGTGCCCCAGGCCGGCGGCGACCCGTTCGAGGTGGCGCAGCAGCCGCGAGCCGAGCCCGGCGCCGCGCCATCCGGGGTGGACCCACATCCGCTTGATCTCGCCGACCCCGGGTGCGAGCTCCTGCACCCCGCCGCACGCCACCGGTTCGCCCTCGCTGGTCGCCACGACGAAGGCGCCCGCACCGGGTGCCATGTGCTCCCCGTCGCGATGGTCGCCGGGGTCGAAGCCCGTGGGGAACCGCACGTCGAGCTCGTCGAAGTAGCTCTGCACCGCCCGCTTGGCCTCGGGCGAGGCCGGGTGCACCGGCCGGATGTCGACGGTGGCCGCCCGGACCAGCAGGTCGGCGGTGGCCAGAGCATCGGTCAGCCGGACGCGCTGCCGGTCGGTGAGCGGGGCCACCAACCGCTCGGCCAGCTCCTCGGAGCGCTCGTCGAGCCGCAGGCGCAGGGCCCGGCCCTTCCTGGTGAGCCGGACCGTACGCCGGCGCCGGTCCGCCTCGTCCGGCGCCAGCAGCACCAGGCCGTCGTCCTCGAGCCGGCGCAGCTGCCGGGCCAGCTGGCCCGAGTCGAGACCGAGCCGGACGCGCAGGTCGCGCACGGTCGCGCCGGCCTCGCCGATCTCGAAGACCAGCCGGGCCGCACCGAGCGGCAGACCGAGCCCGAGGAAGGACTCGTCGAGGGCGCCGATGCGCTGGGTGTAGGTGCGGTTGAAGCGGCGCAGGACCTCGCTGGCGGTCATTGTCTGACTCTAGTCAGAGAATGCCGGTAGAGCCAGGGCGTAGGACCGCCCCGGTCTCGGCGGATTCCGGGGCGGTCGGCTACGTCGGCCTCGAGAGGTCTCGTGGGAGGGAGACGGCCGACCGACACACCCTCAACGACCGGGTGTGCCTGACGTCACGCCGGCGGGGACTGGTCCAGACCCGCCGACGTGACGCCGGGGTGAGTCAGGTGCGGATCAGGCGGAGCGGACGTTCTCGGCCTGCGGGCCCTTGGGGCCCTTGGCGAGGTCGAACTCGACGCGCTGGTCCTCCTTGAGCGACTTGAACCCCTCACCACTGATGTTGGTGTGGTGGACGAAGACGTCCGGGCCGTCGCCGTCCTGGGCGATGAAGCCGTAGCCCTTGTCGTCGTTGAACCACTTCACGGTGCCTTGAGACATGTTCTTTCCTTCGGTTTCTGCCCGGCCGATGGGCCGGGATGGTGCTGAAGACATCTGATCGAGACCTGATATCCAGCAAACCGAAAACCAAGTAAGAGCGAGAGATGGATCGGCGCGCATCGGAAATGCGCCGCGGAACTGTGCTCCGTCAACGCCGTGACCCTACCAGCCACAGCCGCCCACGGCCGCAACGGCGACGATGGGGCACCTGGGGTGAGTGACGGGACTTGAACCCGCGACATCTGCGACCACAACGCAGCGCTCTACCAGCTGAGCTACACCCACCATGCGGCCCCGGGAGGTCCCGAGGCCGACACGAATTGTAGGGGAGTCAGGCAGGTTCCGCGGAATCGGTGGTCGGATCGCTGGCGGCGTCACTCGTGGGATCGGCGGTGGCATCGGCGAGGGTGTCGGCGAGCGGTACGACGGGCAGGCCGGTGAGTGCGCCGCCGTGCCGCTGGGCGATCAGGCGGGCGGTGTCGCTGTCCGGTCCGGGGCTAGGCACGAAGACGGCCTCGCGGTAGTAGCGCAGCTCCTCGATGCTCTCCTGGATGTCGGCCAGCGCGCGGTGGTTGCCGCGCTTGGCCGGCGCCTGGAAGTAGGCGCGGGTGAACCAGCGCCGGGCCAGCTCCTTGATAGAGGAGACGTCGACGATCCGGTAGTGGAGGAACCCCTCGAGGGCCGGCATGTCCCGGGACAGGAACGAGCGATCGGTCGCCACGGTGTTGCCGGCGAGTGGCGGCCGTGAGCCGTCGGGGCAGAACTCCTTGATGTAGGCGAGCACCTGCGCCTCGGCCTCGGCGAGCGTCAGCCCGGCGTCGAGCTCGGTCAGCAGCCCCGACTTCTCGTGCATATTGCGCACGAAGTCGCCCATCTGGTCGAGCGCCTCGGCCGGTGGCTTGATGACGAGGTCCACGCCGTCACCGAGGACGTTGAGGTCGAAGTCGGTGACCAGTGCGGCGACCTCGATCAGGGCGTCGTTCGAGAGATCGAGCCCGGTCATCTCGCAGTCGATCCAGACCAGTCGTTCCTTCACGCACCTCACCCTAGTCGCGACCGCCGGGCTACCTGCGCCGGACGGGCGACCCGCCACTCTCAGCACGCCCTCAGGGGCGGTTCCTAGAGTGCACCCCGTTTCGACCCGCTCCTCGAGCCGACCTCGGGCGGGGGCAGACCAGCGCGCAGGAGTTCCGACCAGCATGGCGAAGACGAAGCAGAACAGCTACCAGCAGCGGCTCAAGGCCGAGCGCGCGGCCGCGGCGCTCAGGGAGCGGCGCCGCCGCGAGCGGCGGCGCCAGCTCCTCACCGTGGTCGGTGCCGTGGTGGCGGTCGCACTGGTGATCGGTGGCGGTTACTGGCTCAACTCGCTGCGCAACGATGACGAAGCAGGTGGCGCCAAGGCCGGCGACGCCAAGAGCTCGGCCGCCACCATCCCCGGTCCCGGCAGCCCGTACGGCCTCACGATCGGACGGGCCACCGCTCCCCACCAGGTCGTGGTCTACGAGGACTTCCTCTGCCCCGACTGCGCGGCGTTCGAGAAGGCCGGTCAGGACCAGCTCGCGGCGCTGGCCGCGGCCGGGAAGGTCCAGATCGAGTACCGGCCCGTCGTCACCCTCTCCAAGTACGGCACCTACTCGGCCCGGGCGACCCTGATGTGGTGGCTGGTCCTCAAGCACGACGGCAACGACGTGGCCACGAAGTTCCACGACCTGCTCTACGCACACCAGCCCAGCGAGCAGGGGCCGTTCCCCAGCCGCGAGGACCTCTACGGGCTGGCCGGCAAGGCGGGCGCCGACACCGCCGCGCTCAAGACCAGCGTGGAGAACAGCGACGACGCCCAGGACGTGGTCGACGCGACCAAGAAGGCAGATGACCTCGGCGTCCGGACGATGCCGACGGTCCTCCTCGACGGCACCCGGTTCACCACCGGCGACACCCCCGCCGATTTGGCGAACAACCTGATCCAGGCTGTTCAGTGACCCCATGACCACCGAGGTGCCGGCCGCGGCCGGCCGTCCAGGGCTCGAGGCGTTCATCCGGGAGCTGCCCAAGGCCGAGCTGCACGTCCACCACGTCGGGTCGGCGTCCGCACGGATCGTCAGTGAGCTGGCGACCCGGCATCCCGGCACCGTGCCCAGCGACCTCGACGAGCTGCGCCGGTTCTACGAGTTCCGCGACTTCGCGCACTTCATCCAGGTCTACCTCGCGGTCGTCGCCCTGCTCCGGACCCCGGAGGACATCCACTACCTGACCTACGAGATCGGCCGGGAGATGGCGACCGAGCAGGGGCTTCGCTACGCCGAGCTGACCTGCACGCCGTACACCTCGGTCCAGGCCGACCCGGCCCGGGACTTCGCCGGGATGCCGATCGGGGCCTACACCGAGGCGATCGAGGCCGCCCGGGTGGAGGCCGAGCGCGACTTCGGGCTGGTGCTGCGCTGGATCTACGACATCCCCGGCGAGTTCGGCGTGCCGGCGGCGGACGCGACCATCGGCTTCGCACTCGACCACCGCCCCGAGGGGCTGGTCGCGTTCGGGCTCGGCGGCCCCGAGCTCGGGGTGCCGCGGGGGCAGTTCCAGCCGCACTTCGAGCAGGCCCGGGCCGCGGGGCTGCACAGCGTCCCGCACGCCGGCGAGACCACCGGACCGGAGACCGTCTGGGACTCTCTGACGCTGCTGAAGGCCGAGCGGATCGGTCACGGGACCTCCTCGGCGCAGGACCCGGCCCTGCTCCGGCACCTGGCCGAGGCCGGCGTCCCGCTCGAGGTGTGCCCGTCCTCCAACATCGCGACCCGCGCGGTCGCGACCCTCGCCGACCACCCGATCAGGGCGTTCCGCGACGCCGGTGTCACCGTGACCGTCAACTCCGACGACCCGCCCATGTTCGGCACCTCGCTCAACCGCGAGTACGCCATCGCGGCCGACCTCCTGGACCTCGACGAGGCCGGAGTCGCGGAGCTCGCGCGGGCCGCCGTGCGCGCGTCGTACGCCCCGGACGACGTGCGGGCCCGGGTGCTGGGTGAGATCGACGCCTACGTCGCGCCGCCCGCGTCAGGGCGCTAATAGGCCCCGCAACCTCATACGCAGCGGGGCCTCCACCTTTGTATCGGCTGGGAGCCGCGAAACCTGGGACGCCGCGCGCGTGTCGCGCGGGCCGCACTACGCATATCGTGGGGGAGTGGAGGCGTCGGAACGGCCCGTGCGGGTGGCGCTCGTCAACGACTACGAGCTGGTCGTGGTGGGCGTGGCCGCGCTGCTGGAGCCGTTCCGCGACCGCGTCGAGGTGGTCGAGCTCGACAGCAACCTGCCGGTGCTCCGCGACGTCGACGTGATCCTCTACGACACCTTCGGCCAGGTGCAGGGCCGAGGCGTCGACGTCGAAGCGCTGGTCGACGGTGGCTCCGCCAAGGTCGTCGTCTACAGCTGGAACCTGCACCGGCTGCTCGTCGAGGACTCCTTCACGGCCGGCGTCTCGGGCTACGTCTCGAAGGGGATCGAGGCCGAGGAGCTGGTCGAGGCCATCGAGCGGGTGCACGCCGGTGAGACCGTGCTGCCGCGGACCGGCGGCACGGTCAACCCTCGGCCGGCGAGCGCCTGGCCGGGCAAGGAGTTCGGGCTCAGCGCTCGCGAGGCCGAGATCATCGCGCTGATCACGCAGGGGCTGTCCAACAAGGAGATCGCCGAGCGCAGCTATCTGAGCATCAACTCGGTCAAGACCTACATCCGCACCGCCTACCGCAAGATCGGCGTCGAGCGCCGCGCCCAGGCCGTGCTGTGGGGGATCAAGCACGGCTTCGAGCCCGACGTCCTCCGCCGGGTCCACCACTGACCCGGGCCAGGTCGGAGTAGTCCGTCCGGGCCCAGTTGCCCCAAACCGCGAACAGGGGCCGAGCCTCGCTCCTACCGTGGCTGCATGAGGGAGACCCGGGTCATGAGCGCGCTCGCGACGGTGGTGGTGGCTGGAGTGCTGACCATCGCTGCGCCTGCAACGGCGACGCCCCCGACCGCGACGACCACCGTGCTCGGCTCGGACGCCAACCCATCGACGTCTGGGCAGGCGGTGACCCTGACCGCGACGGTCACCGGCACCGCGCCGACCGGCACCGTGGCATTCGCCGAGGGCGCCACGCCGCTGGCGACGGTGGCCGTGACGCCCGCCGGGACCGCGAGTCTCGTCATCAGCACCTTCAGCGTCGGCGCCCACGCCCTCACCGCGACGTACTCCGGCGACGGCGGCAACGACCCCTCGATGGGCAGCCTCACCCAGACTGTCGTTGCGCCGCCCCTGCCGCCCGCGCCGCCCCCACCGCCCCGCGTCAAGAAGCCCAAGGTGACGCTGGTGGCCTCGACCCACCAGGCGGAGGTCGGCGACAAGGTGCAGCTGCGCTGGCACACCAAGCACGCCGACAGCGTGAAGGCCTCGGGCGACTGGGGCGGGGAGCAGAAGGCCAAGGGGTCCGCGACCATCCGGGTCACCGACCGCGGCAAGCACGTCTTCAAGCTGACCGCGACGAACGCCTCGGGCGCCAAGACCGCGAAGGTCGTCGTGATGGCCGCGCGCAAGGCCAAGGAGCTCGAGCTCGTGGTGACCGACGAGCTGACCCTGACCGGTTCGAAGGTGGACGTCAGCGCCGACGGCCTCGCGAAGGGCGAGGACTTCACGCTGCGCCTCAACGACAAGGTGCTGCTGACCGGCAAGGCGGACAAGCACGGCGACGTGGTGCGCACCATCCAGATCCCGAAGACGACGCCCGAGGGCGAAATCCCGCTGACGATCACCGGCAGCAACCCGGGCCGGGTCGGGACCGCGGTCCTCAACGTGATCGTGCCGAAGAAGCTGGACGTGTCGGTCGCGCAGGCTGAGGTCATGAAGCGCGACCAGCAGACGATCACGGTCACCGGCCTGTTCCCCGGTGAGACCTACACCGTGACGTCGGCGGGCGCGAAGCTGACGTCGGGGACCGCCGACGAGGCGGGCTCCTTCACCTACACCTTCCGCGCCACCAAGCCCCTGGGTGAGCACAAGGTCACCGTGACCGGAGCCGTGCCGAGCCGGGTCGGCACCGTCAGCTTCACGGTGCTGGACCCGGGCCGAGGGCCCAACAACGGCGGCTGATCCCCGCTGGGGCAGGGCTGACACGGTGACACAGACAACCGTGACAGCTCTCCGGACGGGTCGTTAGCAGCGTGTGAAGCTGCGCGCCGTCTCGGTCCTGGCCACCGTCTCGCTCCTCCCGGGCCTGCTCCTGGTGGGCGCCGGAGCCGAGGCGGACCAGCCGCCGGCGCGTTCGGCTGCCGTCGGGTCTCACGCGTCGGTCGCGGCACCCGCCCGGAAGACGCACTGGACGCCACGGCCGGCGCAGTACCCGCGGACGGTCACCACCAAGGACCTGGCCATCCCCATGGACGACGGGGTGGTCCTGCGCGCCGACCTCGTGCAGCCGGCGCTGGCCGACGGCACGGTGGTGACCCGGCCGCTCCCGGTGATCATCACCATCACGGCCTACAACAAGAGCGTCGTGGCCAGCGGCGGGCTCGGCGGCCCCAGCGGCGACTACCTGGTCCAGCGGGGTTATGCCCGGCTGACCGTCGACGCCCGCGGGACCGGCTCCTCCGAGGGGGTCTGGCAGGCCTTCGGCCCGCGGGAGACGAAGGACTACGGCGAGGTGGTGGCCTGGGCGCACCGGCAGCCGTGGAGCAACGGGAAGTCGGGGATGACCGGCCCGTCGTACATGGGGATCAGCCAGCTGTTCGCCGCCGCGGCGCACCCGCCGGGGCTCAAGGCGATCTTCCCGCAGGTGCCCGGCGCGGACGTCTACCGCGACATCGTCGCCTCCGGCGGCCAGCTCGACGTCAGCTTCATCCCGCTGTGGATGGGGCTGGTGACCGGCACCGGCCTGCTGCCGCCGGCCTACGGCGGGAGCGACCCGGCCACAGCGCTCAAGGCGCTCCTCGACCGGCTGACCACGGCCACCACGTTCACCGCGCCGTTGCTGGCCGGTGCGGTGCTGGGCGGCGACCCGGCCTACGACGGCCCGTTCTACGCCGACCGCTCGCCGATCAACATCATCAAGCGGGTCAAGGTGCCGACGTTCCTGGTCAGCGGCGAGTACGACCTGTTCCAGCGCGGCACGCCGCTGCTCTTCGAGCAGCTGCAGAAGCAGGGGGTGCCGGTGCGGATGATCACCGGGCCGTGGGACCACCTGCAGGGCTCCTCGGGTGCCGACGTCGGCAAGGCCGGCTACGGCTCGCTGCAGGAGCTGTGGCTGCGCTGGTTCGACAGCTACGTCAAGGGCCGCAAGGACCCGCGGCTGCTCAAGGACATCAAGCCGTTCACCTACTACGAGCAGGGCAGCGGCGACTGGGTGCGGGTGCACAAGTACGTCGACCGCGACCTGCACCCCTCGTCGTACCTGCTATCGGGCAGCGCGGCGGTCGGTGGCCAGTCGGGTGGGCTGGTGCTCGACGGCGCCCAGCCCGGCTCCTCGACGGTGCCGCCGATCCCGGTCACCGGGCTGTGCACCCGCTCGGCCAACCAGTGGACCGCAGGCATCATCAACCTGGCCTTCCCCGACAACCCCTGCCTGAGGGACAACGCCGTCAACGACCTCGGCGGGGTCAGCTTCCAGACCGCGCCGATGCAGCAGAGCCTGCACATCCAGGGCCCGATCAACGCACGGCTCTACACCTCGTCACCGAGTGGCGACGGCATGCTCTCGGTCGCCGTCGAGGACGTCGCGCCCGACGGCAGCGTCACCCGGCTGACCGGGGGTTGGCAGGTGCTCTCGCAGCGCGCCCTCGACGAGGGCAGGTCGCGCTACCTGGACGGCCAGCTGATCCAGCCCTACCACCCGTTCACGCGCGCCTCGCAGGCACCGGTGCCGTCGGGCTCGGTCGTGCCGGTCGACGTCGAGGTCTTCCCGACCGGGGCCGCGATCCGGCCGGGGCACCGGCTCCGGATCAGCGTCCAGGCCTTCGACGTGCCGCACCTGCTCCCGAGCCTTCCGAACCTCACCCAGATCGCCCCGCTGACCCTCTACAGCTCCGCGGACCACCCCTCGGTCCTGACCGTCCCCACGCGCTGACCCTACGTATGCCCTAGCGTGCCGCCCCATGCGGCACACGCAGTTCGGCCAGCTTCCCGACGGCGAGGCGGTCGACCTCCACATCATCGGCGCGCCTCCGGGTCCGGTCCTGGAGGTGCTCACCCTCGGCGCGACCGTGCACCGGCTCGAGGTCACCGCAGGTGACGGCGTGCGCCGCAACGTCGTGCTCGGCCACGCCTCGGTCGAGGACCGGCTGGCGTCCGACGCCTACGTGGGCGCGACCGTGGGTCGCTACGCCAACCGGATCGCGGGCGGCCGCTTCTCGGTGGCCGGGAGTGAGGTGGTGGTCGGCACGAACGACCGAGGCAACTCGCTGCACGGTGGTCCGGACGGTTTCGACCGACGGGTCTGGGAGCTCCTCGACTCCGGGGACGACCACGTCGCTCTGCGGCTGGACAGCCCCGACGGCGACCAGGGCTTCCCCGGCCGGCTGACCGCTGTGGTCCGCTACGAGGTCGACGGCGAGTGCGTTCGCGTGCGGCACGAAGCCACCTGCGACGCGGTGACCGTGGTCAACCTGACCAACCACTCCTACTTCAACCTCGACGGCGACGGTGCCGGCACGGTCGACCACCACCTGCTCACGCTTGACGCCGACGCCTACCTGCCGGTCGACGCGACCGGCATCCCGATCGGCGACCCCGTCCCGGTCGACGGCACGCCGTTCGACTTCCGGACCGCCACCCCCATCGGCCCCGCAGTGCGCGCCGACCATCCGCAGATCGCCGACGCCCGGGGGATCGACCACGACGTCGTCGTCCGCGGCGAGGGGCTACGCCGGGCCGCCGTACTGGAGTCGCCTGCGACCGCGACCCGGCTCGAGCTCTGGACCGACCAGCCGGGGCTGCAGGTCTACACCGGGAACTTCCTCGACGGCACCCTGCGCTCCAGCCTCGGCACCGCCTACCGCCAGGGCGACGGCATCGCCCTCGAACCCCAGCTCCACCCCGACACCCCCAATCACCCGGACTGGCCGACCGCCGTGCTCCACCCCGGCGAGCGATACGTGCACGTGCTGGAGTGGCGCCTCGGCTGAGCTGACTCCGGGGTCGGGTGCGGCAACCCGACAACCGAGGGTCAAAGGCGGGCTGGTTATCGGGTCGCCGCGGGAGGTGTGGCTGCGGTCCGCGCGGTGAGCGGCTCGGTGGTTGAGGAGGTCGCGCAGCGACCGTCGCGAGACGTGGTGACCGGGGGCCGGGACCCGCGTCCGCTCCAGCATCGGGCTGCGGGGTCTCGTGACGCTTGCTGCGCAAGCTCCTCGACCACCGAGGTACGCCGGCTCGGTCGTCGAGGAGGTCGCGTAGCGACCGTCGCGAGACGTGGTGACTCGGGGCTCGTAGTCGCTCGTGGTCTTGGGTTGGGGGCGGCAACCCGACAACCGAGTGTCTGACCCTCGCCCGGGCCGTCAAGCTTGGGTGCCTCGGCGTACGTCGCAGAGGCGGGTTGACGGCCCGGGCGAGGGTCAAAGGCGGGCTGGTTATCGGGTTGCCGCGGGAGGTCTGGCTGCGGGTTCGCGCGGTGGGTGGTCCCGTTTGTCGAGGAGGTCGCGCAGCGACCGTCGCGAGACGTGGCGACCCGGGGCTCGAACAGGCCCCAGCGCGAGGGTCACGGTTGGGTCACGAACATCGGAATCCCTTGTGGATAAGGGGAATCTCGGCATCTGACTGTCGGTGGTTGATGGCAGGGTGGGACCCACGATGACCTCCACCACCCAGCCACTCCGCCTCGACGGCGCCGACGACCCGGCCGCCGTGCTGGCGTACGCGCGGGAGCAGAAACGCGTCGAGGACCAAGCGGCGCGGGAAGTCATGAAGGCCGCCGCGGCGTGGGCTGGCATGCATTCGGGTGAGTCGCTCGTGGGGCCGGTCGACGAGTGGCACGAACACGCCCTCCCCCTCGGTGGGGAAGGGTGTCCGGAGGTGGCGGAGTTCGCGGTCGTCGAGTTCGCCGCCGCACTCGGCAAGACCACCCAAGCCGGGCGGCTGTATCTGTCGAAGGCCGTCGAGGCCCGCTACCGGCTCACCCGCTGCTGGAAACAGCTCGAAGACGGACAGCTGCCGGCCTGGAAGCTCGGGATCATCGCCGAGCAGACCATCTCCCTCCCACCCGCGGGTGCGGCGTTCGTCGACGCCCACGTCGCGCACGTGGCGCACAAGATCGGCCTCACTCAGCTCCAGCGGTTGATCATTGAGGCGATCGCCCGGTTCGACCCCGACCGCGCCGAAACCGAACGCGCGGCGGCCGCCGAGACCCGTCACCTCGACGTCCGGCTCGACCAGGTCACCACCGCCGGGACCGTGCACGTCGAGGGTGACCTCGACCTGGCCGACGGGATCGACTTCAACGCGGCGCTGGCAGCGGATGCCCATCAGCAGCTGCTGGCCGGGTCGACGGAGTCGTTGGACGTGCGGCGCTCGATCGCCGCGGGGAACCTGGCCCGGGCCCAGCTCACCCTCGACCTCGAACCAGCCGACACCCCACAGCCCAAGCCAGCAGCCAAGCGGCAGGTGGTGCTGTACGTCCACCTCGAACACGCCGCCGTGCTCGGCGCCGGCGGCCTCGCCCGGGTCCACCAGACCCCCGGACCGGTCACCGCCGAACAAATCAGGCTGTGGTGCGGCAACCCCGACACGACGGTGACCGTGCAGCCGGTGCTGGACCTGGCCGAGCACCTCCACGTGAACGCCTACCAAGCCTCCTCGAGGTTGAAGCTGCAGACGTTCCTGCGTGACCTGGTCTGCGCCTTCCCCTACTGCTACCGACCAGCCGAGCGGTGCGACTGCGAACACCGCGTGACATATGAAGACGGCGGCCCGACGTGCAGCTGCAACCAGGCACCCGCGTGTAGGGGTCATCACCGGGCGAAGACGACCGGCGGCTGGACCTATCTGACTGTCGAACCCGGCGTCTACCTCTGGCGCAGCCCCCTGGGCTACCAGTTCCTCAAAGACCCAACCGGCACCATCGACGTCACCCCCGACGACGAACGACACAAGCTCGCCCACGAGCTCCGCGCCCACTTCGGTGACACCGGCCCGGCCGACCCCGAACCCTGACCACCCCGCCCCACACCCCGCCCGCACCAGCGGAGCGGGGATGTCGGCGCGTCATCGAGGCGAGATCGTGGTCTGCGCGGACCGGATCAATATCGACGCCCTGGTGCGCCGCCCGATGTCACGGCTATTGCGCGCCTCGCTCGGTGGTGCTCCTCCAGGTGGGCTCGAGGCGTTCGGGCCAACTCGGTCCGGCGCTGATCTCGACCTCGATCGAGAGCGGCGTCAGCTCTTCGAGGAAGACGCCGATCATCGCGTCGATCAGGTCTGGCGCGAACCCTTTGCCGTCGGTGTCGAGCCACAACCTGACGGTTCCGTCCTGCACCACCGGCCCCCAGCAGCCCTCCACCCAGCCGTCCACCTCGCAGCCGTCAGGAGACAGCGTGCACAGGCGTTCTGCAACGGTGCGCAGGGCGAGACCGAGGCTGTCGGGGATGTCCTCGTCGGAGTCGAGCGGCCCCGGGAGCCGGAGCTCGAAGGCGGGCTCGCCCGCCAGCGCCAGGACCTCTCCGCCAGGTGGAGCAGGCTGACCAGCCGGCACCTCCAGGATCTCCTCGTCAGGGCCGAGGACGATCTTGTGGCCCTGCTTCTCGTAGATCTGAGCATCCACAGACACGAGTCCGTTCATGGCGCGCACGGTAGGTCACCGCCGCTGGGTTCGACAGGCGCACGCAGCAATGCAACCCGAGCCGGGCCGGCCCAGCTGCGGCTGGCGGGATATCGACGCACGCTGACCGCGACCCGCCTCGACAGGACCCACGGGCTCGGCGAGGGTCGGACGCCGTGAGGACGTTGCTCGAGGACCAGGCAGCCGTGCTCGCGGACTGGCTCGACGAGGTGCCGGTGAGTGCCCACCTCGTTGAGCCGGTCGGGCTCGGTGACTGGACCGTGCGCGAGCTGGTGGCGCATCTGGGCCTGGGCATCGGCCTGTCCCGCTACGTGACCACGGCCGCGGGCGACGCGGTGCCGCTCTCCCTCGCCGACTACGTCAGCGCCTACCCGCCCGCGGCCGACCAGATCGCAGAGATGACGCGGGAGCTGTCGGCGAGCTTCGGTGACGACCTGGTCGGCGGGTTCCGGCGTACGGCGGCGGAGGCCTTCGCGGCACTCGACGCGCTTCCGGGCGAGGTGCTGCAGGCGCGGCGCGGGCCGATCCGTCGCGACGACTACCTGCTCACCCGGCTCCTCGAGCTCGTCGTGCACGGCGACGACCTGCAGCGCGCGCTCGACCGGTCCGACGCGCCGCTGCTCGCGGAAGCGGTCGAGTCCGTCGCCGCCGCCCTGGCAGCGGCGTACGCCGAGCGCAGCGGCGCTCGGGCCCGCGACGCCGTGGGGCTGGCCTGGCTCAGGCGGGCGGCGGGCCGGGTGCCCAGCGACGAGCCCGGCCTCCCGCTGCTCTGACCCACTCCGGGCCGCTGTCCGCGTGCGGAGGGCAGGGCGCCTCCATGTCCATCCGGGAGTGTGCCTTGCTGGGGGCGGCTCCTCCGGGGGACGCTGACCTGCGTGACAGAGACTCCCGCAACCGTCGACCTGCTCCTCGAAGCCGTCGTGATCCCCGTCGCCGACGTCGACCGTGCCAAGGGCTTCTACACCGGTCTCGGCTGGCGGCTCGACGCCGACTTCGCCTTCGACAACGGTTTCCGCGTGGTGCAGCTGACCCCACCGGGTTCGCCGTGCTCGGTGCAGTTCGGCACCCAGATCACCGCCGCCGCGCCGGGCAGCGCCGAGGGGCTCTACCTGGTCGTCTCCGACATCGAGGCGGCCCGGGCCGAGCTCGCCTCGCGAGGCGCCGAGGTCAGCGAGGTCTTCCACCCGGAGAGCCCCGGCGCGCAGTTCCGCGCCGACGCGAGCGGACGGGCGGCCGGGCGAGGCGCCGACGACGGCAGCTACAGCACCTTCGCCACGTTCGCCGACCCCGACGGCAACCGCTGGCTCCTCCAGGAGGTCACCACCCGGCTGCCGGGACGGGTCGAGGCCGCCCCCACGGCGTACTCCCTCAGCGACCTGGCCCAGGCGCTGCGGCGCGCCGCTGCGGCTCACGGCGAGCACGAGGCGAGGGACGGCGGGAAGTACGACGAGAACTGGCCGGACTGGTACGCCGCCTACATGGTGGCCGAGGCGGCCGGCACCGAGCTGCCGACCTGAGTCAGTAGGGTCGCCGGGTGACCGATGACTGGCGTGCCGACACCGTCGAGAAGCTGCGCTCGTTGCTGCACGAGGCCGAGCCCGACATCGTCGAGGAGGCCAAGTGGCGCAAGGCCTCGAACCCCGACGGCGTCCCGACGTTCTCGCTCGACGGCCTGGTGTGCACGATCGAGACCTACAAGGACAAGGTGAAGCTCACCTTCGCCAAGGGGGCCTCGCTGGAGGACCCGCACGGCCTGTTCAACTCCGGCCTCGACGGCGGCACCCGCCGCGCCATCGACCTGTCCGAGGGCTACGCCCTCGACGGCCAGGCGTTCATGGACCTGGTGAAAGAGGCGGTTGCGTTCAACCGGTCGTGACGACCGGCTCCTCGGCATCCGCCGCTTGTCGACCTGTCAGCTCAGCGTCTCGACGGTCAGGACACGTGCGATAGGGCGCTGGCGATCGCCGCTGCGGTCTCCTGCGGAGCTTCGTCGGGCAGGAGGAAGACCGATCCGGGAATGGTCACCAAGGTCACGTTGGGAGCCGCTTGGAGGGTGCGGCGTTCGGCGTCGGTGAGGTCTCCGTCGCCCTTCTCCGCCTGGACCACCCAGGCGGGGGTTCCAGAAGCGGCAAGCTCGGCGGCGAAGTCCCGGTCCTGGGCGATGTAGTCGAGGTACGCGACGCACGCCGGAACCGCGTCACGTGCCTTGTTCTGCTTGAAGTCCTCGATCAACTCCGACTTGTGCTGATCAGTGGTCTTGGCTGATCTGGCGATCAGTGGCATCAGGCGGAGCAACGTGGCCATCGGCCAGATGCCCACCTTCTGGGAGGCGCGTACGACGCCGCGGAAGAACGCGGCCTCGTCCTCGGTCGTCAAGCTGATGCCGAGCAGCACGACTGGGCCCTGGAAGTGCCCTGACAACACCATGTCAAGAGCGACCGTCGCACCGTGGGAGAACCCCACCACCACCTCGCACCCGTGTTCTTCGGCCAGTTCTCCTGCCCGACGTGCCAGAGCGGGGATGGACACGTCTTCGGACACGGGCGCGCCCGCCATCCCCGGCAGCGTCGTTGCCACCAGGTGCACGGCTGAAAGGCGCGGGTCAGCCATCACGAGGTTGAACGAGCGCGCCGCGTTGGCTCCGCCAGGGAGGAGCAGGACCGTTCGATCCGCCTCTGACGGCCCCGCTTCCACAAGCTCCCAGGCTTCCCTCATGGCTACCTCCCCGGTCAGCGGGTTTCCCTGTCCATCGACGCTAAGGGGCAATCAACCCGGGTGGTAGCTCAGAGTCCTTAAGAATCGGTGACGCCGACAGCAGCGGGGCTTCCCGCCCTGCTTCACACGCCGCGGGTGACACGGCTCCTAGACGTGCTGCGAGCCGATGACCTCCACCTGGGGCGCGTAGAACGCCATCGCCGCGAGCGAGCGTTCGTGGTCGGCGTCGCTCGCTCCGGCGCAGGCGTCGCTGACGACCCGCACCCAGGCGCCGTCGTCGGCGGCGGCTAGTGCGGTCGAGAGCACGCAGCAGTCGGTGGAGACGCCGCAGAGCACCAGGTTGCGCGAGCCATCCGTCGCGGCGAGCAGGTCGGCGCCGTACTTGCCCATGGTGGGACGGGTGACCACGGGTGCGTCGCCGGGGTCGAGCACCAGGTCGTACGACGAGCGCGTGGCCTGCTCGAGCGCGAACGGCCAGCGTTCGTAGTAGTCGACCCACGACCCCTGCGGGCTCACCGGCTCGAAGCGGGTGAAGACCACGCGGGCGGCGTACCGCTCGACCAGGTCGCGCATGACCGGGAGGGTTTCGCGGAAGCGCGGGGCGGCCCACGGGCTCGGCGGCTCAGCGAAGATCCGCTGCACGTCGATGACGACCAGCCAGGGGTCGCCCTGCCTGGTCACGACAGCGTCACGCCTCGCTCTCGGCCACGGTGCGCCGTTCGAGCAGCAGGTAGCCCACGAAGCCGATCACCAGCGCGACCAGGACGCCGATGCTGGCGAAGGCCCAGTCGCCGTCCTTGCCGCCGATCGGGCCCATCAGGTAGCCCTGCCAGTCGAGCCAGCCGGCGTAGGTGTTGGTGACCAGTCCCCAGCCGACGACGGTCCCCACCGCGAAGACCGCGAGGGCGGGCCAGCGGATGGCTCCGTAGCGGCCCGCCGGGTCGGCCAGCGCCTGGTCGTCGTAGTCCCGCTTCCGCAGCAGCAGGTCGGCCAGGAAGATGCCGACCCAGGCCGAGATCGGTACGCCGAGGGTGATCAGGAAGCCCTGGAACTGCGGGAAGAAGCCGGTGCTGATGAAGAGCACGTAGATCGAGCCGGCGATCATGAGCACCCCGTCGATGCCGGCCGCGACCGGGCGCGCGACCGGCAGCCCGAGGCTGAGCAGGGAGAGCCCGGAGGAGTAGATGTCGAGCAGGGCGCCGGCGGCCAGGCCGATGACCGCGACGACGACGAACGGGACCAGGAACCAGGTCGGCAGGATCGTGGCGAGCGCGCCGATCGGGTCGGCTCCGATCGCAGCGTTGAGTTCGGGGTCCGAGCCGGCCAGCAGCAGGCCGAAGAAGAACAGCACGACGTTGGCCAGCGACAGCCCCGTGGCGGTCCACCCTGCGACGCCGCTGCTCGATGCGCTGCGTGGGAGGTAGCGCGAGTAGTCGGCCGCGGCGTTGACCCAGCCGAGCCCGGTCGCCGTCGCCATCAGGACGCCGACGCCGACCACCGCGGCCAAGCCGCCGGACGGTGCCGAGGAAACCGTCGACCAGTCGACCCGATGGATCACCAGCGCCAGGTAGATCACCGTCAGCACCACGCCGACGTAGGTGATCCAGGTCTGGATCTTCATGATCGCGTCGAAGCCGAGGACGCCGCCCCCGACGATCAGCGCGACCACCACGACCAGGCCGACAACCTTGGCGCCGTCCCCGCCGCCCCAGCCGAGCTCGTGGAAGACCGACGCCGTCGCCAGCGCTCCGAGCGAGGTGAGCACCGTCTCCCAGCCGAGGCTGAGCAGCCAGGAGACGAGCGCCGGCACCTTGTTGCCGGTCACGCCGAACGCCGCGCGCGAGAGCACCAGCGTCGGCGCCGAGCCGCGCTTGCCGGCGATCGCGACCAGCCCGGCGACCACGCCGGCGAGGACCACGCCGACCACGCCCGCGACCAGCGCCTGCCAGAAGCTGACGCCATAGCCGAGCGCATAGGCGCCGTAGGCGATGCCGAAGACGGAGATCGACGCCGCCGTCCAGGGCCAGAGCAGGTCCCGCGGCGTGCCCTTGCGCTCGCTCTCCGCGATCACGTTGGTGCCGTTGGTCTCCACCCGTGAGGCGACCGCCTCGACGGGCTGCGAGGTCTCGGTCATGTCCAGATCATCGCGTCTCCACCTCGGCTCGTCGCACGCGGCGCGCTCAGGAGTCGAAGCCCAGGCCGACGGCGTCCAGGGTTCTGAGGAACACGTTGCGTTCGCCCTGCCGGTGGTCGGCGCGGTCGAGGGACCAGCGCGCCAGGTTGATGCCCGCCGCCGCCAGCGGTTCGGGAGGGAACGGCAGCGGCTTCCGGCGCACCATGGCGAGCCGGGTCCGTTCGTTGTCCTGACCCGAGAGCCGGTCGAGCATCACCTCGGCGGCGAACCGCGTCGCGCCGACGCCGAGGCCGGTGAAGCCGGCCGCGTAGGCGACCCGCCCCCGCCGGGCGAGCCCGTGGAAGGCCGCGAACTGGGTGCAGGTGTCGATCGCTCCCGCCCACCGGTGGGTGAAGCGGAGCCCCTCGAGCTGGGGGAAGGTCGTGAAGAAGTGCGAGGCGAGCCGGCGGTGCGACTCCGGCCGGTCCTCATAGCTCGAGCGGACCCGGCGGCCCGCGTGGTAGACCGCGTCGTAGCCGCCGTAGAGGATCCGGTCGTCCTGGGTCAGCCGCGCGTAGTGGAACTGGTTGGCGAGGTCGCCGACGCCCTGTCGGTTGGCCCAGCCGATCGACGCCTTCTGCTCGGCGGACAGCGGCTCGGTCATGAGCACGTAGTCGTAGACCGGCACCGTCAGCAGCCGGGTCCGGCGCAGCAGCGACGGGAACACGTTGGTGGCCAGCGCGACCCGGTCCGAGGTGACGCCGCCCCGCGGCGTCACCACGAGCGCCGGCCCCGAGCGGGGCGTCTCGACCGAGACGACGGGGGAGTGCTCGAAGACCTCCACCCCGAGCCCGGTGGCGGCCCGCGCGAGCCCGCGGGCCAGGCGCGCCGGATGCACCAAGGCGGTCGAGCCGCGCTCCCAGACGGCGCCGAGTACGAGCGGGCTGTTGACCTGGCGGCGGGCCTCGTCGGCGCTCAGGACGTCCGGGCCGGACCCCAGCCACGCGAGCTGGTGCTCCTCGACCGCGACGCTCAGCATCCCGGTGCACTCCCAGTGGCAGTCGATGCCCAGCTCGTCGAGGTCGCGCTCCATCGCATCGAGGTTCTCCGCGCCCAGCCGCTCCAGGACGTCGTAGTCCTCTGGCCACCGGCTGCGGCCGTTGGCCTCGCCGTGGGTCAGGCTGGCCTCGCAGAAGCCTCCGTTGCGCCCCGACGCGGCCCAGCCGACCGACTCCGCCTCGAGCAGCACCACCCGGGCGCCCGGGTTGCGGCGCTTGGCGAGCACCGCGGTCCACAGGCCGAGGTAGCCGCCGCCGACGATGGTGAGGTCCGCGCGGACCGGCTCGGTCAGGGCACCGCTGCCCGCGTACGCCGGCGCGTCCTCGAGCCAGAAGACCGCCTGGCGGGACGCCGCCAGCGCCTGGTCCACCACTCCGGCGGCGGGAGGCCGGCGCTCATAGGCGGTCGGGCGCAGCGGCGGTGCCATGGGCCCATGCTGTCGCATCGGAGGGCCAGCAACCCGCTTGACCGAATAGCACGGTCGTGCGATTCTGGATCGGTGACCAAGGGTGAGGAGACGAGGTCGGCGATCCTCGACCACGCCGTCACCATCGCGTCAGAGGTGGGGTTCGGCGGGCTCACCATCGGCCAGCTCGCCGAGCAGACGGGCATGAGCAAGAGCGGTCTGTTCGCGCACTTCAAGTCCAAGGAGGCGCTGCAGCTCGACACCCTGGAGCGGGCCCGGCAGCGCTTCACCGACCTGGTGATCCGGCCGACGCTGGCCGCGCCGCGCGGCGAGCGCCGGGTGCGCGAGCTCTTCGACCGGTGGTTGGAGTGGGAGACCGACGCGCTGAGCGGTGGATGCATCTTCGTGACCGCGGCGTCGGAGTTCGACGACCAGCCAGGCCCGATGCGAGACGCGGTCCTGCGCAGCCAGCAGGACTGGCTCGACTTCGTCGCCACCGTGGCCGGCACCGCCGTGGCCGAGGGGGACTTCCGCGCCGACCTCGACACCGAGCAGCTCGCGTTCACCCTTCAGGGGCTGATGCTCGGCTACCACCACGCCGCCCGGCTGATGCGCGACCCGAGAGCCCGCGAGCACACCCGGGCCGCGCTCGACCAGCTGCTGGCGGCCAGCGCCGCCTGACTCGTCGCCAACGACCACCCACCCGTCGCCAAAGGAGAACGCCATGTCGGCATTCAATAAAAGCACGATCGTTCGTTTCAAGAACTCTGTCCTGCGCGGTTACTTCCACTACGCCGGGCGGCTGCTGCCCGGTCCGGCCGGGCGGCTCGCCCGCGACCTGTGGTTCACCGCTCCGCCGCGGATGGCGGAGCTGGCGGTGCCCGCAGGGGGCGCGCCGTTCGAGGTCCACGCGCAGGGCCACGCGGTCCGCGGGCTGGTCTGGGGCGCCGGGCCGACGGTCTACCTGGTGCACGGCTGGGGTGGTCGCGGCGCGCAGCTCGCGGCGTTCGTCAATCCGCTGGTGGAGGCGGGGCGCCGCGTGGTCATGTTCGACATGCCGGCCCACGGCGACTCCGACCACGGCCCCGCCGGGCCGAGGCAGACCCATGGCGTGGAGTTCGCCAAGGCGCTCGACGCGGTCTTCTGCCGGTTCGGCCCGGCCGAGGCGGTCGTGGCCCACTCGATGGGCACGATCTCCACCTACCTGGCGCTGCGCTACGGCTGGCTCGGCACCGGGCGGCTGGTGTTCGTGGCCCCCATGGTCGAGGCCGAGTCGCTCTTCGACGTCTTCCAGCGCTCGCTCGGCTTCGGACCCCGCGTTCGCCGGGCCTTCGACCGCGCGGTGGACGCTTTCATCGGCGTTCCGGTGGCGGAGTTCGACGCCCGGATCCAGGCCCGGAACGTCGAGCCGGTGCCCACGCTGGTCATCTCCGATCGCGACGACCGGCAGGCGCCGTACGCCGACGTGGTCGACTTCGCGGCATCGATCGGCGCGCCGCTGGTCACCACCCAGGGGCTGGGTCACCGCAAGATCCTGCGCGATCCCGCGGTGGTGGAGAGGGCGGTGGCCTTCGTCGTCGACGAGCGGGTCCTCAACCGGACGGCCTAGGAGCAGCCAACTAGGTCGTGCGCCGGTGCCGGCCGAAGTCTGCCGCGACGGGGCCGCGGCCGAGCAGCACCTGCGTCACGCGGGCGACCAGCGCGCGCAGGTCGGGGCCGGGCTCGTGACCGTTGCCCGCCGAGCCGAGCTCGATCTGGCTGTCGGTCCGCCCTTCGATGACCTGCTCGAGGATGCGTCGCTCCTGGTCGGTCACCGACGGGCTGAGCGAGTCGATGACCGAGCGGAGCAGACGCGCCGCCCGGTCCACGCTCTCCTGGTCCAGGAGGGACGTGCCGGCCCGCAGCCTTCGGATGGCGTTGACGATGTCGCTGCCCCGGTTCAGCTTGACCAGGTAGCCCGCGGCGCCGGCGAGGACCGCCGCGGCCTGGGCCTCGTCGTCACCGGACGCGGTGAGCAGCAGCCCACAGACGTCGGGCTTGACCGCGCGAACCGCGCGGCAGATCTCGATGCCGGTGCCGTCCTGCAGCTGCAGGTCGAGCAGCATCACGTCGGTCTCGAGGCGGAGGAGGTCCGCGATCGCCTCGCCCACCGAGTTGCAGTCGCCGACCACGTCGATGTCGAGGGAGTTGACCAGCAGGTCGCGCAGCCCCCGACGCACGATGTCGTGATCGTCCACCAGGTAGACCCTGTGGTAGCGAGGGACATAGGAGTCCATCCGACCGTTCTACGCCACCGCGCCGTCGTCGGCCAGCCTCGGTGCAGACCGGACCGGGAGACCGCGACGCCCGGCCGAGACGTGGGCTCAGCCGGGTGGTGGGAGGAGCACGCCGAAGCCCGAGACGGCCAGCCGGAGCAGCACCTGACCGGGCGCCAGCAGGTCGGCGATGCGCGCGGCGCTCAGCACCTCGAGCTCGCCGAGCCGGGTGGCGTACGCCTCGGGTCCGGCCCGTCGGGCCTCCTGGAGCGCCATGGTGTTGTGCCAGACCTTCTCCCGCGCCTCGCGCAGGAACCGCTTCGAGGCACGCCGGTTCAGCGGCTGGAGCGCACGGTCCAGCAGGGAGACGACCGAGTGGGCGGCGAGCTCCTCGTCCTCGGCCGCGACCCGCGCCGACAGCACGCCGTCGATGCGCTCGTGGTCGCGGCGGCGCAGGTCCAGCGTGGCCGGGTCGTCGAACTCCTCGTCGTCGATGACCGCGAGGAGCGCCTGCGGCAGGTCGTAGTTGATGTGGGCGTTGATGCCGAGCAGCACCTTCCGCAACGCCGGGAGCGCGGGATCGGCGTCGAAGGCCAGCCGCCACGGTCTCGGCACCCGCCCCACGCCGGAGAGGTCGGCGTCGAGGGCGTCCAGGTAGAGATCGGCGAAGACCACGTCCCACGCCGCGACCCACGGGCCGTCCTCGAAGACGCCCCGGTCGATCGCGGCTCCGACCGCGAGCGTGGTGCGCTGGTAGGTCGCGAGGAAGTCGCGTCGGTTCTCCTGCGCGGGCGTGAGCGCGTCGAGCCGGCGCTGCATGCTCGCGACCACGGCCTCGATGCCCGCCGGCTCCCCAGGACCCACCGGGCCAGTCTGGCCCGCGCGGGGCGCTGCGACCAGCGGTGGCGCTCGGGTGCCCCCGGCAGGACTCGAACCTGCGGCAAGCGAGTTAGAAGCTCGCTGCTCTATCCAGCTGAGCTACGGGGGCGTGGGCACTGATGGTAGTCGGCGAGGCGGGCCTGTCTGCGCATCCTCCTAGCCTCTGCACATGGGGGCACATCACACCAAGGACAAGGGTGACCTGGGCACGGCGAAGGCGTACGCCGACCTCGTGAGCCAGGGCTGCATGGTGCTCTTTCCCGCCACCGAGCACGCTCCGTTTGACCTGGTCGCCTACCGAGCGGGTCGCTTCTACCGGGTGCAGGTGAAGTACCGCACGGCGCGCTCGGGCAAGGTCGTGGTGTCGTTCCGGTCATCGTGGGCGGACCGCCACGGTACGCACATGAAGCCAGTCGACAAGGCCGAGATCGACGCGCTGTGCATCTACTGCCCCGACACGGACCAGTGCTACTACGTGCGTCCCGCGGATCACAACGGGGTCGTGACGCTGCGCGTCGCCCCAGCGGGGAATGGTCAGCAGGTGGGCGTGCGACTGGCCAGTCAGTTCCGTCAGGTACCCGCCTGACGCATCACGCAGCGGTTTCGCCGAAGACCATCCGATCGGACCATTTGCGGCGGATCTTCGGCGTGGCGGCCGGTGCGAATGGTCCGCTGGTGGCATGAGGAGGGAGCCCTCGCGGCGTACGTCCGCGCTGTCCGCCGTCGTCGCAGGCCTGCTGGCAACTGCTCTGGGGACGGCGACGCCGTGGGCGCAGGGCACGCCGGCGCCGGTCGTCGCCGGGCAGCCGTCGCAGCGGACGCCGGCCGAGGCAAACCCGCTGGCCAACCGGACCTGGGGCGTCTACAAGGGCGCGGGGGACCAGGCCTGGACGCCGTACCTGCAGGCCACGGGGCACAGGAAGGGGCTCCTCGCGAAGATCGCCCTGACGCCGAAGGCGAAGTGGTACGGGCAGTGGATCCCCACCAGCCAGATCGCCGGGAAGGTGCGCGACCAGATCAGCAACGCCCAGGCCGGCGACCCCGAGGCGCTCGTCCAGATGACGGTGTTCCGGCTCAAGCCGTGGGAGGACGAGGCCTGCCACCGGCTGCCCACACGCAAGGAGCGCCGCGACTACACCAAGTGGATCGACCAGTTCGCGGCCGGGATCGGCGACGCGCACGTGGCGCTGGTGCTCCAGCCGGACGGGCCGTTCGCGCTGTGTGCGCCGGGGCGCTCGCAGGTGCCCTCGCAGCTGGTGGGATACGCCTCCCACGTCTTCAGCGCGCTGCCCAGCGTCAGCGTCTACATCGACGCCGGCGCGGCCGACTGGCTCCGCAACGACCCGGCCAAGGCGCTGCAGATCCTGGTCCCGGCGGGCATCGACACCGCTCGCGGCTTCGCGCTCAACTCCACGCACTACGACTCGACGTCGGCGGAGATCGCCTTCGGCACCTCCGTGGTCCAGGCGCTGGCCGCAGCCGGCTACGCGGACAAGCACTTCGTGGTCAACACCGCCGCCAACGGCGCGCCGTTCAACGGCTACGACTACAAGGGCCCGAACTTCGACAACGCCACGACCTGCAAGACCAAGGGACAGCAGGCCTGCGTCACCCTCGGCATCCCGCCCACCTACGACGTCGCCAACCCGGCGTGGGGGCTCTCGGCCACCGACGCGGCCAACGCGGCGGCGTACGCCGACGGCTACCTGTGGGTGGGCCGGCCGTGGCTCTACATGCAGGCCGACCCGTTCGACCTCAAGCGCGCGCTGGCGGTCGCCCGCACGACGCCGTACTGAGCCGAGCCGAGACGGGTCGGGCCCGGTCGCGGCGGGTCAGGGCAGCAAGCGGCCCATCCACTCCTCGACGTCGGCCGAGGTGCGGGGGAGCGAGTCGGAGAGGTTCACCGGGCCGTCGGCGGTCACGACGATGTCGTCCTCGATCCTGATCCCGGTGCCGCGCAGCTCCTCCGGGACGAGCTTGTCGTCCTCCTGGAAGTAGAGGCCGGGCTCGACGGTCAGCACCATGCCCACCTCGAGGTTGCCCTTGGGGTAGATGTCGGGCGAGGTGCCGTTGCAGTCGTGCACGTCCATGCCGAGCATGTGGCTGACGCCGTGCAGCGTCCAGCGCGCGTAGACCTTCGACTCCGGGTCGAGGGCCTCCTCGGCCGACACCGGCAGCAGGTCGAGGTCCTCGAGGCCGTGCGCGAGGACGTGCATCGCGGCGTTGTGGGCCGAGAGGAACGGCGAGCCCGCGACGGTCGCCTCGATGCCGCGCTGCTGCGCGGTGTAGACGAGGTCGTAGAGGTCGCGCTGCAGCTCGGTGAACCTGCCGCTCACGGGGAGCGTGCGGGTCACGTCGGCGGTGTAGAGGTTGTGACCCTCGACGCCCATGTCGAGCAGCACGAGCTTGCCGGGCTCGATCGGTCCGCTGTTGTCGATCCAGTGCAGCGTGGTCGCGTGCTTGCCGCCGCCGACGATCGAGTCGTAGCCGATGTCGTTGCCCATGGCGCGGGCGCGGCGCTGGAAGGTCCCCTCGATCCACCGCTCGCCGTACTCGAGGACCCGCGGCCACTCCCGCACCGAGTCCTCGAAGCCCAGGGCGGTGATGTCGCAGGCCTGCCTGAGCTCGGCGATCTCCCAGTCGTCCTTGATCAGCCGGAGCTCGCCCACGACCCGCTGGAGGTCCCCGTCGAGCGCGTCGTCGGCGGCCACCATGCGGTCGACGGAGTCTGAGACGCCTCGCAGGACGCGCGTCTTGTGGGCGCCGTTGGTCGCGGTCAGGGCGTCCTGGAGCCGGTCGATGTGGCGGCACTCGATGCCGAGCGCGTCGGAGAGCTCGCGCAGGGACGGCCGCCGGCCGACCCAGAGCTGGCCGTACTGCCGGTCGCGGAAGAACTCGTCGGTGTCGCGTCCGGAGCGGGGCCGGGCGTAGAGGACGGACTCGCCGTCGTCGATGACCAGCACCGCGTCGCTGGTCTGGTTGCCTGAGAAGTAGGTGTGGGCGGTGTCGGGGCGGAACTTGTAGTCGGTGTCGTTGGCCCGGACCTTGAACGTCCCGCCCGGCAGCACCAGGCGTTCGCCGGGGAACATGCCGGCGAGCTTCTCGCGTCGCACGGCCGCGCGCTCCGCGACCGGCTGACGCGGCACCTCGACCTCGCGGTCGTCCCAGCCGGTCCGCATGAAGGCGCTGTAGGCCTCGGGGACGGCCGGGTCATGGGACTCGACGTGCAGCTCGCGTGCGGTCTTCATCTCGTCCCCGCCGAGTCCGTCGGTCTGCTCACTGGTGTTCGCCTCGCTCACCCTCGCCACAATACGCCGACGGCCGCCCCGGTCCGCCGGCGTCGAAACCACCCGGCACCGAGGTGCGACGCGCCGTCGCACCTAGACTCCGGGCCATGGCCGCACCACGACGTGACAGCCGGGCGTTCACCATCGTGGTGATCGTCCTGGTCTGCCTCGGCGCGCTCCCGATGCTCCTGATCATCGCGCTCTCCAACGCACCGGCGATCTCGGTGCTGGCCACCGGGCTGGCCGCGGTCCCCGTCGTACCCCTGGTGCTCTGCTACCTCTGGCTGGACCGCTACGAACCCGAGCCACGAGGGCTGCTGCTCCTCGGGCTGCTCTGGGGGGCGTTCGCGGCGACGTTCGGCGCGCTGGTCGTGCAAGGCATCGGTGGCCTGTTCGCCGGCATCACCGACAACGTCGAGCTCGCGGTGCTGGCGCCGGTCACCGAGGAGTTCAGCAAGGGGCTGTTCCTCATCCTCCTGCTGCTCTGGCGCCGCGCCGAGCTCGACGGGGTCCTCGACGGCATCGTCTACGCAGGGATGGTGGGCATCGGGTTCGCCTTCACTGAGAACATCCTCTACCTGGGCGCGTCCTACAACGGGACCGACGGGATGGGCCCGGGTGGCCTGGCCGGCGTGACCAGCACGTTCGTGATCCGCTGCCTGTTCAGCCCGTTCGCGCACCCGATCTTCACCGCCTTCACCGGGATCGGCGTCGGCATCGCGGTGACCACCCGCAAACCCGCCCTGCGGTGGTTGGCACCCGTGGGCGGGTACTGCTGTGCAGTGCTCGCACACGCGACGTGGAACAGCTCCACGATCTTCGGTTTCGAGGGCTTCGCCGGCGCCTACGTGCTGGTGATGGTCCCGGCGTTCGCCGGCCTGACCTGGCTCGGGGTCTGGTCGCGCCGCTCCGAGCGGAGGATGCTGACATCGGCGCTCGGTGACGCTGCGCAACGAGGCCTCTTCCCGGCCACCGACATCGGCTGGGTGGTGGACCTGCGGGCACGGCGTGCCGCCCGGGCGTACGCGAAGCAGACCGGAGGCAAGGCCGGGGAGGACGCGATGCGCGACTACCAGCAGGCGGCCATCGAGCTCGGCTTCCTCCACCACCGCTACCTGCGTGGCACCGCTCCCAAGGACTACGCCGTCCGCGGTCAGGACTTCCTGGCGCGCATCAACGCGATCCGCCCCGGCATCGCCTTCCCAGGTCAGGTCGTCCCCACGAGATGACGACCGTCCCCGACCCGACCAACCCGTTCAGCCTCGCTCACGGGGGCGGGACGGCGAGCGCGGCCTCCTACGGCACGGTGATGCTGACCGCACTGGTCCGGCTGCACCACGCCCTCCAGGAGGTCCGGCTCCCGCTCGAGCTGCCCGGTGTCGAGGAGCAGCGTGCGGGCCTGCGGGAGATGGTCGACCAGCTCGAGGACTACGTCATCCCCCGGGTGACGACCCTCGAGGCACCGCTGTTGGCCGTGGTGGGCGGCTCGACGGGAGCGGGCAAGTCGACACTGGTGAACTCGCTGGTCGGCCGCAAGGTCACCCAGCCCGGGCTGCTGCGGCCCACCACCCGGTCCCCGGTGCTGGTGCACAACCCCGCCGACGCGCCCTGGTTCGGAGCCGACCGGCTGCTGCCGGACCTCGAACGCGTCGACCACCCGACCATCGACCCCGCGGCCCTGCAGCTCGTCGCCTCGGAGGCGGTGCCCGCCGGGCTCGCCATCCTCGACGCGCCCGACGTCGACTCGGTCGTCGAGGAGAACCGCGAGCTCGCCGCCCAGCTCCTCGCGGCGGCCGATCTCTGGCTCTTCGTCACCTCGGCGGCCAGGTACGCCGACCAGGTCCCGTGGGAGTTCCTGCGCCAGGCCGCCGAGCGCTCCACCGCAGTGGCCATCGTCCTGGACCGGACGCCGGAGGAGGCCGTCCAGACGGTCGCCACCCACCTGGCCCGGATGCTCGCCAGCCGTGGGCTCAAGGACTCGCCGCTCTTCGTCGTCCACGAGGGGCCGATCAACGACCAGGAGCTGCTGCCGGCCGAGCACGTGGCCGACATCCGCGGCTGGCTGGAGGCTCTCGCCGGCGACGTCGGTGCCCGCCAGCAGGTCGTGATCCAGACCCTGGACGGCGCGGTGCGCACCCTCACCCGGAATACCTATCCGGTCGCCGACGCCGCCGCGGAACAGGTGGCGGTGGCCGACCGGCTCCGCAGGGACGCCGCCGCGGCCTACGACCAGGGTGTCGCGAGCGTGCTCGCCGGGATGGACGACGGCAGCCTGCTGCGAGGCGAGGTGCTCGCCAGGTGGCAGGAGTTCGTCGGAACCGGGGAGCTGCTCAAGGGGCTCGAGAGCCGGGTCGGTCGGATCCGCGACCGGTTGGTCAACGCCGCCAAGGGCAAGCCCAAGCAGGCCGAACGCGTCACGGTCGCCGTTGAGTCCGGGCTCGAGATGCTCGTCCTCGAGCACGCGGAGGCCTCCGCCGAGCGGGCCGAGGCGTCGTGGCGACAGCTCGCCGCGGGGCAGGGGCTCCTGCTCGACGGCGGCACCGAGCTCGGCCGCGCGTCGCGAGAGCTGCGCCGCAACGCGGAGCGGTCGGTCCGCGAGTGGCAGGCCGACGTGCTGGAGATGGTCAGCACCCAGGGACAGGACAAGCGCACCACGGCCCGGTTCCTCGCGTTCGGTGTCAACGGCCTGTCGGTGGCCCTGATGATCGTGGTCTTCTCCTACTCCTACGGGCTGACCGGCGCCGAGGTGGGCATCGCGGGCGGCTCGGCCGTGCTGGGCCAGAAGCTGCTCGAGGCGGTCTTCGGCGACCAGGCCGTGCGCAGCCTCGCCGAGCGGGCCCGCAAGTCGCTCGAGGTCCGGGTGCGCGAGCTGTTCGCCACCGAGCTCGCCCGCTACACCGACCTCGTGGACAGCCTCGGGCTCGACCCCGAGACGCCCGAGCAGCTGCGACGTGCGTCACGTCGAGTGGAGGACGCGCGCTACGCCGGGCAGCGCCGAGACATGCCCTAGTCTCGGACAAGGTCGGCCCCGGGCCCCGGTCGACCACCAGTTCCAGAACCGATCCGCGCACGCCGAGGGAGACGATGACGTCCTTGCTCGAGGGTGCCCGCCGGCTTGTCGCCCGCGGGTCCGACCTCGGCGGCCGCCTCGAGGCGCTTCAGTCAGCCGTCGAGGCGGCCCGGGGCCGGCTCGACGACGACGTGGTCGACCAGGCCCAGGAGGTCATCGACCGGGCGGCGGGTCGGCTCCGCCTCTCGGCCGACCACACGGTGGTGGCGATCGCCGGCGCGACCGGCTCCGGGAAGTCATCGACCTTCAACGCCTTGACCGGTCTCGAGCTCTCCGCCGTCGGGGTCCGCCGGCCGACCACCTCCTGGGCCACCGCCTGCGTGTGGGGCAGCGAGGGTGCCCAGGAGCTCCTCGAGTGGCTGGGCATCCCGCCGCGGCACCAGACGACCCGTGACTCGATGCTGGACAGCAGCGCGCTGGGCGGCCGGAACCGGGGTGACCGCGCGATGGAGGGCGTGGTGCTGCTGGACCTGCCCGACCACGACTCGACCGAGGTGACCCACCACCTCGAGGTGGACCGGATCGTCAAGCTCGCCGACCTGCTGGTCTGGGTGCTCGACCCGCAGAAGTACGCCGACGCGGCGATCCACGACCGCTACCTCGCGCCGCTGGCCAGCCATGCGGGCGTCATGGTCGTGGTGCTCAACCACATCGACACGGTGCCGGCCGACCGGCGTACGGCGATGCTCGAGGACATCCGCCGGCTCCTCGACCAGGACGGGCTGAGCGAGGTCCCGGTGATCGCCACCAGCGCCCGCCAGGGCGACGGCATCGGGGAGCTGCGGGCCGAGATCGCCCGCCGGGTCGCGGACAAGAAGTCGACCAGGCAGCGCATCGAGGCCGACCTGCGCTCCGTCGCGGCACGCCTCAACGAGGAGTGCGGCACGGGGCGGCCGCGCTCGCTGGCGAGCGGTCGGGTGCAGGCCATGGAGGAGGCGCTGGCCGACTCCGCGGGCGTGCCGACCGTCGTGAGCGCGATCGAGCGGTCGACCAGGCTGCGGGCCGGCCGCGCCACCGGCTGGCCGGTCGTCTCGTGGCTCTCGCGCCTGCGGCCCGACCCCTTGCGCAGGCTCCACCTCGACCTGGGTGCGGAGGGCAAGGCGCTCACCGCCCGCGCCCGCACCTCGATCCCCGAGGCGAGCCCGGTGCAGCGCGCCAAGGTCGACACCGAGGTCCGCGCCCTGGCCGACGACGCGGCGTCCGGGATGACCCGGCCCTGGGCGGAGGCAGTGCGGCGAGCCTCGACCTCGAGGCTGGACGAGATCGGGGACCGTCTCGACGCCGAGATCGGCGCCACCGACCTCGGGGTCGCCAAGATCCCGGCGTGGGCGGGTGCGGTCCGGCTGCTGCAGTGGCTGCTGATCCTCGCGGCCCTCGTCGGCGGCGCCTGGACCGTCGCACTCGCTGCCTCCGGATCGCTCGGCGACGACTCCGTGCCCGACTACGGCGGCATCGATGTGCCGATCATGATGCTCGTCGGCGGGGTGGCGGTCGGCATCCTGCTGGCCCTGGCGTGCCGCGTGCTGGTCGACCTGACCGCGCGCAGCCGGGCGGCCGCGGCGGATCGCAGGCTCCGTGAGGCGGTGCACGGGGTCTCGAGCGAGCTGGTGGTGGCGCCGGTCGAGCGAGAGCTCGACGCCTACCGAGCCGTGCGCGCCGGGCTCGACGCCGCGCTCGCGTCGTAGCCGACGGGCCGGCCGACCCGAGGCTCACGCCGCGACCTCCGTCGCCACCTCCCTGGCCGTCTGCTCGCGCTCCCCGCGCTTCGGCATCGCCCGCCGGAACTGGCTGGTGCCCAGCGAGAGGTCGTGGCCCACGGACACGGCGGTGACCTCGAGCGCGGTGCGCTCGACGCCGTCCTTGACCCAGCTGCTCTGGGACAGCCGCCCGTGCACCACGACGGGGTCGGACCGGCGCAGCGAGTCGCGGCAGTTGTCGGCGAGCTGCCGCCAGGCCTTGACGGTGTACCACTGGGTGCTGCCGTCGACCCAGGCCGACTGCTTGTTGTCGAAGTAGCGCGGTGTGACGCCGAGCCGGAACTCGGCCACGGGGGTGTCGCCCGCCAGCCGGTGGCGGACGTCGCCGCCGAGCCAGCCGCGCAAGGTCACGTAGGTCTCGTTCATCTCGGGGTGTCTCCTCATCTGTCGGTGCTGCTGCCCGGGTGGGCAGCGCCGACGTTGCGGGACGCCTCCGACAGCCGCCGAGCCTCGCCGTACCGCCTGTGGAGAACCCGGCCGGCGCGCTCGATTGTGGATGCTTCGTGGCCCACAACTACGCTCGCTGACCATGGCGGAATATGTGTTCACCCTGCGCAACGTGCGCAAGGCCCACGGTGACAAGGTCGTCCTCGACAACGTCACCCTCT